>Ga0302311_10006138_pt1 | contig 12512 bp, 12 predicted proteins | sample III_Palsa_N1_3_FD_200449 | JGI IMG/M metagenome (GOLD analysis project Ga0302311, IMG submission 200449) | Peat permafrost microbial communities from Stordalen Mire near Abisko, Sweden - III_Palsa_N1_3 | ecosystem: Environmental > Terrestrial > Soil > Palsa > Peat permafrost | place: Sweden... | reverse complement strand
CGGGCGCGCCGCTCCCCCGATCGCTCGCGGGCGCCGGGGTCGGCCGGGTCGCCGGGGTCGGCGGAGGGGTCGGCAGGCGTGCCGGATTCTCCGGCCGGGTCGGTGCCCGGGGTCGCCGCAGGTGACGCCCCGCGTGGACGACGGCTGCGGCCGCCGGATCCCGGACCTGTCCCGGATTCGTGGACAGGTTCGGCATCGGCGGTCGCGGTGGCCGCCCCCTGGGCTGCCTCGAGGGCTCCCTCCGGGGCGCGGGCGGGGCGGCGGCGGCCTCGGCTGCGGCGGGGGCGGGACGCGGCCTGGTCGGCGCTGCCGGGCGACTCGGCCGAGGATACGGCGGAGCGTTCGGCCGACGACTCGGCGGCGGACTGGTCTGCGGCGGTGGAGCTCTGCGGGGTACCCATTGCAGCCCCAAGCCTACGCAAGCCGCCCCCTCACCTGTCGACCCGATATCGGTGCAGCCCGTCCACGTCGGTCCCGCGGGTGAACCCGACCCGGAGCAGTACCTGCTGGGAGGCCCTGTTCTCCGGGAACACCGTGGCCGTGACGGCCCGTACGGCGTGGTGGGAGAAGGCGAACGCGGCCAGCGCCCGCACGGCCTCGGTGGCGTAGCCGAGGCCCCGGGCACCCAGGGCGAGCTCGTAACCCAGCTCGACCGTGCCGTCCGGATCGGGCGGCCCGTGGAAGCCGGTGCCGCCGACGGCGAGCCCGTCCGCGCTGCGGACGATCACATAGAGGCCCCAGGGCGGACGGTGCCAGCCCACCATGTCGGCGCGCTCCACGATCCCGGCCAGATCCCGCGTCCCGCTGCCGGGCCCGCCCCCGAGCCACTGCCACCCGCCGTCCGACCCGTATGCGAGCATCCGCGCGTCCTCGGCCGGGACGGGGTGGAGCCGCAACCGGTCGGTGGGGATCACATCTGTCACACAGGGAAGTATCGCGTGCGGGGACCGTCCGGAACCGGACGGTCCCGGTCCCCGGCGGTCTCAGTCCTCGCCGGGATCGTCGTCGTCGGACTCGTCCGAACCGCCCTTGGCGTCCAGGTAGCTGGCGGCGACATGGGTGTCCAGCGGGAAGCGGACGGGCGTGTCGCCGAAGACCAGCCGCCGTGCCTCCTCCCCGGAGGCGGCCACCGCCTCCCGTACTGCGTCGGCGAGTTGGGCCGGGGTGTGCACGACCACCTCGTCGTGCTGGAAGAAGACCAGTCGCGGGCGGTCGCCCGGGACACCGGTGGGGATCAGGGCGAGCCGTCTGCGCAGGGCCGCGATCAGGGCCAGCGCCCAGTCAGCGGCGCTGGCCTGGATCACGAAGTTGCGGGTGAAGCGGCCCCGGGAGCGGGTGTCGCGGGCGGCATCCTCCGCCGAACCGCCGCCGGTGCCCTCGGTCAGATCGAGCCAGCCCGCGGACGGCGGAGGGCAGACGCGACCCAGCTGGGAGCGCACCACCCCGCCGGCCTCCCCGGTCCGCGCCGCCGCCTCCACCAGCCCCATGGCCTGCGGGAACCTGCGCCGCAGCACCGCGACCAGCTGCCCGGTCTCGCCGCTGGTCTGCCCGTACATCGCGCCCAGCAGGCCCAGCTTGGCGCGGGCCCGGTCACCGCCGAAGGCATCGGCCGCCAGCCCGGCGTACAGGTCGCCCTTCGCGCCCGCGCGGATCATCCCGGGGTCGCCGGACATGGCGGCGAGCACCCGCGGCTCCAGCTGCCCGGCATCGGCGACCACCAGTAGCCAGCCCGGGTCCGCCACGGCCGCCCCGCGCATGATCCGCGGGATCTGCAGCGCGCCACCGCCCCGGCTCGCCCAGCGCCCCGACACCACGCCGCCGACCACGTACTCGGGGCGGAAGCGGCCGTCGCGCACCCAGGCCTCGCGCCAGGCCCAGCCGTGCGCGGCGTGGATCCGCGACAGCTCCTTGTAGCGCAGCAGCAGCGGCGCGGCCGGGTGGTCGACCTCGCGCAGCACCCAGTTGCGGGTCGTGGTCAGGTTGACGCCCTGCTCGGCGAAGGCCCGCAGCACCTGCGCGGGCGAGTCCGGGTTGAGCGGCTTGCCGCCCAGGGCCTGCTGCAGCTCGGCGGCCAGCGCCACGAGCCTGGCCGGCTGCGCCCCGCCGCGCGGCCGGGGGCCCAGCAGCTCGGTCAGCAGCCGGTCGTGTGCCTCGGCGCTCCACGGCAGCCCGTCGTGGCCCATCTCGGCGGCGACCAGGCCACCGGCCGACTCCGCCGCGCACAGCAGCCGGGTCCGGCCGGGCTCGGCGGTGGCGGCGATCCGGCGCTGCTGCTCGGCGTGGACGGCGACCAGGGCCTCCAGCGGATCCGTGCCCGGCGGCAGGCGGCTGCGGTCGGGGGCGAAGAGGGAGTCCTGGTCGCCGTCGTGGTCCGGATGGCCCTCCGGCAGGTCGGCGGGGACGGGGAGGCGGTGCAGCCGGGCCCAGGCCGCGCCGAGCGAGCGCGGCTCGCCGTAGTGGTCCTCCTGGCCCAGGAGCAGCGGCTCGACGAGTTTGACGTCGTGGCAGCGGCCGAGACGGCGCTCGGGCAGCCCCGGCAGCAGGCGGGTGTAGACCTCGTCCGTGGCCGCCCAGACCCAGCGGGGGGCATCGGCGCCCTCCCGCTCGGACATCGCGGCGGCGAGGTCGCGGACCCGCACGGGGGCGCCCAGCGGCTGTCCGTCCTCGGCGAGCGGCTGGATCCGTCCGCCGAGGCCGTCCTGGTCCGCCACCACGGCTGCCCGCGGCGCTGTCTGCCCTGCCACCTGTTGCTTCTCCGTCCGCTGCGCCCGATCACCGGGCCTGTTGCGGAACGTATCACCAGCCACCGACAGCTTCGGCGCGACTCAGCCCAGGCCCAGCCCAGCTCAGGCGGAAAACCGGACCGAGCGGGGAGGCGAGGGCACCTGACTTTTGCGCGCGCGGCCCCGGCCACCGCTACGCGGTCAGTCGTACCGGCATCAGCAGCGAGTAGGTGTCCTCGCGCTCGCCGCCGGGGGAGCGGATCGCCAGCGGGGCGATCGGTCCGCCCAGCTCCAGGACCAGCTGGTCCTCTCCGGCCGCGGCCAGGGCGTCCAGCAGGAACCCGCCGTTCACGCCGATGTGCAGGGCATCGGCGGACGGTGCCGCATCGCCGTCGGCTGCGACGGCGATCGACCCGTCCTCGTCCACGGTCAGCACCGAGATGTCGAACTCGGTGTCGTCCTGTGCACGCTGGGCGCTGCGCGTGGCACCGGTCGCCACAGCCTCGCGCAGCGCGGCCACGTCGACCTGGACGCGTCGTCCGGCCGGCAGCCGGGTGAGGCGGCGGTAGTCGGGGAAGTCGAAGTCGAGCCGCGAGCCGGCGGCCTGGCTGCCGGCCACCTCGAGGGCGATCCGGTCGCCCTCGACCGTCAGTCCCGCGCTCTCTCCGGTCCTGCCCCGCAGTAGTGCGCGCATCGCGTCGACCAGTGGTGCGGGCACGATGACCTGGACCGAGGGCCCGTCGAAGCCGGTCGCGGCCGCGCCCGACAGGGCCATCCGGTAGCGGTCGGTCGCCACGACCCGCAGCGATCCGCCCTCCAGGTCGAACAGCACGCCGCCGAGCATCGGCAGCTCCGGGTCGGTGCTCACCGCGAACCGGACGGAGTCCAGCGCTGCCGTCAACTCCGCGGCGGCAAGGGTCAGTCGGGTGGGGGTGGCAGCGGTCGTCCCGGTGATCTGGCTCATGGGGTTCTCCTTCAGTACGAGTAGCGCTCGGACCGTGGAGAGCTCGCGGCGGGCATCGGCCAGGCCGCCTTCGAGGCGCAGCAGATGGGCGTCCAGCAGCGTGCAGACCAGCGAGGGGTCCTCGCCGGACCAGCCCGCCAGGATCAGCCGGATGTCCGCCAACGGCATCTGGACCCGGCGCAGCCGGGCCAGCAGCCGGGCGTCGCCCAGCTGCTCGGGTGCGTACCAGCGGTAGCCGCTGGCCGGGTCGACCCAGGCAGGGACAAGCACTCCGGCCCCGTCGTAGAACCTCAGGGCGCTGACCGTCAGGCCGCTGGCGCGGGCCAACTCACCGATGCTGCGCATCTCGCTCTCCACGACTGCGACTGTGGAGCCTCGACCAGGTCGAGGGTCAACCATGGCGGGCCGGGGCCGGGACCGGATCAGCGGGTCGGGGTCAGCCCGAGACCCGCGCCGGGCGCGGGGGCGCGGCGGATGATCACATAGCCGCGTGGTGCGGACAGCCGGAGCCAGGCCGGATGCCGGTGCAGGGCGATGAGGTCGGACTGCTGGAGCAGGCCCACCAGGTGCGCGGCGTGGACGGCGCGCACGCTGAGCCCCGAGGGGTGGAGCTGCCGGGACCAGATGGACTCGGCCAGGGCGTCCGCGTCCGCGCTCTCGCGACGGAACTCGGTGACCGCCGCCTGGACGGCGGCGCGCAGCGGTTCCGTCGGGAGGTCGGCGAGGTGCTCCCAGCCGGTGCGCGGCGGCAGCAGCCCGGCCCAGGCGGGGCCGGTGATCGGGTCCGGCAGCAGCAGCGCGGTGGAGTCCCCGACCGCGTCCAGCAGCTGACCCGCGGAGACGGTGCGGTCCAGGCCGTCCTCGCCTTCGGCGAGCCTGGCGGTGCGGACCGTGAGCGGGGCGCTCTCGCCCAGCGGCAGGCGGGCGAACACGGCCAGGCCGAGGTTCGCTGTCTGCAGCCGCACGGCGGCGGCCCGGTCGAAGCGGATTAGCCGGGTGAGGAAAGTGCCGAGGTCGGCCGCCTCCCGCGGGTCCGCGAAGTGCACTGCGGTGCCGCCTGCGGCGCTGCCCGCGGCGGTCACGCCGCGACCGCGGGGGAGGGCTCCAGGTAGTCGGCGAGGAAGGCGCGCTCGGAGGCGGTGAGCCGGCGCGGGCGGGCGGCAGCCAGGTCGTAGGGGACCACGACGGTGGCGGCACGGACGTAGACCGTGTCCTCGTCCTTGATCTCGTAGGCGACGGTGAACGAAGCGTTGCCGAGGCGCGTCAGCCAGGTCTCGATGATGACCGGAGCCGGACGGTAGACCAGTGGCCGGAGGTAGTCGATCTCATGGCGGGCCACGACCGAGCCCTCGGAGAATGCCTTCTCCCCGGCCTCGCCGGCACTGGTGAAGGTGAAGTCGATCCGCGCCTCTTCCAGGTACCTGAGGAAGACGACATTGTTGACGTGCCCGAACGCGTCCATGTCGGACCAGCGCAGGGGGCAGGCGTATATGTGGCGGGCCACAGGGTTCTCCGAAGGGGCTGGGTGCCGGGGCCGGCTCGCCATGGAACGCGTCGATGACTGCGTGGTCGGTGACTGCTTCATGGAGGCCAGCCTGCCCCGGCGGCATTGCGGGCAGGTGTAGCGCGGGTCACGTCGGTTGACCGTCGGGGTGTCGGGGTGTGACGGATGTGACGGCCAACCGACGCACGGCGTTGTCAGCCGCGGGTGAGCTTCTTGTAGGTGGCGCGGTGCGGACGGGCCGCATCGGCACCGAGGCGCTCGATCTTGTTCTTCTCGTAGGACTCGAAGTTGCCCTCGAACCAGTGCCACTTGGAGTCGCCCTCGTAGGCGAGGATGTGGGTGGTGACCCTGTCCAGGAACCAGCGGTCGTGGGAGATGACCACGGCGCAGCCGGGGAACTCCAGCAGGGCGTTCTCCAGCGAGCCGAGGGTCTCGACGTCCAGGTCGTTGGTGGGCTCGTCGAGGAGCAGCAGGTTGCCGCCCTCCTTGAGGGTCAGCGCCAGGTTGAGGCGGTTGCGCTCGCCACCGGAGAGGATGCCGGCCGGCTTCTGCTGGTCCGGGCCCTTGAAGCCGAACGCCGAGACATAGGCGCGGGACGGCATCTCGACCTGGCCGACGTTGATGTAGTCCAGTTCGTCGGAGACGACGGCCCACAGCGTCTTCTTGGGGTCGATGTTGGCGCGGCTCTGGTCGACGTAGGAGACCTTGACCGTGTCGCCGATGCGGACCTTGCCCGAGTCGGGCTGCTCCAGGCCGAGCAGCATCTTGAACAGGGTGGTCTTGCCGGCGCCGTTCGGGCCGATGACGCCGACGATGCCGTTGCGCGGCAGCGTGAAGCTCAGGTCGTCGACCAGCAGCTTGTCCCCGAAGGACTTGGAGAGGTTGCTGACCTCGACCACGATGCTGCCCAGGCGCGGGCCCGGCGGGATCTGGATCTCCTCGAAGTCCAGCTTCCGCATCTTGTCGGCCTCGGCCGCCATCTCCTCGTAGCGGGCGAGACGGGCCTTGGACTTGACCTGGCGGCCCTTGGCGTTGGAGCGGACCCACTCCAGCTCTTCCTTGAGGCGCTTGGCGCGCTTCGCGTCCTTCTGGCCCTCGACCTTGAGGCGGGTCGCCTTGGTGTCGAGGTAGGTGGAGTAGTTGCCCTCGTAGGCGAGGGCGCGGCCGCGGTCGAGCTCCAGGATCCACTGGGCGACGTTGTCCAGGAAGTACCGGTCGTGGGTGACGGCGACGACGGTGCCGGCGTACTTGGCGAGGTGCTGCTCCAGCCAGTTGACGGACTCGGCGTCGAGATGGTTGGTGGGCTCGTCGAGCAGCAGCAGGTCGGGGGCTTCGAGCAGCAGCTTGCACAGGGCGACCCGGCGCTTCTCACCACCGGAGAGGGTGGTGACCGGCCAGTCCCCGGGGGGGCAGCCCAGGGCGTCCATGGCCTGCTCGAGCTGGGCGTCGAGGTCCCAGGCGTTGGCGTGGTCGAGCACCTCCTGGAGCGTGCCCATCTCGTCGAGCAGAGCGTCGGAGTAGTCGGTCGCCATCAGCTCGGCGATCTCGTTGAAGCGGTTGAGCTTCCCCTTGATCTCCTTGACGCCGTCCTCGACGTTCTCCAGGACCGTCTTGGTCTCGTCGAGCGGGGGCTCCTGCAGCAGCATGCCGACGGAGTAGCCGGGCGAGAGGAAGGCCTCGCCGTTGGAGGGCTGCTCCAGGCCCGCCATGATCTTCAGCACCGTGGACTTGCCCGCGCCGTTGGGGCCCACGACGCCGATCTTCGCGCCAGGCAGGAAGCTCAGCGTCACGTCGTCAAGAATGACCTTGTCGCCGTGCGCCTTCCGGGTCTTGCGCATGGTGTAGATGTACTCAGCCAAGATGAACCGTCCGGCGTCGTTGGGGGTGGTTACAGCCTTCCATTGTGCCGCACAGGAGGCGAACTCCTGGCAGCACGGTGGGGCAGCGGTCGGACCGGGGGCACATCGGACCCCGGTCGTCGGTCACAGGGAGTCCCGCCTGCTCGGTAGCCCCCCGGCGGCGACGGGCAGCGCCACCGCTGCCTCCGCCCCCGCTTCCGGGGCCGGGGAGGGGCGGGCAGCGGGCCTGCCGGGCTCCCGAGGCGCCGTCTGGGGACGTCGTGCCGCCGCGGCCACCAGCTCCGGCCGCCCCCGCACCGTCCGCCGGAAGGCGGATGTCCCCCGGCACATGTCGTGGCCGATGGATGCCGCCTCGATCTCGGCGATGAACCCGTGCGGCTGCCCGGTGTCGCCGCTCTCCGTCTCACGCATCCGCATCCGACCGGTCACCAGCAGCGGGTCTCCGCGACCGACCGAGCCGAGGACGTTCTCTGCCAGCCAGCGCCAGCTCCAGACGACGAACAGGCTGCTGTCCCCGTCCACCCAGACCTGCCGCTGCCGGTCGAACCGCCGGTCGGTGGCCGAGAGATGGAAGTTCGCCACCGGCACCCCGCCGACCGTCGTGGAGTACTTCACCTCAGAGACCACGGTGCCCACCAGAGTCACCATCGTGCCGTTCATGGCCTGCCCCCATTCCTGCGTCGGGTCTGTCCCAGCAGCATCTGGAACGAGCCTGCAGGAGAGCCGCGACAATCCGGGACGCCTCCGGCCGAACTGTGGACAACCGGGCCCCTGTGGAAATCGCCGCCACCCGATCGGGTGTACTTGGCTGCCGAAGGAATGCCTCGTTGAGGTGAGCCGCCCGGACCAGGGACGATCCCGGCTTCCGTACCACCGCACCTTGCCGCATCCATAACGGCTGAGGCAGCAGCGCCGTAACGAGTGGACAACAGCCCGGCCCGGGAGCGCCTACGCCGCTGCGCACACGGACCCTACCTGCGATTATCAGACCGCTCCGCAGCGGATTTCGGGCCAGCCCGATCCCGCGGCGCACCAGGCACAGAGCTCAGCCGCGCTTATCCTGTCCCACGGCAGGAACCAGCCCCGGCAACACCAGGCACTCTGTCCCGCCCCCGTAGCTCAGTGGATAGAGCAGGTGCCTTCTAAGCACTTGGCCGCAGGTTCGAGTCCTGCCGGGGGCACCACCGAGTCACTCCCTTCGGGCTGCCCCGCCCCAGGTCGGGGCTCTGTCGAGGGTGGCCTCGTCCTCAGTATAGGTATGTTTACGACCTAATGTCATGACCCTGTCGAAATCCGGTCATGATCGGCTTTCTGCCGAGGACGCTGTCGGTGACCTCCTGCCCCCGGACTGCCGACAGGTCGTGCAGGAGGACGGTCTGCGGTCCACTGAACCGGTCCAGGAACACGGAGTCGATCCGGAAGCCCTCGAAGGCGGTGAGCCGCACCGGGTCGGCCTCGGACACGCCCATGGTCTGCCGGCGGCTGGTGTACACGGCGTCGACCGGGCCGTCCTCCACCTCGTCGGGATGGGTGACCTGGGCCACCTGTGCCCCGCCGCCGCTCAGTTGGGCGGCCAGGTCCAGAATCCGGTCGGGGACCTGGTAGCCCTTCGGACACCGGAGGGTGAGCCGCAGGCCCGGCGTGAGCGCCGCGGCCAGCGCCAGGGCGGCGCCGGAGGTGTTGCCCTCGCCGACGGCGAGCACATGGCGGCCGTCCAGGGAGCCGAACTCCTCGGTCAGGGTGGCCAGATCGGCGATCGCCCGGGTGGGGCGCCCGTCCAGGCCGAGGGCGTCGACCACGGTGAGGGTCGGGCCGGCGCCGAGCTGCAGCTCGTCGGGCCCGAAGGTGATCACGTCCGCGCCCAGCCCTCGGCCGGATGACAGCTGCACTTCAACATCCTTGGCCCGATGGATGGATGGGGTGACAGCAGCCGGGGGCAGGGCTGGGTGATGCCGGCCGTCGGCGGCATGGGCGGGAGCGGCAAGACCACGCTCGCGGTGGTGGAGTCCCTGTTCGTCGCCGGGACGGACGTTCCTCGGGAGCGACGGCGGCCCCGGGGCGGGCCGGGCGACCTGGATCCGCTCGGTCAGCCCGCAGGACTCGCCGATGCGGTCGGCGCAGGCCGACACGCAGCACCCGGGTCGCCGGGATGCCGATCCCACCGGACGTACCGGTGCGGACCCCGGGGCCACGAATTCGGGCTGGTCGGGGTCGCCGCGCGGGTACCGGTGGGTGGCGGCTCTGCTACGGGGTGTCGACCAGGTCCGGGTGGTGCTTGCGGGCGACCTCGGGGTGGGCCCTGAGCCAGCCCTTGAGCTCGTTGCGGCCGTACTCGGCGAACAGCGGGTTGGCCGGGTCCCGGGTGACGCCGGTGGCGTGCCGGACGTGCGGGAAGGGGACCGGGGCGATACGGGCGTCCAGGCGCGGGTTGTAGAAGAACGGCGCGGAGTACCGCTCGCGCGCTCCCGGCGGGCTGATGACGCGGTGGTTGGTGGCCTTGAGGTAGCCGTCCGTGGCCACTTCGAGGAGCTCGCCGAGGTTCACCACGAACGCCCCGGGGATGTACGGGACGTCCTGGAACTCCCCGTCGGAGTCCTGGACCTGCAGGCCGCCCACGCCGTCGGTGAGCAGCAGGGTCAGGAAGCCGTAGTCCTTGTGGACGCCCACGCCCTGGTCGTCGCCGGCCGGGGCGCGCCCGGGGTAGCGGATCAGCTTGAGGTGGGTGTGCGGGTACCCGGCGAAGGCGTCGTCGTAGAAGTCCTCGGGGGCGCCGATCGAGGCCAGCAGCTCGTGGAGCAGCCGGTGGGAGACGTCACCGAGCCGGTCGATCCAGTCGAGGGCGGTGCGGCGCAGCTCGGGCTGGGCCTCGGGCCACTGGTTGGGGCCCTCCAGCCACCAGTAGCCGGGCTCGCCGGGGCCGGGGACGTGCGCGGGTAGCTCGGTGCCGATGTCCAGCTGGTCGCGCCAGTCGCGGCTGCCGCCGGTGAGTTCGTTGCCGGTGCGGGTGTAGCCGCGGAAGTGCGGGGAGTTGAGGTTGTCGATCGACAGCCGGTCGGCCTCGGGGAGGGCGAAGAACGCCCGTGCGGCGGAGAGCAGCCGCTCGGTCTCGGCGGCGGTGATGCCATGGCCGGTGAGCTGGAAGAAGCCGACGTCGCGGGCCGCGCGGTGCAGGGCGTCGCGGTCGACGCGGGAGAGGTCGATCAGGGGGAGCTGCTGTTCAGACATGGCAAGTCCATGGGGGTGTGGCGCCGAAGAGGGAGGTCCGGGGTCAGACGGCAGCGCGACAGGACATGCTCGTCACGCGGAGGAGGTCCACGTGACGGCGGGAAACCAGCATGATCATGCAATGAGCATACCCCGGGAATTGCTGCGCCGTGTAGTGACATAGAGCGCAGAAAAGAGGGAATAGGGCGCGTTTAGCCTGCGTTTCCAGGGTCGATCGTGACTCAGTGCGATCATCAGGACAGTACCCGGCGGCGGAAGTTGCGCAGGCCCAGGCCGAGGAAGAGCACGCAGAAGCCGACCAGCACCGGGTAGACGATGTAGAGCTGCATGTGCGAGGCCTCGGTGAGGCCCGCCCGCATGCCTTCGGCGATGTAGATCAGCGGGTTGACCAGGACCAGCACCTGCAGCCAGTGGAACCCGCCGACATGGACCAGGGAGAGCCGGGTCCACTGGTAGTAGGTCCCGCCCAGGAAGACCAGGGGCAGCACCACGAAGCCGAACATCAGGCCGATGTTGCGCGGTTCGAAGGTGGTGCCCAGCAGCAGCCCCAGCGAGGTCATGGCGATGCACGACAGCGGGATCAGGGTGACCACGATCCACCAGTGGACCGAGAGGTGGGCGCTCACGCCGGGCGCGTGGACCACGGCGGCGATCGGGAAGACGATGACCGCCGAGATCAGCGCCTGGGTGGCCCCGGACAGCACCCGGGCGATCGCCACCAGCCAGATGGGGCAGGGCGCCTGGACCCGGTCCTCTATCTCCCGGGTGAAGCCGAACTCCTGCGACAGCTGGATGGCCACCGACTGGATGCCCTGGAACATGATGGCGATGGCCACGACCCCGGGCACCAGCACCGTGGCGAACGCGGACTCGCCCGCCTTCCCCCCGCCCCCGCCCACGCCCTGGCCGATGGTGGGGAACACATAGAGGAAGATGAAGACCAGCAGCAGCGGCTGCATGATGGTGCGGCCGAGGAACTCGCCGAAGTTCTTCTTCAGCACCAGCAGGTCCCGCCGGATCAGCGCGGCCAGCGCGGATCGGCTGGCCGCCAGGACCGTGCGCTCCGGGCGCACGTCTATCGGCCGGGCCGTGATCGAGGACAGAGCGGTCGCGGATGCGGGCATCAGTCTCGCAACTCCTTTCCGGTGAGCCGGATGAACACCGTCTCCAGCGTGGTCTGCGACACCGACAGGTCGACCACGTCGAAGCCCCCGGACTCGGCGGCGCCCAGCACCCTCGCCAGCAGCCGGTCACCGCCCTTGACCTGCAGCTCCACTCCGTCGGCCAGCAGCCGGGTGCGGACCACGCCGTCGATCTCGGTGGTGAGCCGCTCCGCCAGGGCCGCGTTGTCGCCCGTGGCCTGGACGCTGACGACGGTGTCGGCGTCATTGCCCTGCTTTGAGGGCGGCCGGGGTGTCCAGGGCGAGGATCCGGCCGTGGTCGATGATCGCCACCCGGTCGCAGAGCTGGTCGGCCTCCTCCATGTTGTGCGTGGTCAGCATGATGGTCTGGCCGTCCGCGACCAGCTGGCCGAGGATCTCCCAGAGCGCGAGCCGGCTCTGCGGGTCGAGGCCGCCGGTGGGCTCGTCCAGGAACAGCACCGCCGGGCGGTGGAAGATCGCCCTGGCCACCAGCAGCCGCTGCGCCATCCCGCCGGACAGCGTGAAGACCGAGGCGTCGGCCCACTTGGACAGCTGGAACCGCTCCAGCAGCGAATCGGCCGTGAGCCGCGACTGGCGGCTGGGTATGCCGAACAGCAGCCCGTGGAAGTACAGGTTCTCCCGGACCGTGAGCGAGCGGTCCAGGGTGTTCTGCTGCGACACCACGGCGATGATCTGCTTGACCAGCGCCGGCCGGGCGATGACGTCGACGTCGCCGATGTGCGCGGTGCCGGACGTCGGCACGACCCGGGTGGTGAGCATCCCGACGGTGGTGGTCTTGCCCGCGCCGTTGGGCCCGAGCAGTCCGAAGAGCTCGCCGCGGCGGACCTCCAGATCGAGGCCGTCCACCGCGTTGAAGTCCGCCTTGGGATAGGTCTTGGTCAGGCTGACTGTCCTGATCACCGTCTCCGACGGAGTTCCCATGGTTCACCTCGCCGCCGACGTCCCCCGGTACTCCAGGATGCGCCCGCCGGTTGCACCGGGCAACCATGCGCGGGAGCCCTGCCCTGCCTGCCGCCCCGGCGCGCGGGTGGCGTGCCGGGGCGGCAGACAGGGCAGGGCCTGCGAATACCCGGT
>Ga0302311_10006135_pt1 | contig 12519 bp, 5 predicted proteins | sample III_Palsa_N1_3_FD_200449 | JGI IMG/M metagenome (GOLD analysis project Ga0302311, IMG submission 200449) | Peat permafrost microbial communities from Stordalen Mire near Abisko, Sweden - III_Palsa_N1_3 | ecosystem: Environmental > Terrestrial > Soil > Palsa > Peat permafrost | place: Sweden... | reverse complement strand
AGCTCGGTGGTCCGGGCGCGAACGCGATCCTCAAGCTCCGCATTGAGCCGCTCCAGCTGCCTGGTCTTGCGATATAGTTCCGCGAAGACCTTGATCTTTGCGCGCAACACCTCCGGGACAACCGGCACCGGCACATAGTCGACCGCGCCCATTTCGTAGCCGCGAAGACGATCCAGGTCGCTGACCTGGATCGCCGAGATGAAGATCATCGCCGTCTTCTGGAAGCGGGGATGCTCGCGGATCATGGCGGCGAGCTCGAACCCGTCGAGTTCCGGCATGCAGACATCCACCAGGATGACGGCCACTTCGTTCTTGAGAAGATATTCCAGCGCTTCGCGGCCGGACGCCGCGACCACGAGATTTTCTCCGAGGTCCTTGAGAATGACCTCGTAGGCCAGCAGCTTCGCCGGCTGATCGTCGACCAGAAGGATATTTACCTTTTCATGGTCCATCATCGCGTGCACCATCAGCGGTGTAGCCACATGCGTATGGCGAGAAGCAGCTGCTCTGTATTGACGGGCTTGGCGAGATAATCGGAAGCGCCGGCCTCCAGGCATTTCTCCCGGTCACCCTTCATGGCTTTCGCGGTGAGCGCGATGATCGGAAGCCGGCGGAATGACGGGTTTTCGCGAATTACCCCCATGGTCTGGTAACCGTCCATCTGCGGCATCATGATATCCATCAGAACGATGGCGATCTCGGGATTCGAGTTCACCAATGCGACGGCCTCGCTCCCGGTCGTGGCGGTGAGAACCCTCATGCCGCGCCGCTCGAGCACGCTGCTGAGCGCAAAGATGTTCCGGGCGTCGTCGTCCACCAGCAGTGCGGTCCTGCCCACCAGATCCTCGTCGGAACTGTTGAGCTTTTCGAGCATTCGCTGCTTCTCGATGGGCAATTCGGTGATCACACGATGGAGAAAGAGCGACGTTTCGTCGAGCAGACGTTCCGGCGACTCCACCCCCTTGACCACGATGCTTCGTGCCATGGTGTGGAGTTCCGCATCCTCTTCGACCGAAAGCTCGCGCCCGGTGAACACGACCACCGGCACATTGGACAAGGAGTCATCCTTGCGGATCGTGTCCAGCACCTCGAAACCGCTCATGTCGGGCAACCGCAGATCCAGCACCACGCAATCGCAGGGATTGTCCCGCAACGTCGCAAGCGCACCGGCGCCGGTATCGGTGGTGACGATCTCGATGTCCTTGTGATCCAGAAGCTCCCGGATACTCAACTGTTCGGCGGCGTTGTCTTCGACGATCAGCAGGCGCTTGCGGCGCGGTCTGGCGTATTCCTTGATCTGGGACAGCGCCGCGCTGACGCCTTCGGTCGTCGTCGGCTTGTTGACGAACGAGAACGCGCCCCGCGCCAACGCATGCTGGCGGTCCTCGTCCAGCGTGATGATCTGGACCGGAATATGTCGCGTCAGGGGATTGTGTTTGAGCTGGCTGAGGACGGTCCAGCCGAGCATGTCGGGCAGGAAGACGTCGAGCGAGACCGCCGCGGGCTGGAACTGTTTGGCGAGTTCCAGCGCCTCGGCGCCCAGCGCGGCGATCAGCACCTTGAACCCCTTGTCGCGTGCCAGATCGATCAGCACACGCGCATAATGCGGATCGTCTTCCACGATCAGAAGAATGGTATCTCCCGGCTCGAGATTGAGCCGATCGTCCGCCAATTGTTCGATGACCCGCTCTTGTGCCGGTACCTGCAGTACCGGCGTGGTGCCGTGGGCGGTTGCGGCATGGACTCGCGGCGCCACCGTCGGTCCGGAGTATTTCAGCGGCAGATAGAGCACAAACGTGCTGCCCTGGCCGGGCGTGCTGCGCAGGTGGATCTCGCCACCGAGCAGGCTCGCAAGCTCGCGGCTGATGGCGAGCCCGAGACCGGTGCCGCCATATTTTCGGCTGGTGCCCGCGTCGGCCTGTTGAAACGCCTCGAAGATCAACTTCTGCTTTTCAAGCGGAATGCCGATTCCGGTGTCGGACACTTCGAAGGCGACAACCGCCGGCGAGTGATTCAGAACCGGATGTTCGGCGCTCCAGCCGCCCAGGGCTGCCGAGACGCTGAGGCGAACCCCGCCCTCGGCCGTGAACTTGAAGGCGTTCGACAGCAGGTTCTTCAGCACCTGCTGCAGGCGTTTCGAATCGGTGACGATGCTGCGCCCCAAACTGGGGTCGACCTCGATGGTGAATGACAATTGGCGGTTTTCCGCCTCATGCCGGAACGGACGCCCAACGGTATCGAGCAGATTGGCGGTGAGGATTTCCTCGGCATCCACCGTCACGGTACCGGACTCGATCTTGGACAGATCGAGAATGTCGCTGATCAGATTGAGCAAGTCAGTGCCGGCGCCGTGAATGGTACGGGCGAATTCGACCTGCTTCGCCGACAGATTGCCGTCCGGATTTTCGGTGAGCTGCTGGCCCAGGATCAGGATGCTGTTGAGGGGTGTGCGCAGCTCGTGCGACATGTTGGCAAGGAATTCCGACTTGTATTTCGATGTCAGCGAAAGTTCCGTGGCTTTTTCCTCAAGCGCGCGTCGTGCCTGTTCGATTTCCTGGTTCTTTCGTTCCACTTCAACGTTGCGTTCGGCCAGCTGCTGGGCTTTTTGCTCAAGCTGTTCGTTGGTCTGCTGCAGTTCCTTCTGCTGGGTCTGCAATTCGCCGGCGAGCTGCTGGGATTGCTTGAGCAGACCTTCCGTCTGCATCGTCGCCTCGATGCTGTTGAGCACGATGCCGATGCTGTCGGTGAGCTGTTCGAGAAAGGTCATTTGCGAGGTCGTGAACGAACTGACCGAGGAGAGCTCGATGACGGCCTTGACCTGGTTCTCGAACAGCACCGGAAGCACGACCAGGTTCTTCGGCATCACCCGCAGCAGCGCCGAATTGATCGGGACCGCATCGAGCGGGATGTCCGACACCAGCCGCTGACGCTTGTCCATCGCGCATTGTCCGATCAGGCCCTCGCCGAATTGCACGGATTGCGGGTGCGGATTGGCGCCGTCGCCGGCATAGGCCGACAGCAGATGCAGGCGGGGATTGTCTTCGTTCTCAACCTGATAAATGACGCCCATATGGGCGTTCACCAGCGGCGTCAGCTCGGTCAGCAGCAGCCGGCCGACGGTGGTAAGGTCGCGCTGGCCCTGCAGCATGTTGGTGAATCTGGCCAGGTTGGTCTTCAGCCAGTCCTGTTCGGTGTTGACGTCGGTGGTCAGCCTGAGATTGCCGATCATGGTGTTGATGTTGTCTTTGAGCTCGGCGACCTCGCCGCGCGCATCGACCTGGATCGAGCGCGTCAAATCGCCCTTGGTGACGGCGGTGGCGACCTCGGCGATCGCGCGCACCTGGGAGGTCAGGTTGGCGGCCAGAAGGTTGACGTTGCCGGTCAGATCCTTCCAGGTGCCGGCCGCGCCGGGCACATTGGCCTGACCGCCGAGGCGGCCTTCCACGCCCACTTCGCGCGCCACGCTGGTGACCTGATCGGCGAATGTCGCCAGCGTCTCGGTCATGTTGTTGATGGTGTCCGCAAGCGCCGCGACCTCGCCCTTCGATTTCACGGTCAGGTTCTGTTTGAGGTCGCCATTGGCGACCGCCGTCACCACCTTGACGATGCCGCGCACCTGTTCGGTCAGGTTGGCCGCCATGAAGTTGACGGTGTCGGTGAGGTCCTTCCAGGTGCCGGCTACGCCGGGAACCTGCGCCTGTCCGCCGAGCTTGCCTTCGGTGCCGACCTCGCGCGCGACCCGCGTCACCTCGCCGGCGAAGGCGTTCAACTGATCGACCATCGTGTTGATGGTATTCTTGAGTTCGAGAATCTCGCCCTTGACGTCGACCGTGATCTTGCGCGACAGGTCGCCGCGCGCGACCGCCGTGGTGACTTCGGCGATGTTGCGGACCTGCGTGGTCAGATTGGCCGCCAGCAGGTTGACGTTATCGGTCAGGTCCTTCCAGGTGCCGCCGACCCCGGGCACCACGGCCTGGCCGCCGAGCCGTCCCTCGGTGCCGACCTCGCGCGCCACGCGCGTCACTTCGGCCGCGAACGAGCGCAGCTGCTCCACCATCGTGTTCAAGGTATCCTTCAGCAGCAGGATTTCGCCGCGCACGTCGACCGTAATTTTCTTGGAAAGGTCGCCGCCCGCGATCGCGGTCGCCACTTCGGCGATGTTGCGGACCTGCGCGGTCAGGTTGGAGGCCATGAAGTTGACGTTGTCGGTGAGGTCCTTCCAGGTGCCTGCCACTTCCGGCACCTCGGCCTGACCACCGAGCTTGCCTTCGGTGCCGACTTCGCGCGCCACCCGCGTCACTTCGGATGCGAAGGCGTTGAGCTGGTCCACCATGGTGTTGATGGTGTTCTTGAGTTCGAGGATTTCACCCTTCACGTCGACGGTGATCTTGCGCGACAGGTCGCCGCGCGCGACCGCGGTGGTGACTTCGGCGATGTTGCGGACCTGGGCGGTGAGGTTGCCGGCCATCGAGTTGACGCTGTCGGTGAGATCCTTCCAGGTACCGGCCACGCCGGGCACGTTGGCCTGGCCGCCGAGACGGCCTTCGGTGCCGACCTCGCGCGCCACGCGCGTCACCTCGCCGGCAAACCGGTTGAGCTGGTCGACCATGGTGTTGAGGGTTTCCTTGAGCTGCAGGATTTCGCCGCGCACGTCGACCGTGATCTTGCGGGAAAGATCGCCGCCGGCGATGGCGGTTGCCACCTCGGCGATGTTGCGAACCTGCGCCGTCAAATTGCCGGCCATCGAGTTCACGCTGTCGGTGAGGTCCTTCCAGGTGCCGGCCACGCCGGGCACCTCGGCCTGACCGCCGAGCTTGCCGTCGGTGCCGACCTCGCGCGCGACGCGGGTCACCTCGCCGGCAAAGGCGTTGAGCTGGTCGACCATGGTGTTGAGCGTTTCCTTCAACTGCAGGATTTCGCCCGACACGTTCACCGTGATCTTTTTCGACAGATCGCCCTTGGCCACCGCGGTGGCGACTTCGGCGATGTTGCGGACCTGGCCGGTCAGGTTGGAGGCCATCGAGTTGACGCTGTCGGTGAGGTCCTTCCAGGTGCCGGCGACGCCGCGCACCAGCGCCTGGCCGCCGAGCTTGCCTTCGGTGCCGACTTCGCGTGCGACGCGGGTCACCTCGCCGGCGAAGGCGTTGAGCTGATCGACCATGGTGTTGATGGTGTCTTTCAGCTCGAGAATCTCGCCGCGCACGTCGACCGTGATCTTCTTCGACAAATCGCCATTGGCGACCGCGGTCGTCACTTCGGCGATGTTTCGAACCTGGGCCGTCAGGTTGCTCGCCATCGAGTTGACGCTCTCGGTCAGATCCTTCCAGGTGCCGGCGACGCCGAGCACATTGGCCTGGCCGCCGAGGCGGCCGTCGGTACCGACCTCGCGCGCGACGCGGGTCACCTCACCGGCGAAGGCGTTGAGCTGGTCGACCATGGTGTTGAGCGTTTCCTTCAACTGCAGGATTTCGCCCGACACGTTCACGGTGATTTTCTTGGAGAGGTCGCCACCTGCGATCGCGGTGGCGACATCGGCGATGTTGCGCACCTGGGCGGTGAGGTTGGAGGCCATGAAGTTGACGTTGTCGGTGAGGTCCTTCCAGGTGCCGGCGACGCCGGGAACCTGGGCCTGGCCGCCGAGCTTGCCTTCGGTGCCGACCTCGCGCGCGACGCGGGTGACTTCGGACGCGAACGAATTGAGCTGGTCGACCATCGTGTTGATGGTGTCTTTCAGTTCCAGAATTTCGCCACGGACATCGACCGTGATCTTGCGCGAGAGGTCGCCGCGCGCGACGGCGGTGGTGACGTTGGCGATATTGCGAACCTGGGCGGTGAGGTTGCCGCACATCGCGTTCACCGAGTCGGTGAGATCCTTCCAGGTTCCGGCGACGCCGGGGACGATCGCCTGGCCGCCGAGCTTGCCGTCGGTGCCGACCTCGCGGGCGACGCGTGTAACTTCGGACGCAAAGGAGCGGAGCTGGTCCACCATCGTGTTGATGGCTTCCTTCAACTGCAGAATTTCGCCGCGCACGTCGACGGTGATCTTTTTGGACAGATCGCCGTTGGCTACCGCAATGGTCACTTCGGCGATGTTGCGAACCTGGCCGGTGAGGTTGTTGGCCATCGAGTTCACGCTTTCGGTGAGGTCCTTCCAGACGCCCGTCACTTCCGGGACCTGCGCCTGGCCTCCCAGTTTGCCCTCCGTTCCCACCTCGCGGGCGACACGCGTCACTTCGGAGGTGAACACGCTGAGCTGCTTGATCATCGTGTTGACGATGTTGGCCGATTGTAAAAATTCGCCGCCCAGTGGGCGGCCATCGACATCCAGTTGTACGGTCTGCAACAGGTCGCCTTGCGCGACGGCGGCGACCGCCCGGGTCACCTCGCGCGTCGGCCACAGCAAATCATCGATCAGCGTATTGACCGAGCCCTCCATGTCCGCCCACGAACCACCGGGAAGATCGAATTTGACGCGTTGCCGCGTTTTTCCCTCCCGGCCGACGACCTGGCCGACGCGCTCCAGTTGCTGCGCCATTCTCTGATTGGCGGCGACGATCTCGTTGAATGTGTCGGCTATCTTTCCTTCCACTCCCAGATGATCGCCGGTCATTCGGACCGAAAAATCACCGCCCCGCATCGCCTGGAGGGCGTGGAGCAGATCCTGCAGCGGATCGGATTGTCCGTTCCCCGCTGCCTTGCGCTTGGCGACCCGGCGAACAGCTGACGAGGTTCCGGAATCGAGATCACTCATGGCATCCCCCAGTGGAAGTCACGCGACGAATCTGGCGATACAGGTGAATCAATCCTAAGCCATAGAAGCGTTTGCAAACTGCCAGATCAAGAAAGAACATTGGACATCAGTGAATTGGAACTCGGTAGGTTCGGCCGAAGTTCGCTAACGCTTCCAGCGACCTTTGGTTCCAGGGCCAATGCGGAAAATATCCGCCTCGGTCTGAGGGTTGCGGTCCGGCTTCCGGCCGGCGTGACGGTTAACGATAGTAACGGCCTGGAGTCGGGGACAGGCAAAAGGGCTGGCGGGCTTGGCTTGGCCTTTATCTTCCGCCGGATAAATCCGTTTTGCCGTGGAACTTTTTCCGGGCGAGGGAATCTGCTGAGGGCGAGGGTTGCACCCGGTGGGCAATTCGAGGCTGTAGACGGAATTCGAGAATGACAGGCGACTCGCTCTCGGTGATATCGCGTCGCTCCCTTCTCATTTCAACCGCGGCTCTGCTGGTGGCAGGTACAACATCCGGGCGCGCCCGCACCCTTGTCGGCGGCCTGCCGTGGGAGCCGGGAATGGCGACGCCCCCGGCGGCGGTTCGCCCCGGTCCCTGGATGTTCTTCACCGCTGATGAAGCCGCGCTGATCGAGGCCGCGGTCGATCGCCTGATCCCTCCCGACCATCGCGGGCCCGGCGGCAAGGACGCCGGATGCGCCGTGTTCATCGATCGCCAGCTCGCGGGCCCCTATGGTCGGGCCGAAGGCCTCTATACAAGGCCGCCCTTCATGCCGGGCGCCGCCACGCAGGGCGATCAATTGCCCGACGCTCCCGCTGCGCGTTATCGCACCGGCTTGAAAGCGCTGGCGGACTATATCAAGAGCACATTCGCCGGAAAATCCTTCCGCGATCTCGCGCCTGGCGAGCAGGACAAGGTGCTCAAGGGGCTTGAGTCGGGATCGATCGTATTGAAGGACGTCAAGAGCGCGGCCTTCTTCGCGCTTCTCCTGCAAAACACCCAGGAAGGTTTCTTTGCCGATCCGATCTATGGCGGCAACCGCGAGATGGCCGGGTGGAAACTCGTCGGCTTTCCCGGCGCGCGCTACGACTATCGCGACTGGGTCGATCGCCACAACGAACCCTATCCGTTTCCGCCCGTGAGCATCATGGGCCGGTCGGACTGGACAGTGAGGGAATAGGCGATGGCCCGCAAACTCCCCGCCAAGGACGTCGTCATTATCGGGCTCGGCTGGACCGGGTCCATTCTTGGCTATGAACTGGCAAAGGCCGGCCTCGATGTGGTTGCGATCGAGCGCGGCCCCTGGCGCGACACGGCAACGGATTTCCCGCCCGCTTATGCGCAGGACGAATTGCGCTATGCGGTTCGACTGGATTTGTTTTTGCGTCCGGGCCAGGAGACGCTGACGTTTCGCAACAATGGAAGCCAGACGGCGCTGCCGATCCGCAGCTTCTCCGGCTTCCTTCCGGGCAACGGCGTCGGCGGCGCCGGGATTCACTGGAACGGACAGACCTGGCGATTTTTGCCGACTGATTTCCAGCTGCGCAGCCATCTCGAGCAGCGCTACGGCAAGGAGAACTTGCCGGCCGACATGACGATCCAGGATTGGCCCGTCAGCTATGACGAGCTCGAACCCTATTACGACCGCTTCGAAAAGCTCTGCGGCACCTCCGGCAAGGCCGGCAATCTTGGTGGCCAAAGGCAGCCGGGCGGCAACCCGTTCGAAGGCTGGCGCTCGTCGGAATATCCGACGCCGCCGCTGAAACAGGGACTGGGGGCGACGCTGTTCGCCGAAGCGGCACGCAAGACCGGTCATTCTCCGTTTCCGCAGCCGGCCTCCAATCTCAGCGAAGCCTATGTCAATCCGCTCGGCGTGAAACTTGGACAATGCACCTATTGCGGTTTCTGCGAGCGGTTCGGCTGCGGCAATTATGCCAAATCCAGCCCGCAGACCTGCGTGCTGCCGGCATTGCTGCGGTTTCCCAATTTCAGCGCGCGCACCGAATCCGAGGTCGTGAAAATCAATCTGGATTCGACCGGCAAACGCGCCACCGGCGTGACCTATGTCGACACCTCGGGAGAAGAGTGGGAGCAGCCCGCCGATATCGTGTTGATGTGCGCCTTTTCGTTTTTCAACGTCCATCTGATGTTGCTGTCGGGCATCGGCAAACCCTACGACGCGCAGAGCGGGCAGGGCGTTGTCGGACGCAACTACGCTTACCAGACCACTTCCGGCGTGAGCCTGATTCTGAAAGACAAAATTCTCAATCCGTTCATCGCCACCGGCGCGCACGGCATGATCATCGACGACTACAACGGCGATAATTTCGATCATACCGGCCTCGGGTTTTTCGGCGGCGGCTACATGGGCGCGGGACAGACCGGCGCGCGCCCGATCCAGACCCGGCCGGTGCCGAAGGGTACGCCGAAATGGGGTGCGGAGTGGAAGCAGGCGACCGCGGAGACCTATCAACGCGCTTTCAGCCTGGCCACCCACGGCAGTTCGTATAGTTACAAGGACTGCTATCTCGATCTCGATCCGACCTACAAGGACCGTCTCGGCCGTCCGCTGCTGCGGATGACGTTCGATTTTCACGACAACGAACTGAAGATGTCGGCGTTTCTGACTGATCGTCTGGCGGAGATTGCGAAAGCGATGGATCCCGCCGAGATGACGGCAAGTCCGCGCAAGGGCCCCTACGACAGCACGATCTATCAGACCACCCACAATACCGGCGGCACGGTGATGGGGGCCGATCCCGCGACCAGTGTCGTCAATCGCTATTGTCAGAGCTGGGACGTGCACAATGTCTTTGTGCCCGGCGGTGCGTCGGTGTTCCCGCAAAATCACGGCTACAACCCGACCGACACGGTAGGCGCCTTGGCCTACTGGACCGCCGACGCCATCAGGGATCGTTATCTCCGAAATCCCGGTCCGTTGGTCTAGGGAGGGAATGATGCGCCGTTCTCTCGCCACCGTTCTGTTCGTCAGTCTGACGGGCGCGGCATTTGCGCAAGACACCCAGAGCTTCGACCGCATCGAACGCGGACGTTATCTCGCGGTGCTGAGCGATTGCGCGGCATGCCATACCGCGCCGGGTGGCGCGCCGTTCGCCGGCGGACTGGCGCTGCGGACGCCGTTCGGCAAACTGGTCGCGCCCAACATCACGCCGGATCCCGACACCGGCATCGGCAACATGACCAACGACGAGTTCCTCGCGGCGCTGCACGAGGGCCGCGGTCACAATGGCAAGCGGCTCTATCCGGCGATGCCCTATCCCGCCTATACCAGGATGACCGATGACGATGTGCTGGCGATGCGCGCTTATTTCGCGACGGTCGCGCCGGTCAGCAACCGGGTTATTTCGAACCAGTTGCCGTTCCCGCTGAACATTCGCCTCGCGATGGTGTTCTGGAACGGACTCAATTTCACGCCAGGCCGCCATCAACCCAATCCGCAGAAATCAGCGCAATGGAATCGCGGCGCCTATATCGTCGAGGGCGCGGCGCATTGCGGCACGTGTCATACGCCGAAGACGTTTCTCGGCGGTGACAAGAACAATGATGCTTTGACCGGTGCCACGCTTCAGGGCTGGTTTGCACCTGATATTACCAACGATCCGCGCAAGGGTATTGGCGGATGGTCAAAGGAAGATTTGGTCCAGTACCTGAAGACCGGCACCAACAGGTGGACGCTGGCCTCCGGGCCGATGGCCGAGGCGGTGTCGCATTCCACCTCGCGGATGGCCGACGACGATATCCTGGCGATTGCGACTTATCTGAAGGACAGCGGCGAGGGCGGCGCAGGCGTCAGGCCGGAGCCGGTTGCCGCCAGCAACGACGCGATGCGCGCGGGGGCTGCGATCTACAAGGACAGTTGTGCCGCCTGTCACAGGGATTCCGGCGAAGGCGAGATTCACCTGTTTCCGCGATTGGCCGGCAGCGCGCTGGTGCAATCGGACGATCCGACCACGCTGGCGCGGGTCGTTCTGCAGGGCACGCGCGCGGTGTCCACCCCCGGCGCGCCGACGGCTCCTGCCATGCCCGCTTTCGATTGGCGGCTTGGTGACGCGCAGGTGGCGGCCGTTCTCACCTATGTCCGCAACAGCTGGGGTAATGCGGCCATGCCGGTTTCCGCCGGCGCCGTCGCAAGCCAGCGCGAATCCCTGCGCCGGTCGCCCTGAGCCGTTATTCAGCAGCGATCGGGCATTCAGCAGCAATGCGAATCGGTGACGTAATGACGGGCGATCGCGTCATCGAGTGCTGACAGCGCCGAGATAAGTGCGGCATTTTCCGCGATGCCGGATCGCATTCGCGACAGCACCTCGTGCCGGACGGCGGGCAGATCGACGCCCAGCACGCGTCCATCCCTGACGATGGTTCGGCCCCCGACGATCACCTCGCGAATGTGCCGTGCGGTGGCGCGCGAGAACAACAGGTCGATGGGGTTGATATCCTCTCGAATGCCGTCATGATTGAGCGCCGCCCAGTCCAGCAACAACATGTCGGCCGCGGCACCCGGCTCGATCAGGCCGCCATCCCTGACGTTTGTCACGGCAAAGCGGCCGTTGCCGACCGCCGTTCGAACGGCCTGCTCGCGGCTGATGGTGCGGTCGAACCCGGTCCCGGCATGCAGAAAATAGCCGAGCCTCAATTCACGCAGCGCATCATCGTCGTCGTCGAAGGCCTTGCCGTCGATTCCGAGCGCCACCGAACAGCCGCGCTGTCGCATCATCGTCAGGGGGGCGATGCCGGAGTGAAGGTGAAGATTGGAACTGGTATTGACGGAAATGGTGACGCCGCGCTCCGCCAGCAATTCCAGCTCTTCAGATGTGGCCCATACGCAGTGCGCCAGCGTCAACCGGGGCGACAGCAGGCCGATGTCGTCGAGCATGCGCACAACGCCGTCGGGATAGTTGGCATCGGCCCATTGCCGCTGATATTTCGTTTCCAACAGGTGCATATGGACGCGGCGGCCGGTGCGATGCGATGCTTCGGCCACGGCTTGCAGCAGTTCATCGCTGCACCACTGCACGCCGTTGGGTCCATATTGAACATTGAATCGCGGTCCGTCCGCTGCCGCGGCGACGTCATCGACCAGCGCCATGTAGTCGCGCGGCGACAGCGGCTTGTATATCAGCCGCCGTCCGACTTCGGCGCGGGCTTCCGACGGAAGGGCGGCCAGCAGTGCTTCGGAACCGTCATAGACCAGTGGATTGCGATCCTTCATCGAGACCGCAAAGCCGGCGCGAACGCCGACGTCGCGCGCCGCGCGCGCAACCTCGGCGGCTTCCGTCGCAAGATCGGTCAATCCCTGCGCGCGCGTGTAATGGACCATCACCGTGCCGGTGCCGCCAAGCGCGCCATTGGCGAACGTCATCACCGCGGCGAGATAGGGATCCACCGACGGAAACAGCGTGAAATACGGCAGCCATGATTCAAGCGGCTTGGCATCGCCCCCGATCGAGCTGGTGCTCACGGCCCGTCCGTGATCGTGCGCGTTGACCAGTGCCGGCATCGCCAGCCACCGATTGGTGACCGGTGCTGCAGTCGGCTCGATCGAGGCAAAGGTCTCGCCGGCGATCGTGATGGCCTGCGGACCCGCCGGCGCCGCCTCGGTCCCGATCACATACGCGCAGGCGATGGTGCGCGAAGGATCGCTCTTCATGGGGCGATCGCCGGCGGCATGCGGTCGGCCTTGGCCGGAAGAAACGCGTGATCGAAAATGTCACCGGGATTGGGCAGGCGCGGCAGCTCGAACGACGTCGCGATGGTCGCGATC
>Ga0302311_10006132_pt1 | contig 12522 bp, 9 predicted proteins | sample III_Palsa_N1_3_FD_200449 | JGI IMG/M metagenome (GOLD analysis project Ga0302311, IMG submission 200449) | Peat permafrost microbial communities from Stordalen Mire near Abisko, Sweden - III_Palsa_N1_3 | ecosystem: Environmental > Terrestrial > Soil > Palsa > Peat permafrost | place: Sweden... | reverse complement strand
CGATGTCGATGATGACCCGGATGGTGCGCAGCATCTGCTCGTCCAGGAAGCCGAGTCGCTGGCCGGGGTCGGTGAAGAAGCCCAGTTCGTCCATGAGCCGCTCGGCGTACAGCGCCCAGCCCTCGATCTCGGCGCTGACGCCGCCGATGGTGGTCTGGTAGCGCGAGAGCTGGTCCGCGCAGCGCATCCGCTGGGCGAGGTGCAGGTGGTGGCCGGGGACGCCCTCGTGGTACCAGGTGCTGACGATCTGCCAGGTCGGGAAGTCCTCCCGGCCGAGTGTGGGCAGCCAGGTCCGGCCCGGGCGGGTGAAGTCCAGGCTGGGCCGGGTGTAGTACGGCGCGGCGGCGCTGCCTTCGGGCGCGATCATCGCCTCGACCTCGCGCAGCGGACCGTCAAGGTCGAAGTGGGTGCCGTCGAGGGCCACGATGGCCTGGTCCATCACCTGCTGGAGGTAGTCCCGGATGCCGTCGACGCCCTTGATGCTGTGGCCGTGCTCCTCCAGCTGGGCCACCGCCTCCATCGGGGTGGCGCCGGGGAGCACCAGTTCGGCGGCCTCGCGCATCTCGGCGTCCAGCCGGGCGAACTCGCCCCAGGCCCAGCTGTAGGCCTCGTCCAGGTCCAGGTCCGCGCCGGTGTTGGCGCGGGCACTGCGCAGGTAGAGCTCGCGCCCGGCGATGTCGGACGCGCCCGCGGCGGCGGGGCCGTACTCGTCCCGGAGCCAGTCGCGGAACTCGGCGGCGGCCACGGCGGCCTGCCCGGCGGCGGCGTCCAGCTCCGGGCGCAGTGCCTGCGGCCCGTCCGCGACGAAGCGGGCGAACCAGCCGGGCTGCTCGGGGGTGTCGGCCCAGCTGCCGACCTGGCTGACCACGGTCTCCACCTGCCGGGGCCCGGAGAACAGCCCTCGGCGCACGCCCTCCTCCAGCGTCCGCCGGTAGCCCTGGAGCGCTCCGGCGGCGTTGCGCAGCCGCCCGGCCACCACCGACCAGTCCTTGTCAGTGGCGGTGGGCATGATGGTGAAGATCGAGCGGACCTCAAGAACGGGGCAGGGAATGTTGCTGAGCGCGTGGAAGTGGTCCCCGGCGTCGTGGCAGGCGAGCAGTGCGGTGAGGCGTTCGCGGAGCAGTCCGGCGCAGGCGGCCTCGGCGGGGTCCGCCGGTTCGGCTCCGCCGGTCACCGCGTCGAGTTCGGCCAGCGCCTGCCGACCGAGTTCGGCCTCCGCTTCGAATCCCTCCGGGGAGAGGTCGGGCTGGCGATCGTCGTCCAGGTTGAGACCGAGGCTCGCCGCGGTGCCCGGGTTGTGGGCGACCAGTGCGTCGAGGTAGGCGTCGGCGATCTGCCGGGGGCTGCGTGAGGGTGTGGTGGTAGCCATGGAGCCATCCTGGCCTACCCCCGTGGCGTGGCGACAGGCCTGCGCGGTCTCCTGAGCAGCGGACTCCGGGGTTTCCAGTTGCCGCCGGGGACGCCGACGGAGAGCGCGTAGCTGCCGACGCCGATCAGGAAGGCGGTCAGGTGGCCGAGGTTGGTGAAGTTGAATGACAGGCTGAACAGCAGCAGGTAGAAGACACTTGCCGCGCCCAGGTAGTACCAGCGCAGCGGGCGGGCGAGGAACCAGGTGAGTATGCCGACCGCGCCGGACAGCCCGTAGCTGACGCCGATGTCGATGGTGTGCTTGGTCCGGTAGGGGAGGTCCCCGGCGTCGATGAGGTAGGCCACCGCGCCCTCGCTGACCAGGGTCGCCAGGATGTGCGCCAGGGCGACCACGCCGAGCCAGCGCAGGGTGCCCAGCCAGCGTTCCACCGGCACGCTGAACAGGTTGAACAGCACCAACCAGAACAGGAAGCTCGGGGTCTCGGTCCAGAACGCGCTGGCGATGAGCACCTTGACCGGATGGTGGCCCAGCTCGGCCAGGTTGGTGCTGTGGGTGATCAGGAAGTACCTGCGGAACCTGGGCGACATCCGGACCAGGAGGAAGGTGTTGACGCCGAGGATCGCCATCCAGATGAAGGTCCCGGGGGCGGACCGCAGGTAGCGCAGCACCGCGAGGGCGGCCCGCAGCACGCGCGGGCGCGGTGGACGCGGCACCGGGGTCGCCCCGTGCGGAGCCGCGGGCTCCCGGTCCGTGGGCTCCGGGCCTGCGGGCTCCGGGCCTGCGAGCTCCCGGCCTGCGGGCTCCGGGTCCGCCTGCTCCCGGTCCGCGACCGGACCCGTGCGTCCCGAGATGCCCGTGCGTCCCGCGATGCCCGCCGGACCGTCAGAGGTCTTGGGGTCTGCCGGATCCACCGGGTCTGCCGTCGTCATGGCCCCATTCTGCTGCCCGGCCGAAGGCCGCCCGATCCCGACTCGCCCTTCTCCCAGTCAAGTGGCGGGAGTGTGGTCGGGCAGGGGATTGACGTCCTTGCTGACATGGAGTCTCATAAGAGCAGGCACTGTCGTGCCCGCGCGCCCGTGGCGCGGCAACCGGAGGAGGCGGGAATGGAACACCGAGGCGGAACAGCACTGTTGAAGGACCGCGAGCAGGTGGCCGACCGGCTGCTGGAGGCCTCGGCGAAGCACTCGCACGATCCCGACACCGAGTTGGACTGGGACGCGCCGCTGGAGCCCGGCAAGTGGTTCGTGCCGGAGCAGTTGGTCTCGCTCTACGGGACACCGCTGTGGCGGGGGATGAGCGAGGAGCAGCGGATCGAGCTGTCCAAGCACGAGTTCGCCAGCATGGCCTCGGCCGGGGTGTGGTTCGAGATCATCCTGATGCAGCTGCTCACCCGGCACATCTACGACCTGGACCCGCGCAGCAGCCATGTCACCTACGCGCTCACCGAGATGGCCGACGAGTGCCGGCACTCGCGGATGTTCGCCCGCGCGGTGGAGAAGGTGGGCACCCCGTACTACGGCCCGGGCGGGGTCACCCGGTTCCTCGGACGGGTGCTGAAGACCACCGCCACCACCCCCGGCGCGTTCACCGCCACGCTGCTGGTCGAGGAGATACTCGACCGCTTCCAGCGGTTGACCTTCGCCGACCCGAGCGTGCAGCCGCTGGTCCAGGGCATCACCCGGATCCATGTGGTCGAGGAGGCCAGGCACGTCCGGTACGCCCGTGAGGAGTTGCGCCGACAGATGGCCACCTGCCCGGCCTGGGAACGGCAGGTGACCCGCACCATCTCCGGCGAGGCCTCGGTGGTGGTCGCCCGGGCGCTGATCCACCCGGGCGTGTACGCCGCGGTGGGCCTGGACGTGGCGGAGGCTCAGCGGCAGGCCCGGCAGAGCGCCCACCGCCAGGAGACCATGCGCTGGTCCGCGGAGAAGCTGACCTCGTTCCTGCGGGAGATCGGCGTCATCCACAGCGCCATGGATCGCGCCGCCTGGCGCCGCTCCGGCCTGCTCTGAACCCCCGGCCCGTCCCCGGTCCGCTCCCGGTCCGCCCCGGCCTCTGCCGGCCTCTGCCGGACCAGCCTCCGGGGCGGGCCGAGCGGCACGTAGGGTGAGCGCATGGACGCCCGCATCGCAGATCCCGTGCCCGCCGCACCCCCGGTCGACGCGTCGGCGCCCGCCGCCCGCGCGCCGAGAGCGCGGCGCGGGCCCTACCGGCGGCTGCCGGTGGAGCAGCGCCGGGAGCAGCTGATCGCGGTCGCACTGGAGCTGTTCAGCAGGCGCGCGCCGGAGGAGGTCTCGCTGGACGACGTGGCCGCCGCGGCCGAGGCGTCCCGCCCGCTGGTCTACCGCTACTTCCCGGGCGGCAAGCAGCAGTTGTACGAGGCCGCGCTACGCACCGCGGCCTCGGAGCTGGCGTCCCGCTTCGTGGAGCCGGTACGCGGCACTCCGACCGAGCGGCTCGGCCATGTCCTGGACCGCTACTTCGCCTTCGTCGGCGAGCACGCCGCCGGGTACGGTGCGCTGCTGCGCGGCGGTTCGGTGGCGGAGAACGAGCGGACCACGGCGATCGTGGACGAGGTCCGCCGGGCCGCCTACGGCAGCATCATCGACCAACTGGGCGTGGACCGCCCGGGCCCGCGGCTGACGCTGCTGGTGCGGGCGTGGATATCGGTGGTCGAGGTGGCGGCGCTGACCTGGCTGGACGACAACCGCCGGGAGCCGCAGTCGAACGCCCCGCAACTGAACGCCCCGCAGCCGAACGGCGAGGAGTCCGGGCAGGCCGTCCGGCGCGGTGCGGGGACCGCGGCCGAGCTGCGGGACTGGCTGGTCGACGAGTTCGTGGTGATGTTCGCCGCGGCGGCGCTGCACGACCCGCAGACCGAGCGGGTGCTCCGCGGCATGGTCGCGGGGGGCGCCGGGACCGGCCCGGGCGCGCAGCTGATCGCCCGCCTGGGCGCGCTGCTGCTCGGCACCGACGCCGGAGCGGATGCTACCGGCCAGTCACCCAGCTGACAGAGCAAGACATCCGATGTATCGCCTATTTTGGTTGATCCTCCAATAGACTGGATGGACCGAACGGCGGCCCCGGGGCCGCCGTCCTCACCCCTGGTACCGAGCCTGGTGCCGAGCGGGTCGCGTCAGGCCTGGCCGAGCACCTGCCGCTGCCGCCCGAGGCCGTCGATCTCCAACTCCATGACGTCGCCCGGCCGCAGGTACGGCTTGCCGGGCAGGCCCATGGCGACCCCGGCCGGGGTGCCCGTGTTGATCACGTCGCCCGGCTCCAGCACCATGAACTGGCTGATGTACCAGACCACATGGTCGACCGCGAAGATCATCTCAGCGGTGCTGCCGTCCTGCCGGACCTCGCCGTTGACGGTGGTCCGCAGCCGCAGCCGCTGCGGGTCGCCCACCTCGTCCGGGCTGACCAGCCACGGGCCGATCGGGTTGAAGGTCTCGCAGGACTTGCCCTTGTCCCAGGTACCGCCGCGCTCCAACTGGTACTCACGCTCGGAGACGTCGTTGCTGACCGCGTAACCGGCGATGACCGAGGCCGCGTCCTGCGGCGAGTCCAGGTAGCGGGCGGTGCGGCCTATGACCACCGCCAACTCGGCCTCGTAGTCCGTCTTTTCGCTGTTCCTCGGGATCCGCACCTCGTCGTCGGGACCGATCACGGTATTGGGCGCCTTCATGAACAGCACCGGCTCGTCCGGCAGCGGCTGCCCGCTCTCGATCGCGTGGTCGCGGTAGTTGAGCCCGACGCAGACCACCTTGCCGGGCCGGGCCACCGGCGCGCCGAGGCGCTGCCCGGCGAGTTCCAGCAGCGGCAGCCCGCCCCGCCCGGCCAGGGCCGCGAGCTCAGCCCCCGCGCCGTCCAACAGCCTTTCCAGGAAAGGCCCGTCGATGTCCCCGGTGACCTGCGAGAGGTCGTAGCCGGTCGTCTCGTCCTCGGCCAGGAGCACGGGCCGCTCCGCTCCCAGAGGTCCCACACGCAGGAATCGCACCTGCCATCACCACCTTTGCGATCGAGACGGTCCGGTCGTCCACCGTCGCTAAGAGCTCCGATGTATATCAACCGAGGCTTGTGACGTCCAGCGCTGCCCGCCATCCGGACGTCATCGGGACACACTCTGGCGAAAGGGGCGAAGGGCGCACCAGCGGCACTATTCTCGTCGGCCGCGCTCCGGTCTGCCACCGTGCCGCTCCCACTCCCCCGCCAGGATGGACATCAGCGTGGCGTCCACCCAGGTCCCCTGCCAGCTCAGGGTCTCCCGCAGGGTGCCCTCGGCCACGAAACCGGCCTTCTCGTAGCACCGCCTGGCGCGCGGATTGAAGGTGAACACCTCCAGTGAGATCCGGTGCAGGCCGAGCTTCTCGAAACCGTGGCCGCAGATCAGCCGGGTGGCCTCGGTGCCCAGGCCGCGACCGTGGTGGCCCGGCAGCAGCGCGATCCGGAAAGTACAGCTCTCGTTGTCGGCGTCCCACCCGTTCAGTGCGGTCTCACCCACGACCGCGCCGGTCGCGTTGTCGACCACGGCCAGGTCCAGGCGGTCGTCCTGGCCGACCCGGGTGGCGTACCAGGCGTGCAGTCTGGCCTCGTCGGCCGGTTCACCGGGGTGGCTGCCGGTCAGCCGACGGATCTCGGCGTCCTCCCACAGGCCGCGCAGGGCCGGCAGGTCGGACGCCGTGACACAGCGGAGCGTGACCAGATCGCCCGTCAGCACGGGCTTGGTGAGGAAGTCGGGACCGGCCGCGGAACGCCGTGGATCGCTCATGCCCGCAGTCTGCCCACTCAGCGCCCCCTTCCGCCCCTGCTTTCCCAGCCCCGTTCCCGCCCGCCCCGCTCAGCCCCGCCCGCCCCGGCCCCGGGCCCCACGCCCCGGGCCCCGCGCCCCCGTTCAGTGCCCCCGTTCAGTGCTCAAGGATCAGTGCTGAAGGATCCGGGTCTCCCCTGCCGGGACGGCGGACTCCAGCTTGTTGCCCGCCGGCGGCAACGGACAGATGAAGTGGTCGGCGAAGGCGCACGGCGGCAAGTAGGCGCGGTTGAAGTCGAGCACCGTCGACCCGTCCGGGCCGGGCGCGGGCAGCGAGACGAAGCGGAACCGGAAGGTTCCCCGCCCGCTGGAGGCATCCGCGAAGACCGCGCTGAGCGAGCCGTCCTCGGCCTGGCTGACCTGGAGCGTGCACTCGCCGCCCGCGCCCTGCCCGCCCGCGCCCTGGCCCTCCGCGCCGTCCGGGCCGGTCACCGGGGGCGGGGTGAACGTCACCGCCCCGGCCAGCGCCAACCCGCGCTCGCGGCCGTCGGCGTTGGGCACCGTGACCGTGCGCGGGGTGGCGAAGGGGGTGAACCGCGCCGGGAGGGTCCACTGCTCGTCGTACGGATGGGCGTCGATGCCCGCGAACACGGCCCGGGACTGCGAGGCCGGGTCGAAGATGCGTACCGCGTACTCGCCCTCGCGCAGGATGAGGACCAGCAGCCGCCCGCCATGGGTGATGACCGAGGGCTTCGGAGCGGTGTCCGGACAGAGGCGCACCGGGCCGTCCAGCGCGACGCTGTCGACCTCAAGCCCGTCGTGCCGGGCGGCGGTCAGGATGACGCAGTTGCCCTGCCGCTCCCATCGCCCCGGCACCCCCGGGACACCGCCGCGCAGATCGGCCAGCCAGTGCGTACCGGTGAGCGCCAGCGGCCCGTGCGGGGCCCTGGCGGTCACCACCCGATCGTCGCGCCAGTGCTTCCAATCATCCAGGCTGCTGCTCACTGAGGGACCTCCGGGGAGAATGGGCGGGCGAACAGGTTGGGTCCGCATGAACGAAGCAAGGTTCCCAGCAGGGCACGATCCCCACCGGTCCGACCGGGCGGTGCCTGGGCGGAGTACGAGCGGAGTACGGGTCCACACCTCACCAACCGAACCTGCTGCCGGGTATTCCCGCTGAGCCGCCGTCCACACCACCTCCGGGCACCACCCAGCCCCGGCACAGCGGCCCATGGCAGGATCGAACGCATGATTCGTGGTGTGATGTTCGACTTTTCCGGGACTCTCTTCCACATCGAGTCCGTGGCCGACTGGTTCGACACCCTGAGCCTCGACACTCCGGGCCTCGACACTCCGGGCCTCGACGCCCTCAACCCCGGCGTGGGCCCCGACGAGCGTGCCTCGGCCGTCCAACGGCTGGCCGAGGCCGGGGCGCAGCCCGGCGGTCCGCAGCCGCTGCGCCCGCCCACCGGCTGGGACGAGCGCGACACCAGCGCCGAGCGGCACCGCGAGGCGTACACCGCGCAGACCCGGGCCGCGCTGCTGCCGACCGTGGGCCCGGAGCGGGTGGACGCGCTGGCGGACCGGCTGTACCAGCGGCACCTGGCCCCCGACGCCTGGCAGCCCTACCGGGACGCCGAGCCGGTGCTCAAGGAGCTGCGGCGGCGCGCCGTCCCGGTGGCCGTGGTCAGCAACATCGGCTGGGATCTGCGGCCGATCTTCGTCCGCAGCGGCCTGGACCAGCTGGTGGACGCCTTCGTGCTGTCCTTCGAACTGGGCGTGTCCAAGCCCGATCCGCTGATCTTCCGGACCGCCTGCGGGCGGCTGGGACGGTCCCCGGCCGAGGTGCTGATGGTGGGCGACCACCGCCCGGACGACGGTGGGGCGATGGCGCTGGGCTGCCCCTTCTACGAGGTGGCCGGGCTGCCGGTGGCCGAGCGCCCGGACGGCCTGCTGCCGGTGCTCGACCTCGTCGCCGAGCCGTCCGAGTGCGAGGATGCCAGGTAGAGCTGGGCTGCTCGACTGCGGCAGACAGGCACGCAGGTAGCCAGCAGGCGGACGGACCGGGCGACGGGGCCCGTTCCGTCCACGACCGGAGGTGCAGGAGACATGGCCAGGCAGGCACCGGAGACGGACCCGGCACAGGACGCACCCGAGGTGACCGCGCCCAAGCATGCGGCGGCCGGCATACCGGCGCTGCTGCACACCACGCAGATCGCCGCCGCGCAGATGGGCGCGGTCCGCTCGGTCCGCACCCTGCTCAAGCTCAACCAGCCGGACGGCTTCGACTGCCCCGGCTGCGCCTGGCCGGAGCCGGATCACACCCACACCGCCGAGTTCTGCGAGAACGGCGCAAAGGCGGTGGCCGAGGAGGCCACGCTGCGCCGGATCGGCCCGGAGTTCTTCGCCGAGCACCCGATCGCCGACCTGACCGAACGCTCCGGCTACTGGCTGGGCCAGCAGGGGCGGTTGACCACCCCGATGCTGCTGGACGAGGGCGCAACCCACTACACCCCGATCAGCTGGGACGCCGCGCTGGAGCTGGTCGCGGCCGAACTGCGGGCGCTGGACACCCCGGACGCCGCCGCCTTCTACACCTCCGGCCGGACCAGCAACGAGGCCGCCTTCGCGCTCCAGCTGTTCGCCCGCCAGTTCGGCACCAACAACCTGCCGGACTGCTCCAACATGTGCCACGAATCCTCCGGTTCGGCGCTGACCGAGACCATCGGCATCGGCAAGGGCAGTGTCCAGCTGAAGGACCTCTACCAGGCCGACCTGATCATCGTCGCCGGGCAGAACCCGGGCACCAACCACCCCCGGATGCTGTCGGCGCTGGAGCGCGCCAAGCGGGCCGGGGCGCGGATCGTCAGCGTCAACCCGCTGCCCGAGGCCGGCCTGGAGCGGTTCAAGAACCCGCAGAACGCCCGCGGCCTGGTCGGCCCCGGGACCAAGCTGACCGACCTGTTCCTGCAGATCCGCCTCGGCGGCGACCTGGCCCTGTTCCGGGCGCTCAACCTGCTGCTGCTGGAGGCCGAGGAGAAGGCCCCGGGCACAGTCCTGGACCGCGCCTTCATCGACGAGCACTGCCACGGCTTCACCGAGTTCGCCGACGACGCCCGGACCACCGACTGGGACGCGGTACTGGCCGCCACCGGCCTGCCGGAGTCGCAGATCCGCGAACTGGCCGAGCTGGTCCTCACGTCGGAGAAGGTCATCGTCTGCTGGGCGATGGGGCTGACCCAGCACAAGCACTCCGTGCCGACCATCCGCGAGGTGGTCAACTTCCTGCTGCTGCGCGGCAATGTGGGCCGCCCCGGCGCCGGCGTCTGCCCGGTGCGCGGACACAGCAACGTCCAGGGCGACCGGACGATGGGGATCTTCGAGCGCCCCAGCGCCACTTTCCTGGACGCCCTCGGCACCGAGTTCCGTTTCGAGCCTCCGCGCGAGCACGGCCTGGACGTGGTGGACACCATCCGGGCCATGCGCGACGGCCGGGTCAGCGTCTTCTTCGCCATGGGCGGCAACTTCGTCGCGGCCTCGCCGGACACCCTGGTGACCGAGGACGCGATGCGCGGCTGCCGGCTGACGGTCCACGTCTCGACCAAGCTCAACCGCTCGCACGTGGTGACCGGCGCGCGGGCGCTGATCCTGCCGACCCTCGGCCGGACCGACCTGGACCGGCGGGCGGGCGGCCCGCAGCAGGTCACCGTGGAGGACTCCATGGGCATGGTGCACGCCTCCCGGGGCGCGCTCAAACCGCCCGCGCCCGACCTGCTGTCCGAGACCGCGATCATCTGCGGCCTGGCCCGGCGCACCCTCGGCCCGAAGAACCTGGTGCCGTGGGAGGACTTCAGCGCCGACTACGGCAACATCCGGGACCGGATCGCCCGGGTGATCCCCGGGTTCCAGGACTTCAACACCCGGATCAAGCAGCCCGGCGGCTTCGCGCTGCCGCACGGCCCGCGCGACAGCAGGTCCTTCCCCACCACCACCGGCAAGGCGAACTTCAGCGTCAACGCGCTCACCGCGCCGGAGGTCCCGCCGGGCCGGTTGCTGCTACAGACGCTGCGTTCGCACGACCAGTACAACACCACGATCTACGGCCTGGACGACCGCTACCGGGGCATCAAGGACGGCCGCCGGGTGGTGCTGCTGCACCCCGAGGACGCCGCCGAGCACGGCCTGGCCGAGGGTGCGTACACCGACCTGGTCAGCGAGTGGGCGGACGGCGTGGAGCGGCGCGCGCCGCACTTCCGGGTGGTGCACTACCCGACCACGCGCGGCTGCGCTGCGGCCTACTACCCGGAGACCAATGTGCTGGTGCCGCTCGACAGCACCGCCGACACCAGCAACACCCCGACCTCCAAGTCGGTGGTCATCCGCTTCGAGCCGGACTCCGGGGAGCCCCAGGGACCGGCCGAAGCGGCCTCCTGATCAGAGCCTGATCAGGAGACCTCCTGATCAGGACGTCGGCTCCGAGGCCGACTCGGCCGAGTCGCTCGCCGACGGCGAGGTGGAGGCCGAGGCGGGGGCCGATGCGGGGGTGGAGGCCGGAGCCGAGGACGCCGGGGTGGACGGCGAGGCCGAGGGCGAGCCGGTCGGACCGGCGCTGGGCGAGCCGGTCGGCCCGGCCGTGGGCTTGCCGGTCGGCTTCGCCTTGGTCGGCGGCTTCGGCTTGGTCACCGGCGGGGTGCTCGGCAGGGTGGGCAGGGTCGGTGCGATCGGCGGCGGCAGCTTGGCCGAGGGCGGGACCACCGGCGGGGTGTAGTGGCCGAGCGAACCGTCACCCGGGTCGGGCCGGACCGCGCCCAGTATGGGGTTCACCGCCATCGGCTCCACGTCCACGAACGCACCGGGGTGCGGCGCCTCGATCACCTCGCCGTCGCCGAGGTACATGGCGACATGGCTGGCCCCGGAGAAGTAGATGATCAGGTCGCCCGGGCGCAGCGCGTCCAGCGCGACGTGCGGCAGGTCCGCCCACTGGTCCTCGCTGGTGCGCGGGATGACGACGCCCGCGCTCAGCCAGGCCTGCGAGGTCAGCCCGGAGCAGTCGAAGCCCGCGGCGTACGGGCCGATGCCGCCCCAGACGTAGGGGGCGCCGAGCTGGGCGAAGGCGAAGGCGATGGCTTTGGCTCCGGCCTGCGACGGCTTGGAGTCGTCCTTGCCGAGGATGCCGGAGGCCAGCAGCGCCACCTGCGCGGCGTTGGCGTCCTTCTGCTCCAGCAGCTGTAGCTCCTGCTTCTGCGCGCCGGTGAGCGTGGCGACCTGCTGCTCGACCGCCGTCAGCTGCTTGTTGATCGTGGTCCGGACCGTGCCCTGGGCCGCGACCAGCTGGGCGGCGTGCTGCTTGGCGATGTCGGCGGCGGCCTTGGCGGCGACCAGGCCGGCCTGGTCGGACTTGAGCTGCTTCAGGAAGGCGGCCTGCGAGCGGCCCACCATCGACAGCAGCTGTTGGGTGTGCAGGGCCTGCTCGGGGTCGGAGGACAGCAGCAGTTCGCCGAGCTGGGACAGGTTGCCGTTGCGGTACTGGGCGGCGGCGATCTCACCCGCGAGCGTGATCCCGTCGTTCACCTGCGACTGGCTGTTCTGGACAGCGACCTCAAGCGCGTCGTCGTCGGACTGCGCCTCGGACAGCTGATCGGAGAGGGCGTCGTACTTCTGGGTCTCGACCTCGGTCTGCTGGTAGTCGGTGTGCAGTTGGTCGAGCATCGGCTGCAACGCGGCCTCGGCCTCGGACAGGGTCCGCGGACCCTCCGTCGTCGCGACCCGCCCCGTACCCGCCGTACCCGCCGCGTAGGCGGACCCCACCGTCAGCGGCAGTACCGCCAGCGCCGCCGTGAGCAGCACGGTGCCGCAGCGCAGCACCCCGGCCAGCCACGGACGTCCCCGGTCTCCGCGCCCTGTTACGCCTCCACCGCGCATGGCCCGCACCTGTCCCCCTCATGTCGCGCTCGGATCTGCCCCGCCCGATCGCCCGGGCCCGGGGCGATCCTGCCATGAACCGGTGGCAGATCGTCAGGCCGCGGCGGTGATTCTCATACGTTCCACATGCGTTCATGAAGAAGTCCGGCATCATCGCGGACTCGTCCCGGCAACAGTGCGGCAACATTCCGGACCATCCGGGTGTGACTCGTGTCACGGTTTGAATGGTCTCAAAGCGGTTGCATCCCAGGCCCAGCGCCCTTTTCGCCCCGTTTACAGGACGGGGTCAACTTCACATAGGCCGTCAGTTCACTTTCCGTTCATCCGGCATGCCTACGGTCGGCACGACTCTTCCGTCGCGATCTTCCGCTGAGACGATTGTTTGGTAATGGAACATATGACGTTCCTGGTGACCGTCGTGATCATCACGGCCCTCGCCTTCGACTTCACCAACGGTTTCCACGACACCGCCAACGCGATG
>Ga0302311_10006130_pt1 | contig 12523 bp, 10 predicted proteins | sample III_Palsa_N1_3_FD_200449 | JGI IMG/M metagenome (GOLD analysis project Ga0302311, IMG submission 200449) | Peat permafrost microbial communities from Stordalen Mire near Abisko, Sweden - III_Palsa_N1_3 | ecosystem: Environmental > Terrestrial > Soil > Palsa > Peat permafrost | place: Sweden... | reverse complement strand
ATGCCGACCCGCTCCATCCAATGGGCGGTGCGGTCGAGATAGCGCGCCTCTTCGCGATAGAGCTGCAAGTAAGCGCCGGAATATTCCAGCACCTCTTCCTCGGTGGCGACCTGGCAGAGTTTCTCGATGCCGCGCAGCTCGATACCGCCATTACCGCCGACCGATATGTCGTAGCCGGCCTCGATACAGACGATGCCGATATCCTTGATCGAGGATTCGGCGCAATTGCGCGGGCAGCCGGACACCGCCAGCTTGACCTTGTGCGGGGTCCACGCGCCCCACATCATCCGCTCCAGCTTGACGCCGAGCCCGGTCGAATCCTGGGTGCCGAAGCGGCACCATTCCGAGCCGACGCAGGTCTTCACCGTGCGCAATCCCTTGGCATAGGCGTGGCCGGAGACCATGCCGGCACGGTTCAGATCGGCCCAGACGGCGGGCAGGTCGTGTTTTTTGACGCCCAGCAGATCGATGCGCTGGCCGCCGGTCACCTTGACGGTGGGGATCTCGTATTTGTCGACCACATCGGCGATGGCGCGCAGTTCCGAGGCGGTGGTCAGCCCGCCCCACATGCGCGGCACGACGGAATAGGTGCCGTCCTTCTGGATATTGGCGTGGACTCGTTCATTGACGAAGCGCGAGCGCGAATCGTCCTGATAGTCGCCCGGCCAGGCGCACAGCAGGTAGTAGTTCAGCGCCGGCCGGCATTTGGCGCAGCCGTCGGGAGTCTTCCAGCCCATCGCCCGGCGCACCGCCTCCATTGTTTTGAGGTCTTGGTCGAGGATGGCGGCGCGCACCTCCTCATGGGTGCAGTCGGTGCATTTGCAGACGGTGGGAATGGTCTCGGTCAGCGTTCCGCCGGTGGCCAAGGCGAGCAATTGTTGCACCTGCGGTGTGCAGGAGCCGCACGAGGCCGAGGCTTTGGTGTGGGCGCGCACCTCGTCGAGACTGCCCAGCTTCTTGTCCTTGATGCAGCCGAGGATCGCGCCCTTGGAGACGCCGTTGCAGCCGCAGATTTGCGCCGAATCCGGCAGCGAGGCGACCGCGTCCTCGGGCTTCGCGCCCGGCTCGGCGGCGGCGCGGCCGAAGATCATGCCGGGACGGAAGGCGGAGACGTCCGAGCCGGTGCGGATCAGGTCGAAATACCAGGATCCGTCGGCCACGTCGCCATAGAGCACGGCGCCGACCAGCTTGTCGTCGCGGATCACCAGCTTTTTGTAGATGCCGGCCGAGGCGTCGGAATAGGTCACCTCGTCCTCGCTCTCGTCGGCGGCGGACAGCACGCCGGCCGAGAAGACGTCGATGCCGGTGATCTTGAGGCGGGTCGAGAGTTCCGGCGTCTTGAACAGCTCGCCCTCGATGCCGGCCAGGCGGTCGGCGCAGACCTTGGCCATGTCGTAGAGGGGGGCGACCAGCCCGAAGGCCTTGCCGCGATGCTCGGCGCATTCCCCCACCGCATAGATATGCTCATTCGTGGTGCGCATATCGTCGCCGACCACGATGCCGCGATTGGCGTCGAGCCCGGCCTGCTTAGCCAGCGTGATCTCCGGGCGGATGCCGATCGCCATCACCACCAGATCGGCCGGGATCTCGCGCCCGTCGGCCAGGCGCACCCCTTCCACGCGGTTGGCCCCAACGATCTCCTCGGTCTGGCCCTTGGTGAAGAAGGCGATGCCGCGGCTGTCCAGGTCGCGCTGCAACAGCTCGCCGGCGGTGATGTCGAGCTGGCGCTCCATCAGGGTCGGCATCAGATGCACCACCGCCACCGCCATGCCGCGGCGCTTGAGGCCCCAGGCCGCCTCCAGACCGAGCAGGCCGCCGCCGATCACCACGGCGCGGCGGTGGGTTTCCGAGGCCGAGATCATCTGCTCGACATCGGCGATGTCGCGGAAGGTGCAGACGCCCGGCAGATCGAGGCCGGGGATCGGCGGCACCAGCGGCTTCGAGCCGGTGGCCAGGATCAGCTTGTCGTAAGGGATGATCCGTCCGCTGACCGAGGTGACCGTGCGGGCATCGGAATCGAGGGTCACCACCGGCTCGTCGGTGAGCAGATGGATGCCTTTCTCCGCGTACCAGGCGCGGGGGTTAATGACGATGTCATCGACCTCTTTTTCGCCGGCCAGCACCGAGGACAGCATGATCCGGTTGTAGTTCGGATGCGGCTCGGCGCCGAACACGGTGATGTCGTAGAGATCGGGGGCGCGGCTCAGCAGCTCCTCGATGGTGCGCATGCCGGCCATGCCGTTGCCGACCATCACCAGACGCTGTTTAGGGGTGGAGATCATGTTCATGCGGGTGCTCCTGTCTGGCTTTGGGGCAGGGGAACGCCGGCATCGGTGGCGGCGGGGTCGAAAATTGTTGCGTCGAAGAAACGGTCGGCCGGCATCTCGATCGGCGCGCTGGCGGCCTCGAGAGTCCATGGGGCGTCATGAGCGCCTTCGACCTTGCTGTCGATCAGCGGGACCGGCAGGCCGAGATCGAGGAAGGCGAGGCGGGCGAGATCGGCGCGGAATACCTGGTCGATCAGCCGCATGCCATCGACCGGAGCGTCGAGCTGGCCCCAGCGGCGCATCTGCTCGAGATACCAGAGACCCTGGCTGCGCCACGGGAAATTGGCGGCGTGGCGATGGAAGATCGGCCGGTCGTCGGACTCAAGCAGCACGCGCAGCAGCGGCAGCGGCGCGTTGACATGGCCGGGGCGGGATAGCAGCTCGGCCAGCTCGGCGCGGTTCTCCGGCTGATCGGCCCAGCGCGCCGCCAGCAGCAGGGCGCGCAGCACGGCGCGGTGGGTGTCGGGATGGCGGTCGGCCCAATCCTGGCGGACCGCATAGACCTTCTCGATCCGCGCCGCCCAGATCTCGCGGCTGGTGATGACCACCTGGCCCAATCCGCTGCGGGCGGCCAGACGGCCCCAGGGCTCGCCGGCGCAATAGCCGTCGATCAGGCCGGCCGACAGGTTGGACAGCATCTGCGCCGGCGGCACCACGGTCAGGGTCACGTCGCGTTCGGCGTCGATGCCGGCGGCGGCCAGCCACAGGCGCAGTTCATAATGATGGGACGAGAAGGGATGGGTGATGCCGAGGGTAACGGGCCGTTTCCTGACCGCCGCGGCGAACGAGCCGGTCTCCTTGAGAAGCGCCGCCAGCGTGCCCGACAGGGTGATCGAATTACCGCCGAGATTGAGGGCCAGCGCGGCTACCATCGGTTCCTTCAGGCCGCCCAGGCCCAGGGTCGAGGCCAGCACCATCGGCGCCAGCATCTGCGCCCCGTCGAGCGCGCCCACCGCCAATTTATCGCGTAAGCCCGCCCAGGAGCTCTGGCGCTGCAGCTCGACATCCAACCCTTGTTCGGCGAAGAAGCCGCGTTCCTTGGCCACCAGCAGCGGGGCGGCGTCGAGCAGAGCGAGGAAACCCAGTTTCAGCGTCATAGCGAACCCTCAAAAGCAAAAAGGCGTGCCAAGACCGGGAAGAGATCCCGATCCTGGAACGCCGTTGTTCCAGTGTTGTCCTAAGGTCTTCTGATCACTCTCCGGGCTCGCCATTGAGTCCGGAAACTTCCCCGTCAGCCGAGCAATTCGGCGGCGGCGATGATCTTGTTGGCGATATCGACCAGTCTCAGTTTCTGATCCATCGCCATCTTGCGCATGGCCTTGTAGGCCTCGTCCTCGCCGCAGTGGCGGCTGTTCATCAAAATGACCTTGGCCTTTTCGACCAGTTTCCGTTCGGCCAGACTGGTCTTGGCCTTGTCCAACTCTGTGCGCAGCTCCTGGAACTGCGCGAACTGGGCGATCGCCACCTCGATGACCGGGCGCACCCGGTCGGGCTGCAAATCGCCCACCACATAGGCCGCGACACCGGCCTCGACCGCTGCCCGGATGGTTTCGGCGCGCCCGTCCTGGGCGAACATCACCACCGGCCGGTTGCATTCCTGTCCAACCCGGCGCAATCCCTCCAGCATGTCGCGGTCGGGATTATCGATGTCGGCGATCAGCAGGTCGGGCTCATGCGCATCGATGCGCGAAAGCAGATCCAGCCCGCTGCCCAGGACAGCAACCACCTCGACGCCGTCGGCCTCCAGAGCCTGCCTCACCGACTGGGCTCTATCCGGATCGTCGTCCATCACGACGACCCGCAGCGACTGACCGCTTCGAGATTTCATTCCTTATTCCTTAGCAAGGTGTTCCTCAGCAAGGTGCGTGCCAGTTGGTGCGGTGCGGCAAATCAAAGGGTTAGAGCGGACGCGCTGATAGATGGTGTCTATTAATTGATCAGCGTTTACGGGCGTGCCTAAAAAATATGCGGACATTCCACAGGCCAGCCCCGCTTTCCTTGCGCTTGTGCCGGGCAGGGCCCAGGATTAGAACCAATCCGTTCGTGTTCCGGAGGAACCAATGCCGAGCAACCTGCCGATGCCGCGTACCGCTACCGTTCTCAAGCGGGGATTGTTGTGCCGTTGTCCCAATTGCGGCAAGGGCCCCCTGTTCAAGAGCTATCTCAAGCTGGTCGACCATTGCGAAGCCTGCGGCGAACCGCTCGGGCATATCCGCGCCGACGACTTCCCCGCCTACCTCACCATCGCCATCGTCGGCCATATCGTGGTCGGCGGGATGCTGGCGGCCGCGCAGGCCGGCGTTCCGACCTGGGCCGGCATCCTGGTCAGCGTCGTCGTCACGATCGGCATGACGCTCTGGCTGTTGCCGCATATGAAGGGCATCGTCGCCGCCTGGCTGTGGCGCTTGAAGTTGCCTAAGGGCTCCGTCGAAGCCGGCAGCTGAACAGTAATGACAGGCCTGCCGGAGATGAGTACTCTCTCCGGCATGGATTTCGAAAACACCCAGATCGCGAAGCGAATTAAACGCCCGGCGCTCCTCTAGAGGCCGGGTCGTTTCGTTTTCTTTTTGCGTTTTCTGGGATTTTTCCATGAACACCGTCGAATTGGTGGCTGAGTCCGCCCTGTTCACCGTCTTTGGCGAGGCTGATCCCGCCTTGCTTCCCCGCATTGTCGCCCTATTCGCCAAATGCGGCCTGGTTCCGGCCCGTTTCCAGGCCGAAACCTTCGGCGACGAGATGCATGTCGAGGTCGAATTGTCCGCCTTGAGTCCGTCCCGCGCCGATCATTTTGCCGAAGTGATGCGCCAGATGCCGGTGGTTTCGCTGGTTCGCCTGCGCTGGGCCGCACCGCGATGAGCCAGTCGCTTAGAACAATCTTCCGCCGTTTGGAACCGTGAGGTCCGGGGCGAAGAGGACGACTTTCCCATTTTCGTCGGGGAAGCCCAGCGTCAGGACTTCCGACATGAATTTGCCGATCTGGCGCGGCGGGAAATTGACCACGGCGGCGACCTGGCGGCCGACCAGCGTTTCCAGGCTGTAATGCTCGGTGATCTGCGCGCTCGAGCGCTTGATGCCTATGGCGGGGCCGAAATCGATCTTCAGCTTGAAGGCTGGCTTGCGCGCCTCGGGGAAGGGCTCTACGTCGAGGATGGTGCCGACCCTGATATCGACGGCGAGGAACTGGTCGAAATCGATCTTCGGCGCCGCCGGCGCGTCCGCATCGTGACTTATATGCATGGAACTGGCTCTCCCGAAAAACTGTGAGAGAGTCTAGCTAATTAGGCCTTGGCGCGCGAGGGGGCGTCGCGGTCGATGCCGGTCAGGCGCAGGGTCTCCTCGGCGCGTTGATAGGCTTTGCGCCAGTCCTCCTCCGCCCCCAGCTTGCAGGCGCGGCCATAATAGCGCCGCGCTTCGGCCAGCTTGGCGTCGCGCCCGTCGAGCCGGCCTATGCCCGCCTCGTCGGCGGCCTCGTGCAACTGCGCGTCGCAAGCACGCATATTGGTAGAGCATTCGAGGATCTTGGCTCGCAGGGTCGCTTTGCGTTTGAACTCGAAGGGGAGGTCGCGGTCGGCGGTGCACCAATCGCGCAGTTGCTGGGTCATGCGCTCAGCTTCCTCGGGCGTGGCGCTGGCGATTTTCTGCACGAACTCGCGAACGGTTTGTTTGCCGCGTTCTATGGCCGCCTCGCGTTCCTTCGCGGCGGCGGAACTCTTGCCGAAACCAAACATCGCTCCCTCTCCTCGATCAGGTGGGGATGCCTGTGGTCTGACTTGAACGGTTCAACTCTACCATTTCGGTCGGTTTAAATACAGTCTTGCCGAATTAGCGCGAATATTGCTTCCGCGCGTCAGCTCCATTTCCCTTGACTCTCGACGGCGATTCGAACGAGAACATTTCATGAACAATGCTCGGAGCGCCACGCCGGATCTCACTCAGCTGCGCGCCCGCATCGGCGCCCTGGAGGGGCTGCCCAGCCTGGCGGCGGGCCGTCCGGCCGAGGCGGTGCCGCTGGGGGTGGCCGCCATCGACGATTGCCTGCCCTGGGGCGGACTGGCCGCCGGCGGGCTGCACGAAATCCGCGGTGGCGCGGGTGCTTCGCAAGGTTTCGCCGCCTATCTGCTTGGCCGTCTGGCGGGCCGGCGGCGTGGCAAGCTGTTGTGGCTGACCTTGTCCGATCATCTGCACGCGCCGGGTTTAGCCGGGCTCGGCGTGCCGGTCGAGAGGTTGCTGGTGGTGCGGCCCCCGCGCGGCGCCGACCTGCTGTGGGCCGCGGAGGAGGGATTGCGCTGCAAGGGCGTGGCCGGGCTGCTGGCCGATATCGATGGTGCCGATTTCCGGGCGGCGCGGCGTCTGTCGCTGGCGGCGCGGGGGTCCGGGGTGCCGGGGCTGATGCTCAATCGCGGCGCGCCGCTGGGGCCGGCCTTGACCCGCTGGCAGGTTACGGCGGCGCCGAGCGAAGCGACGATCGGGGTTGGCGCCTGGCGCTGGGCCCTGGCCTTGACCCGCTGTCGTTTCATGGCGGCGGGCGAAGAGGATCGGGCTCTGCAATGGGTGGTGGAGGCGAAACATGCGAAGGGTGGTTTCTGTCTGGTTGCCCTATCTGGCGACCGATCGTTTGGCGACGTCCGGCGCCGGGCCGGATGAAGCCTGGGCGGTGGCCGAGGCCGGCAGCCAGCGCCGACTGGTGGCTCTCAACCGCGCCGCCGAGCGGGCCGGTCTCAGGCCGGGCATGAGCGTTGCCGACGCGCTGGCGATCCGTCCCTCCCTCAAGCTGGCTCCGCATGAGGCGGCCGAGGAGGACGCGCTGCTCGGCCGCCTGGCCGAATGGTGCAGCGTCTACACCCCTTTCGCCGCGCCCGATCTGTGGCGTGAAGGCATAAGCAGCGCTGGATTGTGGCTCGACATTTCCGGTTGCGACCATCTGTGGGGTGGCGAGGCGGCCCTGCTCGACGATCTGACCGGTCGGCTCGAGCGGCTGGGCTTCACGGCCCGCGCCGCCGTTGCCGATACGCCCGGCGCGGCCTGGGGCTGGGCTCGTTTCGGCGCCGGCGACGTGATCTCTCCGGGCGGCGCGCGCGAAGCGATCGCGTCCTTGCCCGTCAATGCCTTGCGCCTGGCGCCCGAGGCTACGCTCGGCCTGGCCCGGCTGGGCTTGCGCCGCGTCGGCGATCTCTATCCGCTGGCGCGCGGACCGCTGGCGGCGCGCTTCGGCAGTATCGTCGGCCGCCGTCTCGATCAGGCGCTGGGCGGCGAGGAGGAGCCGATCTCGCCTTTGCGCCCGCCGCAATCGTTACAAGTACAGCGCCGCTTCGTCACGCCGATCGCGCGGTCGGAGGATGTATCGGCGGCGGTGCGGTTCCTGCTGCCCCGCCTGATGCAGCTGCTCGAACGCCAGCAGCTCGGGGTGCGGCGGCTCGACCTCTCGGTGTTCCGCGTCGACGCTTCCTGCGTGCGCCTCGCCATCGGCACCAGCCGGCCGACCCGGGACGCCGATGCTCTGTTCCGTCTGATGGCTTTGCAGCTCGACGGGGTGCAGGCCGATTTCGGCATTGAAAGCCTGGTTTTGGCAGCCAGCGTCGCCGCCCCGCTGGCTGCCCGCCAGCAGGATATGGAGGACGGCGCGGCGGCGGAATCCCTCTCCGAGATGCTGGATTCCTTAGGCAACCGGCTCGGCTTCGGCCGCCTCCAGGGCTTCGCTCCCGCCGGCAGCCATTTGCCCGAACGCTCGGTGCGCCGCCTCTCCGTCGAAGCGGCAGCCGCTAACCAGCCCGAGCCCTGGCCCGACCAGCGCCGTCCGCCCATCCTGCTGACCCGGCCCGAAGCGGTGGCGGTCAGCGCGCCGTTGCCCGACGCCCCGCCGCTCCTGTTCCGCTGGCGCCAGACCCTGCACCGCGTCCGCCGCGCCGAGGGCCCCGAGCGGCTGGAAGGCGAATGGTGGCGCGACCAATCTCCGGCGCGGGACTACTACCTGGTCGAGAATGAGGAGGGCGAACGCTTCTGGCTCTACCGGCTGGGCTTGCCCGGCGAATTCAACCCGGCGCGGTGGTTCGTCCATGGGCTGTTTGCGTAACAAACGCTGTGGAGCATCTGTGTCTATCTGTGTGCATCTGTGGATAAACAAAGAAGGAAATCCACAGATAAACACAGATGAACACAGATAAAATTCAATGGTTTACGCCGAACTCCAGGTCACCAGCAATTTCTCGTTCCTTGAAGGGGCGTCGCATCCGCGTGAGCTAGTGATCGCGGCCAAGGCGCTGGGGCACAAGGCGATCGCCATCACCGACCGCAACAGTCTGGCCGGTGTGGTGCGGGCGCATGAGGCGGCCGAGGAGCATGGAATCCAGCTGCTGATCGGAGCACGGCTCGATCTGATGGATGGAGCCAGTCTACTTTATTTTCCGAGTGATCTCGAAGCCTATGGTCGCCTCTGCCAGGTGTTGACGGTGGGGCGGCGGCGCGCCGAAAAGGGCGACTGTCTGATCACCAAAACCGAAGCGATGGCGGCCGGAGCCGGGCAATCGCTGGTGCTATTGCCGCCTGAACGGCCGGGCAAGCGCTTCGCCGACGAGTTGGGCGCATGGCGCCGACGCTTTCCGGGTTCGGTATGGCTGGCGGCGTCGCGCCGTTTCGCGCAGGACGATGCCCGTCGCCTAGGGTTGCTGGCGCGCATCGGCGGCATGGCGGGCGTGCCGCTGGTAGCGGTCAATGACGTGCTTTATCACAGCCCGGAGCGACGGCCGTTGCAGGATGTGCTGACGGCCGTGCGCCTTGGCGGCACCGTGACCGAAGCGGGCCGGCGGCTGGCGGCCAATGCCGAGCGTCATCTCAAGGATCCCGCCGAGATGGCGCGCTTGTTCGAGGCCTATCCCGACGCTATCGCTGAAACGATGATCATCGCGGGGCGCAGCCGCTTTTCGATCAAGGATCTGAAATACAACTACCCCATCGAAAGCGACGATGCGCAGAGCGATCTCGAAAGGCTGGCCTGGAAAGGAGCCGCCGAGCACTATCCGCAAGGGGTGCCCGACAAGGTGCGCAAGATGTTGGCGCATGAGTTGGCGCTGATCGGCAGGCTCGATTATGCCGCCTTCTTCCTCACCGTCCATGACATCGTCAGTTTCGCCCGGCGTGAAGGCATCCTGTGTCAGGGGCGCGGTTCGGCGGCCAATTCGGCGGTTTGCTATTGCCTCGGCGTCACAGCCGTCGATCCAGCCGAAAGCGTCCTGCTGTTCGAACGGTTCATCAGCGAGGAACGCGGAGAGCCGCCCGATATCGACGTCGATTTCGAGCATGAGCGGCGCGAAGAGGTTATCCAATATATCTACAGGAAATATGGCCGGGAACGAGCCGGCCTGGCGGCCACCGTGATCCATTACCGCAGCCGCTCGGCCTTGAAGGATGTCGGGCGGGCGATGGGATTGTCGGATGATGCCATCCTGTCGCTGAGCCGCTCACGCTGGGGGCGTGATGGCGACCCTTTCAGCGAGGCCCGGCTGCGCGAGCTGGGGTTCGATCCCAAAGATCCGACCTTGCGCCTTATCCTCGATCTCACGGAGCAATTGACAGGCTTTCCGCGCCATTTGTCCCAGCATGTCGGCGGCTTCGTCATCACCCGGGATCGGCTCGACAAGCTGGTGCCGATCGAGAAGGCCCGCATGGAGGACCGCACGATCATCCAGTGGGACAAGGATGATCTCGATACGGCGGGGTTGTTGAAAGTCGATGTGCTGGCGCTTGGCATGCTTACCTGCATCCGCAAAGCTTTCGACCTGATCCGCGCCCATTATGGTCGCGATCTCACTTTGGCCACGGTGCCCCGCGAGGATCCGGCGGTTTACGACATGATCTGCGAGGCCGACGTGATCGGCGTGTTCCAGATCGAGAGTCGCGCCCAGATGAGCATGCTGCCGCGCCTCAGGCCCCGGAAATTCTACGATCTGGTGGTTGAGGTGGCGATCGTCAGGCCCGGTCCGATCCAGGGCGGCATGGTGCATCCTTACTTACGCCGCCGCCAAGGCAAGGAATCGGCGAAGTCTCCCGATCCGAGGCTGGAGCCGGTGCTCGAGAGAACGATGGGTGTGCCTCTGTTTCAGGAACAGGCGATGCAGATCGCCATGGTCGCCGCCAATTTCAGCCCCGGCGAGGCGGACGGATTGCGGCGTTCGATGGCAGCCTTCCGCCGGGACGGCTCGGTCGACAAATATAAGGATCGGTTGATCGAGGGCATGGTGGCTAACAAGTATGAGCGCGACTTCGCCGAACGTCTTTTCAAGCAGATCGAAGGTTTCGGCGATTACGGTTTCCCGGAAAGCCATGCCGCCAGTTTCGCGATCCTGGTCTACATCTCCGCCTGGATCAAATGCCATTACCCGGCGGTATTCGCCTGCGCGCTGCTCAATAGCCAGCCGATGGGGTTCTATGCCCCGGCGCAGATCGTGCGCGACGCGCGCGACCATGGGGTGACCGTGCTGCCGCCCGATTTCAATCTCAGTCTTTGGGACAACACGCTGGAGAGCGGCTCTCTGCGCCTCGGCTTCCGGCAGATCGGCGGCTTTCCCCAGGACGATGCCGGCAAGCTGCTGAAGGTCCGCGGCGCCGGCTACGCCAGCCCCGAGGATCTGTGGCGGCGGAGCGGTCTGGATGCCGCGGCTCTAAGGCGTCTGGCCGATGCGGATTCCTTCGGCTCGATCGGTCTGCCGCGCCGTCAGGCCTTGTGGGCGGTGCGGGCTTTGAGCGCGCCGCTGCCGCCACTGTTCGCCCGGATCGGGCTGGGAGGGGAACAACCTGTGGTTTTGCCGAAGATGACGATGGGCGAACAGGTTGTTGAGGATTATGCTCATTTGCGCCTGTCCCTGAAGACGCATCCCTTGGCGCTGATGCGGCGTGCGCTGGCCGTGGAGAACATCGTGCCGGCGCGCGAGCTGGAGGGACGGGGGGACGGCAGGCGGGTGACGGTCGAGGGGTTGGTGCTGGTGCGCCAGCGGCCCGGCACCGCGTCGGGGGTGATTTTCGTGACGCTCGAGGACGAGACCGGCGTGTGCAATGTGGTGGTGTGGCCGCATCTGTTCGAGAAGGCGCGGGCGGCGGTCCTGAGCGGCCGGCTGCTGCGGATCGCCGGCAAGTTGCAGATCGAGGACGGTGTGGTCCATCTGGTGGCCGAAAAGATCGTGGATCGGACCACGGAACTGACCCGCCTGTCGGGTTCGGGCTTGAAGACGGCATCACGGGATTTCCATTGAGGAAAGGGGGAGCAGGGTGATCGAGTTGCATCAATTCCGGCGGGCCTGGGGCATCAATCCCAGCCCGTTCTGCCTCAAGGTCGAGACCTTTTGCCAATTGGCCGGGATCCCCTACAAATCGATCCCCACCCTTCCCTTCAAGGCGCCGCGCGGCAAGCTGCCCTTCATCATTGCCGATGGGCAGCGCGTCGCGGACAGCGGGTATATCCTGGCGCATCTGCGGGGCGCGGCGGCCGAGGACATCGATGCCGGCCTCGAGTCACGCCAGCGGGCCATGGGCCACCTGTTGCGGCGGATCTGCGAGGAAAGCCTCTATTTCGTGCTGGTCTATTCGCGCTGGATCGACGAGGCCGGCTGGGCGGTGGCGGCACCCGAATTCTTCCGCGGTCTCCCTCCCATCGTGCGCTCGGTGGTGCCGGGGCGGACGCGCAAAAAGGTGCGCGACCAGCTCAAGCAGCAGGGCTATGGCCGGCACAGCCGCGACGAGGTGTTCGCCCTCGGCGCCGCCGATCTCGACGCCATCGCGGCCTTTCTCGGCGATCACGTCTTCGCTGTCACCGACCGCCCGACCTCCTGCGACGCCAGCGTCTACGCCCTGCTGAAAAGCATCTTGGCCACCCCGATCGACAGCCCGCTGAAACAGGCGGCCCAGGCCCTGCCGGTGCTGTCCGATTATGTAGAGCACATCGAGCGCGCCATCGCCGCCAAGGCTGCATAATGCGGAACGTCGCGCTGCTGGCCGCCCTGGCCTGGATTTCGGCCGCCACGCCGCTCTGGGCCGACTGCAAGATGGGCCGCCTGGGCGAGCTCAAGCCGGTGATCGAGCATAGCCGTATCTATGTGCCGGGTCAGGTCAACGGCAAGGACGTGCTGTTCATGGTGGATTCCGGCGCGGACACCATCGTGTTCGCCGCCGAGGCGACGGCGCTCGGCGTTGCGGTCGGCGGCTATTCC
>Ga0302311_10006128_pt1 | contig 12526 bp, 11 predicted proteins | sample III_Palsa_N1_3_FD_200449 | JGI IMG/M metagenome (GOLD analysis project Ga0302311, IMG submission 200449) | Peat permafrost microbial communities from Stordalen Mire near Abisko, Sweden - III_Palsa_N1_3 | ecosystem: Environmental > Terrestrial > Soil > Palsa > Peat permafrost | place: Sweden... | reverse complement strand
AACAGCGGCTACGCCATCTACACCGGCGGCTCCTGGGAGCAGATCGGCGGCACCAGCGCCGCCGCGCCGCTGTGGTCCGGCTTCACCGCGCTGTACAACGAGAAGGCCGCCGCCTCCAGCAAGGCCAACCTCGGCTTCGCTGACCCGGCGATCTACCAGGTCGGCGCGGGCAGCAGCTACCACTCGGTCATGCACGACGTGACCACCGGCGGCAACCAGGACTACAAGGCCGCCACCGGCTACGACGAGGCCACCGGCTGGGGCTCCCCCGTCGCCGACGGCCTGATCACGGCCATGCTCGGCACCGGCGGGACGACCGGCGGCAACACCGTCACGGTCACCAACCCGGGCAGTGAGTCCGGCACCGTGGGCACCGCCGCGTCCGTGCAGATCGCCGCTAGCGACTCGGCCTCGGGCCAGACCCTCAGCTACAGCGCGACCGGCCTCCCGGCCGGGCTGTCGATCAACGCCTCCACCGGCCTGATCTCCGGCACCCCGACCGCTTCCGGCTCCTCCTCGGTCACCGTGACCGCGAAGGACACCACCGGCGCCACCGGCACCACCACCTTCACCTGGACGGTCACCGGCGGCTCCAGCGGCTGCACCGCCGCCCAGCTGATCGGCAACCCCGGCTTCGAGACCGGCACCGCCACCCCGTGGACGGCCAGCTCGGGCGTCATCAACAACGACACCTCCGACGAGCCGACCCACTCCGGCAGCTGGGACGCCTGGCTCGACGGCTACGGCAGCAGCCACACGGACACCCTGTCCCAGGCCGTGACCGTCCCGACCGGGTGCAGCGCGACGTTCAGCTTCTGGCTGCACGTCGACACCGACAAGACCACCACCAAGGCGTCGGACAAGCTCACCGTCACGGCGAACTCGACCACCCTGGCCACGTACTCCAACCTGAACGCCGCCAGCGGCTACGTCCAGGAGACGTTCAACCTGTCCTCCTTCGCGGGGCAGACCGTCACCCTCAAGTTCAACGGTGTCGAGACCACCGGCGCGCAGACCAGCTTCGTCATCGACGACACTGCCCTCAAGGTCTCCTGACCCCCGCAGTACCCGCATCCTGACGTACCCAGCAGCACCCCCGCAGGGCCCCGGGCCGGCAACGCCGCCCGGGGCCCTGCCCTGTTCCGCCTGCCCGCCTACCCAGGAGCCCGCCCTGGTGCCCGCCCAGGACCGACCCGGTGCCCCTGCCCCGGTGCCGGGGCGGTCAGCGGTAGTAGCCCTCGACCACGGGCCGTACCTCGTCGAGCAGCGCGGGGCCGTGCTGGGGCACCGGCGGGCGGCCGCTGCCGGGCCTGATGTCCAGGAGCTGTTCGCCGGACAGGGCGAACACCACCCGGCGCAGCCCCGCCCACTGGATGACGGCCTCGCACATCCCGCACGGCTGGCAGCTGGTGAACATCGTGGTCCCCGCGGCCGTGGCCGCGTCCAGTTCCCGCGCGGCCCACCTGGCCAGTTTGAGTTCCGGGTGGGCGGTGATGTCCCGGTCGGTGAGAGTGGTGTTGAACTCCTCCGCCAGAACCGTCCCGTCCGGTCCCGCCAGCAGCGACCCGAACGGCGGGTTGCCGCTCGCGCGGGCGTCGGCCGCGAGCGCGATGGCCCGCCGGAGGAGGGTGTGGTCCTCGGGGGAGGGCGCGGTCATGACTGCTCCGTTCCGGTGCGGGGTGGGTGCAGGTGCGCGGCCACGGTGGCCAGTGCCTGCCAGGCCGCCTGCGGGTGGCGGGTCTCGCCGGGGTCGCCGTGGTAGTGGTCCAGGACGACGGTCTCGGCGCCCAGCAGCCGCAGCTGGTCGAGGTCGTCCATGATCTGGTCGATGGTGCCCTGACCGGCGAGCCGCTGCGGCCCGCCGACCGGTGCCGTGGTGATGTCGAGCATGATCCGGGGAGCCAGCGCGGGCACCGGGCGCTGCTGCTCGTCCGCGACGGCCCGCAGCCTGTCCGCTGCTTCGCGCAGCCAGGGCAGGGTGCAGCGCAGCGGATGCCAGGCGTCCCCGAGCCGTACCGCCCGGCGCAGCCCGGCGTCGCTGTTGCCGCCGACCCAGACCGGGATCCGGCGGATCCCGTAGTCGGCGGTGTCCGCCCAGGCGGCCCGGATGTCCCGCAGGTGGTCGTCGGTCAGCCGGCCACGCTGTTCGAACGGGATCCCGAGGGCGGCGAACTCCTGCCGGGCCCAGCCCACGCCCACGCCGAGGACCAGTCGGCCGCCGCTGAGCTCGTCCAGGTTGGCGGCCATCCGGGCGGTGAGCAGCGGGTGCCGGTAGGGGGTGATCAGGACGGTCGTGCCGAGCCGGACCCGGGTGGTGACGCCGGCCAGCCAGGACAGGGTGGTGAACGGTTCGTAGAAGGGTGCCGGATAGCGTTCGGCGACGTCGGGGGTGATCGCGACGTGGTCCGAGACCATCAGCAGGTCGAAGCCCAGGCCCTCCACCGTCTGCGCCCAGCTCCGCAGGACCCCCGGGTCGGTGCCGGGGCCGAAATTGAGGACGTTCACTCCGATCTTCACAGGGCCGAGCCTAGCCAGCCGGTACCGGTCTCCAGAAGGGATTCCTGCCTGTTCAGGGCCAGTTGGCCGGTGGATTCACCGGTAATCTGACCAGATGACCGGGAATCTCGACGCGACGGACTGGGCGATCCTGGACGAGCTCCAGCGGGACGGCCGGATCGCGTACACCGAGCTGGCCCGGCGGGTGAACCTGAGCGCGTCGGCGACGACGGAGCGGGTCCGGCGGCTGGAGACGGCCGGGGTGATCACCGGGTTCCGGGCCGAGGTCGACCTGGAGCGGACCGGGTATGCGGCGCTGGCGGTGATCCGGCTGAAGTACCCGGGGATCCGGCACGAGCCGCTGCGCCGACTGCTCGCGGAGCGCCCGGAGATCCTGGAGTGCCTGCGCACCACCGGGGACGACTGCTACGTCCTGAAGGTGGCAGCCACCTCGATGGCCCACCTGGAGGAGCTGGTCGACGCGCTGGCCCAGTTCGGGAGCACCACCACCAACCTCGTGCTCAGCCGGCCGCTGCCGTTCCGCGGCCCGCGGCAGCCCCGCGCGGATGCGCCCCGCACGGATTCGGGGCCGGACCGGTACCCGGGGTAGCTTCGCAGCGGCGGCCGGCGGTGAAGGGGATTGCGGTGTTCCGACTGGACAAGGGCGCGACCGGGTTCCGCGGCGCCAAGGACGATCCGCTCCCGGAAACCGACCTCCAGGCGTTCCGCGCCGCCTGGTACACCGGCGCCCGGCTGGCCCGGGGGAAGCCCGGCGAGCTCGTCCGGCGGACGTACCCGGGCAGCTTCCACACGGCCACGGTTCACCACCGGGACGGCACCCAGGTCGTCCTCTGCCATGCCCATCTGCCGCTGGTGGCCTTCGCCGCCGACCAGCGGCAGGGCTGTCTGGACGAGTTCCTCGATCCCCCCGGCTGGTCCCACGCCTTTGCCGACCTGGGCTTCACGGTGCTGGCCCCGGCGCTGCTCAACTCGCCGCTCAGTGCGGCGGACACCTCGGGCCTGTCCCGCGCCGAGTGGGTCCAGATCCGGGCCTGGCGGGCCACCGGGGTGGGCGAGGCGCTGTTCAACTCCTGGCACTGACCCGTGAACCCGGAGTGACAGTGTGATGACGTAGTGTGACTATGGACCAGGATCGCCGTCCCCCGGATATGGAGACACCCCATGACCATCGCCGTCGACCAGCTGTCAGAGAAGGCCGTGCGGAGCTTTGTCACCGCGCTGAACGCGGGGGACCGGGCGGCCTTCGCCGCCTCCCTCACCCCGGGCGCCACCATGTCGGACGACGGCAGCGACCGCGACCTGGCCGAGTGGACCGAGCGGGAGATCTTCAGCTCCAGCGGCCAGATGGAGGTCGAATCCCAGACGCCGGACGGCCTCGGTCTGGTCGCACTGTTCCGCAATGACACCTGGGGCGAGATGCGGACGGCGTGGCGGTTCACCCTGGACGCCGGCAAGGTCGGCCGTTTCGAGACCGGGCAGGCCTGAGCCAGGCCAGGAGTTCACGGGTCGCTACCGCCGCCACGACCAGGAACGCGCTGCCGCTGGGGTTCGAGCTGCCGCAGCTGCCGCCCGGGCTGTTCCACGAGGCGGTGACGCGTGAAGCCGACGCCTTCGCCGCCCGCTCGTCGCCGCGCGGCCCGGCCGGGGCCGACGTGCGGTGCCGCGAGGCCGAGGAGTGTCCGCTCGTCCGGCCGCCGACGTTCGACGCGCTCCGGCCGTCGGCGTTCGACGCGCTGCGCCGGATGCCCCCGCGGCCGGGCCGGCCACCGGCGGTGCGGCGCAGGCCCGGCGGATGGCTCCGACGGCAACTGGTACAGCGGAACAGGAGCTGAGTGGTACAGAATTCGCTACCACTTCGGGGCCACGATGGGAGCATGAACGCCAAGGCCACCCAGACCGTGCTGACGATGCTCCTCGAACAGCACCTGCCCGCTCCGCCTGACTCCTCGCATGTGATGACCGCACTGATCGAACTGCCGCCCGGCGACCCCGGAACGCCGCCGCACCGGCACTCGGGGCCGGTCTTCGGCTATATGACCGAGGGCGAGATGGTGTTCGAGCTGGAGGGGGAGCCCGAGCGGGTCATCAGGGCGGGGGAGGCGTTCTGGGAGCCGGGCGGCGACGTCATCCACTACCAGGCGGCCAACCACCTGACGACGCAGTGGAGCCGGTTCGTCGTGGTGATGATGTGCCTGCCCGGACAGCCCATGCTGACCCTGGTGGACGCGGACGAACTCGCCGCCCGCCGCGACCGCCGCGCACCGCGCCGCTGACCGCAGAACGCCGAAAGGAGACCCACCCATGCGCATCTTCCTCGCCGGGGCCACCGGCGCCGTCGGCCGCGAGCTGCTGCCGCTGCTGCTCGACCGGGGCCACCAGGTCACCGCACTGTGCCGGACCGATGACGCCGCCCGGCGGCTGCGGGCCCAGGGAGCCGACGCCGCGGTGGCCGACGTCTTCGACGCCGACGCCCTGGACCGCGTCGTGCGCGCGGCCGAGCCCGAGGCCGTCATGCACCAGCTGACCGCGCTGAGCGGCGGAAACCGGGCGGAGAACTCCCGGATCCGCATGGTCGGCACCAGGCACCTGGTCGATGCGGCGCTGGCCGCCGGGGTCCGCCGGATCGTCGCCCAGAGCGTGTCCTGGGCCCAGGAGGCCGGTACGGAACCGGCGGTGGAGGACGAACCGCTCGACCTCACCGCGCCCGAACCACGGCTGAACACCGTCAGCGGCGTGCAGGCGCTGGAATTGACCGTGCGTCAACTCCCGGAGTGGGTGGTGCTCCGCTACGGCACGTTCTACGGTCCCGGCACCTGGTACGCCCTCCCCGACGGCCCGATCGCGGCCGGGGCCCGCGCCGGGGAATTCGTCGCGGACGCGGATGTCCTGAGCTTCGTGCACGTCCACGACGCCGCCGCAGCAGCCGTCGACGCGCTGGAGTGGCCGTCGGGCGTCGTCAACATCTGCGACGACGAGCCGGCCCCCGGTCATGTCTGGCTCCCCGTGTACTGCGCGGCCGCCGGGGCCGAGGCTCCCCGGCTGGACACCACCACGCCACGGCAGGGCTGGGCCAGGGGCGCGAGCAACCACTACGCCCGCAAGCATCTGGGCTGGACCCCCCAGTACCCGTCCTGGCGAACGGGGTTCACCGGGCCCCCGGTCACCGGGGCGTAGCGGCGCCGGACCAGTCGAGCACCCCGGTGAGCGCGTCCAGCGCCGGACGCCAGGCGTGCGCGGGCGGTGTCGCGAAGCCCAGGACCAGCGCGGCCGGCTGCCCATCGGCGGGGGCGGCCCAGTAGCCGTTGCTGTGCAGGCCGTGCAGCAGCAGCCCGGCCTCGCGCCCCCGGGCGATCAGCTCGCGCTCCTGCCGCACCGATCCGACCGGCAGCAGGGCATGCAGCCCGGCGGGCACCCCGTCCAGCCGGGTGGGCAGCGCCTCCGCCAGCTCGGCGCGGCGGCGCCGGTACAGCAGCCGCATCCGGCGCACCTGTCGGTCGTAGTCGCCCCGGCGCAGCAGGTCGGCGACGGCGAGCTGCTCGGTGACGCCCACTGCCGTCCCGCTCTCCTCGGCTGCCCGCAGCAGCGGGCGGCGCAGCGCGGCGGGCAGGACCAGCCAGCCGAGCCGGAGCCCGGGGACGAGGGCCTTGCTCACCGTGCCCGCGTAGACCACGTGGTCCGGGGCCAGGGCCTGCAGGGCGCCGACGGCCTCGCGGTCGTAGCGGAACTCGCCGTCGTAGTCGTCCTCCACCAGGTACGCGTCGTTCCGGCGGGCCCAGGCAACGAAGGCGGCGCGGTGTCCGGGGGCGAGCACGACGCCCCGTGGGTGCTGGTGGGCGGGGGTGAGCAGGGCGGCGCCGACGGGTCCGGTCAGCGCTCCGGCCTCTGCCAGAGCTCCGGGGTCGGCTCCGGAGGGGGTGACCGGCAGGCTGCGGGTCTCCAGTCCGGCGGCGTGCAGCAGCTCGCGGTGGCGGGCGAGGCCCGGGTTCTCGGTGGCCACCGCCCGGACGCCCTGCCCGTGCAGCGCGCGGGCGAGCAGGGCCAGGCCGCCGCCGAACCCGGCGGTGATCACGACGGCGCCGGGGTCGGCCCGCACACCGCGGGTTCGGGCGACATAGTCGGCGACCGCCGCGCGCAGCCCCGGCAGCCCGCCGGGGTCGGGCTGGCCGAGGTCGTCGTACGGCACGGACGTGAACGCGCGGCGCACGGCGGCGGCCCACAGGCCCCGGGGAAAGGAGCTGAGGTCCGGGCGTCCTGGCCGCAGGTCCAGTGCGGGCGGTCGCGGACGCTCCGGACGCTGTCCGCGGCCGGTCTCGTCGGCGGGCGGCTGGAGCGTCTCGGCGACCCGGGTGCCCGAGCCCTGGGTCCCGACCAGCCAGCCCTCGGCGACCAGTTGGGCGTACGCGTGGACGACGGTGCCGCGGGACAGCCCCAGGTCGGCGGCGAGGCTACGGGTCCCCGGCAGCCGGGCGCCGACCGGCAGCCGACCGGAGCGCACCGCATCGCGCAGGGCCGCCTCCAGCGACCGACCCTGCCGCGAGCCGCCACCGCCCAGCGCCAGATGAAGGTCGAGCCCGCCCCCGCGACGCCGCCCGGCACTCCCCCCGGCAGCACCCGGCTCGATCGTGGTCACACCCCAGCATCCCACCCGCCCCGCCCCACACCGGGAACAGACCGGGCGGGGTTGGCCGGTCGGGGTTGGCCGGTCAGGCCGGGCCCGGTTGGCGGTAGCCTGCGAGGAAGCGGCCGATGCGGCTGATGGCGGCGTCGAGGACGTCGGCGTGCGGCAGGGTGAGGATGCGGAAGTGGTCCGGGCGCGGCCAGTTGAAGCCGGTGCCCTGGACGACCTGGATCTTCTCGCGCAGCAGCAGGTCCAGCACGAGCTTCTCGTCGTCGTGGATCCGGTGGACCTTCGGGTCCAGCCGGGGGAAGGCGTACAGCGCGCCCTTGGGCTTGACGCAGGAGACGCCAGGGATCTCGTTCAGCTTCTCCCAGCAGCGGTCGCGCTGCTCGCGCAGCCTCCCCCCGGGCAGCACCAGCTCGTTGATGCTCTGGTGGCCGCCGAGTGCGGCCTGGATGGCGTACTGGGCGGGGGCGTTGGGGCACAGCCGCATCGAGGCGAGGGTGGTCAGGCCTTCGAGGTAGTTCCGGGCGTGCTGCTTGGGGCCGGTGACGACGAGCCAGCCGGAGCGGAATCCGGCGACCCGGTAGGACTTCGACAGGCCGCTGAAAGTCAGGCAGAGCACGTCGGGGGCGAGCGCGGCGGCATGGTGGTGGACCGCGTCGTCGTAGAGGATCTTGTCGTAGATCTCGTCGGCGAGAACCATCAGCTCATGGCGCCGGGCCAGTTCCATGATGCCTTCCAGGATCTCCTTCGGATAGACCGCGCCGGTCGGGTTGTTGGGGTTGATGATGACGACGGCCCTGGTCCGGTCGGTGATCTTCGCAGCCATGTCGTCGAGGTCGGGCAGCCAGTCGGCCGATTCGTCGCAGATGTAGTGCACGGCCCGGCCACCGGCCAGCGTGGTCGCCGCCGTCCACAGCGGGAAGTCCGGTGCGGGGATGAGGACTTCGTCGCCGTCGTCGAGCAGGGCCTGGACCGCCATGGAGATCAGCTCGGACACCCCGTTGCCCAGGAAGATGTCGTCCACGCCGACGTCGGGCAGTCCGCGCTGCTGGTAGTACTGGGCGACCGCGCGGCGGCCGGAGAGGATGCCGCGCGAGTCGGTGTAGCCGTGGGCCTGCGGGAGGGTGCGGATCATGTCCTGGAGGATCTCGCCGGGGGCTTCGAAGCCGAACAGCGCGGGATTGCCGGTGTTCAGCCGCAGCACGCTGTGGCCTGCCTCCTCCAGCGCGTTGGCGTGCTCGATCACCGGCCCCCGGATCTCGTAGCAGACACCGGCGAGCTTGCTCGACTGCTTGAACTCCATGGGGCGGCCTCCCAGCCGTGGGCGATGCTTTGTTCTACCAAGTAGCTACTTGGAAAGTCCAACTCTTTGTCTACACTGAGCGCATGCCGCACCGAAGTTATGACCAGTACTGCTCCGTCGCCCGGGCCCTGGACGTCGTCGGCGAGCGGTGGGCGCTGCTGATCGTCAGGGAGCTCCTGGCGGGTCCGCGCCGCTACACCGACCTGCACGCCGACCTGCCCGGGGTCAGCACCGACGTCCTCGCCTCGCGGCTCAAGGACCTGGAGCGCGACGGCCTGGCCGTCCGCCGACGGCTGACCCGCTCCGGCGCCACCTACGTGTACGAGCTCACGCCCCGGGGCCGGGGGCTGCTGCCGGTCCTGGCCGCCCTGGCGGACTGGGGTACGCCCGCGCTGGAGGAGCGCCGCCCCACCGACGCGGTGCGGGCGCACTGGCTGGCCATCCCGCTGCTGCAGCGGCTCGCGCCGCTGACCGGGCCGCACACCGGGACCGTCGGCGTCCAGCTCGACGAGGGCGCCTTCCACCTGCGGTTCGACGAGTCCGGCCCGGGCTACGGGGACGGCCCGGCCGAGCAGCCGGACGCCCGGCTCACCCTGTCCGCCGCCACCTGCCTGGAGGTCACCCGGGGCACGCTGGCGCTCGCGCGGGGCGTCAAGGAGGGACGCATCGAGCTCGACGGCAGCGGTCCGCTGGCCGATGCCCTGGCCGAGCGCTGAGGCCGACGGCGGGAGTACCGGCGGCGGGAGTACCGGCGCGCGGGAGTAACGGCGTTCGGGGCACTCCGGTGCGCCGAACCCCCGTACTGCCGGGTGAGACGCGGCAGCACGGGGGTTCGGAGTGCGCTTCGGGGGCGGATACTCCAGGTGGAGGCTGCTGCCGCCAACGACCACGGCGAGGAGGCCGCCCGATGACCACGACCCCCACCACCAACGACCCGACCGACAGCGGCGTGGTCCGCCATCCGGTGCCCTACTGCTCCCAGTGGGAGAGCCCGGAGCTGGTCGGCGAGATCATCGGCCGCCGGATCGACGCCGCCGATGACCCGCAGTGGCGGCGGTCGGGCGCCCGGACACCGGAGGAGTACGCCTTCTGGTCCTGGCGGGCCTGCGGCATCGCCTGCCTGCGGATGGCGCTGCGCCACTGGCAGGACGCGGCACCGCCGATGATGGACCTCGCCCGGGACCTGCTGGCCGCCGGAGCCTATGTGAAGCGCGAGGACGGCGGACTCGACGGGCTCATCTACGCCCCTTTCGCGGTGCGGGTCCGCGAGCGCTTCGGGCTGTACGCGGAGGCCAGGCCGGAGCTGCCGGTCCCGGACATCCGGGCGGAGCTGCTCGTCGGGCGGCTGGTGATGCTCTCGGTCCATCCGGCGATCCGCACCCACCGGATCGACCCGCCACGCCGGGGCGGACACCTGGTGCTCGCGGTCGGCACCAGCCCGCAGGCCGTCACCTTCCACAACCCGTCGGGCCTGTACGGGGATTCGCAGCAGTACGCGGAGGTTCCCTGGGACCGGCTGGAGCCCTTCTACGCCGGGCGCGGCATCGTCCTCGGACGTCAGCCGTGACCCGACCGGCCCGGGTCTGTTTCACGTGAAACCTGGCAAAAGCCGAGGAATCACCGTTTCACGTGAAACAGATCCCCGCGCCGCAGTCAGCCGCCGTCAGCGCGTGCCCGGGATCCGGGGCGGGGTCGCGGCCGGGTGCTCGGCCAGCTCGGCCAGGGCGATCCGAATGCCCTCGTCCAGCTGCGGGTCGCGGCCGGCCGCCCAGTCCTGCGGGGTGCAGACCACCTCCACGTCCGGGTCGACACCGTGGTTCTCCAGGCCCCAGCCGTAGCCCTCCATCCACACCGCGAAGCGCGGCTGGGTCACCCGGGTGCCGTCCACCAGGGAGTAGCGGAAGTCGATGCCGTGGACCCCGCCCCAGGTGCGGACACCGACCACCGGCCCCAGCTTCAGCGCCTGGAACGCGGCGTTGACCATGTCGCCGTCGGAGCCCGCGAACTCGTCGGCCAGCGAGACCAGCGGACCGCGCGGGGCGTCGAGCGGGTAGGAGGTCGGATGGAACTCCCGCTCGGCCTCCCAGCCGACGATCCGGCGGCTCAGCATCTCGATGACCAGCTGCGAGGTGTTCCCGCCGCCATTGAAGCGGGTGTCGATGATCAGGCCCTCCCTGCTCATCTCGGTACGCAGGTCGCGGTGCAGCTGCGCCCAGCCGATGGCGTCCATGTCCGGGATGTGCAGGTAGCCGAGCCGCCCGCCGGACTGTTCCCGGGTGCGGGCGCGGCGGCCGGCCACCCAGTCGTGGTAGCGCAGCTGCTCGTCGGTGGCCAGCGGGACGACCACCACCGCGCGTTCGGGGCCGCCGTCGGCCGGGGCGACAGTCAGCTCGACCGGGTGCCCGGCGGTGCCGACCAGCAGCGGCGCGGGCCCGGTGACCGGGTCCACCGGCCGCCCGTCCACCGCCAGCAGCGCGTCCCCGGCCCGGACGTTGACGCCCGGCGCGAGCAGCGGCGACCGGGCCTGCGGGTCGGAGGACTCGTCCGGTAGCACCCGGGCGATCCGCCAGACCCCGTCGTCGCAGCGCAGGTCCGCGCCGAGCAGGCCCTGACGGCGCTGCTTGTCGACGCCCTGGCCGGGCGGCGAGACGTACGAGTGCGAGGTACCGGTCTCCCCGTGCAGTTCCAGGAGCAGGTCGACCAGGTCGCTGTGGCTGCCTAGCCGCTCCAGCAGCGGCCGGTAGCGGCGCTGGATGCCCTCCCAGTCCAGGCCGCCCAGGTCCGGGCGCCAGAAGTTGTCCCGCATCAGCCGCGCGGTCTCGTCGAACATCTGCGGCCACTCGGCGGCCGGGTCCACCGTCACCCGCACCCGTCCCAGATCCACCGCCACCGAGTCGTCCGGATCGTCACCGGAGTCCTTCCGGTCGGCCGGGACCACCCGCAGCGCCCCGCCGTCGACCACCGCCAGCCGCGAACCGTCCCCCGACACCTCGAACCGGTCCACCCCCTCCACCAGCGTGAAGAGCCGCCGCGAAGCGAAATCGAACCGCTCCAGCGAGGACCGCTCCGGCGCCGCCTCCGGCGTGGCCAGACCGTTGCCGAGCTCGCCCAGCAGTGGATCGCGCTGCCAGACCACGCCACCGGTGACCGCGCGCAGCGAGGAGTAGCTCCCGGCCGGGACGGGGAACGGCACGACCCGGGCGGTCAGCCCTTCGGCGTCCACCCGGGTCTCAGCCGGACCTGACCCCTCGTCCGTGTCCGGCTCGGAGCCGCCGATCGGGCGGCCGAGCAGCTGCGGTCCGAACGGCGAGGGCGTGTCCGCGGCCAGGCACAGCAGGTAGGGGCGGCAGGCCAGCGGGAAGGACAGGTCGAAGGAATGCTGGTCGTGGACCGGGTCGAAGTCGCGCAGCGACAGGAAGGCCAGGTGCTTGCCGTCCCTGGTGAACGCGGGCGAGTGGTCGTGGAAGCGGGAGCGGGTGAGCTCGGTGACCGTGCCGTCGGCGAGCCGGGCCAGCTTCAACTGCCTTGGTCCCTCGCCGGGGTGAGCGGCATGGGACCAGGCCAGCCACTGCGAGTCGGGGGAGAAGGCCAGCCCGGTGATCATGCCGTACTCGCTGCGGTCCAGTTCGCGTACCTGGCCGTCCTCGACCAGCAGCACCATCCCGTCCCGGTTCGCCACCGCCAGCCGACCCCCGTCCGGAGCAGCCACCAGCTCCTCCACCCGGCTGAACCGCCCCACCGGTACCCGACGCCCGTCCCAGAACTCCAGCACGTCATCACCCCCGGCATCCGACACCCACACCGACCCGCCACCGGGCAAGGCCACCGGCAACCGGTTCCGCACCCCCGCCACCCCCGACAGCACCCGCACCGGACCATCACGATGCGTCACCCGATGCACCGACCCCCGCACCTCCACCACACTCGACCGCCCCTCACCATCCACCGACACCCCACCCAGGAACCGACCCGCCCCCACCACGAACGGACGCCGCCCCGCACCCGCACCACCCAGCCGCACCCCCACCCGACGCGGCACCGCCCCCACCAGATCCTCCACCAACCACAGATCCCCGCCACTG
>Ga0302311_10006122_pt1 | contig 12531 bp, 8 predicted proteins | sample III_Palsa_N1_3_FD_200449 | JGI IMG/M metagenome (GOLD analysis project Ga0302311, IMG submission 200449) | Peat permafrost microbial communities from Stordalen Mire near Abisko, Sweden - III_Palsa_N1_3 | ecosystem: Environmental > Terrestrial > Soil > Palsa > Peat permafrost | place: Sweden... | reverse complement strand
ACAGCACAGGACGGCTCGACGTGCTGAGCTTCGAGCAGGAACTGATCGATCTCGGCGAAGGGCCAAAGGCAGACGAGACCCGCGAACGCGATCCCGATGAGCTGTCGATGTCCGAACTGCTAAACCCTGCGCCCGGCAGCGTCACGCCGCAGGTCTTGCCCAAACTGCTGGTCGAGGCCCATCGCCGGCTGGCCTCGCCGTTTTCGGCCCTGTCGTTTGCGCTGGTAGCGCTGGCTTCGGTGCTGACCGGGGCGTTTTCACGGCACGCGAACTATGTTCGCCCGACCATTGCGATCCTGGCGGTCGTGGGGATATTGGCGCTGCAGCTGGCGGCGCAGAATGTCGCCGGCCATAATCTAGGCCTGGTGCCGCTGATCTGGTTGGCCGCGATCGGTCCCGGCGTGGTCGCCGGCGTAATCCTGTTCGCGCCGGAGCCCGCGCCTGCTCGTCCATACGCGCCGCGCCCCGCCTCGCTCAAGGCGGGAGGTCGGGTCTGATGTCGGGCACGCTCGCGATCTACATCACGCGGCGCTTCGCGCTTGAGGTCATGGGCATGCTGGCGGCACTTTCGGTGCTGTTCGCACTGTTCGATTTCATCGAACTGCTCCGCCGCGCCACCAGCCACCCCGAGGCGACGCTGGGGATTCTGACCAAGATCACGGTGCTGCATATCCCCTGGACCGCCCTGCAGCTGTTGCCTTTCGCGGTCCTGCTCGGCGGAATTTCGTGCTTCTGGCGGCTCAATCGCAGCTCGGAGCTGGTGGTGATCCGCGCCACCGGGCTTTCCGCCTGGCAGTTTCTCGCAGCTCCCGTCGCCGCCGCGGTGGTGATGGGTGCCGTCGCCACCTTCGCGGGCAGCCCGATCTCGTCGGCCTGCTACAATCTCGCCGAGCGACTGGATAATCACTACATCCGCGATACGCAGGGACCGATCAGCCTCGACGGCGGCGAAATCTGGCTGCGCCAGGATGACAACGGATTCCTGCCGGGCGGTTCGGCGATCCTGCACGGACATCAAGTGGGGCTGATCGACGGCCGGCTGGTGGCGGGCAGCGTGAGCCTGTTCCGGCTCGACGCGCAGGACCGGCTGATCGAGCGGGTGGAAGCGGCCAATTCCGTGCTCTACAGCGGCTATTGGGACTTCGTGAAAGCGCGCGAGATCAAGCCCGATCAGCTGCCTGGCCCGCTCATCGTCCACCTGCCGGTGCGCACCGACCTTACCCTCGCGCGGGTGCAGCAGAGCTTCGCCTCGCCTGACACGCTATCGGTCTGGGCGCTGCCCGGCTTCATCCGGCTGATGGAGCGGGCGGGATTCTCCTCGGTGCGGCACCGGCTGCACTTCCAGACGCTACTCGCGCTGCCTCTACTCGCCGGCACCATGGCGCTGGTCGCGGCGGGGTTTTCGATGCGCCCGACCCGGCGCGGCGGCGTGGCACGCATGCTAAGCGGCGGCGTGGCGGCGGGATTCGCGCTATTCGCCTTCTCCAAATTCGCCGCCGAGTTCGGCTCCTCCGGCGCCCTGCCCGCGCTGCTCGCCGCCTGGGCACCCGCTGCCGCCGGCATGCTGCTCGCGGTCACGCTGCTGCTCCATCTCGAGGACGGATGATGCCGGACCGCCGCATCAGCATCCGCCTCGGCTTGCTGGCAGCGTCGGCGCTGTGCTGGTTCGCGCCGGCCCTGGCGCAGCAAAGCGCGGCCAAGCCCGGCGCGGCCAAAGCCACGGCGCCCAAGCCCGCCGGCAGCGCGCAGAACAAGAGCAACCCGATCGGCTTCATCGCCGACAAGCTCGACTATGGCAGTTCTAGCAACATCGTGATCGCGAGCGGCCATGTGCAGGCGTGGCAAGGCGACCAGATCCTGCTCGCCGACAGCATCACCTTCTATCGCGCCACCGGCCAGGCGGTCGCGCGCGGCCATGTGGTGATGGTGCAGCCGGGCGGTCAGGTGATGTTCGCCAACTACGCCGAACTATCGCAGAACATGGAAAACGGCATCTTCACCAAGGTCTCGGCGCGGCTCGCCGACAACGGCAAGCTGGTCGCCAACGCCGGACGGCGCATCAACGGCAAGCTGAACGAGCTGTCGCGTGCGGTCTACACCGCCTGCAACCTGTGCAAGACCGATCCCAGCCGCGCCCCGGAATGGCAGATCACCGCCGACGACGCGGTGCAGGACCTCGAGCACAAGGAAGTCGAATATTGGGACGGCACGATCGAGATGTGGGGCGTGCCGGTGGCGTGGTTTCCCTATTTCTCCCACCCCGATCCTTCTGTTAAGCGCCAGAGCGGCTTTCTGGTGCCGAGTTATGGGTTCGATTCGGAATATCTCGGCAGCTATATAAAGATACCCTACTACTGGGTGATCAACGGCGATTCCGATCTCACCATCACGCCTACCATCGCCTCCGGGTCGGGTCCCGATGTCGATCTCACCTACCGCCAGCGCTTCAATAACGGCGACGTCACCGCGGACGTGATGGGCGGACGCGATCTGGGCGCGGCGCAGGGGCTGCTCAACGCCACCGGCGCCTTCGCCCTCAACAACAGCTGGCGCTACGGATTTTCCGCCGACACCGTGACCGCGGTGACCTACCTGCGCGACACCGACCAGGCGGTGCCCGACTTCATGGAAAGCAATGCCTACCTCGAAGGCTTCGGCATAGGTTCGTGGGCCAAGCTCAACGTCACCGCCTATCAATCCACCACCACGACCACGTCGCAGAGCACGCTGCCCTACGTGATGCCGCGGGCCCAGTACAGCTACTACAACGTGATCGATCCGATCGGTGGCAGGCTTACGGTCGACACCGGGTTCATCAACGTGCTGCGCGAAACCGGCACCAACACCGCCCGCGCGAATATCGACTTCAACTGGCAGCGGCAGTTCATCGATCCGCTCGGCGGGGTGTGGAACTTCCGTGCCAATGACACCAACGCCTATTATTCGGCCTTCTCGCTCAATCAGACCCCGAGTTGGTCGCCGCTGCGCGAGGCCCAGACCGCGCAGAGCGCTCCGGCCGCGGCGTTGCTGTGGCGGTTCCCGCTACTACGGGCGGACCAGAGCGGCACCGGCTCCGAATTGATCGAGCCAATCGTGCAGCTGGTCGCGGAACCCCGCGAGGGCGACTGGCGCAACCGGCGCGTTCCGAACGAGGACAGTCTCGATCTCGACTTTTCCGATTCCAATCTGTTCGCGATCAATCGCTACGACGGTGTCGACCGCCAGGACGGCGGCAGCCGGGTGGACGCCGCGCTCCACGGCGCCTGGTATGGCGCCAGCAACGGCGTCGATATCCTGTTCGGCCAGTCCTTCCGCGCCATCAACGACAATCTCGCGGTGCTGCCCGGCAGCGGCCTCGGCGGCTACCGTTCGGACTACGTCGGCCACGTCAATTTCAATTGGGGGAGCTTGGCCACTCTCAGCTATCGCACCCGACTCGATCCGAAAAGCTTCACGCCGCAAATGCAGGACGCCGGATTCACCATCGGGCGAGGATTGTTCGCCCTCAACGGCGGCTATTTCTTCTCCAACACCGATCCCTATAATCTCTATGACAACAACACTCTGCCAAGCAATTATTACACCCACCGCAACGAGATCTATCTTGGTGCATCCAGCCACTGGAACAACTGGAGTGTTTCCGCCGACGCGCGGCGCGATCTGCATTCCGACATGATGGACAGCACCGACGCGCACCTGACCTACGACGACGAATGCCTGATCTTCGACCTGCGCTTCAGCAAGCGCTATACTTCGGTGCTCGGCGACAGCGGCGCCACCAGCGTCCTGCTCACCATTACCCTCAAGACCGTCGGCACCATCGGCTCCCACTCTCTCTGACCGCGAGTACCCACCATGACCACCAGCATTAAATCCCTCCGGCCCCGCCTGCCAGCCGCGTCGCTAGCCGCCTATCTCCTGGCAGCGCCCTTGTTCGCCGGCGCGCTCGTAACCCCGTTGGCGCAGGCCGCGGATTCCGAAACCATCGTCGCGGTGGTGAACGGCGACGTAGTGACCCAGGGCGACGTCGATGCCAGGGCGCGGCTGTTCGCGCTGGTAAATAACATCCCGCTGTCGGACGCCGAACTCGCGCGGCTCGACGCCCAGATCAGTCAGCAATTGATCGACGAACGACTGCAGCTGCAGGAAGCCCAGCAGCTCAAGATCGCGGTGCCGGACGCCGAAATCGCCGCGCAGATCGACGATCTCGACAAGCGCAACAACGGCAATCTGCGCGCAGCACTGGCGAAAAACGGCATATCGCTGCGCACCCTGATCGATCAGTTGCGCGCCCAGATCGCCTGGAGCCAGGTGCTGCGCGCGGAAATCGGCGAGCAAGCGGAGGTGACGCCGGGCCAGATCGACCAGCGTATGGCGCTCGAAAAAGCCGCCAACGGCCAACCCGAATATGAGGTCGCGCAAATTTTCGTGCCGATCGAAACCCCCTCGCGCGCCGGCGCCGCCAAACGCTTCGCCGACGCGGTGACCGACCGTCTGCGCGGCGGCGCCGCATTCGCCAACGTCGCCGAAGAATTCAGCCAGAGCGAGGACGCGCTGTCCGGCGGCGAGCTCGGTTGGGTGCGCCCCGTCGAGCTTGACGACGCGGTCGCCGACATCGTGACCCAAATGCCGGTGGGCGCGATCAGCAACCCAATCCGCGTGCCCGGCGGCTACGCGATCGTGACGCTCGAGGGCAAGCGCACCGCCGGGATGGAAATGGTAACCATGGCCACGGTGCGCGAGGCGTTCTTCCCGTTCACCAGCCAGCTTATCCCAAGCGCCCCGACCGAGCAGCAAAAAAACGCGCTGCTGGCGGCGCAGAAACTTTCCACCACCGCCCACGATTGCGCCACGGTCGAAGCAGCGAACGCGGCACAGGGCTCGGTGCAACCTTCGGATCCCGGCGAATTGCCGCTGGAGCGACTGTCGAACCCGGCGATGAAACGGATTCTAACCAGCCTGAAAATCGATCAGCCGAGCACGCCACTGATGTCGCTGAACGGCATCCTGGTGATGATGGTGTGTAGCGAGAAACAAGAGAATATCGCGGAAGTCACCCGCACCGATATGGCGAATCGTATTCTCGATGAGCGCGTAGACCGGCTTGCGCGTAAACTGCAGCGTGATCTCGAGCGCCAGGCGATTATTACGCGCTACGGAGTGGCGGCGGACGAAGATAATGATCAGACATAGAAAAGAGAAAGTCTTCTTTTTTGAAAAAAAGAAGCAAAAAACTTTTGGACGACGCAGAGACAGCACCGCGTGACCGGGGCCTTGCCGAATCTGCGGGAAGTTATCGCGAAATACGAACTGGATGCGCGCAAATCGCTGGGGCAGCACTTTCTGCTTGATGAGAACCTGACTGCCAAAATCGTGAGGCTGGCGGGAAATCTCACAGGGCGGCAGGTGATCGAAATTGGACCAGGACCCGGCGGACTCACACGACCGCTGCTGCGTTCCGACGCCGCCCATGTCACCGCGGTGGAAATCGACCGCCGCGCGGCCGCCGCAATCCGCGAACTCGGCGAACAAATGCCCGGGCGGCTGACACTGATCGAACAAGACGCGGTCGGCCTCGATCTGACCACCATCGTGCCGGCGCCGCGCCAGATTATCGCCAACTTGCCTTACAACATCGGATCAGTCCTGCTGGTCGGCTGGTTGCGCCAAGCAGCAAAGTGGGAACGTCTCAGCCTGATGTTCCAACTCGAAGTCGCCGAGCGCATCACCGCCGCCCCCGGCAGCGACAGCTACGGCCGCCTGGCCGTGCTGGCGCAATGGTGCTGCGAAACCCACATCGTGATGCGCATCCCCCCCGAAGCCTTCACCCCGCCGCCCAAAGTCTGGTCCGCAGTGGCCCGGCTCGATCCGCGAAAAAACCAGCCGAATGCTGTATTGTTCAAATCCATGGAACGCGTGACCGCCGCCGCCTTCGGCCAGCGCCGAAAGATGCTGCGCAGTTCGCTGAAGGGTTTCGGTGGAGAAGAGTTGTTGCGCACGGCGGGGATCGATTCGACCCGGCGAGCGGAGACGCTCAGCGTGGCAGAGTTTGAACGGCTGGCGGTGATCATGGCTTCACCGTCGGCTTGACAATTCTAAGGTTAACCCAACCGTAATATCCTGGTAGATTCCCCGCCCGCGCCCCGATTGAGGAGTATCGCCATGGGTACCGTGTCGTGGGCTGAAGCTGTCTCTGGCAATTGGAGCGACGCCGCGGACTGGAAGACCGGCAAGGTCCCCGGCGAGTCCAGCGCGGTCAGGATCGCGGTTCCCGGCACTTATACGTTGACGCTCGACGTCCCGGCCACGATAGCGTCGCTTGCGATTTCGGATACTGGCGCAACGTTCGACATCTCCAACCCATTGACGGTGTCGGGCATTACGAACCTGACGGGCGGCACGATGGAGGTTGCGGTTGGCGGCACCATCACGGGGGGCACCATCGAGGTTGGAGGCGACGCGAGGTTGGATGGCGACGGGGGCACCTTGGCTGGCGTTACCGTCGACGGCGCGCTCGGTCTAAACGAGACCGATGGCAGCCTCACGATCGCCGATGGGATTACATTTGATGGCGTAGATGGAACCGGGCCCGGCGCGATCAACCTGTCTGGCAACGGAGCCAGCTTGATGGTTGAGGGCACAACCACACTCGACAACGCCACCATCACCATTAGCTCCAACCTCGCCACGACCACTCTTGCCGCGGAGGGCGATGGCACACCGGCTATCCTCACCCTTGGAAGCAGCCTCAGTATTGTCGATTCTGGCGGCGGGGTTTTGTTGACCGACGGCGGCGATGCCGGCGACGGTATCGTCAACTTGGGTACGATCACCGACGCGAATGCGGGTGGCCTATTCGAGATAGACGGCAACAGTTTCACCAATGACGGCAGCATGACCGCGTACGAGGTAGATATCGACAGCGACAACGCCTTCAACAGCGGAAACATTTCGGTATTTGTCTTCGGTCTGCTGGAGCTGAATAGCGAAAGTGCCACCAACAGCGGCGGCATCTCAGCACCCGAATACGGCACAGTAGCGTTCAACGGCACTAACTTCACCAACACCGGAGACCTTGCCGCATCCGACGCCAGCACGCTCGAGGCCAACGGCGCCAATTTCACCAACAGCGGCAGCGTCACAGTGTCCGATACCGGCGTTCTAGAGATCAACGGCGGCAGTTTCGATAATACCGACAGTGGCAGCCTAACATTCGACTCAACCTCTACGCTAGAAATCGCCAACGGCGCGACTCTCACCAATGCAGGGACCATCAACTTCGCCAACGGCGCCACACTGGAACTTTCAAACGACGGCACCCTGACCACCGCGCAGCTGCTGGCGATCGTCCAGTACGTGGCATCGGGGGCCCCGGTCGCAACCGTCCTCCTCAATGATGGCACCAATCTCGATAACAGCGGCGCGACACTCGACATCGGTACCGGCGCCGGCATAGGCGCATTAATGTGCGACGGCACCATCACCGGGGGTACCATCGACAATCAAGGGGGGAACTTCAGAGCCAATATCTTATCCAGTGTAAATTTCTCAGGCGGCTTTCAGCTCGGAAATCTTCAAGGCACCACGATCGTCGAAGGGATCAATTTTGAGCCCGCCACTGCCGCCGCCAATATAGAAGACGTCACCGGTCTTAATTCTGCATTATACGTCGATGGCACAACCACTTTGAACAATGCCACAATCAATATCGGCAGCTTCGCCCAGCACGGTGGGACGCTGGCATCGGCGGAAATCGGCGGCCCCGCAGTCCTCACGCTCGGCAACGCGCTCTTCCTTACGCTGGCCGATTCCGGCAATCCTGCCGAGCCAGACTTTGCTTTCCTCGGTGACGCAGGTAACGCCGGCGATGGTATCGTGAATGACGGCGTTATTACTGCCGCGGAGTTGAACGGAGAATTTACGATCTTCGGCAATAGCTTCACTAACGATGGCACTATCGCCGTCAGCAATTACTCTATTTTTGAGATCAGTTCCACTACGCTCGGTAACTTCGCAGACTCTACTCTTAGCGGAGGGACATGGACCGTCGACGCCAACGCGACGCTGCTATTGACTTACGAGGATATTAGCACGCTCGACGCAAATCTTACGCTAAGTGGCGCGGACGCCGTGTTTGCATACGGTACTTACATCAACTATACGACACTCGACAGCACCCTCACCACCATCGCGAGTGGCGGCGCGTTGAACCTGCTAGACGGCCGAAATTTCAGCACACCCGCGGCGTTCACCGACGACGGTCTATTGCAGCTTGCAAACAGCAATTTTACTGCCGCGTCCCTTGCGATATCGAGTAGCGGCAGCGTCGAGTTGAACGGCAGCGGTACAATCGACGCCGGCACCGGGCCGAGCGACGGGATCATCAATAAGGGCTCGATCGAAGCGGAATCGTCCGGCGGCCAGTTCACCATCGGCGGCAATGAATTCACCAATGACGGCAGCATCACGGTTTCGAACGATGACACTCTTATCATCAACGCCGCCGATTTCAGCAATTTTTCCCAATCGACGCTCACCGGCGGCGCCTGGGTCGTCGATGCCGGGTCGACGCTGCAACTCGCCGATCAGGATCTCACCTCGCTCGCCGGCAATCTCACCTTAAGCGGCGCAGGCTCGGTGGTTCAGTCCCTGCTCAACGGCAATTATACCCCGCTCGACACCACGCTTACCACCATCGCAAGCGGCGGCGTATTAACCCTTCTGGCCGGCCGCAATTTCACCACGACCAAAACAATTACCGACAACGGCGCGCTCATTCTCAGCGCCAGTAACTTCCAGGACGCAGCTCTGACGATTTCAAACACCGGCGCACTGGTCGGCAACGGAACTGTCACCGGCCATATCACCGACTCCGGCACAATCGAAGCCGCCGGCGGCACTCTTACGCTCGCCTCGGCAGTCGCCGGCCCCGGACAGCTCGTAATCGAAGCGGGCGCCACGCTGGTCTTGTCCACCACTCTCGGTGCCAGGCAGAGCATCGATTTTGCCGGAACCGGTGCCACGCTCATGCTCGATCATCCGGCGTCAGCCGCGCAGACGCTGACCGGTTTCGGCGCCGGCGATCAACTCGACCTCGCCGGGGTCACCGTCACCTCGACCTCGATCTCGGGTGCGACCCTCACCGTCAACACTCACGCGCACAGCTACGATTTTAGCAGCAGCGCAAGCCTCGCTGGTGACGTTGCGGTAACCACTCCGGACGGAAACGGCGGGACCGATGTCGAACTAGCCCAAGCTTCCACCATAACGCTCACCAGCGCCGATCAGACCGTCACGGTTGGCGCCGATGCCGGTGCAGTCACCATCGTCGCGACTTCATCCCTCGCCGGCGCGCTGATGGTGGGGAACAATCCGGCCACCACCGAGCTCGCAATCACCGGCAGCGGCACCATCAAATTGAACGCCGCCGACACCGGCCTTACGGTCCAACTCCAAGCTGCTTCAACCGTTCTAACGCTAAGCAAGATGGCTTTCGTCACCGCCGACGGCAGTTCCGGCAGCGACACCATCACCGCGGGGGCCGCGAATCAGACCCTGATCGGCGGTGCGGGCGACAAGCTGATCGGCTATTCCGGTTTCGGCGACAGTTTCATGGGCACTGCGGTTGCCCTGGACGGCGATATCATCAAGGATTTTGGCGGCAGCGACGTGATTTATCTCACCGACGTCGACGAATCGTCCGTAAGCCTGAAATATTCCGGCTCCACCACCGCCGGCAAGCTCACCGTTTCCGACGGCGTCCACAGTGCCGCGATTGATCTTACTGCCGGCACCGGTTTTTCACTTTCCGCCTTCACCCCATCCGCCGACGGCACTGGCACCCTGATTTCGTTCACCTAGCCCAATTGCCAAAGGTTTTTTGCTTCTTTTTTTCAAAAAAGAAGATTCTTGCCTTTTCTATTTTATAACTAAGCAAGTGAAGATTCTTCTTTTTGTGAACAAAAAGAAGAAAAAAAGACTTTGTCCATTGGCGCCGGAGACCGGTTGTCACCAGCACGATACTGTTACTAATTAGGAATATAACCCCATCGTTTGCGCCTGACGGATTTAGTTGTCTTTTGAGATCAAATGTGATATACTCTCTTATCTGATAGGTATCACCATGAGTCTCGCCGCCGAAGACAAGAGAATAACCCCACCCGCCAGCGCGCCAAGCTCCGCCGCCGCAGTCACCCCCGAAGAGGCCGCGGCCATGCTGCGCGCCGCCTTCGGCCTGTTCGCGAAATGGCAGATCAGCGACGAACAAGCCCGCATCCTGCTCGGCGATCCCAGCCCGGCGACCTTCTATCGATGGAAACGCGGCGAAATCAAATCCATTCCGTCCGATACGATCTGGCGCCTCGGCGACCTGATGGGCATCCATAAAGCGCTGCGCTACATGTTTACCGAGGCCGAACGCACCTACGCCTGGATCAAAAAACCCAACGCCAATTTCGGCGGCAGATCCGCGCTCGACCGGATGCTCGGCGGCGCGCCCAGCGATATCGCCGTCGTCCGCGAATACCTCGACGCCGAGCGCGGCGGCTGGTGAAAATCACCCGTGTCCTATGGCCCAAGGCGGTCCGGATCATTCGCTCGATCTATCCGCCGGTCTGGCTGTTCGAGGACATCGCCGATCCCGCGGACTGGGATCTGATCGCGAGCGCGGAAGCGAAAACCAATCCGCGCGTGCGCGACGAATTCGGCGATATCTCGCTCGTGCCCGTGGAACGAAGGGTCTCCGGCGTTGGTGCCAGCATGGTAATGGGGGCATTTACCCACGTCTCCCGCGCCCGGCCGAGCCGGTTTTCGGACGGCAGTTTCGGGGTCTGGTATTGCGGCGACCGCTTCGAAGTAGCACTGGCCGAAACCGCCTACCACTTCGCCCGCTTCATGCGCGCAACCAGCGAACCGCCGGCCGAAGCCCAATATCGCGAGCTGATCTGCAGCATCCGCGGCGACCTGGCGGATTTGCGGCCGCCCGGCGATTACGCCCCCTGTCTGGCGCCGGATAGTTGGGCCCAGGGCCAAGCCTTCGGCCGGCAGCTTCGGGCCGAGCAGCGCGACGGCGTGGTCTACCCCAGCGTTCGCGCCGCCGCCGGCGACGCGGCGGGATTATATTGGCCCGATTTAATCGCCGTGCCGGTGACACAGGGCCGCCATCTTCGCTATCACTGGGACGGCAAGCTGATGTCCAGATATTTTGACTACGGTGCGAATGATTGGTTCCGCTGTGAAATCGCCGGCGAGAACAGCCCCTCGTGAAGCCAAGTCCTTGACCAAAACAGGAACTTCCCTCCCGCCGATGCAGACTCCGCTACCGCCCGGCCCCGCACCCTTCGATGGCCGGCGCTTTTCCAACCTCAGCGGCGCGGCAAATCGGTTCGCCGACGTGGCCCGTTGGTCGCTCACCCGGCAGCCGCCGCGCTGGCCGCGCTACGTCAGCAACCAACCCGCGCCGCGGCCCCTCCCGCGCGTCGACGATGGCAGCGTCCGCGTGACGTTGATCGGCCACGCGACCGTGCTGTTGCAGGTGGCGGGTCTCAACCTCGTCACCGATCCGATGTGGTCGCTCCGCGCCGGGCCCGCGTCGTGGCTGGGTGTGAAGCGGGTGCGCTTTCCGGCGATCGCGTTCGATGATCTGCCGGCGATCGACGCCGTGCTGCTTTCGCACAACCATTACGACCATCTCGACCGGCCGACCCTGGCGGCCCTCGCCCGCCGCGACCGGCCGCTCATTGTGACCGGCCTCAAGGTGGGCAAATCGGTTCCCTCCCGCCGGGTCGTCGAGCTCGATTGGTGGCAGAGGCACTCGCTCGGCGAGCGCGTCCACGCGACTTATGTTCCCGCCGAGCATTTCTCCGCCCGCACCCCGTTCGACCGCAATCGCAGCCTTTGGGGCGGATTCGTACTCGAAACCCCGGCCGGCACGATCTACTTTGCCGGCGACACCGGCGACGGCAACCACTTCGCCGCGATCCGCCAATATTTCGGACCGATGCTGTTGTCACTCCTACCGATCGGCGCCTACCTGCCGCGCTGGTTCATGGGGCCGGTGCATATGGACCCGGCTGCCGCGGTGGCAGCGAGCCTTACGCTCGGCTCCAAGGTCAGCTTGCCGATCCATTTCGGCACCTTCCCGCTCGCCGACGACGGCTTTGATGATCCGCTGCGGGAATTGGCCGCTGCGCTCGCAGCACATCCGGATGTCGATTTTCGCACTCCGGCCTTCGGCGAGCCGATCGAAATTCAGTAAGGAAGTCTTCTTTTTTGAAAAAAAGAAGCAAAAAACTTTTATTCAATTGTTTCCGAGCGCACCATCCATGCCTGGTGCGCACGGACCAAAAATTGACAAAGTTTTTTTGCTTCTTTTTGTTCACAAAAAGTAGATTCTTCTACTTACCCTCTCTCCTGCAATACCCTAAAAGAACGGCCGGCCGAACGGGATAGTAAGTCAAGTCTTCTTTTTGTGAACAAAAAGAAGCAAAAAAACTTTGGTAATTTTATCCTTCGGGTAGGATCACCACCGCT
>Ga0302311_10006119_pt1 | contig 12542 bp, 10 predicted proteins | sample III_Palsa_N1_3_FD_200449 | JGI IMG/M metagenome (GOLD analysis project Ga0302311, IMG submission 200449) | Peat permafrost microbial communities from Stordalen Mire near Abisko, Sweden - III_Palsa_N1_3 | ecosystem: Environmental > Terrestrial > Soil > Palsa > Peat permafrost | place: Sweden... | reverse complement strand
CCGGCTGGGTGGCGACGGTGGCGCTGCTGCTGCCGACCTATGCCTGGCTGACGCTCGCGGTGTTCCTGCCGCTATGCGCGATGCTGCTGTTCAGCGTGCTGACCAAGGCGCCGTTCGGCAACGTGCATCCGCAACTCACGACGGCGAACTACATGGTGTTCGTGCGCCAGCCGTATCTGCTGGACGTGGCCTGGACATCGTTGAAACTCGGCTTCCTCACCACGGCGCTGTGTGCGCTGATCGGCCTGCCGGCGGCGATGGCACTGAAGCTTGGCGCATCGGGGCGGCTGCGGTCGGTGTTGTTCCTGCTGATCATCCTGCCGTTCTGGACCAACGGATTGGTACGCATCTTCTCCTGGACGATGGTCCTGCGGGAGGACGGATTCCTCGACATGGCCGTGCACGCCATCATCCCGTCCGCACCGTCGGCCGGCATCCTGTTCTCGCAATCCGCCATCGTGATCGGGCTGGTACACGGCTACCTGCCCTACATGATCCTGACGTGCTTCATCTCGCTGCTGGCGATCGACGACAGCCTGATCGAAGCGGCGCGCAGCCTCGGCGCACGCTGGCCGGTGATTTTTCTGCGCGTGATTCTGCCGCTGGTGGTGCCGGGGCTGGTCTCCGGCGCGATCCTGACGTTCGTGCCGGTGATCGGCAGCTTCATGGAGCCGCGCATTCTCGGCGGCCGGGTCGGCGTCACCATGGGAACGGTGATCGAGGACCAGTTCACCGCGGCCTTCAACTGGCCGCGCGGCGCCGCACTTTCCTTCACCATGCTGGCGGTGGTGCTGGCGATCTTCGCGACGTTCTCCGGCGTGCTGCGGCAAAGCGCCGCGCGGGCGGATGCTTCGTCATGAAACTCCTCGCGCGCGGCTTCATCCTGCTGGTGCTGATATTCCTGTACCTGCCGATCGCCGTCATGGCGCTGATGGCGTTCAACGCCTCGCCGCTGTACGCGCTGCCGTTCCAGTTCTCCACCGAGTGGTTCGAAGCACTGGCCACCGACGACGTGCTGCTGACTGCGGCACGGAACTCCGCGCTGATCGCGGTCGCGACCGCCGTGCTGGCCACGCTGCTGGGCACGGCGGCCGCGGTCGCGCTGCATCGCGCCCGCTTTCCCGGGCGGGACACGCTGCGCGTGCTGCTGCTGCCGCCGATCGCCATCCCGTGGCTGATCACCGGCACGGCCATGCTGCTGTTCTTCTTCTGGACCGGCATCGGCCGCGGCCTGCACGCCATGCTGATCGGCCACGTGGCGCTTGCCATCCCGTATGTCGTGCTGGTGGTCAACACCGGGCTGTCCGGCGTGCGCCGGGACCTGGAGGAGGCGGCGAAAAGCCTCGGCTCCACGCCGCTGCACGCGTTCTTCGCCGTGACCTTGCCGCTGCTGCTGCCCAGCGTCATTGCCGCAGCACTGTTCGCGTTCGCCGTCTCGCTCGATCAGTTCGTGATTTCGTACTTCCTCGCCACACCCGGCGTGGTGACGTTGCCGGTGCAGATCTACGCCGCCATCCGCAAGGGTTTCACGCCGGAGATCAACGCGATCTCGACCATCCTGCTCGGCGTGTCGATGATCGTCATCCTGGGGTTCGCATGGCTCAGCAAGGCCGGGGGTGCACTTGAGCGCCGTTGACGTCACCGCCGTCGGCAAGAGCTACGGCGGCGCCCGCGTGCTGGACAACATCCACGCGCAATTCCGCGAGGGTAGCTTCACCAGCCTGCTCGGCCCCTCGGGGTCCGGCAAAACCACGCTTCTGCGCATCATTGCGGGATTCGTGGCCCCGGATACCGGCCGCGTGCGCATCGGCGCGCAGGACGTCACGACGGTGCCGGTGCACGCCCGCAACATCGGCATGGTGTTCCAGTCCTACGCGCTGTTCCCGCACATGACGGTGGCCGACAACATCGCCTTCGGCCTGCACCGCCGCGGCATCCGCGGCGCCGAATTGCAACGGCGCGTTGCCGACGTGCTGGCCATGGTCAAGCTCGGCGACTTCGCGCAGCGGCTGCCGAAGCAACTCTCGGGCGGGCAGCAACAGCGCGTCGCACTGGCGCGGGCAATCGTCATCAACCCCACCGTGCTGCTGCTGGATGAACCGCTTTCCGCGCTCGACCGCCGGCTGCGCCAGGAAATGCAGGTCGAATTGCGCCGCATCCAACGCGACAGCGGCCTGACCACGATCTTCGTCACGCACGACCAGGAAGAGGCGCTGACGCTCTCCGACCACGTCGCCATCCTCGACCGCGGCCGCATCGTCCAGGAAGGCGCGCCGATCGCGATCTACGAGCGCCCGACCAGCCGCTTCGCCGCCGCATTTTTGGGCGATGCCAATTTCCTCAGCGGCAGGGTGGTCGAGGGTGGCCTCCAAGTGGGTACGCAAACCATCCGCATCAGCGGCACCGTCACGCCCACCGTCGCCGTCCGGCCGGAGAAGATGACGCTGCTGCCTGAGGGCGCATCTACCGACGGATTCGACAACCTGCTGCCGGCGACAGTCCGCCAGGTGGTCTATGCCGGCGCAGCCACAACCTATCTGCTCGATGGCGCCGACGGCACGCCGTTGCGCGTGTTCGCGCAGAACCGTGAGGGCACCCCCGCCGAACCCGGCTCGCGCGTCACGCTCGGCTGGTCCGCCGCACACACCATTCCCGTCACAGACTGAAGGCGCCGATGCGCAACACCACGATCCCCGCAGCACGTGCCTGGAACACCTGGTCGAGCCTGCCGGCCGAGATGGTTTTTCTTCCCCTTGGCGTCTCCCTCGCTCCCGTGGGCTTTGCCGGCAGCACCGGCGGCGCGACGCTCTATCCCTCCGGCCCCGCCACCCGCTTCGGCGGCCACGACATCGACGGCGGCAGCATCGCGCTCGACCTGAGCCACGCGGGCACGACGCTGCAATGGTCTTACGCCAAGCCCGACCCGTTCGTGGTCACGGGCGCGTGGACGACGCAGAAACTCGGCGAATGGGGCCTGCGCTTCTGGATCAACCTGTGCCTGCGCGGCGAAGGCGGCCAGATCGCCCGCTTCGACCCGGCGAGTGGCGCGGCAACGATCGCCGTCGGCAGTCGCGTCGTGGCACTGGTGACCGCCGAGCCCGCCGTCCAGGTCACCGGCCACGCCAGTCTCGCCGATGTCGCGGCGCAGTACGAGGCGGCCGGTTATTTCGATACCTCCGCCCGCGCCGACGCGGCACCGGTGCTGGCATTGCGCTTCAACCTGGAAATGACGCGCGCCGGCCGCTTCGCGCTCGCCGTCGCCGACAGCCCGAGCCTTGCCGTCTCCCGTGCGCGCGAGGCACTGGCGCAGCCGGTCCCCGTTGCGGACTCGCCACTGCAGTCGGGCGCTTTCGCCGGATCGCTCGATGCCATTCGCGACGTGGTCGGCTGGAACACGGTGTGGGACGAGGTGAACCGCCGCCCCTACACCTCGATCAGCCGCAACTGGAACCTGTCCAAGTTCGGTGGCTTCGGCGTGTGGCTGAACGATCAGCAGTATGCGGCCCTGCTCGCCGGGCTGTTCGACAAGGAACTCGCGCGCGAGAACCTTGCGGTCGCGCTGGCGAACGCGACACCGCAAGGCAACCTCGCCTGCCTGCTGACCGCCAAGGACACGTGGGTCGATCGCACGCAACTCCCCGTCGGCAGCTTCCTCGTCTGGCTGCAACATCTGCGCAGCGGCGATCGCGGCGTGCTCGACCTCGCCTACGCAACGCTCGCGCGCAACCACCGCTGGTGGTGGGCCAATCGCGACCCCGAGAGCCGCGGACTGGTCTCCTTCGGCACGTCCGACGTCGGCGACGGGCTCTACAAGGGCACATCCTTCGGTGCGCGCAACGAGTCCAGCATGGACAACGCGCCGCACCACGACGAGGCCGAATACGACCCGGCCACGCGCACGCTGACCACGCTCGATGTCGGGCTCAACAGCCTGCTGGCGCTGGATGCCGAGATGCTTGCCCTGATCGCCCACGCCCTCGGCCACGGAGACGCCGCCGCCGAGTTCGCGACGCTTGCCGAACGCACGCACGAAAAGATCCGCACCGAGCTGTGGGACGAGCAGCGTGGCCTGTTCGCCAATCGCCTGCGCTCCGGCGCGTTTGTGCGCAGCGTCGGTCCGACCAGCTTCTACCCGCTCGTCAGCGGCGCACCGACGCCGCAGCAGGCGGCGCGGCTGGTCGCGCATCTCGACGATCCGGCGACATTCGGCGGGGCGTTCGTCATCCCCGGCGTCAGCCGCGACGATCCCGCCTTCGCCGACAACACCTATTGGCGCGGCCGCATCTGGCCGCCGCTGAATTTCTGGGTCTGGCAGGGGCTGCGCCGCACCGGGTTGCAGGCCCGCGCCGACCAACTGGCCGCGGACAGTTTCGCGCTGTTCGACCGAGTCTGGCGCGGGCGCCGCCTCTGCCCGGAGAACTACAACGCCACCACCGGCGAACCGCTCGACCAGCCCGACACCGAGGGGTTTTATACCTGGGGTGCCCTGCTGCCGCTGATGGGCGTTGGCCAGCTCAGCGACGTCACGCCCTGGGGCGGATGGGAGCTGGTCAACGGCGAAGATGCCGAGTTGGGCCCGATCGAAAGCGCTGTCGGCATGGTCACGATCACCCGCGCCGGCGGCTGGCTGACCCTGTCGCGCGGCGATGCCGTTCTACTGCGCACGACCCTGCCGCGCCTGACGCAATTGCGCCTCTCGCCCGGCCTCGTCTCGTTGACGGTGCCTGACAACACGGCGGCAGGCGAACTTGTACTATCCGGAATCGCGCCCGCTCGCGTCGTCGGTGCCCGGCTCGACGGCGCCGATATCGCATGGCGCATCGAGGGCGGCGGCGTGGCCATCACCGCCCGCCCCGGCCGCCTCAGCCTGCACCTGCTGCCGGACGCATGACGCAAACCTTCCTCTGGGGCACTGCCAGTTCCGCCTACCAAAGCGAGGGCGCCTGGCGATCGGATGGCAAGTCGCTGTCCAACTGGGACGTCTACACCAACACGCATCGCGTGGTGGAGCGGCTGACCGGCCGACCCGAAACCGGCAACGTCGCGATCAACGCCTACGACCCTGCGCAATGGCGCGCCGACCTTGCGCTGATGCGGCAACTTGGCCTGACCGCACACCGGCTCTCGCTCTCATGGGCGCGGCTGATCCCGGACGGGGTCGGCGCGGTGAACCCCCTGGCGGTCGCGCATTACCGCGCTGTCATCACCGATCTGCGCGATGCCGGCATCACGCCGGTGGTGACGCTGTACCACTGGGACCATCCGGCGGCGCTCGATGAGCGCGGCGGCTGGCACAATCCCGAATCGGTAGAATGGTTCCGCGCCTACGCGCGCGCCGCCATCGCCGCGTTCAGCGATCTGGTGGAGCTGTTCGTGACCGTAAACGAGCCGTTCATCGACCTGTTTCTCGTCGAGCCGATGGTGCAGAACCTCGTCGCCGGCCTGCCGGCGCGGCCGACCAGCGCGCAGTACGCGCAGCAAGTCGTGGCGGCGCATCACTGGATGCTGGCGCACGCGAGCGTCGTGCGGGACGCGCGGGAAGCCGGCTGCCGCGCGCGTATCGGCATCTCGCTGCCGCTCTCGCCCACCATTCCTTCGCGGCGGCGGCACTTCAGGACGGCTTGCGCAATCGCTGGTTCCTTGATGCGCTGTTTTGTGGCGACTACCCGGACGACGTGATGGCGGCCTATCACGACCACGGCTCCACGCTGCACGTCGCCGCGGCCGACCGTGTCCTGTTGCGGAGTGCACAGCCCGACTTTCTCGGCATCAACTACTACGCCCAGGCGCATGTCGCGGCCGACCCGGAGGGCCCTTTCGGCATCGGCTTCGTGAACCCCGATCCCGTGCCCGCCTGCAACGGCCCGGTGCGCCCGCAGGCGCTGCATGACCTGCTGTTACGCGTACGGGAAGACTTCGGCGACCCGCACATGATGATCACCGAGAACGGCGCCGGTTTCATCGGCCACGACGACACGCCGGCGGATGGCCGTGTGGCAGACGATCTCCGGTCGGACTACGTCACCCGCCACGTCGATGCCGCACTCGCGGCACGTCGGGAGGGTGCAAAGCTCGACGGATATTTCCTCTGGAGCCTGTGCGACAACTTCGAATGGCTGTGGGGCACCGCGCCGCGCTTCGGCCTTGTGCACGTGGACATGGCGACGCAGCGCCGCACGCCGAAGGACAGTTTTTCGATCTACGCGGCACTGATCGCGCGCGGCGCGGGTTGACGCGGTGACCGAAACTCTGGTCCGACGCATGCACCGACTGGCGGGACAGGACCACCTGCGATGAGCGACGACTTGCCGCCCCCGCCCAACGGCCACGTCGCCTCGCAACCCTACGTGCTCGACGCGCAGGTAGGGTTCATGCTCCGCCAGGTGAACCAACGCCACACGACGATCTTCGCCGACCGGATCGGCGAGGAGCTGACCCCGATGCAATGGGCAGTGCTGTCGAAACTGAAGGAAGTGGGCGCAACCTCGCAAAACCTGCTGGGTCGGCTGGTCGCCATGGACGCCGCCACGGTGAAGGGCGTTGTCGATCGGCTGCTCCGCCGGGGCTTGCTGCACGCCGCCGCCGACCCGACGGACGGAAGGCGCGTGTTCATCGACCTGACCCGCAACGGCGAGGCGCTGGTCGAACGCTTGATCGGCGCGGCCATCCGCGTGACCGAGGAAACCCTGGCGCCGCTGACCGCCGAGGAACGCACCATACTGATGCGCCTGCTGGACCGGCTGCGGTGATCGTGCGGCGCCTCAGGTTGCCAGCGATTGCAGCGCCGCCTTCACGCGCGCCGGGGTGAACGGCACCGTGCGCAGGCGAATGCCGGCGGCGTCAAACACCGCGTTGCCGAGCGCCGCACCGACCGGCGCGGCCGCCGCTTCGCCGGCGCCCAGCGGCTTCTCGTGCGGCCGGTCGATCAGGTGGATCTCCAGCGCCGGCACATCTGCAAAGCCCAGGATCGGGTAGCTCGCCCAGTCGGTACTGGTCACGCGGCTGCGGTCGAACGTCACCTGTTCGAACAAGGTTCTGCTCAGCGTCTGCAGGATGCAGCCCTCCACCTGTGCGTGCACGGCGTCCGGATTGATCATCAGCCCGCAGTCATGGGCGCACACCACGCGAGTGACGCGGATCGCGCCGCTGGTGCGCTCCACGCTCACCTCCATGCCCATCGCGACGAAATTTTCCGACTGTTTGTAGTGGACATAGGCGATCCCGCGCCCCTGGAGCACCGCGGCCATGGGATCAACGGCGCGCGGCCGCGGTGACCACTGCATGGCATCGGCAACGCGCTGCAACACCGCGATGCCACGCGGGTCCTGCAGGCGTTGCAGACGGAATTGCAGCGGATCGACGCCCGCCGCATCCGCCAGTTCGTCGGCAAAGCTCTCGACCGCGAACACGTTGCCGATCTTGCCCGGTGCCCGCAAGTTCGCCGGCCGCAGCGGCGTCGCCTGCAACCAGTGCGTCACCGCGCGCATATTGGCAACGCTGTACGGCGGATCGGAGTTGAGATTGGTCAACCCGGAGGACATGCCGCCCGGCTGCGCAATCCCGGCCGCGTCCCACGCCAGCAGCGGCAACCCCGGCAAGCCCTTGGTGTTGACTGGCAGATAGGCAACCGTCTCCCACGCTGTCACTTCGCCGGCCGCGTCGATCGCGGCGCGCAGGTCCAGCACCTGCGGCGGACCTTTCGGGTCCCAGCCATGCTCGTCGGCGCGCATCCATTGCACCCGCACCGGCCGCCCGACCGCACGCGACAGCAGCGCCGCATCGGCCGCCACGTCGTCGTTCCCATTGCTGCCATAGCTGCCGGAGCCGTCGAGGTAGATCAGTCGCACATTGTCCGCTGGCAACCCGAGATAGCGCGCAAACAATTGCCGCGATCTGTGGGTGCCCTGCGACGCCGTCCAGATCGTCGCGCCATCGGCCCGCACATCGGCGACCGCGCAGGACGGCCCCATCGAAGCATGGGACTGGATCGGCCACTGGTAAGTCGCTTCCAGCCGCCGCGTCGCTGCCGCCAGCACGGAGGCCGCATCGCCGACGCTGCGCAGCACCTCCTCATGATCGACCGGGGTTGCACGCACGGTCTCGAACACGTCGTCGGAACCTTGCAGCGTCGCCGGCGTGGTCCACTGCGCCTTCAGGTCGCGCGCCGCGCGCACCGCCGCCCATTCCTTCGGTGCCACCACACCGAGGAAATTTCCGATGCGCACGACTTGAACACCGACGATGTCCGCCACCGACGCCTCGTCAACCGCCAGCAGTTCGGCGCCAATCGCAGGCGGGCGGATCACGCGGCCATGCAGCATGCCGTCGAGCCGGAAATCCTGCACATAGACGTGCCGGCCGGTGAACTTTGCCGGCAGGTCCGGCCGCGGCACGCTCTTGCCGACGATCGTGTAGCCGGCAGGGTCCTTCAATTTGGCCGCCGGGTCCACCTTGAGCGCAGACGCCCGACCACCGATCAATTCGCCAAACCCGATGGCGGGCGCTGTACTGTCGCGCGCACGCACACCGCCGTCGGCCGCCTCCAGCGCCGCCACCGGGCGTTGCAGCCGGTCGGACGCGAGCAGCAACAGCTTGTCCCGCGCCGTCGCCGCAGCCTGGCGGATGCGCACGCCACCCACGGAAATGCCTGTGCTGCCGCCGGTCGAACCCTGGTCAGGCGTCAGCGCGGTGTCGCCCTCGATCAATCCGATCCTCTCGAACGACGCGCCAAGCTCCTCCGCGACGATCTGCCGCAGCGCGGCGCGGGCGCCGGTGCCCAGATCGACCTTGCCGCTGTAGATCGTCACCCCGCCGTCGCTGCCGATCGCCAGGAACCCGTCTACCTCGTCGCCGGCCACCGTCCGGTCGCTCGCCCGCGCACCGGTGGGCCAGGTAAACGCCACCACCAGCCCCGCCGCCGCCTGCAGCAGCCTGCGCCGCCCGAGATGCGTCATCTCACGCCCCTCCCGCCGCGCGCATCACCGCCGCCAGCACCCGCACATGCGAGCCGCAGCGGCACAGGTTTCCGGCGAGCTCCGCGCGCACATCCGCCTCGCTCGGGTGCGGCACCCGCCCCAGCAGCGCCGTCGCGGTCATGATCATGCCGTTGCTGCAGTAGCTGCACTGGCCCGCCTGTTCGGCGATGAAGGCGGCCTGCACCGGATGCGGCGCTTCCGGGCTGCCGAGCCCCTCCAGGGTCGTGATCCTCCCCTCGCCGACCGCGCTCGCCGGCAACTGGCAGGACCGCACCGCCTGCCCGTCGATGATCACAGTGCAGGCGCCGCACTGCCCGAGCCCGCAGCCAAATTTCGGCCCCCGCAGGCCCAGGTCGTCGCGCAGCGCGTACAGCAGCGGCATGGCATCGTCGTCGAGGTCGATCGCGTGATCGCTGCCGTTCACGTGCAGGGTGAGCTTGCGCATCGGCACGGCCCCCTCGTCATTTGCCGCCGATCCTACCGCCCGGCTCGCAGAACCGTCGAGTTCCACGACGTCTCGGTCGAGCCATCTTGATCCACCCGGGATCGCTCCGCCCGCCGGTTGCGGTCCCGCGGGGCGCCGGGTAGCGTCCTGCCCGCAACCGGGAGCGGAGCCGATGTCACCGCCAATCGATGGCCGGGCCGCACTGGGCGGCCTGCGGGGCCGGCTCATCGTGTCGTGCCAGCCGGTCGTCGGCGGCCCGATGGACTCTCCCAGGATCGTCGCCGCGTTGGCGTTGGCGGCCATCGCGGGTGGCGCCGCCGGCCTGCGCATCGAGGGGCTGGCCAATCTCCGCGCCGTGCGCGCGGCAACGGACGTTCCCATCATCGGCCTGATCAAGCGCACCGAACCCGGCACCGACGTGTTCATTACGCCATTGCCCGCGGACGTCTCCGCGCTGTGCGAAGCCGACGCCGACATCGTCGCCTTCGACGCAACCCAGCGACCCCGACCCGCGCCGGTGCAGGCCCTCGTGGCTGCTGCGCATGCGGCCGGCGCCCTCGCCATGGCCGACCTCGCGGCGGAAGCCGATGCGGTAGCGGCGCTGGCGGCCGGCGTCGACATCCTCGGCAGCACGCTCTCCGGCTACACCGGCGGCGCCATGCCGGAGGCGCCGGATCTGGCGTTGGTCGCGGCGCTGGCGCGATTCGGCTGCCCGGTGTTCGCCGAGGGCCGCTACCGCACGCCGGAACAGGCGGCCGAGGCGATCGCGGCCGGCGCGACCTGCGTCGTCGTCGGTTCGGCAATCACCCGCGTCGAGCACGTCACCGGCTGGTTTGCCGACGCCGTGCGCACGGCCGGCGGCCAGCCGTGACGGCGGCCGCACCGGTGCTGGCCATCGACGTCGGCGGCACCAAGACACTGCTCGGCCTCGTCAGCGGCGGCACCCGCGGCGCAGCCGTACGCATCGCCACGCCGGCGGCCGCCGGGCCCGATGCGTGGCTCGATACGATCGTCGAGGCAGCCAGCGCATGGCGGGGCAGCTACGCGGCCGCCGCCATCGCGGTCACCGGGCTGGTCGCCGAAGGTCGCTGGTGGGCACTCAATCCCGAGATCCTGGCGGTGCCGCCGGGCTATCCGCTGGTGCACGAACTGCAACGCCGCCTCGGCGTCCCGGTGCACGCGCTGAACGACGCGCAGGCGGCGGCGTGGGGCGAATACCGCTTCGGTGCTGGGCAAGGCTGCGACCTGGTCTTCGTCACCATTTCCACCGGCATCGGCTCCGGCATCGTGCTCGGCGGCCGGCTGCTGATCGGCCATCGCGGCCTCGCCGGGCATATCGGCCAGTTCCGCGCCGAGGCGGCGGACGCGCCGTGGCTCGAACATCTCGCGTCCGGCACCGCACTGGCGCACGATGCGCAGGCGCAGGGCCACGCCGGCGACGTCGCAAAGACGTTCGCCGACGCGGCAGACGGCGCGGCCTGGGCGGAGCATCTGCTGGACCGCGCGGCGCGCCGGATCGCCGCAGCGCTGGCGTCGTTGCAGGCGCTGCTCGATCCCGACTGCATCGTCATTGGCGGCGGCATCGGGCTGGCGCCAGGCTTTATCGCTCGCCTGAGTCGGCAGCTTGCCGACCTTCCCGACATGCTGCGGCCGGACCTGCGGGAGGCGGCGCTCGGCGCGCAGGCGGGGTTGCTGGGCGTGGCCGATTTCGGCGAGCATGAACGAACCAAAAAGGGGGCGAGCCCATGAGACGGATTCTGCAGGCGGCGTGCGGCGCCGTGGCCATGCTGGCGCTCGGCGGCGCATCGGCGCGGGCTGACGTGACGGTGCTGGGCTGGCCCGGCGGGCCGGAGGAAGTGGCGTTGCGCGCCACCGTCGAGGCGTACAACAAGCAGCCCTCGGTCGCGGCGGACGACAAGGTCAAGCTGATCTTCTTCAACCGCGACAATTTCTGGGACAAGTTGCAGGCCGACCTCGCCGCCGGCACCGCCGAGTTCGATGTGAACCTGACGGCGACCTACGCCGTCGGCCGCTACGCGCCGTTCATGGACCCGATCGATCTACCCGCCGCCGCGCACACCACATTCAGCGACGGCGTGCTGAAAACCATGCAGTTCGAGGGCAAGCAGTATGGCGTGCCGACCGACCTGTCGCTGCATTTTCTGTACTACCGCACCGACCTGATCGCAAAGCTCTTGGCCGATCCGACGTGGAAGGCGAAATATACGGAGATCGCGCAGGCGAAGTGGGGCAAGGCGCTGGCGCCAAAAGATCCGGACCAGTGGACCTGGGACGACTACGCGGCCACCGCGTTGTTCTTCACCAGGAGCCTCAACAGCGACAGCCCGACGCGCTACGGCACCGTACTGCAGATGAAGAACCTGCTGTTCAACATGATGGTGTGGCACTCCACCGCCCGCTCGTTCGGCGGCAACTGGACGGACGCGTCCGGCGCCGTTACCGTCGACGGCCCAGGTTATCGCGCCGGCCTTGAGCTGTACAAGAAACTCTACGACGCGGGCACCTCACCAAAAGATTCGCTGTCGTACGAGTTCGCCGAGGCCAACGCAGCGTTCGGCTCCGGGCAGGTGGCGACGATGCTGCAATGGAATGCCGCGTTCGGCGACCTCGACAACAAGGAGAAGAACCCCACCGTTGCCGGCAAGATCGGCACCGTGGCGCCGCCGGCCGGGCCGGAGGGGCGGTTCACCCATATCCACGGCCTCGGCCTCGGCCTCAATGCCTCCTCCAAACACAAGGATGGCGCATTGAAGTTCCTCAACTGGCTGGCCACCCCGGACGCGATGCTGCTTTACGCCAAGGCCGGCGGGTCGCCCGCGCTGCAACCGGCGATCGTGGAAAAGATCGCTTCCGACCGGCCCGACCTCGTCAAGCTCGGCGACTACGCGGGGAAATACGGCTTCGTGATGAACGGCGCCACCTCGGCCAAGGCGCTGCAGATCTACCAGTTGCAGGCAAAGGAGTTCACCGGCTACTGGGCCGGCACCGAAACCGAGGATGCCGCACTGAAGAACGTCGCCGCCGGCATGGCGGAGCTGCTGAAGAAGTAGCGTGGCGCGACGCAAACCGGCGGCCGCCCCGACGCGGTTGGGCGGCCGCCG
>Ga0302311_10006118_pt1 | contig 12543 bp, 13 predicted proteins | sample III_Palsa_N1_3_FD_200449 | JGI IMG/M metagenome (GOLD analysis project Ga0302311, IMG submission 200449) | Peat permafrost microbial communities from Stordalen Mire near Abisko, Sweden - III_Palsa_N1_3 | ecosystem: Environmental > Terrestrial > Soil > Palsa > Peat permafrost | place: Sweden... | reverse complement strand
TTCGGAAAGGCCCCATGGTGACTGTGTACACCCACCACCGAAAAACGTTCCATCCGTTAAATTCCGGCCCCACACTTTACACTCGTAATTGATTTAGACTACAGATGTAATCCACACAGGTGAAACGTCGGGGCCCGTCCTCATGTCGACATCGCAGCCATCGGCGGAGCTTGCGGCAAGAACGGAAGCCGGCCGCTACCGGCCCGACGTCGACGGACTGCGCGCCATCGCCGTCTTGCTGGTGGTCGCCTATCACGCCTTTCCACGTTGGGCGCCCGGCGGCTTCATCGGCGTCGACATCTTCTTCGTCATCTCCGGCTTCCTGATCACCCGGATCATCGCCGACCAGCGGGACAACCGGCGCTTCCGCTTCATCGACTTCTACAGCCGCCGGGCGCGCCGCATTCTGCCCGTTTATGTCGTCATGACCGCGGTCGTCGCCGTGGCGGCGGCGGTGATCCTGCTGCCGCGCGACCTGCAGATGTTCGGCGGCGCCCTGGCCGCCTCCAGCCTGTTCCTGACCAACGCCTGGTTCGCCAACACCGTGGTCTATTTCGAGCCCGCCAGTCGCAACGCCCCGCTGCTGCACCTGTGGTCGCTGGCGGTGGAGGAGCAGTTCTACCTGGTCTGGCCGCTGCTGATCGCCGGCCTGTCCCTGCCCTGGGTCCGCCGGCTCCGGCCCGTGCTCCTGCTGGCGCTGGCGGCGCTGTCGCTGATCCTGGCCGAGCAGCTGATCGGCCGCGGCGCGACGCGGGACGCCTTCTACTATCTGCCCGGGCGCGCCTGGGAGTTCCTGGTCGGCGGCGTGCTGGCGCTGCGCGTCCTACCGGCGCCGGCCTCGCGCTGGTCGGCCGACGCCGCCGTGCTGGCCGGCCTGCTGCTGATCGCCGGCGGCTTCCTCATGCTGAACGACGCCTCGGCGTTTCCGGGTCTCGGCGCCGTGGCGCCCTGCGTCGGCGCAGCCCTGATCCTGTGGAGCGGCCTCGGCGAGCCGCCCGCCGCGGCGGCCCTGCTGCGCGCCCCGCCGGTCGTCGGCCTGGGGCGCGTGTCCTACTCGTTCTATCTGTGGCACTGGCCGCCGCTGGTGCTGGCCGGGCTGATCCTGCAGCAGCCTTTGCCGCCCCTGCTCAGCGCCGGACTGGTGGCGCTGGCGCTCGGGATCGCGATCCTGAGCTGGCGGTTCGTCGAGCAGCCGTGGCGGGCCGCCAAGGGGCGCTGGAGCCACGCCGGCCTCGCCGTTCTGATCGCAGTCGTCCTGGTCGGCGCCGGCGCGGCCGCCTACGTCACCCATGGTCTGCCCGGCCGCATCCCGCCCGGGCTTGTCCTCGAAGACACCGACATCAGCCCGATGCGGTCGACCTGCTTCCTGGGCTGGACGCCGCAGATCGAACCACCGACTGCCTGCGTCTATGGCGACCTGGATGCGCCGGCCAAGGTGCTGGTCTGGGGCGACTCGCACGCCGACGCGATCACACCGGGCGTGCTGGCCTGGACCCAAGGCAAAGGCCTCCGCGTCGCCCAGGCCACCCGCGCCGGCTGCCCGCCACTGACCGGCGTGGCCGTGCTGACCGATGGCTTGAACCGCGATCCCAACTGCGCCCGCTTCGACAGCAAGGTCCTGGCGCGGCTGGCGTCCGACCCGAGCATCACCCTGGTGATCCTGTCGGCCCGCTGGCCGCTCTACATGAACGCCGCCCCGCCGATGGGCGGCTATGACCCGCCGATGAGCCTGATCAGCGATGGCGGAACGACCGGCCTCGCCGCAGCGCTGGACCACACCCTCGGCGCGATCGAGGCCAGCGGCTCGAAAGCCCGGGTGCTGGTGATCGGACCTATCCCCGAACTGCCGGTCTCGCCGCCGGACTGCGTCGCCCAGGCCAGTCGGTTCGGCCTCGACCTCGCCCATTGCCAGCAGGCTCCGAATGCCGACACCCTGGCGCGCGCCGATCCCGCCATCCGGGCGATCCAGCAGGTGACGGCGCGGCATCCGGATGTTCGCGTCGTCTTGCCAAGCCGCGACCTGTGCTCAGGCGGAAGCTGCGGGGCGGTCGAGGATGGCGACATCCTCTACTTCGACAGCGACCACCTCAGCGCCTCCGGCGCGCGCCGGCTGGTCCCAGGCTGGCTGGACAAGGCGTTGGCGGGCTCGACCCCAGGGGCCAGGCGCTGAACCGACTTGATTTATGCCATCGTCCTGCGGCTTACCCTTGACATGGCCCGCCCTCCGCAGACCTCGCCCCTGAAGCCGCGCAAGCAGCCCAGCCAGCCGCGGGCGGAGAAGACTGTGGCCGCCCTGCTCGAGGCGGCGGCGCAGGTGCTGGAGCGGGACGGGCTGGAAGGGTTCAACACCAACGCCGTCGCCCGGCGCGCCGGGGTCAGCATCGGTTCGCTCTACCAGTACTTCCCCGGCAAGGACGCGCTGATCCTGGCGCTGATGCGGCGCGAGGGCGAACGGTTCTATGCCGAGGCCGCCCATGCGCTGGATATGCCGACAGGCGCGGAGGGCCTGCGGGCGCTGATCGCCGCCGCCGTCCGCCAGCAGCTGGAGCGCCCCACCCTCGCTCGCCTGCTCGACGTGGAGGAGACCCGACCGGCGCTGAGAGCCGAGAAGGAAGGCGGCGTCCTGGAGCGGGTGCTGCAGCAGATCCTGGAGCGGCCGGACCTGCCGCGCCAGCTGGACGTGGCGCTCGCCGCGCGCGACCTGATGGCCATGGTCGCCAGTCTGACAGACACAGCCGGCGAGCATGGTGAGCTCGACGTCCCGCACCTGGAGCGACGCATCCACGCGGCGATGTTCGGCTATCTCGATCGGATGGAATCTCCTCTGCCCTGAGTGGGCGTTCGGCCGGAGAATGTGAGCGGACCGGGCTGCGGCCCTGTCTTTTCCACGTATTCGCCTCGGCCGGCCGGCGCACTGCAATGCGAGTTGCCGAATATGAGCATTTGCTCAGATTATGGCCCTCACCGGGGACGACCACCGTTCCGGCCTTCAGGAAAACGCCATGGATTCCATCGCCTCCACCATGAAGCTGAACCATCTCAGCTTCCCGTCCAGGGACCCCGCCGCCACCGGAGACTTCTTCGAACACCACCTCGGCTGCGCCGTCACCGCCTTCGGCAACAACCGCTTCGTCAAGCGCCCGGGCTTCGACATCGTCATCGAGGACGCCGCGGACCGCGCGGTCGATTGGCCCGAGAACTTCCACTTCGGCTTCGAACTGTCCTCCGCCGACGATGTCCGCGCGCTGTACGACCGGTTCCAGGCCGATGGCGTGAAGATGGAGACCGAGGTGCTGGAGCACGTGCGCGGCAGCCGCTTCTTCTGCCGGGCGCCGGGCGGCCTGCTGATCGAGATCAACACCCGCGCCGACGCGGCCGAGCCCTACCGCGCCACCTTCAGCTGATGGAGGGGGCGCCTGGTCCCTACTTCGCCAAGGTCCAGGTCCCCTCTTCCTCGCCCTTGGGCGGCTGGCCGGGTGCATCGCCTCTGAAGGTGTAGAGCGGCTTGTCCCTGTAGGCCCACTGCAGGGCGCCGTCTTTGCGGCCGATGATCGACCAGTCGCCATAAGGCCTGGCGCCGGGCTTCACGATCAGCGGCCGCCGGGTCATCAGGCATTCGCCGACGCAGTGGCTCATGCCCTTCATCGTATCCCAGTCGAAGGTGTAGAGCGGCTGGCCCGCCGCGGTCGCCAGCGCGCCGCCGGCCATCCGGAGGCCGTCCGGCGGGCCGGAGGGACCGGCCGCCGCACCATCGCCGTCGCCGAGCGTGATGACCGGCGCGGGGCTGGGCACGCCATGCCAGGCCTGTCCCGGCGCGGGGATGTCGGTCCAGCGGTTCGCGCCGACCTCGCAGCTCTGGATGGCCGGGAGGTAGAGCGGCCCGCGGCTCTCCGGCAGCTTCATCATCACGCCGAAGGTGTCGAACTGATCGTCGGGCAGATGGCCGCGCCAGGTGATCGCCTTGACCCGTGTGGTGATCGGCTTGCCGCCCTCGCCCATCACCGGCCTGGCCAGGGGCTCGCGCTCGATCTCAACGGTCCAGCCGGCCTTGGCCTGCGGCTTCGCGCCGATCACGCCGGGCGGCAACTCGACCCGCAGGGCCGTCGTCGCCGAACCCGCGCATCCGTGGGAGACGCGGAAGACCCCGACATAGGGCGCGCCCGGCGCAGCCGTATCGGGAACCATGACGACATGGGCCGCGGCGCTCCCGGCGCCCGCCAGGGTGACGGCGCCGGCGAAGATAAGGATGAGGCGCGCGGGACAGCGCTTTGAATTCACGGGATACATGGGTCCACCAAAGCTAGAAGACATAGTTGAGCTTGGTCACCACCGTCCGCTGCGGGAACGGATGGAATTCGAAGTAGGAGACGCCGCCGAGGTTGTCCACGCCGACATCGGCCGCCCAGTGCCGGTCGATCTGGTAGCGGGCGTGGATGTCGGCGACGAAATAGGCGCCGAAGCCGGTGAAGGTATTGGCGAAGTGGTCGATGTTGTCGATCGTGCCGTATGATTTATCGCTGTAGCGGGCGGCGAGGGTCAACGCCCATTGGGCGGTCGGCTTGTAGGTGGCCACCGCCGAGGCCCGCAGGCGCGGCAGTTGCGGCAGCTGCTTGCCCACCACCGTATCGCCGGCGAAGGTCGGGGCGTAGCCGTTGTCCCTGAGGATCTTCGACTGGTTGTAGATGGCCCAGCCCGACAGCTCCAATCCCTTGACCAGCACGTCGCGCTGGCTGGCGACGATCTCGATCCCTTCGTTGCGGACCCGATCGACATTCTGGGTGAAGCTCGCCAGGCCGGCCGGGGCGCTCGGCAGCACCACGCCGCTCTGTGAGATCAGGGCATTGGAGATCGCCTCGCCGAACAGGCTGAGGCGCACGCGCCCGCCGGTCCAGAACCGCTCGGCGGACAGCTCGGCCGACGTGGCGTCCTCGGGCTTCAGGTTGGGGTTCGGGACCTGCAGCTGGCCGCCGACCGTGGCCGACTGGTAGAGTTCCTCCACCGTCGGGAAACGGTAGGCCTTGCCGATCGAGGCAGTGAACCGCCAGCGGGCGTCCGGCGTGTAGGCCAGAACCGCCTTGGGCGAGAAATGGCTGGCCGACAGATCGGGCTGGCGCACGTTCAGCACCGGACTTAGCGAGTAGTTGATCCCGTCGAAGGCGCGCCAGAACTCGTAGCGGCCGCCAACCGTCAGTCTCACCTGTGACGTCAGGGCGAGCTGGTCCTGCAGCCAGACGGCCTCGGTCTCGGTCTTGCCGCCGGAGAAGGCGGCGGTGGTGGTCGGACCGCCATCGATCCAGTTGGCCAGATTGAACTTGGGATTGTCGAGCTTGAACCCGTCCTGGTGCAGCCCCCCGGTGACGATGTTCATTCCGTTCGCCCCCTGGGGCCGCCAGACGCCCTTAAGGTCCAGGGTCTCCCAGCCCGACCCATCGAGGGCGGTATTCGTGCCGGCGCCGCCTGCCTCCGCGGCGGGAAGAGCGACGGAGGGCGCGCGCTGCTGATCCTTGCCGTAGTCGTACAGACTGGCGATGGCGCTCCAATCGAACACACCGCCCGTGTGGGAGCCGAGTGACAGGCTCTGCATGAAATGGTCTTCGATCAGCTGGTATCGGTCGGCCGAGAAGGCGCTGGCCGCCACCGAATAGGCCCGCCCGCCGATATTCAGCGTACCCGAATAGACCGGCGCCCCGGCGGCGTTCTGCAAATAGCTCTGGATGCTCGCGGAGTCGTTATTCTGGAAAAACCCCAGGGTGTAGACGGCGCTGATCGTTGGTGTGAGGTCGTAGCCGAACTTCAGCGTGGCGTTGTCGACGGTCTGGTGCTCCAGCCCGCCGGCGCCGAGAATCTCGATCGGCGCGCCGTTGCGATTGGCGTAGGCATAGGCGCCCGTGACCGGCGTTCCCGCCGCTGAGGCGGTCGTCGGGGTGGTTCCGGTGACGTAGAGGAGCGGCTGGGCCTCGGTGTCGAGGTGATCGACGCTCAGCCAGAACGAGAAGCGATCCAGCCGATCGCCAATCGTCGCGCTGGCCCGGCCAGTGGGATAGGTGTTCTTCGTGCCGAACTGGCTGAAGTCCTGCCAGGCGCCTTCCACCGTGGCCGAGCCTTCGAACCGGGTCGGCATGCGGGTGGTGATCTCGACCACTTCGCCGATGGAGTTACCCGGGAAGGCCGCGGAGAACGGACCGTAAAGCACATCGATGCGCGAAATTTCTTCCGGAGAGACCATGCCCCAGCGCGGTGAGGCGTTGGTGTTGTTGTTTCCGATCAGGGCCGACAGAAGCACGCCGTCGGCGTAGACCAGGCTGCGGGCGCTGGAGCCCACGCCTGAAGTGCGGGTGGTGATGGGGTCCTGGGTGTCGCCGATGTGGCGCTCGCGGATGAACACATCGGGCAGGTACTTGAGCGCGTCTTCGACCGTGGTGGCGTTGATGGTGTCGAGCACGTCCGCCGCGGTGATGCTTTCGGTGGTGACGTTCACCTGGTCGATCGTCGACGGCAGGTGCTGGCCCGTGACGATGACCTGAGACGGGTCTTCTTCGGCCGCAAAGGCGGCGCCCGCGGCGAAAGCGGTGCAGAGAGCGAGCGCGGCGGCGCTCGCGAACAGTGTCGGTGACATAGTGATTTAGCCCCAAAGCGGACGCACCCGGGCGCCGCCGCTGACGAGAACGACGCGTGCCCACAAGGGCCCGCGCCGCGGTTCAGATCGTCAGGAGGATGGCCGGAGGGCCGCGGGCGTTGGGGGCGAAGGCCGGCGGGCCGCGCGCGCCGAGGGTGGTCTGCACCCGATAGCGGGTCCAGGCGATCGCGGACGGCGTGGGAACCGAAACCTCGCCGCCGCACAGCGGCGGGTTCGAGGCGAGATCGCAGAATGGACAGGCCTTATGCGCCTGCGCCGGATGCGTCGCCTTGGCGACGTCGTGCGAGGGGGGGGCCGTGTGGCAGATCTCCGCCACGGCGCCCATGTCCATGCCGGGCATGGACCCGGTCGCCTGCATCACCACGGACTGCACCGAGGCGAAGTTGAGGAACGCCACGGCGAGCATCGCCATCGCGCCCAGGGATAGCCGAAGCAGCCCGCCCTTCCTCATGCGGCGGGGCTTAGGCCGGAATGGGCGGGGGAGCAAGGAGGGGCGCGCCTTGCCGGAGCCGCTGACGAGACTCCGGGGGACGGACGTTGCGGAAAACAGCGCAGGCTCTGGCCCCGTTCACGCCACTTGCGGCGACGGGCGCCGTCGTGGTCATTCCGCCTCGAAAAGGACCGATCCTTCCTCCCTCGTACGACCTTGCCTGCCGAACGGATATCGCCATGAAAAGTAAGCTGCTGTCGGGAGCGTTGGCGCTCGCCTGGGTGATGCTGGGCGCCACAGCCGCCGCGGCGCGCGGCGCGGCTCCGGCGAGCCCTTCCCCGGCTGGCCCCACCGCCGCCTGCGGCGCCACGGTGTTCGAAGATCATTTCGACAAGCCCGCCCTGGGATCGGCCTGGGAGCCCCAGACCATCGCCCATCTGGCCCAGGGCGAACTCGAAAGCTATGCGCCGAGCGCCCTTTCGCTGAGCAAGCAGGGGCTCGCCATCACCGCGGCCCGCAGCGGCTTCGCCGGCTACACCTCCGGCCGCGTCCACTCGACGAAGGCGTTCCACTACGGGTGCTTTTTCATCGAAGCGCGGATTCCCGGCGGCGACGGGATCTGGCCGGCCCTGTGGCTGAAATCGGATCCGAAGAAGCCGACCACCGGCGAACTCGACATGATGGAGGAGCGCGGCGCCCGCCCCGGCGAGATCCAGGGCGCCCTCCACCATTGGCAGAGCGGGGTCCACATCGATCAGGTCTGTGGCCTGGTGCGGTTCGCGAGCACGCCGCCCTTCCCGTCCCGGCGCCCCCTCTGCGACGGGCGCATGGCGGTGATCCCGGGGTCGGAGGATTTCAGCCAGCGGCTGCACACCTACGGCCTGATCTGGACGCCGTCCCAGGTGACCTGGCTGGTTGACGGTCGGCCCTATTTCTCGACCACTGACGGCGTGCCCAGCGACCCCATGATCGTGATCATGAACCTCGCCGTGGGCGGACTGATGGACGTCAAGCATCCGCCCGACGCCTCGACCCACTTCCCCTCGGTGCTGCAGATCCGCTCGGTCAAGGTGACGGCCCTTCGCTGACATTGGCGCCAAGCCAGCCGAAGCCGACGCCGCGCACCAGGGGCATGTTCTCCAGCCGGTGCAGGATGGTCTGCGCCCGCCGGGCGTCCAGCCCCTCGGTCACGATCCGGATGGAGACATGATCGTCCCTCCGGGTCAGCTGGGCCGAGCGCAGGGTGGCCGCCACCAGCGCGAACGGCCCCAGCACGCGCATGAGGGCGTCGCAGTCGTGGGCGGCGACGATCTGGAAGACGAAGTTGGGCGCGGCCTCATCCATGACCGGGCGCCTCGGGTTTCTGCGCCGGCGCCGGATAGGCCAGGACCGGATAGGCCGGAACCGAATAGGATTGGCGCAGCAGCACCTGACCGCCGGCGTCGAACGCCGCGAGCTTCATCAGGGGTCCCTCCCCGCTCGGACGAAGCCAGATCACCTCATGGGCCGGCGCCGCGCCGACGTCGTCCGGCCAGAGCCCCGCCAGGGTGCGCTCGGCCGCGAACAGACCATCGGCCCCGACCGCCGTCAGCGTCGCCTCGACCCGCGTGGTCCGGGCGATGGCGTCGACCCCGCGCAGGGCATGGATGAACTGGGCGGCCGCCGCGGCCACCGGCGTCTGGGCTACCAACGTTTGATCGGAGTCTTCTGCAGTCATGGTCGGATCCTTTGGAGGGACCGACGGCGCAATAAAAAACCCCGCTGCCTTTCGGGAGCGGGGTTGATCTTGCGATCCGCCGGAGAGTGTCAACTCGCGCGCGTTCGCCCCGCTTCGGAGGTGGGGGTAATAATTTTAATGGTCATGACGGGAGCCGCACAGCCGCCCGCGATCGGCGCGAGGCCGGTCGACATCAGGGGGTTGCGCGCGAAATCAGGCATGACGATCCAGATGGGTCGCCGCCTGACTACCGCGATCGGGCCGGCGGGACAAGCCGGGCCGCCTGGGCGTCAGCGCTTGGCGTGCCCGGCGCCGCTGTGCACGCCGCCGTGGAAGGCATGGAAGCCCTGGCCGCCGTCCTCGCGGCGGAAATGGTTGGCGTGGTCGACCAGGAACGGCTGGCCTTCGCCCATCGAGTAGTAGAAGCCTTCGTCGCCCCAGTAGCCGTCGTAGACGGCGCCGTAGAAGTCGTCGTAATAGCCGTCGTAGGCGACCGGGTGGTGCACGTAAAAATCGGCCGTCTGGCGCGGGTAGTAGTTATCGTTGACGCACGCCCCCAAACCAGCGCACGCGGCGACGGCGCTGAGCGCAAGAAGAATGCGGTTCATGATTTTGGAGTCCTTCGAGGTTCTACACCTCTACAGCTAAACCCGCGGCTGGAGCCGAAGTTTCTCCTTGGCGATATTTATTTTCGACAAGACACCGACGGATCGAGCGCCGCTGACGTGGCGCGATCCGGCTGCCGACCGGATCGGCGATGCATCCCGGCCTGACAATCACATTCCGCCCGCTATGATGAACCGCAAACCACAAGGCCAAGGGCGGACATCATGGTCGTTTTCAGCGTTCTCTATCCCGCGTCGGACGGCGCCAAATTCGACAAGGCCTACTATGACGCGACGCATATCCCGCTGGTCAAGGCGGCCTTCAGCGGCACCGGCCTGACGGGCGTGCGGGTGCTACACGCGCTCAGCGCCGGCGGCGGCGGGACGGCGCCCTACGTGGCCATGGCCCACCTGGAGTTCGCCAGCCCGGAAGCCCTGCAGGCCTCGCTGGGCGGCCCGCGTGCGGGCGAGGTGATGGCCGACATCGCCAACTTCACCGACATCCAACCGATCACCCAGGTCAGCGCCCCGGCGTGAGCGTGAGGTGGTCTCCGTCCTAGAGCATGTCAGGCCAAAGTGGACCCGGTTTGGCCGCCCGGGCATGCTCTAACTCTATAATTCTAGACCCTTTTTGTCCGGATCGGATGAGTCCATCTGATCCGGAAAGGGTCTAGCCTATCGGCCCAAAGGCGGCGGCGACCACCCGGACCTAGCTCCTCAATACTGCCCGTAACGCCCGGCCACCGAGCGCAGCAGGGCGGCGCTGTCGTAGCCGACGCCGTCCTTGAAGACGATCTCGACGTTCTCGATGTCGGTGATGGTCTTGGACGGGTCGCCCTTGATCACCACAAGGTCGGCGTCCTTGCCGGGCTCGACCGTGCCGATCCGCTTGTCGAGGCCGAGGTAGACCGCGCCGTTCAGGGTGGCGATGCGGATCGCCTCCACCGGCGTGAAGCCCGCCTCGACCAGGAGCTCCACCTCGCGGATATCGCCGAAGCCCGGGATCACGCCGCCGTTGCCGGTGGGATCGGGGCCGCCCATGAGCAGGCCGCCGGCGGCCACGAACTTCCGCTCCAGGCCGAGCTCATGCCGCCACTCGGTGAGCGAGCGCTCCGCACGCTCGGGCGGCGCGGTGTTGGTGAAGTTGCGGGCGTAGAGGTAGGACTCCTTGGCCTCCGGCGTCAGCACGGCCATGGCCTTGGGCCACAGGGGCGCGTGGCGCTGCACGCCCTGCTCGAACACCGGCAGGGTCGAGGTGAGGGCCACATGGTGGTCGATAAGGTCCTTGATCAGGGCGTCGGCGGCGGGGCTGGATGGGTCCATCGCCATCAGGGTCGGCCCGCCCACGGCGTCGGTGCATTTGTCAGGGATCTTGCCCGGATCGAGCTGGGTGTTGACCCAGAAGCCGTGCTCCAGGTTGTCGATGCCGAGGGCCGCCGCTTCGGGATAGGTCACCGAGCACAGATGGCCGGTGAGTTTCAGTCCGCGCTTGTGCGCCTCCTCGATCGCCGCGCCCAGTTCGGCGCGGGTGATGTTCATGTAGGCCTTGAACGAGGTCGCGCCCTGGTCGGCCCAGAAGTTCACGGTGCGGCGGGCGTCGTCGGCGTCCTTCAGCGGGTGCATCTGCACGAAGGGCGAGTTGGGGCCTTCGAGATAGGGACCGGTGACGTCCATATGCGGCCCCGGCAGGGCGCCGAGGTCGATCTGGTGCTTGATATTGATGTCGACATAGGGCTCGACCGAGCCGGTGGTGCGCAGGGTGGTGACGCCGTTGGCCAGGTAGAGCCGCGGCGACGAGAAGGTCATCTGCGGGACGATGATCGGCGGTTCGCTGTGACCGGCGGCGTCGAGGTCGGGCCGGGCGATGTAGTACATGTGGTCGTGCATGCCGACGAGGCCGGGCATGACCGTATAGCCGGTGAGGTCATGCACCTCGGCGCCCGCCGGCGGGGCGCCGGCTCCGACCGAGACGATCCGACCGCCGGAGATCACCACCGTCCGGTCGTCCAGCGCCGGGGCGCCCGTGCCGTCGATCACCCGCACGTGGGTCAGCGCCAGCGTGGGCGCCGACACCTTCACATAGGGCAGGACCGCCTTGGACGGCGCCGTCGGCGGCGGCAGCACCAGTGGCTCGAGCGGACCGGCGACGGCCATTCCGCCAAACGCCATCAACGCCGCAGCCGCTAACAGACCTCTACGCACCCTCGCCTCCCCGGAAATTTCACCCGGACCTTAGGCGGCGTGGGAGGGCGCACCAACCCGGGCGTTCGGGGGGTGTCAGTGCGCCTGCTGGCCGTCGGATGGCGGCGGCAGGGCCCCGGCGGTGCGCTCGGCGGTCACCACGGCGGTGGTGACCGGGCCCGCCTTGTTGCCCCAGGCGCCGCGGACATAGCTCGCCACCGCGGCGATCTGCTGGTCGGTCAGGTCGGCGCTGAAGTTCGGCATGCCGCCGCGCCCATTCAGGATCACGTGCGCCACCTGATCGGGCGGGCCCTGAACGAAGGCGCTGTTGGCCAGGGCCGGAAAGGCGCCGGGGATGCCCTGCCCCTGCGGCTGGTGACAGGCGGCGCAGCTCTGGCTGAACAGGGTGGCGCCATCCTGGGCCAGGGCCGGGCCGGCGAGCAGACACGCCGCTGCGGCCGAAATCGATATCGTCCGTATACGCATGGTTACGCGCTCGCCCGCTTGTGGATCTTGCCGACCTGCTGCCAGGCGGACTCGATGCCGCCCTCCTGCCAGCCGGTAAGATAGCTCAGATGCTCGCCGGCGAGATAGATGCGCCCGTCCGGTTCGTTGAGCAGGGGATAGGCGGTCTTGCGGCCCTCGTTGCTCCATTCGGCCCAGCCGCCGAGATTGAACGGCACCCGGTGCCAGGCGATCGAGAAGGCGCTCTCGGCGTTCTCGGCATACTGGGGGAACACCTTCTGGCCGGCGGCGACGGCCAGGGCCATCCGGTCCTTCAGGCTCTTGGCGCTGACCTGGGCGGCGGACGAGCCGAACTGATAGTAGCCCAGCACCACGCCCTTCTGGCCCATCCAGCCGGTGGACGGCAGGCTGATGCTGCCGATCATCGGGTCATCGTAGTAGACGTGGCCGCCGTAGATGGCGTGATCCTCCTCCCAGAACCGGCGCTTCATCTGGATGCCGATCTTGC
>Ga0302311_10006113_pt1 | contig 12553 bp, 8 predicted proteins | sample III_Palsa_N1_3_FD_200449 | JGI IMG/M metagenome (GOLD analysis project Ga0302311, IMG submission 200449) | Peat permafrost microbial communities from Stordalen Mire near Abisko, Sweden - III_Palsa_N1_3 | ecosystem: Environmental > Terrestrial > Soil > Palsa > Peat permafrost | place: Sweden... | reverse complement strand
CACCTCATTGTCGATCTTCAGCACGTCGCTGGCTTCCGACAGGCGGCGATGGATCTCGGTGGTGGCGCCATCCGGTTGCGGCGCGGCCGTGCCGACCGCCCAGGCCTCAGGCGAGGCGAGGATCGCCAAGGAAAACAAAGCGGCGTTAAGCCACGACGGACGCACCAAGGATGCCTGCAACGATTTGCCCCAGAAACGCGTGAGAAGGGGAGCCCCTTCGAACCCTATTCTGTGATCATAGCGGCAAAAGATTAATACTCGGCAAGCGTTGAACACGGCGACGTTATTTTTTCCGCCGCCTGTGGCGCGAAGGGCTCAGCGGAAGAGGTGCAGCGCCGCATAATGCAGCAGCATGATGGTCTTGCCGTCGCAGATCTCGCCGCGGTCGATCATGGAAAGGGCCTCGTCGATGGTCGGCTCGATCATCTCGATATCCTCGCCATCTTCGGGGAGCCCGCCGCCTTCAGTGACGCGGTCGGTGGGTTGGTAGCGGCCGACGAAGAAATACAGCTTCTCGGTCACCGAGCCCGGGCTCATATAGGCCTCGAACACGCGGCGCACATCGCGGACCCTGAAGCCGGATTCCTCCTCGGCCTCGGCGCGGATGCGGTCCTCGGGGCTGGCCTCGTCGAGCAGGCCAGCGGGAACCTCGATCAAGAGATCGTTCCAACCATTGACGAAGGCCGGATAACGGAACTGCTTGACCAGCACCACCGTCCGCCGTTCCGTATCATACAGCAGGATCGCCGCGCCATTGCCGCGGTCATAGGTCTCGCGGCTCTGACGCTGCCAGGTGCCGTCATTGCGGCGCCAGCTGAAGGTCGTCTTCTTCAGCACATACCAATCGTCGGATAGCAGCTCGACCTTCTCGATCCGGACGCGATCTTCGATCGATGGCATGGAGACCTCCGTGAAATTTCTTGCATGAAGCCGGCGATTTCGTGCAACGTCAAGAAAATATAGGCAAGATCGTGCAATGCTCACACGGGAACGCAAAGATCATATCCTCGCCCTCCTGCGGCGCGACCGGCGTCTGGTGGCCAAGGATGTTAGCCGCGAACTGGGGCTGTCCGAGGATACCATTCGCCGCGATCTGCGAGAGCTGGCAGGCGAGGGGCTGTTGCAGCGCGTCCATGGCGGGGCGCTGCCGCTCGCGCCGGCGATGGCGGATCTGAAGGGACGCACCGCTCTGTCGCCCGAGGGTAAGGCGGCGATCGGCCGCGCCGCCGCGGCGCTGGTGCGGCCGGGGCAGGTGGTGATCCTCGATGGCGGCACCACGGCGCTGCAGGTGGCGCGGCATCTCGCGCCGGACCTGGAGGCGACGGTGGTGACCCACAGCCCAGGGGTCGCCGCGGTGCTGGCCGAGCATCCGCGTCTGAATATCGAGCTGATCGGCGGGCGGCTTTATCGCCATTCCGGTGTGGCGATGGGGGCGGTAGCGATCGAGACGATCGGGCGGATTCGCGCCGATCTGTTCTTCATGGGCGCCAGCGGCATCCATGCCGAGTTGGGCTGCATGACCGGCGATGCCGAGGAGGCCGCCATCAAGCGGCTTTTGTCCCGGCATGCCGCCGAGACGGTGCTGCTGGCCTCACGCGAAAAGCTGGGGGCGGTGGCGCCCTTCGCGATCGTCGGACTGGAGGAGATCGGCACGCTGATCGTCGAGGCCGGGCTGCCGGACGAGGTGATCACCCCGTTCCGGCGTGGCGGCCTGACGATCCTGGAGGCGTGAGTTCTATTCGGCGGAAGCTTTGACGATTGCCGCCTATTCGGCGGCGTGCGGCATCGGCGTGTTGCCCTTGTTGAGACGGGCCATCAGCCCCTCGGTCGGCATGACCGAAATCAGGGCGGTAATCAGCGCGGCCAGATAGGGCATCGACTGCACCACCAGCACCAGCGCCCACATCCGGGCGTCGAGATCGTGCCAGCCCTTATCGACCAGGATCGCCGCGGCGCAGATCCATTGCGACATCATCAGGCCGGACTCTTCGCGGGCCATGGCGAAGGCGTGGGTCCAGGCCGCCTTGTCGGCCATCTTCGGCGTGCGCAGGAAGGGAATGGTCTTAGTGAAGACGCCCGCCCACATGGCCCGGCCGATCGAATAGGTCAGGCCCATGCCGGCGATCGAGGCGCCGATACGCTGGCGCCAATTGCATTTCACCCGGGTGCTGTAAAGGAACAGCTGGTGGATCAGCTTCGCGACGAACACGCCCACCGTCGGCATCACGAAGATCGACAGCGGGAAGTCGAACAGGCGCGGCCAGAACACCAGGCCGATGGTCCAGAACACCGAGAGGAAGGTGAACAGCAGATAGAAGGCGTCGGCGAACCAGGGCAGCCAGCCGGTGATGAAATGATATTTCTGCCCGGCGGTCAGGCCGGTATTGCGGAACGGATTCAGCGCGCGCCAATGGCCCTTGAGGATCTGACAGGCGCCATAGGCCCAGCGATAGCGCTGCTTCTTGTAGGCGGTGAAATCGTCGGGGGTCACGCCATGGCCGAAACGATGGTCGAGATAGACCGATTCATAGCCATGCTCCAAGAGGCGCAGGCCCAGCTCGGCATCCTCGGTGATGGTCCATTCCGCCCATTTGCCGGTATCGACCAGGGCGGCTTTGCGGATCAGGGTCATGGTGCCGTGCTGGATGATGGCGTTGTCTTCGTTACGCGCCACCATGCCGATATCGAAGAAGCCGGCATACTCCCAGTTGATACATTCCTTGAACAGGTCGTTCTCCCATTCGCGGTGATCCTGGGGGGCCTGCACCCAGCCGACCTTTTCGTTCTCGAAATAGGGAACCAGCACCTTCAGCCAGTCGGTCGTGACCTGATAGTCGCTGTCGATGACGCCGATGACCTCGGCGTCGCGCGCGGTCTGGGTCAGGGCGAAATTGAGCGCGCCCGATTTGGCGCCCGGCCACTTGCCGAGATGATAGAAATGAAATCGTTCGCCCAATTCGGCGCAATAGGCCGCCACCGGCTTCCACACTTCGGGATCGCGGGTGTTGTTGTCCATCACCAGCACTTCGAAGTTCGGGTAGTCGAGCGCGGCCAGGCTGTCCAGCGTCTCCTTCACCATCTCCGGCGGCTCGTTATAGCAGGGCAGATGCAGGGAAACTTTGGGGAAGCGGGTCGGTTGCGGCGACGTTTCGGGGGTGAAACGCCGGCGCTGGGTGCGCGCCCAGGTCAACTGGGTCAACTCGTAGCCGCCGATCAGCACCACCACCAGCAGGATTATCTGGGCCGGCAGCAATACCGAATACATCAGCTCGGCCGAGGGGGCGAAATCGCGGATCATCGGCACCGTCATGGTCCAGATGATCAGCGAGGCGGCGGCCTGGACCAGCACGGCGAAGAAGATCTTGCCGCGGATCTTGAGGTGCCCCCAATTGAACAGCAGCCAGATCACCGGCAGCAGGGCGAGGCCGGTGGCGGCGAAGGCCATCATCGGCCATTGCTTGATTTCGAGCACCGGCTCGACCATCGAGAATTTCGGGCTGCGGTCGGCGTCCCAGACGCCCCAATGGGTGCCCACGGTCCACTCGATCTGGCGCTTCCACGGCTGGTCGAAGGCCTCGATGATGTTGTAATCGATATTCTCGGCGGCAGCGGCGTTGAGGAAGCGGCGCAGGAACAGCGCCTGATTGATCAGCGAGGGCTCGGCCCGGCCGCGCGCCTTGCCGCCGGACGGCCAGCCGACTTCACCCAGATAGATGTGCTTGTCGGGATAGGCGCGCTGCAGCGCATGCAGCTGACCGAGAACGAAATCGACGGAATCCTCGACCGAGACGCCCTGCCAATAGGGCAGGATATGCACGGTGATGAAATCGACTTCCTGAGCCAATTCCGGATAGGTCAGCCAGGAATGCAGATCCTCGGCGGTCGAGACCGGTTGATGAACCGATTGTTTCACCTTGCGGATATATTTAATCAGCTGCGGGACGCTCAACTGGCCGGTCTGGATCATTTCGTTGCCGACGACGACCCGGTCGACATTGGCGTTTTTGTTGGCCAGCTCGATGAGGTAGCGGATTTCCTCCTCGTTCTGGAACAGGGCCTTCATTTCGAACGTGACGGCCTTTTGCTCGTCGCCATTCAGCTGATTGAAGGGCCGGTCGATCGGCAGCTGGCCATTGCTCCAGGCGCCGCGCAGATCGGCGCCGGCGGTGACGCGCAGGCCGTGCTGGGCCGCCAGCCCCGGAATGACCGTGCTGTTCTGGTCCGGCCAGGGATTGTAGATGCGCACGCTGCCGACGGCGGCCGAGACCAGCGCCAGGTCCTTATCGATCGATTCCGGCGTCGGGAACTTGTTCTCGAACGGATTGTCGTCCTTGCGATAGGGGTAGAACGAAATCGAATTGATCGTGCCTTCCCACGGCACGCCGTTCTTCGGACGGTTCAGCAGCCACCAGCCACCGAGATTGCCCATAATGATGACAATGAGAACGAGAACACCGGAAAGACGACGCATAAGAGCCCTGAAATCCTGCGGAATGCGGAAATATAGCGGATGGTTTTCGGCGCGTCGATAGAGCGACCTGCATACTTGTCGTGACAAGACTCTGACCGATAACCCCCGGTTTTCGGTCAGAGTCTTGCACAATTAACAAGCCGGTGGGCCTCCTGATCCGAACGCTTGGCTTCCAAGCGTTCGGGGAGGACCACGACCTTGCTGTGGCGAAAAAGCGATGGCTTCCGGGAGGCCGCTCGGGTTAGATCTTGGCTCGTTTCGAGGTTGGTTCAGGACCCCCATGTCGCAGATCATTTCGCGTATTTCCCAGGATATCGGCGCAACGACCGTCCAGGTCGAGGCGGCGGTCAAGCTGCTCGACGGCGGCGACACCGTTCCCTTCATCGCCCGCTACCGCAAGGAGGTCACCGGCGGCCTCGACGACACGCAGCTTCGTTTGCTTGCCGAAAGATTGGTCTATTTGCGGGAAATGGAGGATCGCCGGACGGCCATCGTCGCGTCGATCACCGAACAGGGCAAGATGACCGATCAGCTTGCCGCCGACATCGCGGCCGCCGACTCTAAGGCGCGACTCGAGGATCTCTATCTGCCCTACCGCCAGAAGCGCCGCACCAAGGCTCAGATCGCCCGCGAGGCGGGTCTGGAGCCGCTGGCCGACCTGTTGCTGTCCGACCCCACCCAAGTTCCAGAAAACGCCGCCGCCGCTTATGTCGATTCTTCGAAAGGCGTAGAGGACGTCAAGGCTGCGCTCGATGGTGCTCGACAAATTCTGATCGAGCGCATGGCCGAGGACGCCGATCTTCTTGGGCGTCTGCGCGATCATCTGTGGGAAGGTGGTTTTCTTGTCTCGAAGGTGGCCGAAGGCGTGGCCGAAAGCGGCGCGAAATTTTCCGATTACTTCGATTATCGCGAGAAGATCGCCGATATTCCTTCGCACCGCGCTCTGGCCCTGTTCCGAGGACGCAACGAGAACGTACTTCTTTTGAAGTTAGAGCCGGCCGACGCCTCGGACGACCGCGAGGTCGTGACCCTGTGCGAGCAGATGATCGCCCGGAGATTCTTCATTGTGAATCAAGGTCGTGCGGCCGATCGCTGGCTCGCCGACACAGTGCGCTGGGCCTGGCGCGTCAAGATCCATCTGCATCTGGAACTCGAGCTGATGACCCGCCTGCGCGAAGCGGCGGAAGCCGAGGCTATCGCTGTGTTCGGGCGCAATATGGCCAGCCTTCTGCTGGCTCCCCCGGCCGGCATGCGGGCGACTTTGGGTCTCGATCCGGGGTTGCGTACAGGCGTGAAGCTGGCGGTGGTCGACCGCACCGGCAAGGTGGTGCATACCGGCGTCATCTATCCCCACGTGCCGCGCAACGACTGGACCGGCGCGATGCTGGAAATCGCTTCGCTGTCCCGAAAATTCTCGATCGACCTGGTGGCGATCGGCAATGGCACCGGGTCTCGCGAGACCGACAAGCTGATGGCGGACACCATCGCCAAGCATCCCGAGCTGAAGCTGACCCGCGTCATGGTCTCGGAAGCGGGAGCCTCGGTCTATTCGGCCTCGGAAGCGGCGGCGCAGGAATTCCCCGATCTCGACGTCACCATGCGCGGCGCCATCTCGATCGCGCGCCGTTTGCAGGATCCGCTGGCCGAGCTGGTCAAGATCGATCCCAAGGCGATCGGCGTCGGCCAGTATCAGCATGACGTCGATCAGCCGACCCTGGGCCGCAAACTCGACGCCGTGGTCGAAGATTGCGTGAACGGCGTCGGCGTCGATCTCAATACCGCGTCCGCGCCGCTGCTGGCCCGCGTGTCCGGCCTCGGTCCGGTGCTGGCGCGCAATATCGTTTCCTATCGCGACGCTCACGGCGCCTTCGCCGACCGCCAGTCGGTGCTGAAGGTCGAGCGCCTGGGGCCCAAGGCCTTCGAGCAGGCGGCCGGCTTCCTGCGTATCATGAGCGGCGCCAATCCGCTCGACGGCTCCTCGGTCCATCCGGAAGCCTATCCGCTGGTCGAGCGTATCGCCGACAGCAATAAGCGCAGCGTTCAGTCGCTGATCGGCGACGTGCCGTTCCTGCGCTCGCTGGAGCCCAGCAATTATACCGATGACAAGTTCGGCGTGCCGACCGTCACCGACGTGTTGCGCGAGCTCGAGAAGCCCGGCCGCGATCCGCGCGGCAGCTTCAAGACGGCGGAGTTCAAGGAAGGCGTCGAGACGCTGAAGGATCTGCAGCCCGGCATGATGCTGGAAGGTGTGGTCACCAACGTCACCAATTTCGGCGCGTTCGTCGATATCGGCGTGCATCAGGACGGGCTGGTCCATATCTCGATGCTGGCCGAAAAGTTCGTCAAGGACCCCCATGAGGTGGTGAAGGCGGGCGACGTGGTGCGGGTCAAGGTGCTGGAGGTCGATCTCAAGCGCAACCGCATCGCGCTGACCATGCGCATGTCCGAGCGTCCGGCGCAGCAGTCGCGCGACAATCCCGCCCCGCGCCAGCAGGACCGAGATCGCGGGCCGAAGCCGAAACCGCAGCAGATGAAGGCTTCGCCGCCGGCCTCTCCGTCGAGCGCGGGCGGCGCGCTGGCCGAAGCGTTCGCAAGGGCTCGCCAAAAGTGAGGCTCACCGGTCTCGTCGCCGCGCTGATGATGGGGGCGACCGCCGCGCAGGCGGCCGATCTCGATATCGGCTTTATCGGCGACATGACCGGGGCCAAGGCCAATCTCGCCATCGACCAACTGGACGGGTTCCGCCTCGCGCTGCGCCATCTCGGCGGGCGCTTGGGCGGGATCGAATATGGGCTGGCGGTGATCGATGACGAGAACAAGGGTGACAAGGCCAGGCAGGGCGAGGACGAGCTGTGGAAGACCCGTCTGCACGTCCTGGTGCTCTCCTCGACGGCGGACGCCGGCGCCTACGCCGCCGCGCAGTCGCAGGCGCATCGCACCCTGGTCATCAATCTGGGCGAAGCGGCGCCGGCGCTGGCTGGGCGCGACTGCACGCCCTACTTCTTTTCGATGGTGCCGCGCGGCGAGCTGATCCAGGAGCTCACCGGCGCGTATCTGCAAAGACAGGGCTATCACCGCGTGGCCGTCTTCGAGCCGCCGGGGCGACCGGAGCCGCTGGCCGCTTTCCGCCGCGGCTTCAAGGGCGAGGTGACCGAGATCGTCAGCAAGCCGGGCACGATGGATTTCTCGCCCGATCTGCAGAAGCTGTCCCAGGCCAAGATCGACGCCGCCTATCTGCTGCAGACCGGCGGCATGGCGGTCGAGTTCCTGCTGCAATATCAGGCGGCCGGCGACAAGGACAGCGTGCCCTTGTTCGCGCCGGCCGGCACGTTCGACCAGACCATCCTGGCGGCGTCGGCCCCGGCGGCGCAGGATCTGTTCAGCGTGGCGCCGTGGAGCGACGATCTCGACAGCCCGGCCAACAAGCGCATGATCACCGATTACGAGGCCGATTACGGCCGTCCGATCAGCATGCGCGCGGCTGCCGGCTATGACGCGGCGATGCTGCTCGACGCCGCGATCCGCGAGGTTAAGGGCAAGATCAACGATACCGACGCGCTGCGTCTGGCCGTGAAAAGGGCGGAATTCTCCAGCACTCGGGGCAGTTTCCGCTTCGATAACGACCAGTTTCCGCTGCTGAGCTATTGGGTGCGCCAGGTGGCGGCCGATTCGCGCGGCCGAATGATCAACGAGCAGCGCGGGCTGTTCCAAAATAATGCGCGCGATCCGCTGGCGACGGAATGCCCGATGTCTGCGCCGCCGCCACCGGCTCCTCCGAAGAAGTAGAAGACGTAAAACTCAGCCGGCGTTCGCCAGCAGGCCCTTCTTCTGGCGGTATTCGTCCAGCTTGGCCTGGCGATAGGCGTCGGCGCTCTTCTTGGCGGCGGCGCGCTCGGCCTCGGTGCGGGCCAGGACGTCGGCGGGCTTGGGCGCCGCGGCAGACTGGGCTTCCGTGCGAGTGGATAGTGAATTGTCGGCCTTCGCCGCCGCGGGCGCGAGATCGCTCTGGAACGAGATGCCGAACGGCGTGCGGTTGCCCTCTAGCGCGTCCTCGGCCGAGGCCAGCTGAACCCGGGTGTCGGCCAGCCCGCGCGCCTTGTCCCACGCCGCCATCAGCTTGGCCTTGTAGGGCGCCGCCTCGGAGGGGGTCTGCGAATGGTAGTGGGCGCCGGCCTGGCCCCAATTATTGTCCGTGGCCTGCAGATCCTTGAGGAAGCGCCCGGCATAAGCGACGTTCGTCCGCGGCTCGAAGGCCTCGTCCAGATTGGCGAAAGCGTCGGGATGAGCGAGCAGGTTCACCTGCATGCAGCCGACGTCGATATTGCGCACGCCGCGCGCCTGCAGCTTCTTGACTTCGTCGATGGCGGCCTGCTTGGTCGGCAGAAAACGTCCTTCGCCCTCGGCCATTACCGTCCAGGGCCAGGCAAGAGTTGCCCGGTGTTCGGCGTCCCAGCGGCCGGATTCGACCAGCGAGATGGCGTGCAGCAGGCGGTCGGGAATGGCTTGCGCCTTCTCCTGACGGGCGGTTTCCTGGCCGCAAGCCAAGCTATCCATGCCATTAAACGCCGGGTCGGCGAGCGCCAGCGCGGGTTTGGCGGCGCACAGCATCGCCAGTAGGGCGGCGATGAGGGCAGTCTTGGGTTGGCGGAACAGGGTCATTCTCATATCCACGTCAGAAATTACGCGGAGAGAGCAATGCGAGAACCGTGCCAGTCCAGGCATGCAATGAATGCATAGCCACCATGAGATATACTGAAAACGTTGCTAATCAACGGTTTGCATACAGGCTGGGGCATTTCTGTGACCGTTAACGTTCGGAAGGGTCCTTTTTTCCTTGCGTTGCAGCAAAAAGAAACCTACCTTGTGCACTGCAGCAAATCGAAAGTCTCTGACAATCATTTGCTGTCTTTCTTGGACGTTTCCTCCCTAAACTCAGGCCGGCAGTTCTCTGCCGGCTTTTTTTTGTCCATTTTCAGCGGCTTGAGCAGAGGGTGGTGTTGTGCGCGCCGCTCGTTTATCCTGATTGGGACTGTGTTTGTCAATTCAGGATGGGTGCGTTCATGGATTTCAGCCGACGCCAGTGTCTCCAGCTCGCCACCAGCGGCCTTGCCCTGGTCTCCGCCTCCGCTTCGTCGGCGGAAAAGAGCGCCGCCCCCGCCGGTGCATACAAGGAAGCGATCGAGGCGCTGAAGCGGTATGTCGAGCATCACCTGAAGGCCTACAGCCTGCCCGGCATCACCATCGCCTTGGCTGACGGCGCGGGTTTCTCCACCACCCTGGCGATGGGCTGGTCCAATGTCGAGCACAAGGTTCCGGTCACGCCGGGCCAGTATTTTCAGATCGGCTCGATCAGCAAGTCCCTGGCTTCGCTGGCGCTGCTGAAGCTGGTCGATGAGGGGCGCCTGTCGCTCGACGACGAACTCTCTAAACATCTGCCGGAAATCCGCGTCAAGGATGGCAAGCCCTTCACCATCCGCCATATGCTGACCCATTCCTCCGGCCTGCCGGCCGACGCGCCGCTCGGACCGCGCGGCGGGGATGGCGAGTTCTGGCAGGGCTTCGCGCCCGGCACCCAATTCTCCTACAGCAATATCGCCTATCAGATGATCGGACTGATCGTCTCCAAGCTGCGTGGCAAGCCCTATGGCGAGGCGCTGGCCGAGGATGTGCTGAAGCCGCTCGGCATGGGTGAGGCGTTCCCCGCCATCCGTCCCGCCGACCGCGAGCATTACGCCCAGAGCTATGCGCCTTTCCATCCGGACCGTCCCTATGCGCGCGGCGACCGTCTGGCGCTGGGGCCCGATTTCACCTTTGCCCCGGCGTCGGGCTGTGTCGCCGCGACGTCCGGGATCATGGCGGTCTATCTGAAGTGGCTGATCGACTCCGCGGCCGGCAAGGGTGTCGCCCTGCTGAAGCCGGAGACTCGCAAGCTGTTCTCCACCCCGGTGATCGAGGCGGCCGAGTTCGGGGAGGGGGCGCGTTACGCGCTGGGCCTGGCGGTGCTGCCGCTCGAGGATAGGCCGGTGCTCTATCACACCGGCGGCATGCTCTCTTTCAGCTCGTCGGTGATGGTCGACGAGGCGGCCGGTGTCGGCGCCTTCGCCAGCGTCAATGCCCGCGCCGAGGACAGCTACCGCCCGCGCGCAGTCACCGCTTACGCCATTCGTTTGATGCGCGCGGTGCGCGAGGGCAAGAAGCTGCCGGAGCCCAAGGAGATTCCGTCGGCGACCAAGACCGACGATGCCACGTCGCTGGCGGGCGTCTATCGCTCGGCCAAGGGCGAGACGGTCGAGCTGGCGCCGGCGGGCGACGGCCTGGCGTTGCGGACCGGCGGCGCCGTGCTGACGCTGCAGAACGGGGGCGAGGGGAACTTCACCGTGGTCGGGCCGGCCGGCGAGACTTCGGGCCTGCATCTCGACATCGTCCAGGGCAAGGTCCGCACCCTGGGCTGGCGTTCGACGCTCTACAACGCCAACGGCACCGCGCCGGCAGAGATCCCCGAGGCGCTGAAGCGCTGCGCCGGCCTCTATGATGGCGGCAATCCGTGGGTTGGCATGATGGAGGTGGTGGCGCGGCCCGACGGGCTGTGGCTGGGCGGCACGACGCCGCTGGTTCCGCTGGCGGACGGCTCGTTCCGCGTCGGCACCGATGCGTGGAGTCCCGAGCGGGCGCGGTTCGATCTGGAGATCGACGGACGGCCGCAGCGCTTGACTTTCTCGGGGGCTGACTTGTTGCGTGTGTGAGCGAATTTTCCACGGCGCAATGGTGGATTCGCCCCTGGCGGAAGCCGCCGCAATCAGAGTATGGTGACTGAGGGGAAGCCAGCTTCGGCGGAAAATGTCGTGGGAGATCTGATGTCGGTTATGTCGTCCGCTCAGACGGTTCTGATCATCGATGATACGCCGGACAATATTGATGTCATCGCCGGTATCCTGCGGTCCGCTTATCGTCTGAAGGCCGCCTTGAATGGCGAGCGGGGCCTGTTGATCGCCAAGGCCAAGCCGGCGCCCGACATCATCCTGCTCGACGTAATGATGCCCGACATGGACGGCTACGAAGTGCTGCGTCAGTTGCAGGCCGATCCCGCCACCCGCTCGATTCCCGTCATCATCATCTCGGCCCTGTCCGAGCAGGAGGACGAATATAAGGGGCTCGAGCTGGGCGCGGTCGATTACATCACCAAGCCGGTGGCGCCCAAGATCGTCGAGGCGCGCATCCGCACCCATCTCGCCTTGCACCGCCAGAGCATCGAGCTCGAGAAGAAGGTGCAGGAGCGCACCGAGGAACTGCACCGCACGCGCCTCGAAATCATTCGCCGCCTGGGCCGAGCCGCCGAATTCCGCGACAACGAGACCGGCTTCCACGTCATCCGCATGAGCCATCATGCCCGCCTGATCGCCCTGGCCGCCAATTGCGGCGAGGAATGGGCCGATCTGCTCTTTAACGCCGCCCCCATGCACGATGTCGGCAAGATCGGTATTCCCGACCATATCCTGCTCAAGCCCGGCAAGCTCGATGGCGAGGAGTGGGAGGTCATGAAGAGCCATAGCCAGATCGGCGCGGAGATCATCGGTTCCGACCAGTCCGAGCTGATGCGCATGTCGCACGCCATTGCCATGAGCCATCACGAGAAGTGGGACGGGTCGGGCTATCCCGCCGGCCAGCATGGCGAGGAAATTCCGCTGGCGGCCCGCATCGTCGCCATCGCTGACGTGTTCGACGCCCTGACCTCCGAGCGCCCCTACAAGAAGGCCTGGTCGGTCGAGGAGGCTTTCCGCTTCATCAAGGATCAGAGCGGCAGCCATTTCGACCCCAAGCTGGTCAAGGTATTCGAGGATGTGTTGCCGGAAATGCTGAAGATCATGGCGATGTATCGCGACGGTCCGGAGCCCTATCGTCAGATTGACGAATAGGGAGGCGCGCCGCACACTTCTGTTACATCGTAACAGAGGAAATTCCATGAAATCCTTAGTCCGGGTGGTTCCCGCCGCCGCCGTACTCGCCTTGGCCTGCTTCGGGGCCGGTGCCTCCGCCGACAGCTCCTCCGATATCACCAAAGGCCTCGCCGCCATCAAGGCCGAC
>Ga0302311_10006112_pt1 | contig 12553 bp, 9 predicted proteins | sample III_Palsa_N1_3_FD_200449 | JGI IMG/M metagenome (GOLD analysis project Ga0302311, IMG submission 200449) | Peat permafrost microbial communities from Stordalen Mire near Abisko, Sweden - III_Palsa_N1_3 | ecosystem: Environmental > Terrestrial > Soil > Palsa > Peat permafrost | place: Sweden... | reverse complement strand
ATTGCGGGTTATTATTGCGCGCCGCTGGGGGAGGTTTTGCGGGGGATGCTGCCGCTGACCGCGGAGGTGAAGCGGCAGTGGGTCTATCGGATTGGGGAGGCGGGGAGGCGGGTGTTGTTTGAGGGGGCGCGGGGGTCTTCAAGGAGATCGAAGTTGAGTGTGGAGGAGCAGAACCGCGAGTATGCGGTGTTGAATTATCTGGAGTCGGGTGAGGGGGGGAAGGTTTCGGCTATCAGGAGTGCTACGGGGGGAAATAAGGCGCTGCTGGATGGGATGGTGCGGAAGAGGTGGCTTGTCAAAGAGGCGTTGGCGGAGGTGAGGGATGCTCGGCGGGTGGAGATGGTGGCCATGCTGGTGGAGGGGCCGGCGACCGAAGAACCCCGATCTCCAAGTGCTAGAGATCGGGGGCACCCAGAGATTGCGGCTGGGAGGCGGTTGCCGAAGTTGAATGAGAACCAGCTGGTGGTGATGGCAGAGCTGGCGGGGTGTGGGGGACGGGGGTTGGTGAGGGAGTTGCGGGGACGGCTGAGTGTGCCGGAGTCGACTTTGGGGACGCTGGTGAGGCGGGGGTTGGTGCGGTTGGAGGAGGTGGCGGCGGGGTTTGTGGTGTCGGGGGTGGAGCAGAGGGAGGGGAAGAAGTTTGCGCATGAGCATGAGTTGAATGAGGCGCAGATGGAGGCGCTGGCGGGGATTGTTGCGGGGTTGGGGGAGAAGCAGATTCCCTCCGGGAATGACAAACGAGAAAGGCAGGGGCAAAAGGAGACGCAGATTCCCTTCGGGAATGACAAGCAAAGGGGGATGGGTGGGTTCAAGCCGATTTTGTTGTATGGGATTACGGGGAGTGGGAAGACGGCGGTTTATGTGGCGGCGATGCAGCGGGTGCTGGAGGCTGGCGGGGGGGCGCTGTTGCTGGTGCCGGAGATTGGGTTGACGCCGGGAACCGCGGCGCAGATGGTGGCGGCGTTTGGGAGTGAGGTGGCGTTGATGCACTCGCAACTGACGCCGGATGAGAGGGCGGAGCAGTGGCACAGGATTCGGCGAGGTGAGGCGCGGGTGGTGGTGGGGACGCGGTCGGCGGTGTTTGCGCCGATTCCGAATCTGCGGCTGATTGTGGTGGATGAGGAGCATGACTCGAGCTACAAGCAGGAGGAGACGCCGCGGTATCACGGAAGAGATGTGGCGGTGATGCGGGCGAAGCTGTTGGGGTGCACCGTTGTTCTGGGGTCGGCTACGCCGAGCCTGGAGAGCTGGAACAATGCGGAGCGCGGACGGTATGCGCGGGTGGAGTTGCTGAAGCGGGTGGAGGAGCGGCCGCTGCCGAAGGTCGAGATGGTGGATATGCGGGAGGAGTTTCGCGAGACGGGGCAGGAGCAGATGTTCTCGCGGCGGTTGATTGCGGAGGTGCAGGCGACGCTGGAGCGTGGCGAGCAGGCGATGATTTTGATCAATCGGCGGGGGTACAGCTTTGTGGTAATGTGCCGGAGCTGCGGGGAGAAGATCGAGTGTGAGAACTGCGCGATCTCGCTGACGTATCACAAGGGTGGTGAGGAAGAGTCAGGAGTTGCGCGGGTGGGGCAGCGGCTGGAGTGTCATTACTGCGGGTTTAAGCGCGGGGTGCCGAAGGAATGTCCGAAGTGTAAGAGCGAGCATTTGTATTACCTGGGGGCGGGGTCGCAGCAGGGGGAGGAGCGGTTGCAGGAGCTGTTTCCGGGGGCGCAGATTGGGCGGATGGACCGCGATACGGTGAGGACTCGCGGGGACATGGAGCGGCTGTTGTCGCGGCTGCATTCGGGGGAGATTAATTTGCTGGTGGGGACGCAGATGATCGCCAAGGGGCATGACATTCATGGAGTGACGCTGGTAGGGGTGGTGGGCGCGGACTTTGCGCTGGGGCTGCCGGACTTTCGAGCGGCGGAACGGGTGTTCCAGTTGATTACGCAGGTGAGTGGAAGGGCCGGGCGTGGGGAGTTGCCGGGGAGGGTTTTGGTGCAGACGTATCAGCCGGAGCATTATGTGAACAAGTTTGCGGTGACGCACGACTACACGGGGTTTGCGGCGCGGGAGATGTACTTTCGGCGGGCGATGCGGTATCCGCCGCTGAGCGTGCTGGCGAATGTGGTGGTGCAGAGTGAGCGGCTGGAGGAGGCGCTGGGATGGGCCACTCGGTTAGGAAGATGGATTGAGGGGCGGCGGTTTGAGGGGGTAAGAGTGTTGGGGCCGGCGGCTGCGCCTTTGTCGCGGCTGAAGAGGATCTACCGGTATCACTTTGTGTTGAAGGCGGAGCGGCGGGATGTGCTGGGGGCGGCGTTGAAGGAGATGTTAGGGGTGGTGGACCGGGAGGGGATCCCGCGCGGGGGAGTGGTGGTGGATGTGGATGCTGTGCATTTGATGTGAGTCCGCAAGAGAGCATACCCCAGGGGCTGAAGCCCGGATTCTCTCTGGCCTATGAGACCCAAGTCTGAAGCCTTGGGGTACCTAGAGGCGCACGCGTCTAGTGGCCGAGGTGCAGGTGGTGACGAATCCATTCGAGGAGGCCGGATTTGTGGAGGACGTCGATGAGGCTGGAGTGGCTGAAGGGTTCGGGGGTGGCGGTGAGGATGAGGATGAGGAGGGCGATGGGGGCGAGCAGGAGCAGCGTGGGGCTTAGGTGTTCGGTGTCCTTGACGGTGGGGTGCCTCATGCCGGGGAGGCAGAGGAGGGCGGTCCAGAGGAGCCAGCCCAGCCAGTACTCGACGCCGAGGAAGACCAGCAGGGCCATGACAGCGTAGGTGATGATGCCGTGGAGGCGCGGGGAGATGGAGTAGAGGATGTGTCCGCCGTCGAGTTGGCCCGCGGGAATGAGGTTGAGGGAGGTGATGAGGATGCCGATCCAACTGGCGATGAAGATGGGGTGCCAGATCAGAGGCGCGCTGAGGCGGCCGTGAAACGCGGCGATGGGCAGGGTGGAGAGCAGCTTGAGGAGCAAGGGGGAGTTGAAGGTGACCAGCTTGGTGGGCTCGACGGCGACAGTTTTGGAGAGCGCGAGGCCGACGCAGGCCATGACGACCGCGACGACAAAGCCGGCGATGGGGCCGAGGGCCCCGATGGCGAGCAGGGCGGCGCGGGACTTGACGCGGGATTTGAGCCGGATGACGGCGCCGGCGGTGCCGCTGAGCGAGGGCGCGGGCAGGAGATAGGGTAGGGTGGCTCGGATGCCGAAGCCGCGGCAGGCGAAGTAGTGGCCAAACTCATGGGTGAGCAGGATTCCCAGCAGGGTCAGCGAGAAGGGCAGGCCGAGGGTGAAGTGGGAGAGGTTGGCCATGTCCCAGCGGTAGGGAAAGATGTCCGCGTCCGAGGCCAGGGGAAAGATGCCCTGCTGGAAGTTGGCCATGTACCTCATGCCGACCATGGTGGTGGAGAAGAGGGTGACGAGAAGCAGAAGGGCTTGAATCCAGAGGCGTTCTGGCTTGGCCGGTCGCGGAGGCGCAGGAGGAGAGCGACGGTCTTCTTGCAGCATTGCGGGAGTTGCCATGGGGCGAGCGAGACCTTATGGAACGGAGATGTGATGCGGGAGCCGATCTACAGATGGCAGGCATCGCGCAAGTGCGGCAGCCTGGTTCCCTTGCGGGGAAAGCAGGAAAGATTGAGCGCACCGAGTTATACCGGTTACGGACAGTTCGAGTGAATCTCCTGTCACTTTACTCCGGATAGGTAAGATGGGCGACATTTTTTATGGGAAAAGTGGCGTGGGGTCACGCACTTGCCGATGACTAAGGGGGAAACGGTTTAGGGAAGTTCCCCTATACCTTCAGCATTCCCTCCGCGGCTAAAGCCGCATTGCGATGGCCAAGCTTATGGCGGGACTGAAGTCTCGCCCCGACAAAACCCAGGCTTTCACAGGGATTTCTAAAGAGGTTCCTTAGTCGAGGAGGTGGAGTTCTTTGCCTGGTTTGAAGCGAACGGCCTTGCCGGGTGCGATGGAGACCTCGGCACCGGTGCGCGGATTGCGGCCGACGCCGGTTTTTCGGGGCTTTACGGTGAAGACGCCAAAGCCGCGCAGTTCGATGCGTTCGCCCTCTCCCAGGGCCGTTTTCATGGCCTGGAAGATCACGTCGACGGCAGCCTCCGCCTTGGTGCGCGGGAGACCGGTGCGCTCGACCACTCGTTGAATCAAGTCTTGCTTAATCATGGGGATGCCATCCCTTTCCTAGCATGGTCCGGAAGCGCGAGCCCGAAAACTCTTGACTTCGATGGTAGAAAGGGAGAATTCGGTTGTCAACAAACTGTGGGACGAGTTCGAGGTGCTTTGGGGTTCAAAGTGCTTTTGGTTCAACGTGCTTTGGTTGATAGTACTGGTACACAGCACTTTACGATAGGCTCAAAGCATTAGAAACAGGCTTGCAACAGCAGAATAAACCAGAGCCGCGACCAGTGCCTGGGCGGTTGCGGACACCTAAGGAGCACGATGGCCATCAAGAGCGACAAATGGATTCGCCGGCAGGCGATGGAAAACAAGATGATCGAACCGTTTTGCGAGAAGCAGGTTCGGGACGGCGTGATCTCGTATGGGCTGTCCTCGTATGGGTACGATCTGCGGGTTTCGGACGAGTTCAAGATATTTACGAACGTGAACAGCGCGATCATCGATCCGAAGAACTTCGATGAGCGGTCTTTTGTGTCGGTGCAGGCGGAGAGCGTGATCGTCCCGCCGAACTCTTTTGCGCTGGCGCGGTCGATCGAATACTTTCGGATTCCACGGGATGTGTTGACAATTTGCGTGGGGAAGAGCACCTATGCGCGGTGTGGGATTATCGTGAATGTGACGCCGTTCGAGCCGGAGTGGGAAGGGTTTGTAACGCTGGAGATATCGAACACGACGCCGCTGCCAGCGCGGATTTATGCGAACGAGGGGCTGTGCCAGATTCTGTTCTTCCAGAGCGATGAGATGTGCGAGACCAGCTACGGCGACCGCAATGGGAAGTACCAGCGGCAACAGGGGATAGTATTGCCGAAGCTTTGAAGAGCGAGGATTAGGGGTTAGGGGTTAGGGATTAGCATGGGCCCGTGGGGCTGCTGGCGGCGTTGGGTCACGGAGTGCAGATGAAGAGAGAGGGCAGGGTTCGTGTAGGTGTGGTTGCGGCCGACCCCTTGCGCCTGCTGGGTCTGTTGACGATCCTGGAGGAGGCGCTGGGGTTGCAGGCGCTGGGGTTGACGCTGGAGGGGATCGCGGCGGAGAAGAAGCTGGCGGCGCTGCTGATCGATGTTCGGTCTTGCGAGGAGGGGCTGACGGACGTGATTGCGCGGCTGCACCAGGAGCGCACGGAGTTGAAGATCGTGGTGGTGGGCGAGACGCTGGATGCGGGGTTGATCCAGACGGTGATTGGGGCGGGGGCGAAGGGATATTTGCTGGAGACCTCGGATGAGAAAGAGATCTGCATGGCGATGGAGGTGGTGCTGGATGGGTCGGTATGGGCTCCGCGGAAGGTGCTGGCGCGGTTGATCGATGCGAGCGGAGCGGTGGCAGTGGCGGGGCAGGTGGAGGGGGATGGGATCGCGGAGAAGATGACGCCGCGGGAGCAGGAGGTGCTGCGATTGCTGATGGACGGGAACACGAACCGGCATATCGCCGAGGCTATGGGGATCGACGAGGTGACGGTGAAGGCGCACCTGGGGCGGATGTTGCGCAAGACGGGCGCGAGTAACAGGGTGGAGCTGACGCTGCGGGCGCTGGAAGAGATGGAAGCAGACAAATAGATCAGTAGATCGTAGACAATAGGGGAGTTCGGGTGGTGCCCAAAGGTCTACATTCTTTCGTACTCTTGCGGGATGTTGGGGTTGGGCGCAAGGTTATGGGGTAGCAAAGACCTGGGAGAAGCGGGGTTGCGAGCGAGGCTGGAAACGGCCAAATCTTCGCAGCCCCCATTTTTTGCTATGCAACCCCGGCGGTGCGGGTTCCATCTGACTCTCTTGTAGCGGCTATGTACGATGACTTACGCCGCAAGGTAATTTGAGAGGTAATGCGATGAAGAAGATACTTGGTATGTTTTGTGCGCTGGCGATGGCCGCTGGGATGATTCCTGCGCAGGCGCAGGACCATAAGCTGGATGATCGTTTGCTGAGCGCGGCGAATGTGATCGATGAGGTGATGCAGTCTCCGGATAAAGGTGTTCCGCAGTCGATACTGGCGGGCGCGCACTGTGTTGTGGTGGTGCCGCATTACAAGAAGGGTGCCTTCGTGATCGGGGCGCAGTATGGGCAGGGCGTAGCGACGTGCCGCACGCCGATGGGCTGGAGCGCGCCGGTGTTTGTGCGGTTGGAAGGCGGCAGCTTCGGCTGGCAGATCGGCGGGCAGTCTACCGACTTGATCCTGGTGGCGATGAACGCTCATGGCCTGGAAGACATGCTGAAGACCAAGTTCAAGCTGGGCGGCGATGCAGCAGCGACTGCTGGACCGGTTGGCCGCAACGCGCAGGCCAGTACGGATGCGAGCTTGCATGCAGAGTTCCTTACCTACTCGCGCAGCCAGGGACTGTTTGCGGGGATCGACCTGGACGGGACGGTGCTGTCGCAGAATGGGGACGACACGCGGATCGAGTATGGCGCGGATGTTCCCTTTGAGGGAGTGTTGCACGGCCATAACCCGACGCCCGAGAATGCCAAGCGGTTTGTGCATACCGTGGCCAAGTACTTCGTGGTGTCGCAGGATAACCACTAAAGAAGTTGTTAGATGTTAGTTCTTAGTTGTTAGAGAGGGCGGCTTCGGCTGCCCTCTTTGCTTTTGCGTACACTGATTTCTTGAAGGATTCTGCACAGAGTTCGTCTACGACACCGGCCACTGCCAGAGAGACGCTGGAGTATTGGTTGGTGCGGGGGTTGGTGGGAGTGGTGGGAGCGCTGCCTCGGGCTTTGGCTCGGGCGGTGGGTGCGGGTATTGGGTGGGTGTGCTGGTGGTTGTTGGGTGGGTTGCGTAAGACGGGGCTGCGGAACCTGGAGATGGCGTTTCCGGAGAAGACAGCGGAGCAGCGGCTGGCGATCCTGCGCAAGGTTTATACGACTCTGGGTTGGCAGATTGCGGAGTTTTGCAAGATGCGCGGGTACACGCTGGAAGAGGCGTCTGAGTTTGTGCGGTATGAGGGGTTGGAGCACTATCTGAGCGCGCGGGACAAGGGCAAGGGCGTGCTGGTGGTGACGGGGCATTTGGGGGCGTGGGAGCTGTCGAGCTTTTATCACTCGCTGCGTGGGTATCCGATGTCGCTGGTGATACGGCGGCTGGATAATGCCCGGGTGGATGCGTTTGTGAACGGGATACGGTGTCTGCATGGGAACCGCGTGATCCATAAAGATGACTTTGCGCGGGGATTGCTTACGGCGATGCACCGGGGTGAGACGGTGGGGATCTTGATGGATACGAATATGACTCCGCCGCAAGGGGTTTTCGTGCCATTCTTTGGCGTGGAGGCTTGTACGGCGAGTGGGCTGGCACGGGTGGCGTTGAAGAGCGGGGCGGCGGTGTTGCCGGGGTTTCTGTTGTGGGAGGAGAGCGAGAAGAAGTATGTGCTGCGGTTTGGCGAGGAGCTGGAACTGGTGAGGTCGGGCGATGCGCAGGCGGATGTGATCGCCAATACGGCGTTGTTTACGGCGGCGATTGAGAGCTATGTGCGGCGGTATCCTGAGCAGTGGCTGTGGTTGCATCGGCGGTGGAAGACGCGGCCGGAGGGGGAAGAGAGGATCTATCCGTGATGACTTATGGGATGACTCCTGGGAGCGAGCCGGCGATGCGCATGAAGGATGTTTGTGGGTTGCTGGGCCTGGTGGCCGGCGAGGATGAGCGCGTGTTTACACGGCTCGCGGGCTATGCGGATGCCGGGCCGGAGGCGATCGTGTTCGCGGTGGATGAGGCGTCGTTGGCGAAGGCGCTGGCGAGTGTGGCGGGGTTGATATTGGCTCCGGTGGGTGTTGGCGATGCGAGTGAGCGAGTGCTTGCTGTTAAGAATCCCAAACATGCGTTTGCTTTGTGCGGGCGGTGGCTGGATGGGTTTGTAGCCGCCGTGATTCATCCTTCGGCGGTGATTGATGAAAGCGCTTCGGTAGGGCGTGGTACATCGGTTGGGGCTTGCGGTGTGATCGAGAAGGGGGCCGTTGTCGGAGAGAACTGCTCGATTGGAAGCAACGTGACGATCTACAGCTGTACGACGATTGGGGATCGCGTGGTGGTGCAGGCCGGGGCTGTGTTGGGCGGAATGGGGTTTGGATATGTGCGTGGCGAGGATGGCAGCTATGTGAGGTTTCCGCAGATAGGGCGGCTGGTGATCGAGGACGATGTGGAGATCGGGGCGAATACGACGATCGACCGGGGAGCGCTGGGGGAGACGCGGATCGGGCGGGGAACGAAGATCGACAACCAGGTGCATATTGGGCACAACTGCACGATTGGGAGGGATGTGGTGATCGCGGCGCAGGTGGGGATATCGGGGTCGTGCGTGGTGGGCGATGGGGTGGTGATGGCGGGGCAGGTGGGGTTGGGCGACCATGTGACGATTGGGCCGGGGGTGATCCTGGGCGGGGCGAGTGGGGTGTTTCCGGGGAAGAGGCTGGAGGGGCCGGGACAGATGTTTATGGGCGTGCCGGCTGAGCCGTTGAAGGAGTATTTGAAGTCGCTGGCGCGGGTGAGGCGACTTAAGAGCAGGGAGTAGAGAGTAGAGAGTAGACAGGTAAGGCAAGGGGGAGGTGGGTATGGGCGTTGTGGTGGTTGGCGGGTTCTGAGAGGTGACCTTCGGGTTACTCTCGTTCTGCCTAAATTGAAAAAAACAAATGACAAATCACAGACAAGTTCCGATGTGGAACGGCTAAAATTAGAACTGTTCCGATATTGAAACACTGCAACACCTTGAAGCATTCAGCTACTTGACCGGATGGGTCTGTCATGTCTATAGGGGCTACGCGCGCTCTGGCGGGTGTCGGCGAACGTGTGCGTTTGGATGGCGGGGCGGGCGTGTCTGCGCGGCTGCGGCTGCGGGACGGTCTTGCGGCGGAGACGGTCCGCGGGGACCGGGATGTGGCGCGGTATGCTGGGTGCCTGGATGGGTTCATCGCCGGCTGTCGAGATGCGGGGGCTTGGGGCGGGGCGATGATATGGGCCAGAGATATCGTGGCCCAGGACGGGATTCCGCTGGCCGTGTTGCTGTATCGCGGGGAGAACCTGACGGCGGTAGCGCTGGGTTCGGAGTCTATGGTGCGGGGCTGTCGAACGCGGCTGGCGGTGTGCGGGAACCTGACTGGCCAGCGCGGGTTTTTTACGTTGCCCGGGGTGTTGCAGGATGAGCGCGAGCGGCTTGGGCTGGCCGCCGCCGATGCGATGATGAGTTGCGGGCTGTTGGCGCTGGTGCTCAAGCTGAGAGATATTTCAGGGGTGACTGAGGAGTGGCGGCGCCAGCCACAGGGGCCGGGCGCGTGGTCGAGGACGGTTGGGTGCACGCAGCGGAAGGTATGTGACACCTTCCACACTGGAACCACGTTCGATGAAAGCCTGTCCCGGTTTGGGGCGCATACCCGGCGGAACCTGCGCTACTACCGGCGGCGCGTGGAGCGTGAGCTGGGGTGCGAGTTCCTGCCGGCACTGGATGGGCCGAAGCTGCGCGAGGCGCTGGTGGAGCTGCAGGGTTGCACGGACGATCCGGTGCGGGCAGGGGTGGCGAAGAACCGGATCGCGCAGGTGGCGCGGGACCCGCAGGCTTTTTGCATGGGGCTGCGGGCTGTTGACGGGCGCTGGTTGAGCTGGATCAGCGGATGGAGGTGCGGGCGGCATACGTACATCGACTGGCAGTGCAATCGGAACGGGTTGCAGCGGTATTCGTTGTCGACGGCGATGCGGTCGTATCTGATCGAGCATGAGAGCCTGATGCGGCAGAGCCACATTCATTTTCTGGGGGGGACGTCGCATTCGATGCACTATGGATTTTGCGAGGAGTCTTGCACGGATTGGCTGCTGATGCGTCATGCCTGGGCGGCGTTGCTGTTGCGGCTGGCGTCGCCGGCGCTGCGCTGGACGGGCAGGCTGGTAGGGGCGTCCGGAGTGGCGAAGAGCGTGGCAGGTGGCCGGCGGAAGGCCGCATTGAGGAGATCGCCTGCCGCTGAGTTGGTCCGGCGTATTGCCGGGGTTGCGATGCGGGTATCGGCCAGCTAAAGCAAAAGCGCACCGGCGATTGGGCAGCTTGTACCCCACTCATCGCCAAAGGCGGCGATGAATGGGCCACCCGGGGATTGTGAGGGTGCAGCGATTAGTCGGCGCTGTTGGATTCCGCATCCATGTAGGCGACGTCGAGGACGGTGCCCTGAATGGTGACGTAGTAGTTGTTAATCTCGGAGCCATCGATGGTACTGAATAGATGGATTTGACCACCATAGGCGGTATAGACCTTGTCGTAGTTCTGCACCCAGCAGAGCCCGGTGAGGTTGCCATAGTAGTACTGATTCAGGTTGGTGTTGGGGTAGGGCACGGGGACAGCGCCGACTCCCTGAAGCGAAGCGGGGACCTGGGTGACGGCGGGGATGATCTGGGCGGTCAAGGCAGGTATGGTTGCCGAGGGAAGCTGCACCATGGTGAGGCAGTTGTAGTTGGCTGCCTGGGTGGTGGCCTGACCGGCGGCCAGCTGGTCAGCGGCGAGGGTGGCACGAGCGCCATTGGAACATTGCGAGGCGCCAATCCAGAGGGTGTTGTCGTCTGCGAGGAGGATCTTGGTGTGCGAGCCATCAGAGATGAGGATGGGAGCACCGACAGTGTAGGTGGAGAGGTTCAGTAGCGAGAGATTGCCGGCGAAATCGCCTACGAAACTGATGGGAGTGCCAGTAACGCCGGCGTAGCTGTTGGTAGAGAGAATCTGCTGGCCGGCGAGGTAGAGGTAGGTGCCGTCAGAGACCGCGGCCGTGACGCCACCGGGGACTGGAATGGGATTGGGGACGGCGGGAGTGCCGATGGGCGCTAACGGGGCGGGCACCGTGAGGGGATTGACGGTGGGGATGTTGTTGATCACCAGGGCGCCCTCCTGGAGGACGGTGACGCTGGCCACCGATCCGCCGCACTCAGGGCCGCAGTTGAGGATGTAGACGTTGTTGCCATCGAGCGAGAAGACGGCATTGGAGGGACGATCGTAGGCGGCGCCGGCGACCCCTGCGCTGTTGGTGTTGCCGACCGGGACGACGCAGAAGACGGGAAGGAGGAGGGGCTCGCAGTCGATATATCCGGGAGGAAGCACGGGATTGCTGGTGGCAGGCAGCTTGACGACCCGGTAGAGGGAGTTGGAGTTGCGCACCATGGCGAGGATGACGGTGCCGCCTTGATTGATGACTACCTTATTGACGTTGGGGAGGTTGAGGCCGACGGTGGTCCCGCTGCCGCTGACAATCAGAGCGCCTGACTGTTCGGCTGTACCGGCGAAGAAGATGCCGGTGGGCGCGGCTGCGGCCGACGGTGGGCTGGGGCCGAAGCTTGCGGCGCTGCCCGAGGAGGACTCGGTGCTGTAGTTGACGTTGATGAGTCCGCCATCGGTGTAGGAGAGCACGTAGCCGGTGGTTTGCTCGGGAAAGTTGAGGATGTCAACAGGCTGCGCGGAGGAGAATCCCTTGATGCTGAAGGCGGGGATGGTGTTTTGGACGTTGCTGCGAATGTCGCGCAGGCCGTCGAGGATTTCGAGGCCGCCGGAGGAGCCGTTGGCGGTGTAGGCTGCCATGACGCGCTCGAGTAGGCCGCTGGGGGGGATGGGGCGTCCCGAGTAGTTGTACTCCGGTTCCCTGTAGATGATGTTTCCGCAGGCCGTCAGCGACAACGCTGCCGAGGCCAAGAGCAAGCCCGCTAGGAGCTGGGCAGGGAGACTTCTATTCTTCAACGTGAACCACTCCAAAGCGTCGCGCGGCCGCAGCGGAATGCTGCAATTGACCTGATCGAGTATAGCAAAACGAGAGGGTGGCAGGGTTATGGACGGGCGCTGCCAGCAGGCGTGGCCGGAGTGCCAGCGGTATACGATGGAAGACGAGAATAAGGGAACCGGGAGTGGCATGACGGTCGGAATCGATAGGCTTTTCAGCGGCGGTACGGTATTGTGCGACGGAGCGATGGGCACGATGCTGTATAGCAGCGGCGTGTTCATCAACCGCTGCTACGACGAGTTGAACGTAACGCAGCCGGAGACGGTGCGGGCGGTGCATCAGCAGTATCTGCAGGCCGGGGCGGAAGTGATTGAGACGAATACGTTTGGGGCGAATGCTTTCCGGCTGGAGCACTATGGGCTGCGGGAGAAGGTGCGAGAGTTCAACCTAGCCGGGGCGGCGATCGCGCGCCAGACAGTAGAGGCGATGCTGGAGAAGCAGGGCTCGGAGGCTTTTGTCGCGGGTGCTGTGGGGTCGCTGGGGGTGCGACTGGCACCGTTAGGGAAGGTGACGCTAGAGGACGCCCGGGCGGCGTTTGCGGAGCAGATTGCGGCGCTGGCGGAGGGCGGCGTCGATTTGCTGATAGGCGAGACGATGATGTCGGTCGACGAGGCGGAGCAGGCGGTGCTGGCAGCGCGGGAGGTGGCTCCGC
>Ga0302311_10006104_pt1 | contig 12560 bp, 8 predicted proteins | sample III_Palsa_N1_3_FD_200449 | JGI IMG/M metagenome (GOLD analysis project Ga0302311, IMG submission 200449) | Peat permafrost microbial communities from Stordalen Mire near Abisko, Sweden - III_Palsa_N1_3 | ecosystem: Environmental > Terrestrial > Soil > Palsa > Peat permafrost | place: Sweden... | reverse complement strand
TACGCGATATCGGACAACGATGCATATCCGTTATCGCCCCCATCGAGCTCCGACGCATAGATGGCGCTCACCCCCGCACTTGCCGTACTAGGGACCGTTACACCATCCGGCAGCGCTTTTCCCGACTCCGGAAGAATAAGCGATGACCTCTTTGGACCGTCTCCTCCGCCATTCCATAAACCATCCGTTATCAGCATCTGGTAATTCTGGCGGCAGTACAGTTCATTGCCGGGGCTCATGGTTCCATCGGAATTGGCTATACCTGGCTGCCAGTAAGGGTCCTGTAAATTACCGTTGGTACCCGTATTGCCGTTGCCGCGCTTGAAAAACTCGCCGGCCCGGGCCACCGCGGTGCGGGTCGGCGTACCGCCGCTGGCAGGCACTTGGTATATCCAGTTGAAAAAGGCGCTGCGGTAGCAGTCAGGTGGCGTGGTAATCGCACCCTGTGACTGCGTTTTATCAGGTGCTGCGGTCGTTGCCGTCGGTATGCAGTTAGCGGTATCGATCAAGCTGCTGATAATCGCTTTTGCCGGCAAATTGTAGGTGATCACGTTCAGATTTTGCCAGGCCGCTCGAATGGTATTACCGAACCCGCCCGTCGTTGTCTTGGCACCCAGGGCACCAAATACCAGCGACAACGAAGATCGCGCCATCTGGTTGCGCGTACGGTAGTAGGCGAACCAGTTGGCAAAATTCTGGTACTGCGCACTAGGTACCGGCACGGCCTCCCAGTTGGCGACGGTGTAGAGCGCCGTCAGATCCGCCGTCGTCGCAGGCTGCCCGTACTTATCAAGATTGACAGTCACGTTGGTCTTGAGGCGAAAGTAATACGGACCTCCATTGGGGTAGTTCACCGTAGTGCCGTCACTCAGGGTGTGGGAAGCGCCGTCCATCGGACTTGCTCCTGTCCACATATCGCCACCGCCGCTGCCGGCCTGAGAACCCGTGCCGCACTGCCAGCGATTGTCTGTACTTGGCACAGTTGTCGTAATGGTCCACTGATAGCTGACACAAAGGCCTAAAACCTTTTTTGTGCAGACACAGGAACCTTGATCGGCATTGGCAGGGCAAATAGCTCCCGTAGACGTGGTCGTTGTTACCGATTTTGCGATTAGCGTTCCCATCAGATTCGTCTGGCTTCCCGCCGACGGCTGATCAAGATCGGAGTTGTTCCAATACCCCGCGGCCGAGGTAGACACGGGATTTAGCGGCCGATTCACCACCAGGCCATCCTGCCAGACCGATGTCAGTGTCGAATCCGCATTTGGAAAGTTTGTGCCGTTGGCGTACGCAGGCAATCCGTAGCTGATGTTCGGATTGTAGTAAACGCCGTTCATGGCGAGACTGCGCAGCGCAGCGCCAGCCCCCGTCAAATGGTCGGCGTCGATCACGTTCGCGCAGCGCCAGGGGCCGCCGTTCCAATCCTTGGCTCCGCTCAAAAGACTGTTGTTGTTATCGGTCGCAAAAGGGGGGTAATCGCTCATGCGGTTGGATTGCATGGAGCCGGAATCGTCGAACGTCACGATGATGTTGGGTGGTACCGCCTGCGTCAATGCGGGAGGACCCGGACTGAGTTCCACCGTGCCGGTTGGCGCCGTGGAGGTCGCCGCCTCAAGCTGCAACGGTACCGATAACCCGGCAGCCAGAGTCAGCAGAAGCGCGAAGGAAGCCCCTTTCGTTCGCCTGGAAAATGGATAAATGGCAAGCATGCTGTGGCCGCTCCGGCTCAATTGCTTTTGGCAGCGAAAGTGGTTTCAATTACGCGGACAGTGTTGGCGTTGCCGCCTGTCGCCCGTGCAGTGATGCGATAAATATGTCGTGTCGTGCTGGTGTAGGCGGTGCCACGAGCACCTGTGACGCCGGACTCATGCAAGCCACCGCTGACACCTGGCGGCAACTCCACGCCGAGATCCTCGATGATGTAAACCGGATTGTTGGCCAGTGCCCCGCTGGGTACTGCGGTGAAATCCGTTGAGGCACTGACACCGCCTTTGTAGCTCGTGGCACCTGCCGTCACCCAACCTTGTTGGGTGCGAAAATTCACCACGTTGGCTACCGGATTCGCCGGATCGTAGACATAGCAATCGGTAAAAATGCCGGTGCCGCAGCTGAGATGGCTGGTGATATTGCTTGTGCTGGTCCAGAGCTTCCATTCGGCACCGCGCAGCGCCGTCTGTGCGCTCATTTCGGCTTGCTGTGCATTGCGCAGACCGCCGACCATGCGTTCCTGCAGAAACGAACGGCCGGATGCGCTCATCGCCAGTATCGTCATCAGCAGCAAAAAAATCAGTGCCACGACAAGTACTGCACCTCGCTGCGCGCTCATCGGCGGGCTCGCCAAAAATGAGTGTCTGTAAATGTCCATGCGCGGCTCCATTGACGCACAAAGTCCAGCCGCTACCTTTGAGGAGTTCAGCTGGTTCATGGGTTGTAGTTGCGAACAGCCACTAGCGCATTGAATTCGCGCCGTAGCATCTGATTGACGAAACCTTGGGACACTGGCGAGACCGGATGCGAGCCTGGTGCCGTGGGCGTATTGAGGTTGTCGCCGCTGTAGCTGTAGTTCATGTCATTGACGCCCAAGGTGTAGAGCGGCACCTGACCGTCCATCAGCACGCTGACTTCGATGCTGTTGATGCCTCGCCACAGGCAGCTGGTCGTAGTAATCGCCGTCAGCTCCGCCGGTGGACAACTCGTCGAAGCGTCAATTTGTGCGGCGGTGAGAAAGCTGGTGCTACCCGTCGCATCCTGTACGCCGTACTTGAAATCCATTCGCTCGATACCGCGTACCAGCTCATCCTCAGTGCCACCCTTGGCGGCATTTGCGAGACCCCCGGTGACGCGCCTGATCAAGGCTCCCGTGAAGGGGGCGCTGCCGTCGTTGTTTTCACTCACCAATGCTACGTAGTACGTCACCGTCAAGAAATCCTGATTGACGTCGAATACCATCGTTGGCGACGTATCCGTCGGCTGACTGACCGGGCCGCTGCCGGTAAAATTGCTGGCGCCTGCAGCGGCCACTGTCAGCACGCCGGCGCCGTAAGTAGCCGCAAAAATCTGGGAGCTGGAGCAGCTCGCCAGCATGACCAAATCGCCATTGAGGAAATGGCTTGCTGGCGGCTCACCGCTGAGTGGCTTCAATGTGATCGATGAGATGGTGGCGGATGTGGACGAGGTGGCGACGGTGCTTCCTCCCGCCGCACCGATAGACCAGCCGGACGATGGATTCACATAGCGCACGGTAATAACATCCGTACCAAGTACCCGATTGCCGAGGTTCTTGCCCATGATGGGAAGGCCCGCGACTGTTGGATCAACCGATGTGCACGCTGTGAGCGTACAGTCGTACCCCCGCATATAGAGAAACGAAGGCATGCTGTAGGCAGCCGCCGGAGTGCCCGGGTAGGTGGCTGCGCCGCTCGTCGTACCCCACGCGGTGCTGAGATCGTTGAAGGCGCCGCTGTTGGCGCCGTTGGCACCGATCAAGCTCTTGGCGAAGACCATCGGCGCACGAATATGGTCGAGATAGAGTCCACCGGAACCTGCCAGGGCGACTCCTCCGGTATTCGTGCAGTACTGCCCGTTGGCCATACTCAGGTCGTTACTGAGTCTGGCGATCGCATAACGTCCCTCCTCCTGCAATCGCGCAAGCTGCGTCTGCGCTTTGGTGCTGCTGGAGGTCGAAATGAAGATGGTGACAATGCCGCCTGCCACCAGAATGCCGAGCACCATGGCGACCATCAGTTCGATGAGGGTGAATCCGCTCTTGCGATATTTACCGATAAAAATATTCACGGCTGGAATTGCCATGCGAAAGTGGACTGCGGCACGGCAGACTGAACAGACTGATCGTTGGCGGAGCGCTCACTCCACGAGATATTCATCGTGCAAATGCCGCCGTAAGGCGGGCGATAGTTCAGCTGCGCACTGGGGTCGAAGCCGACCGCACCGGTGCCGGTACAGCTGATCGACGCTTTTGGATTCGACAAAAACGTCGTCAGTTGAGCGCTCCATATCTGCTGGTCATGAGTAGCGAGCGCGGCCGGACCGCAGGCTGCGCCAGAGCCGCAGCCTGCGCTGGCCGCAGGCACGGGATAGGTCGTGCTGTTGTAGCTGCCGCTCCAGATACCGGTGGGATTCGCGCTCATGCGATTGGCCATATTTGCGGCCAGAAATATCACCTGCGTGCGCACATAGGCCGCATGATTGGAGCGCGTCGCCATCACCATCAAGCCGGCAAGCCCGAGCAAACCGATCGTAAAGATCAGTACTGCTACCAGCACTTCGACTAGCGAGACTCCCCGCTGCCTTGAAATCCCTTGCATGAAGGCGCTCCCCAAAACTGCTTCACGCAATCTAGCCGCCACACCCGCGTTCGGCAGTACTCGCCCGATAGACGGTAGGATCTTGTCGATAAACGGTACTTTCTTGCGTTTTTACGGCAAGTTCTTGCAGTCGGCATCGCCGATTTGGTTACCGTCACGACAGACGAAAATCTTAAAACAAACCGGCTGCCTGGAGCTTTGTTTGCAAAAGGCATGCACCCATGTCCCTTGCATCAGATCCACGAGGAAAAATGGCTTCGACCGGCCGACCACTAGATAGCCAGCACTTCGGCGGCACAGCTTCTCGATGAGGCGCAGACGTCGCATACCCCCACGGGGTCTTTGTACCCCCGAACATACCCCCGCGCCGCACGGGCTGCAATGGGATGCCCTGAAACGTATAGGCACAAAAAAACCCGCATTTCTGCGGGTTTTGGTGGTTTCGTGGGTTGTCGAGGGACTACCTGAAACGTATAGATGGTGCCGGAAATAGGAATCGAACCTACGACCTACGCATTACGAATGCGCCGCTCTACCAACTGAGCTATTCCGGCGAACAGCCAGGAATTCTACGGTGTGGGGTCTGATGGCGCAAGCGAATCGGCGAGAGTGCCTGGGTGACCGGGTAGATGGACGGCCGGCTTTGGAATTTGTGTGAGCAGTACCGGCGAACCAAGCGTCCGAGAACACCTGATCCTTCGCAAGCTCTTGGCGTTAAAGATTGCCCAACGCGCTTCCGCCGACCACTCGGAGTTCCTTCGGCAGCGCGAAAGTGATGTTTTCCGGCTCGCCGTCCAGCTCGCGCACGTTACCAGCACCCCATGACTGCAGGCGGGCGATCACGTCGCGAACGAGTTTGTCCGGTGCCGAAGCACCCGCGGTCAGGCCAATATGCGTCACGCCATCAAGCCAGCGACGATCGATGTTTTCAGGCCCGTCAATGAGGAAAGATCGCACGCCCTGCTTTTCCGCCAGTTCGCGCAGACGGTTGGAGTTGGAGCTGTTGACGGATCCGACCACCAGCATCAGGTCGACGGAATCGGCGAGGCGGCGTACGGCGTCCTGGCGGTTCTGCGTGGCGTAGCAGATGTCGTCCTTGCGCGGCCCCTCGATATCGGGAAACTTTTCACGCAGGCCGGCGATGATGGCCTTGGTGTCGTCGACCGACAGCGTGGTCTGGGTGACGTAAGACAGCTGATGTGCAAATTTCGGCGACAGGCCGGCCACGTTTTCGAGCGACTCGACCAGCAGAATCTCGCCCACATTGGCCGGATTCCACTGCCCCATCGTGCCCTCGACTTCCGGGTGGCCGGCGTGACCGACGAGCACCACGCTGCGGCCGATGCGGCCCAGACGCGCTACTTCCATATGCACCTTGGTCACCAGTGGGCAGGTGGCGTCGAACACTTTCAGCCCGCGCTGACCGGCCTCTTCGCGCACCGCCTGCGAGACGCCGTGAGCGCTGAAAATCACCGTGGCACCATCGGGCACTTCATGCAGCTCTTCGACGAAAACCGCGCCGTCTTTGCGCAGCTTTTCCACCACATAGCGGTTGTGCACGACTTCGTGACGCACGTAGATGGGCGCACCCCAAGACTCCAGCGCACGCTCGACGATGGCGATGGCGCGATCAACTCCGGCACAGAATCCGCGGGGATTGGCGAGCAGGATGTCCAAAGAAGGCCTCGCATGGGTTACAACGTGGGAAAGCGAATCATCTCGCTGCTTTCGACCCAATTCTTCGTGCTTGTCAGTAAACGACCGCTGCAGGAATCGAATCAGGACCGAATTATCGCACGCCGCCCGCCGGCTTGCCGGCGAACAGCCCGAACGCCACCAACATCACGGCGCCCACGGTGATGCCGCAGTCGGCGATATTGAAGACCGGGTAGCTCCACTGATGGAAATATACCTGGATGAAATCGGTCACCTGCGCCGCGTGCAGGCGGTCGATCAGATTGCCCAACGCGCCGCCGACAATCAGGCCCAGCGGCATGGCCGTGCGCCAATCGCGACGTGGCGTGCGCGCCAGCCAGGCCACCAGCACCGCGCTGATGATCAGCGCCAGCAGGACGAAGAACCAGCGCTGCCAGCCACCGCCATCGGTCAAGAAACTGAAGGCCGCGCCTTTGTTGAAGATCAGCGTCCAGTTCAAAAAACCGGGAATCACCGGATGCGGCAGCCCCATCGGCTGCAGCGCCTGCACCGCCCAGAGTTTCGTCAGCTGATCCAGCGCGATGACCAGGGCGGACAGTGAGAGCCATACCAGCGCGTTGGGTTTGATGCTCACGATTGTCGGTACCTCAAAGATGGGTCAAGGGGATGGAGACACAGTCATTGGCGGCGGTCTGCTTGAAAGTCACCACGCTGCCGCGGTTGCCGGCAGCAGCGCAGCCACTATTTCGCCGATCAGAACCAGCGGCGGTTTTCGCCTGGGCCTTCGATATTTCCAATACAGCGACCGCAAAGCTCCGGATGCTCGGCATGACTGCCCACGTCATCACGGCGATGCCAGCAGCGGACGCATTTTTCGGCCGGGCTGACCTCAGCCGAAATCCAGACGTCGGCACCCTCCAATTCCACTTTCACCGCATCCGCCGGACGCGACTCAAGCGAGGCCAGCGTCAATTCCGACGTGATGAAGAAAAAGCGCAGCTCGGCTGAGGCCTCGCTCAAACGCGCATGCAGGGCGTCATCGGCATAGATGGTCAGCTTTGCCTCCAGCGCGGCGCCGATCTGGTCGGCCTTGCGCATGCCTTCGAGCACGCGCGACGCGCTGTCGCGAAGTGTCATCAGGTCGGCCCAGTAACGACGCTGTTCTGGCGCATTCTGCGTGGCGGCAAGACCGTCGTACCAGGTTTCGAACAGCACGCTATCGCTGTGCTTGCCCGGCAGCTGTTGCCAGATTTCCTCCGCGGTAAAACTGAGCACCGGCGCCAGCCAGCGCACCAATGCCTCGGCGATGCGGTACATCGCGCTCTGCGCGCTGCGTCGACCCAGGCTGTCGGTCGGCATGGTGTAGAGCCGATCCTTGGTGATGTCCAGATACAGCGCGCCGAGTTCGTTGGTGCAGTAGTTCTGCACGCGTTGCACGATCTCGGGAAAGTCGTAACGCTCGTAGGCGGCGATTACGCCCTGCTGTACGTCGCAGGCCTGCTGCACGGCCCACTGATCCAGAAGCAGGCTGTCTTCTACCGGCAGCAGATGTTTTTCGGGATCGAAGCCGTCGAGGTTGCCGAGAAGGAAGCGCGCGGTATTGCGAATACGGCGATACGTATCGGCGACGCGCTTGAGGATTTCCTCCGACAGCGACATCTCGTTGCGGTAGTCGGTGGACGAGACCCACAGGCGCAGAATGTCCGCGCCCATGCGGTTCATGATGTCCTGCGGCTCGATGCCGTTGCCCAGCGATTTGGACATCTTGCGGCCGTTCGCATCCACGCTGAAGCCATGCGTGAGCAGCTGCTTGTACGGCGGCTGGCCGTCGAGCATCGACGCGGTGAGCAGCGAGGAATGGAACCAGCCGCGATGCTGGTCCGAGCCTTCCAGATACAGATCGGCCGGAAACTTCAGCAGGTCGGCGTGCGACCCGCGCAGTACGTGCCAGTGGGTGGTGCCCGAATCGAACCACACGTCCAGCGTGTCGCGATTCTTCTCGTACTGATCGGCTTCGTCGCCCAGCAATTCGCGCGGATCGAGGCTTTGCCACACCTCGATGCCACCCTCGGCGACGCGATCGGCCACCTGGTCGAGCAGTTCGGCGCTGCGCGGATGCAGCGCGCCGGTTTCCTTGTGCAGGAAAAACGCCATCGGCACGCCCCACTGGCGCTGGCGCGACAGCGTCCAGTCCGGGCGTTCGGCAATCATTTTCTGCAGGCGCTGCTTGCCCCAGGCCGGGAAAAACTGGGTTTGCTCGATGCCAGCCAGCGCGGTTTCTCGCAGGGTCTTGCCGCCGTCGTTAGGCACGATGTCCATGCCGGCAAACCACTGCGAGGTGGCGCGGTAGATGATCGGCGTCTTGTGCCGCCAGCAGTGCATGTAACTGTGCGTGTACTTGTGCTGATGCAGCAGCGAACCGGCCTGCTCCAGCACCTCGACGATCTGCGGATTGGCCTTCCAAAGAAACTGGCCGCCGAACAGCGGCAGCGACGAGGCGTAAACACCGTTGCCCATCACCGGGCTGATGATGTCGTCATCCGCCATGCCGTGGGCCTTGCAGGAAATGAAATCCTCCACGCCGTAGGCCGGTGCCGAATGCACCACGCCGGTGCCGGTATCGAGCGTCACGTAATCGGCAAAGTACACCGGCGCCGTACGCGCATAGCCTGGATCGACCGCGTACAGCGGATGGCGAAAACGCAGATCGGCCAGCGCCTGCCCCGGCGCTGAAGCGACGATCTGGCCGTCCAAACCGTAGGTCTTCAGGCACTCCTCGACGCGTTCGGTGGCGAGAATCAGCAGGCCGCGCGCGGTATCGACCAGGCTGTAGCTGAATTCCGGATGCAGGTTCAACGCCTGATTGGACGGAATGGTCCACGGCGTGGTGGTCCAGATCACGATCTGGCCGGTGGGCTTGGGCAGCGCGTCGAGCCCGAACGCCTTGGCAACGGCGGACGGATCGTCGAACGCGAAACCCACGTCGATCGCGATGTCGGTCTTGTCCTCGTATTCCACCTCGGCCTCGGCCAGCGCCGAGCCGCAGTCGAAGCACCAGTTGACCGGCTTCAGGCCGCGATAGATGTAGCCTTTGCGCAGCATCTGCGCGAGCGCGCGGATCTCGCCGGCCTCGTTACCGTGATCCATCGTGAGGTACGGCCGGTCCCACTCACCGAGCACGCCCAGACGCTTGAAGTCGGCCTTCTGCTTGTCGATCTGCACGGTCGCGTAGGCCCGCGCCTTGGCCTGTACCTCGGCCGGGGGCAGGCCCTTGCCGAACTGCTTCTCGATCTGGATTTCGATCGGCATGCCGTGGCAATCCCAACCCGGCACATACGGCGCATGAAAGCCGGCAAGCAGCTTGGACTTGACCACGATGTCCTTGAGGATCTTGTTGATCGCATGACCGAGATGGATGACGCCGTTGGCGTACGGCGGGCCATCGTGCAGCACGAACATCGGGCGACCGGCGGTGACTTTCTGAATCTGCGCGTAGCGATCCACCTTCTCCCACTCGGCCAGCCAGCCCGGCTCGCGCTTGGGCAGATCGCCGCGCATCGGGAAATCCGTCTGCGGCAGGTTGATGGTGCTTTTATAGTCGTGGGTCATTGCGTAGTTGCCGTCGCTGAAACATGGTTGCCTGCGGATGGGCAGACAAGGAATTCAAAATGGGAGCCGCTGGCTGCTGGCGATACGCCGGCGTTAATCCACGCCAGGGCTATTTCAGATGCCGATTGGGCGTGCACAAATCAAGCTTCGACCAGTCGGGGATTCATGCCCAACAGCTCGCGAGCCATGCGGGCGTCGTGATCCATCTGTGCTTTCAGCGGATCCAGTCCGTCGAATTTCATTTCATCACGCAACTTGCCGACAAATTCCACCGACATGCGCTGGCCATACAGATCGCCGTCGAAGTCGAACAGGTGCACTTCCAGCAGCGGCTCGATGACCTGATTCACCGTCGGTCTTACGCCGAGGCTGGCGACACCGGGCCAGCTGCATTCGCCTTCGCCCAGGCCCACGCGCACGGCAAAGATGCCGTGCACGGGACTCACCCGCTGCTGCAGGTGGATATTGGCCGTGGGATAACCCAGCGTGCGGCCGAGCTGGTTGCCGTACTCCACCTTGCCGTCGATCACGAACGGCCGACCCAGCAGCGGCTCGGCGCCGGCGAATTCGCCCGCTGCCAGCAGCATGCGCACGCGGCTGGCCGACACGCGTGCACCGTCGAGCTGCACCGCCGGCATCATGCAGGCCGAGAATCCCAGCTGCTCGCCAAGACTCGCCAACAAGGCCACATCGCCCTCACGTTTATGGCCGAAGCGAAAATCGTTGCCGACCCAAACCTCGCGAGCCGCCAGACGATCCACGATCACCTGGCGCACGAAATCCTCCGCCGACATGGCCGCCAGTTCCGCGTTGAACCGCAGCAGCAATGTGTCGGACATGCCGGCTGCCGCGAAACCGCGCAGCTTCTCCCGCACGCTGGACAACCTCGCCAGTGGCTCTGGGGAAAAGTACGCGCGCGGCAGCGGCTCGAAGCTGACCACGATCGGCTTGCCACCCAGCGCCTTGGCCCGCTCACGCACCTGCAGCAGCAGCGCCTGATGGCCGCGATGAATGCCGTCGAAGGCTCCTATTGCGATCACGCTGCCGTTCGGCGCCAGGCAAGGCCCCGCCACATTCCTGGAAAGTTTCATCATCGTCCGAGTATAACGGCTGCAGGGGCGCGGCTCGACGAGTTCAGGCCATGCGCATGGCGAACTCAGGCACCCCGAAGCTCGCGCATCCGGAAACCACCCAGCATCATCGCGACGACATAAGTCGCTCCGCCGGCGACCACCAGAACTGCCAGGCGCCAGACGCGAGTCAGGACCGGCGCATGTGTCCAGTCCGGCCATAACAGCCGACCGAGCATCAGCACCAGCGCCATCGCCGCGCACGAGACAACCAGACGCAGCCAGTGTTTCAGCCAGCCCGGCTGGTGATGGTAGACATTGGCTTGTTTCAACCAGCGCCACAGCAGGGCAAATTGAAAGTAGCTGGAGACCACGCTGGCAATGCAGATGGCGATATGCAGCCCCGGCACGCGGGCAATACCCGCAAGCCAACTACCTTGGCGAAGCGCTGGCGTCGCCCACTGCTGATAAAGCAGTGCCACGAACAGCCCGTTGAAAATCATGTTGGTCACCAGCGTCAGCAGTGCCGCCTTCATCGGGGTTCGGGTGTCCTGACGGGCGTAAAAGGCCGGCAACAATATCTTGACCAGCGCGAAGGCCGGCAGGCCACAACTGAGCGCACTGATCGACAACGTCGACATCCGCGCATCGAAGGCCGTGAAGCGGCCATGTTCGAACAGCGTCGCCACGATAGGTTCACTGAGGAAAAGCAGCGCCAGCATGGCCGGCACGGAAATCACCAGCGTGATGCGCAGGCCCCAATCGAGCAGCCTCGAGAAACCATCGAAGTCCTTAGCAAAGTGATGCCGCGCCAGCGCGGGCAGCGTCACTGTACCCAGCGCCACGCCAAAGACGCCCAGCGGCAATTCGAGAAAACGCGTCGAGAGTGAAAACCAGCTCTGCGAGCCAGTGATCAGAAGCGAGATGACGATCGTATCCAGCAGGAGATTGACCTGCGACACGGATGAACTCAGCAGCGTCGGCACCATGAGCTGCGATATCCGACGTACTTGCGAATCACGCCAGCCCCAGCGAGGCCAGGAAAGCAGGCCCAGACGACGCATGGATGGCAGCAGAAACACCAGTTGCAGGATGCCCGCGACCAGCACCGCCCAGCCCATCGCCATGATCGGCGTCTGCAAGCGTGGAGCCAGCCATAAGGCGCCAGCGATCATGCACAGGTTGAGAATGACCGGCGCCAGGGCTGGAAGAGCGAAACGGTTGAAGCTGTTCAAGACGCCGGCGACCAGCGCCGTCATCGAGACAAAAAAGAGGAAAGGAAACGTCAGCCGCAGCAGGTCGATCGTAAGATCGAATTTATGCGGCTCATCCAGCGCACCCGGTTCGAACAACGTTGCCACTTGCGGGGCAAAAATCAGGCCCAGCGCCGTGATTACCAGCAGCACGCCGCCCAGGGTGCCGGATACGCGCGACACCAACCGCTTCAGATCCTCGGGCGAACCGCCCTGCTTCGCGGCAATGAAGACCGGCACAAAAGCCGTCGAAAACGAGCCCTCGGCAAAAAGCCGGCGCATCAGGTTGGGGATACGAAATGCCACCCAAAAGGCATCTGTCGCCGCATTGGCGCCAAAGACCGAGCTGATCGCCATATCCCGCAGCAGCCCGAACACGCGCGAAACCATCGTCATGCTGCTGAACGAGAGCAGCCCACGGAACATGCTGGGGGACTTCATGCGTCTGCTGTTACCTTCTGAATCGGCGGGTTGAGATGCCTGCGTTTGCCGGACACCAACGCATAGTTTGACAGCCGCCAGGGGCGGGACAACAGTCGGAATGTGGCAGAATGCGGACACGCCGCCCAAGAGCCGCGGAAGCCGCCCGTTGTTTTTGCACGCGGCACCGCCTAAACGATTGACGCAGCGGCAAATCGACCGCATAA
>Ga0302311_10006098_pt1 | contig 12567 bp, 13 predicted proteins | sample III_Palsa_N1_3_FD_200449 | JGI IMG/M metagenome (GOLD analysis project Ga0302311, IMG submission 200449) | Peat permafrost microbial communities from Stordalen Mire near Abisko, Sweden - III_Palsa_N1_3 | ecosystem: Environmental > Terrestrial > Soil > Palsa > Peat permafrost | place: Sweden... | reverse complement strand
GTTGCGGGCCCGCCGGAACCGGCGGCGGTGGTGGACACCGGCCGGTCCCGGCGGGCCCGGCCGGTCAGTCCGTGAGGTCGATGGCCAGCGCCGGGCAGATCATGGCGGCCCGGCGGACGTCCTGCTGGACCTCCTGCGGGGGTTCGGGGTCCAGCAGGACGACGATGCCGTCCTCGTCCCGCTGGTCGAAGACGCTGTCGGCGGCCAGTACACACTGACCCGATCCGACGCACTTGTCCTGGTCGACGGTCACTCGCATGGGCTCTCTCCTTCTGGTCACCAGGTGACGGGCAGTTCGTAGACCCCGTACACCAGTCCGTCGTGCTTGAACGGCACCTCGTCGATGCCGACGGCCAGCCGCAGCCCGGGAATCCGGCGGTAGAGCGTGCCGTAGACGACCTGGAGCTCGACCCGGGCCAGCGGCTGGCCGAGGCACTGGTGCGGCCCGAAGCCGAAGGCCACGTGGTGCCGGGCCTCGCGGTGGATGTCCAGCCGGTCGGGGTCGGGGAAGGCGTCCGCGTCACGGTTGCCCATGTCGGTGGCCAGCACGATGCCGTCCCCGGCGCGGATGGTCCGCCCAGCGACGTCGATGTCCTCCAGGGCCACCCGGCGGCGCCCGGAATGGACGATGGTCAGGTACCGCAGGAGTTCCTCGACCGCACCGGCGATCAGCTTCGGGTCCTCGGCCGCCCGCAGTTCGGCCAGCTGCTCCGGGTGCTCCAGCAGCGCGGCGGTGCCCAGGGCGATCATGTTCGCGGTGGTCTCGTGGCCGGCGACCAGCAGCAGCACACTGGTCACCGCCAGGTCGTGCCGGGTCAGCGTGCCGGTGGCGACCTGCTCCTGCCCGAGCTTGGACAGCAGGTCGTCGGCCGGCTGGTCGAGCTTGCGGCCGATCAGGGTGTCCAGGTAGTCCACCAGGTTCTGCTGGGCCTGCCGCGAGGCATCCTCGGACTGCCGGCCGTTGACCAGGATGCTGCTGTTGAGCTGGAAGAAGTCGTGGTCGGCGTACGGGACGCCGAGCAGTTCGCAGATCACCATGGACGGCACCGGCAGCGCGAACGCCTGGACCAGGTCGACCGGCCGTGGGCCCGCCAGCATCCGGTCCAGCAGGTCGTCGACGATGCGCTGGATCGCCGGGCGCATCGCCTCCACCCGCTTGATGGTGAACGGCGCCGTCACCATCCGGCGCAGCCGGGCGTGTTCGGGGTCGTCCATGGAGAGGAAGGTCCTGGCCTGGTCGCGCCGGGCGCGGATGCCGGCGGTGGGGAACGGGTAGCTGGGCTGCCTGGTGTCGGCGCTCACCCGGGGGTCGGACAGCAGCGCCCGCTGTTCGGCGTAGCCGGTGACCAGCCAGGGGGTGCTGCCGTCCCACAGCTGGACCTTGTCCGGTGCCTGCCCCTGGTCGCGCAGGCGGCGCAGTTCCGGCGGCGGGTCGAAGGGGCAGCGGGCGTCGCGGTCCAGCGGGTAGGCCGCGGGTGCCGGGTGCGTTCGGGCTGCGGGGTGCCGGTCGGTGCCGGTCGAGGTGTCGGTCATCCTGGGTGTCCCGTCTCGTGTGGTCCGTCTCGTGTTGTTCCGTGTGGTGAGGGGTCGGTGGTCAGGGTGTGGTCGCCCGGGCGGCGGGCCCGGCGCTGCCCGCCAGGGCCTCGTCCCAGGGCGTCCGCCGGACCACCAGGGCGCGGTGGTTCCGGGTCGGCCGTGGCAGGTTGATGCCGATGACGCCGCTGACCCGGCCGTTGGCCCGGCACAGCGCGACCAGCTTGCGGTCCCCGGTGCCGCCCTCGACGACCCGGATCTGCTCCGCGTCCCTGGTCCGGCCGTGGATCTGGACCCGCAGGTCGTACAGGTCGGACCAGACGTAGGGCACCGGGTCGAAGGGCTCCGCCGCTCCGGGCGGGGCGAGGATGTTGCGGGCCACCGCCAGTCCCTGCTCGGCGGCGTTGGTGCGGTGCCCGATCCGGGTGCGCAGGCCGGTACGCGGGTGCGTCCAGCCGGCCACGTCCCCGGCGGCCCAGACGTCCGGGCCGGCGCGCAGGGTGGCGTCGCAGTGGACGCCGTCGCCGGTGGGGATGCCGCTGCCGGCCAGCCAGCCCACGGCCGGCACGGCGCCGACGGCGATCAGGACCGCGTCGGCGGGCAGCGTGCTGCCGTCCTGGAGTTCGACGCCGCTGGTCCTGCCGTTCTCGGTGAGCACCCGGCGGGCGGGTGCCCCGGTGTGCAGCCGCACGCCGTGGTCGCGGTGGGACTCGGCCAGGAGGGAACCGATCTCGTCCCCGAGGACGTCGGCCAGCGGCAGCCCGGGGCGTCCGAGCAGGGTCACCTCGACGCCCGATTCGGCTGCCGCGGCGGCGACTTCATTGCCGATGAAGCCGGAGCCGACGATCACCAGCCGCCGGGCGCCGCCGCGCAGGGTCTCCCGCAGGGCGAGTGCGTCGTCCACGGTGCGCAGCGTGTGGGTGCCGATCGCCGCCCGCGCGCCCGGGATCAGCCGCGGGGCGGAACCGGTGGCGATCACCAGGGCGCGATAGCGCAGGCGTTCACCGGTGTCCAGCAGCAGCTCCCGGCGGCCGGTGTCCAGGCCCGACGCCCACCGGCCGAGCCGGAGGTCCAGCTCAAGCGCGCGCAGCGCGGCGGGGCTGCGCAACTCCAGCCGGTCGGGCTGCCAGCTGTCCTGTAACAGCAGCTTGGACAACGGCGGCCGGTCGTACGGCGGATGGCGTTCGCCGCCGACGAGAGTCAACGGACCGTCAAATCCGTTGAGCCGCAGTCCCTCCGCTGCGGCCAGACCGGCCGCTGAGGCGCCGACGACCACAATGGGGCCGGGTGGAGCAGGAGTTGGGCTCATGCACTTCTCCTTCCGGGCAGGCCGTCGGGCACGCCGAAGGCAGCGGACGACCACCCAGCAACTGGTTGGTAACGCCACCTAATCGCTTGACGCCACCCTACTCCTCGCAAACGGTTGTGCACATACCGCCTCGACCGGATCCGGAGACGGGTTCGCGAAAGCGCATGGGACGGGCCCGGACGGGCAGGCGCAGACCATGACTGCATTCGTGATCTACCTGCTGATAGTCGGCCTCATCGCCGGTGCCGTCGCCCGGCTGCTGGTGCCCGGGCGCGATCCCATCGGGCTGCTCGGAACCATTGTGCTCGGTGTCGTGGGGTCGTTCCTCGGTGGCTTCCTGGGCGACGAGTTCGAGTACCACCACTGGTCGCAGACGTTCCACACCAGCGGCATCCTGTGGTCCATCGCAGGCGCCGTGGTCGTCCTGCTGATCGCCCGGCTGACCACGCACGGCCGCGCCTGACGGGCCGCCATGCGGCCCTGGCAGCGCGGAGCCCTGCCGTGCCGCACGTCGTAGCCTGTCCCCGGGCGGTACCGTCAACGGGACGAATCGTCCGGGCGGTCCGGCCGCCCTCCACCTGGTCCGCCTGGAGTTCACCGTGAAGCTCGGCCTGCACTACTGGAACTACTCGACCCCCGCCGACACCGCACAGATCGCGCCCACCCTCGCACGGACGGCGCAGCTGGCCGAGCAGGCCGGGTTCAGTTCGTTCACCGTGATGGACCACTACTTCCAGATGGAGTTCCCGCCCGCCACGGCCGAGGACCCGATGCTGGAGGGCTACACCGCCCTGGGGTACGTGGCCGCGCTGACCGAGCGGATGACACTGGGTCTGATGGTCACCGGGGTGATGTACCGTCACCCCGGTTTGCTGGCAAAGATCGTGACCACCCTGGACGTCCTGTCCGGCGGCCGGGCCCGGCTCGGCCTCGGCGCCTCCTGGTACGAGCGGGAGCAGCGCGGGCTCGGCGTCCCGGTGGTCCCGATGGCCGAGCGGTTCGAGCGGCTGGAGGAGACGCTGCAGATCTGCCTCCAGATGTGGAGCGACAACAACGGCCCCTACCAGGGGAAGCACTACCAGCTCGCCGAGACCCTGTGCGTGCCCGCCCCGCTGAGCCGTCCGCGTCCGCCGATCATGCTGGGCGGCGGTGGCGAGAAGAAGACCCTGCTGCTGGTCGCCAGGTACGCGGACGCCTGCAACCTGTTCGGCACCGAGGTGGCCGAGATCGCGCACAAGCTCGACGTGCTGCGCGCCCATTGCGCCGCCGAGGGCCGCGACTACGAGGCCATCCAGAAGACGGTGATGTACAGCCGCCGCCCGGTGCAGACCGAGACCGACCAGTTCCTTTCCATGCTGGAGGAGTTGGCCGCGCTGGGGGTCACCGAGGTCCAGCTGACCCCGGAGGGCAACCCGGTCGACTACGTCCAGCAGCTGGCGCAGCGGATCCTGCCGAAGGTCGCGGAGATCGGTTAGTCGCCTGCCCGTCGGTTGGTCGCCGGCTCATCCGTTGGTCCCCGGCCCCTCGGATAGTCGCTGGCCCGGACCGGCGCCGCTGGCTACAGTCGCCGGATGAGCACTCGCACCTTCCGGATCACCGTCCGCGGCGTCTTCGACGGCCTCGGCGACGACCAGCGCGCCGAACTCCTGGCCCATGCCCCGGAGCACGATGTGATGCAGGCGGCCTACACCCCCGGGGGACACCTCAGTTACGACATCGCCGCCCGGTCGGCCTTCACCTTCCGTTTCCTGGACTCGGGAGAGTCCGCGGAGGACATCCTGGAGGCGACCGGGCGCGCGGAGACCGCAGCCGAGGCCTGGCTGACCGGGCGCGGCTACGGCTACAAGAACCTCAGGTCCCAGGCCGAGGACCTGTCCGAGGCACCGCTCGGCAAGCGGCAGCGCCGCGCCGCCCAGAAGGGCAGCTGACCCCTGGTGTCCCCGGATCCCGCCGCCACGCCGCACCCCCGCCCGTCGGTGCGCACCCGGGGCCCGGCCCGGCTGCCGGTGCTGCTCGGGCCCGCCCGGGGCTCCGCCGCCGTGCGCGCGGGTCACCCGCTGGGTGCGTGACGGCCGCGCCGGGGTGACCGCGCCCGCTCAGCCGCCCGCCGCGGCGGCGTCCCGGGCGGCGGGGTCGGCAGAGGTGAAGTCCCGTGCTGCGGCGACGCGCTTGGCGCGGACGTGGGCATCGGTGCGGTCGTCGTAGCGCAGCAGTGAGGGGACGGCCAGCGCCAGCGCGCCCACCGCCGCCACGCAGGCCAGTCCCCCGATCAGCAGTGAGGAGCGCACACCGATGGCCGCCGCCGTCCAGCCCGCCCGCAGCCGCGCCCCGGTCGGTCCCAGCGAGTAGCTGAGCAGTTCCACCCCGGCCAGCCGCCCGCGCAGTTCGTCGGGGATGCTGGCGTTCCACAGCACGCCCCGGAACAGGGCCGAGACCTCGTCGAAGCCGCCCGCCACCACCAGGCAGAGCAGGACCGGCCAGACGTCGGCGAACAGTCCGGCGGCCGCCACCGCCACGCCCCAGCCCAGCGCGCCGACGACCACCGCGCGGCCGTGCCGGTGCACCCGCGAGGCCCAGGCGCTGGTCGCGCTGACCAGCAGTGCGCCGACGGCGAAGGCGGCGTACATCAGGCCGAGCGACCAGGGGGCGCCCAGGTCGTCCGCGAGGAAGGGGAAGACCGCGTCCGGGGCGGCCAGCAGCATCGCGGCCAGGTCCACGGCGTAGGTACCCAGCAGGTCCCGGCGGCTGAAGGCGTAGCGGACGCCCGCCACGACCGTTCCGACCGAGGCCCGGGCGCCCGCCGCCACCGCCGGTACCGGCCGCAGCCGGGCCAGCAGTGCGACCGAGACCACGAAGGTGGCCACGTCGACGGCGTAGGCGGCGGTCACCCCGGCGTCCGCGGCGATGATCCCGGCGATGCTCAGCGCGACCACCGCCCCGGCCCCCTGGACCACCGAGTTCAGCGCCGAGGCTGCGGCGAGCCGGTCCCCGGCGACCAGTTGCGGGGTGAGCGCGGTCAGGCTCGGCTCCTGCAGCGAACTGGCGGCGGCCGAGCAGGCCGCGACCAGGTACAGCGCCCAGACCGCCGGGTGCGGCAGCAGCGCGTCGGCCAGCAGCGCCACGCTGCACAGCCCCTGCGCCACCTCCGCCCACAGCGCCAGCCGGCGCCGGTCCAGCGTGTCCGCCAGCGCCCCGCCCCACAGCCCGGCCGCGATCAGCGGCAGCAGCTGGACCAGGCCGACCGAGCCGACGGCCAGCGGCGACCCGGTCAGCTCCTTGATCTGGAGCGGGAGGGCGACATAGGTCAGGTAGCCGCCGAAGGAGGTCACCGCGAGGGAACCCCACAGCAGCCGGAACTCACGCGACTCCCGCAACGGGGAAAGGTCCATACCGATCTTCACACCACGCATGCTGACGCCTCGCACCCGTCACCGCCAGCGCGTTTCCGGTGCGGCCGGTCCGTGGGGCCTGCCGTGGCCGCCGGGTCTTCGCCGGACGCTCATCGGCCCGACACCGGCCGGACACCAACTGTCGTCAGAGTTCCGGACGCATGTGATCCAGATAACCAGCCCGGGATACACCTCCGAGAGGTTCACGCTGTGTTGACGATTCGCAGGACGACCGGGAGAGCGGTTCTCGCGCTCTCGGTCGCGCTCACCGGCCTCGCCCTCGGCACGCCGTCGCACGCGGCCACGCCGAGCACCTTCACCGCCGGTGACCTGGTGGTCTACCGTGTCGGCAGCGGCAGTTCGTCGCTGACCGGATCGGCGACCGCCGTGTACCTGGACGAGTACAGCCCGAGCGGGACCCTGGTGGAGTCCGTGCCCATGCCGACCGCCGCCTCCGGCTCGGTCAACCCGTTCACCGACAGCGGCACCGCCGCCTCCGACGGCGAACTGACGCTCTCGCCCAACGGCCAGTACCTGGCGGCGGCCGCCTACGACGCGGTTCCCGGCACCGCGAACATCTCCTCGACCAACGCCGTCACCGTGGCCCGGGTCGACGCCTCCGCCGATGTCGACACCTCGACCGTGCTGCCGTCCTTCGCTGCGGGCAACAACGTGCGCAGCGCGGTCACCAGCAACGGCACCGATTTCTGGGTGGCCGGGGCGGCCTCCGGGGTCGCCCACACCACGCTCGGCGCGAGCACCTCGACGGCGCTCAACACCAGTGACACCAACCTGCGCCAGGTCTCCATCCAGGGCGGTCAGCTGTACGCCTCCTCCAACAAGAACTCGCTGACCGTCGCCTCCGTCGGCACCGGTCTGCCCACCACCGCCGGACAGACCGTCAGCAACCTGCCCGGCAACCCGGACTCGGGCGGCGACCCGTACAGCTACGTGCTGTTCACCCTGTCCGGCGGCAGCCACCCGGACACCCTGTACGTCGCGGACAGCAGCGCCGGCAAGGTCGACAAGTACACCTGGTCCGGTTCGAAGTGGGCTTCGGCGGGCTCGGCCAAGGTGTCCGCGGTGACCGGCCTGACCGGGACCCTGGTCGGCGGCGTGCCCACGCTCTACGCGACCGGCAGCGGCTCCTCGGGCACCTCCGGCACCCTGTCCGAGGTGGTCGACAAGGCCGCCGCCGGCGCCAGTATGTCCGGGACGGTCACCACGCTGGCCACCGCCGGATCCGACGAGGCGTTCCGGGGTGTGGCCTTCGCGCCCGGCACCGCCGTCGTCACCGGCCTGGGCACCCCGCCCACCATCAGCTCCGGCACCGCCAACCTGCCCGGCGCCGACGGCAACCCGGGCAACCCCACGGCCGCGATCACCGTCGGCGACACCGCCCTCGGTGCCAGCGCCGTCACCGTGACCGCGACCTCCTCCAACGCCTCGGTGGTACCGAACAGCGGCCTGGCGGTCACCGGCACCGGCGCCGCCCGCACCCTGTCGGTCACCCCGACCGGCGTCGGCTACGCCACCATCACCCTCACCGCGACCGCGACCGACGGCACCAGCGCCAGCACCACCGTCGACTACGCCGCCTCCGGCCCGGTCACCGACCCGGGGACGGTCAGCTACTACTCCGGCGCGGGCAACGGCTCGACCATCATCGACGTCGGCGGCGGCTACATGCTGGTCGGCGACGACGAGTCCAACGTGCTGCGGCTCTACCAGGAGGGCGTGTCCGGGCCGCCGGTCAAGACCTTCGACTTCAGCAGCCAACTGCCGTACGGCAGCACCGAGATCGACATCGAGGCCGCCGCCCGCGCCGGGAACCGGATCTACTGGACCGGGTCGATGAGCAACAGCAGCAGCGGCAACCTCGAACCCGCGCGCAGCACGCTGTTCGCCACCGACATCACCGGCTCCGGCGCGAGCACCACGCTCAGCTACGTCGGCAGCTACACCGGCCTGCGCCAGGCACTGATCAGCTGGGACCAGGACAACGGCAGCGGCCTGGGCGCCAACGCCCTCGGCTTCGCCGCCTCGGCGGCCTCCGGCGTGGACGCCCACGAGAGCGACGCGTTCAACGTGGAGGGCCTGGAGTTCGCCCCGGGCAGCACCACCACCGCCTACCTGGCCTTCCGCGCCCCGCTTGAGCCGACCGGCGTCCGCAACCAGGCGCTGCTGGTGCCGATCACCAACATCGCCTCGCTGGTCACCGGCGGCAACCCGGGCAGCACCACCGCCACCTTCGGCGCGCCGATCCAGTTCAACCTGGGCGGTCTCGGCTACCGGGAGATCCGCAAGAACGCGGACAACCAGTACTTGATCATCGCCGGTTCCTCCGACGAGACCGACGACTTCGCCCTGTACTCCTGGGACGGCGTCGCCACCGACGCGCCGGTGCTGACCCACACCGCCCTGCCCGCCGGAGGCGCCGACGGCTCCTGGGAGTCGATCATGAGCGTCCCCGACCCGCTGGTCTCCGGCAGCCCGGTCACCGTGATGCAGGACAACGGCGACACCGTCTGGTACGGCGACGGCCTGACCTCGAAGACCGGCATGGTCCAGGACTTCCAGAAGGACCTCGGCGAGTCGCTGACCTACACCCCCTGACCGACCCGCACCCCACCCGGGGACCGGCCCGCCGACCACCGGCCCGGCCCCCTGGTCAGACCGGGGGCTGGGGGTCGTACTGGATGCCGCGGCGGACCTCGCGGGCGCGTTGCGGGGAGACCAGGCGGCGGACCAGGTGCAGTGCCATGTCGATCCCGGCCGAGATCCCGGCGGAGGTGATCACGTCACCGTCGTCGACGAACCGGTCCTGGTCGCGGACCTCGATCGTCGGGTCGAGTTCGGCGAGCAGCCCGAGTGAGGCCCAGTGGGTGGTGGCCGGGCGGCCGCGGAGCAGTCCGGCGGCGGCGAAGACCAGGGAGCCGGTGCAGACGCTGGTCATCAGCGGGACCGTCTCCCGCTGCTGCCGGACCCAGTCCAGGTGCCGCTGGTCCTTGAGCTGCGGGCGGGTCCCCATGCCCCCGGGGTGGAGCAGCACGTCCAGCGGCGGCATCGTGGCCGTCGAGTGGTGCGCCTGGACGGTCAGCCCCTTCGCGCAGGTCACGGCCCCGCCGTCGGCGGACACGCAGGAGACCCGCCAGCCGTCCCCCGGGTGGTTCCGGGTCCAGAAGGACAGCACCTCCCACGGGCCGATCGCGTCCAGTTCCTCGACGTCGGGGAACAGCAGGATCCCGATCTCACGCACCGCGTCCGCCCTCCGCCGCCGTGACCGTGTGCCGCAGCAGCAGCGCGGTGGTGACCGGGCCGACTCCGCCGGGCACCGGGGTGTAGGCGCCGGCCCGCTCCTCGGCGGCCGCCCGGTCGACGTCGCCGAGCAGGCCGCCGTCACTGGTCGGGTTGGTGCCCACGTCGATGACGGTGGCGCCGGGCCTGATGTGGTCGGCGCCGATGAAGTCGGCCCGGCCGACCGCGACCACCAGCACGTCGGCCCGGGCGGTCTCCGCCGCCAGGGCGGTCGTCCGCGAGTGACAGACCGTCACCGTGGCGTTCTCGTTGAGCAGCAGCAGCGCGGCGGGCTTGCCGACCACGGTCGAGCGGCCGACCACGACCGTCCGGGCTCCGGCCAGCGGGACCTGCTCGTGCCGCAGGATCTCCAGCACGGCGGCGGCGGTGGCGGGCGCGTAGGTCGGCAGCCCGGCGGCGAGCCGGCCGAGGCTGGCCGGGTTGGCGCCGTCGACGTCCTTGGCGGGGTGGATGTGCGCCGCGACCTCGTCCAGCCGTACCCCGTCGGGCAGCGGGGTCTGGCAGATGACACCGTGGACGGCCGGGTCGGCGGACAGCTCCGCCAGCCGCCCGGCGATGTCGTCCCCGCTGGGACCGTCCAGCTGCTCCACCCGGCAGTCCACTCCGGCCCTGGCGGCGGCGCGTTCGATGGAGCGGACGTACCAGGCGGTCGCCTCGTCCCGGGTGGGTACCAGCACCGCGAGCGTGGGGACGGTACCGGCGGCGCGCAGCGCGGCGGCGGTGGCCGAGACCCCGGCGGTGATCTCCTTGGCGATGGCCCGGCCGTCGATGAGCCTCACCGGGCGATCCTTCCCCGGACCTCCGCGACCACGGCGTCGGCCTCGGCGGCCGCGGCCGGGTACGGGGCCAGCCGGGCCCGCACCGCGTTGTGGCGCTGCGGGTCGGTCATCGAGGCGAGGTTGACCTCGACGTTCACCACGGCCGCCTCCAGCGCGGCGCGCGCGGAGGACGCGGCCACCGCGACGTCCGAGATCACGTTGCTGTTGGCCCCGGCGAGGATCCGGCGGGTCAGCCCGATGACGGCGGCGGCGAGGGCGGCGATCCGCAGCGGCACGTCGGTGGCGCCGAGCAGGGCCTCCTGGATGGCGGCGGTGCGCAGCTGCTTCTCGGCGTCGTCGGCCTTGGGGAGCTGGTAGGCGGCGATGACGGTCTCGAAGGCCGCCGCGTCCTCGGCGGCCAGGCCCAGCGCCTGCTGCCGCAGTTCCTCGGCCTCGGCGAGCGCGGCGGTGAGCTCCGGCTCGTACTGCGCGTACCTGGGGCGACCGATGGTGAGGTTGCACACCATGGAGACCAGCGCGGCACCGACCGCCGCGTTCATCGCGGCCGCCGCGCCTCCGCCCGGCGTGGGGTTCTGCGAGGCGAGTTCCTGAAGCCATCCATCGACCGTCTCGGTCTGCACGCACGTCTCCCTCAGAGTTGCGGATCATGCCGGAACGCTGACGAGCCTACCCCGGGAGGGCGGAGCGATGGTGACTGACAGTCAGTAGCCGCAGGACGCGGAGCGCATGAAGGCGTCCAGCAGAGCGGTCTGGCGTGCGGCGGGGAAGGCGGCGGGGTCGAACAGCGCCTGGACCACCAGTCCGTGGGCGAAGGCCACGGCGGCGGCGGCCAGTTCGTCCGGGTCGGCCGACCGGGGCAGGTCACCGGCGTCCCTGGCCGCCGCCGCGTGCGCGCGCAGCCGGGCCCGGGAACGCTGGTAGCGCTCCGCCTGGGCCCGGGCGAGCGCCGGGTCGGCCAGCGAGACGTCCCAGGAGCTGACCCACACCCGGTTGTCGGCCGCCGCCTCGGGCGTCAGCGGGAGGATGTCCAGCAGCGCCTGCCGCAGTCCCCCGAGGCCCGGCGCCTGCTGCTGCTGGGTGCTGCCCGGGCTCCGTCGCTGCTGCTCCCTGCGCTCGTCCAGCAGTTCCAGCGCGTGGGCCAGCAGCGCGTGCTTGGTGGGGAAGTAGTGGGTGAGCAGGCCGGTACTGGCGCCCATCCGTGCCGCGACGGCACGCAGTGTCAGTCCGCCGAAACCGCCTTCGGCCAGCACGCCCCACACCGCCTCGGAGACGTCCCGGCGGCGGGCTTCATGGTCTCCACGGGCTGGCGGCATGGCGCTATCGTACATACCGAACGCTTGCTATGTACCCGCCTCCCTCCTCGACTGGAGCCACCGTGTTCGCGATACCGCTTGCCGACGACGCCGAGCTGCGCCCGCTGGAACCCTGGCAGGCCGCCGAGTTCCTGGCCCATATCGACCGCGCCCGGGCCCATCTGGATCCCTGGATCCCCTTCGCCCGCCGCTCCACCGACCTGGAGTCGGCCCGGGCCACGCTCCAGCGCTACGCCGATCTGCAGGCCGCGGACAGCGGCCGGATCGTCGGGATCTGGCGGCAGGGACGGCTGGTCGGCGGCGCCATGTTCGTCTCCTTCAAGGCGGACTCCGGGGTCGGCGAGATCGGCGTCTGGACCGAGCCGGACGGCGAGGGCCACGGCCTGGTCACCGCGGCCGTCCGGATCCTGCTGGACTGGGGCTTCCGGACCCGTGGGCTGGCCCGGATCGAGTGGTGGAACTCCGCCGTGAACACCCGCAGCCGCGCGGTCGCCCAGCGGGTCGGCATGACCAGGGACGGGGTCCTGCGCAAGTACTACCCGCACAACGGGGTACGCCACGACAAGGAGATCTGGTCGCTGCTGGCCGAGGAGTGGCAGGGCGCCTGAGCGCCACCGGCGACCGGCCCCGGCCGTACCGGACCGTACCGGACCGGGGTCAGTCGGCCCCTTGCTGCCCCGCTCCGGGGCGGGACGCCTGCCGCCGCAGGCCCATCTGTACCGCTCCGACCACGACCCTGGCGGCGAAGCCGACCAGGGCCAGGTCGCCGAGCATCTGCACGGTGCTGACGATCCGTGCCGCCTCGGAGACGGGGGCGATGTCGCCGAAGCCGACGGTGGAGAACATGGTGACGGTGAAGTAGAGCGAGTCGGTGCGGGTCAGCGGCTGGGTGAAGTCCGCGTGGTCGGCCCTGCCCATGAGGAAGT
>Ga0302311_10006094_pt1 | contig 12575 bp, 10 predicted proteins | sample III_Palsa_N1_3_FD_200449 | JGI IMG/M metagenome (GOLD analysis project Ga0302311, IMG submission 200449) | Peat permafrost microbial communities from Stordalen Mire near Abisko, Sweden - III_Palsa_N1_3 | ecosystem: Environmental > Terrestrial > Soil > Palsa > Peat permafrost | place: Sweden... | reverse complement strand
CATGCGGCGGCGCATCGACCGCTGGATTTTCACCCGCCTCAAGCGCGTGCCGGGGCCAGTGGAAGTGTCGCGCCGCCGCGTCTACATCCTGCCCACCCGTTACGGCTACGGCTTCGGCCTGCTGTTGCTGGTGATGCTGCTGGGCTCGATGAACTACAGCAACAGCATGGCCTTCGCCCTCACCTTCCTGCTGGCCGGACTGGGCCTGGTGTCGATGCATCACACCCACGCCAACCTGGTGAACATCCGGGTGCGCAGCGGCCGCATCCAGCCGACCTTCGCCGGCGACGTGGCGCGCTTCACCCTGGAGCTGGAAAACCCCGCGCCGGCGACCCGCTACGCCCTGCAGGCCGGCTGGTCGGACCAGACACCGCTGGGCAGCACCGACCTGCCCGGCCAGCACGGCGGCACCCTGACCCTCAGCCTTCCGGCGCCGCAGCGCGGCTGGCTGCCGGCGCCGCGCTTCTCTGTCCTCACCGAATTCCCCCTGGGCCTGTTCCACGCCTGGACCTGGATCGAGCTGGACATGGCCTGCCTGGTTTATCCCAGGCCGGCGGCGCGCGGCGAGCGACCGCCGGCCACCACCGGCGGCACCGGCCCGCGCGCCGGCCTGCGCCCGGGCCAGGAGGAATTCGCCGGCCTGCGCAGCTACCAGCGCGGCGACGCGATGCGCTCGATCCACTGGAAAAGCATGTCCAAGCTGCAGACGCCTCAGGTCAAGCAGTTCGCCGAAACGCTGGAAAAGGAGCTGTGGTTCGACTGGAGCGCTCTACCTCCCGGCTGGGACGCCGAGCGCCGCCTGTCGCAGCTGGCGCGCTGGGTGCTGGACGCCGATGGCGACCGCCGCAATTACGGCCTGCGCCTGCCGGAGTTCGCGCAGGCGCCGGGCCAGGGCGAGCTGCACCGGCATGAATGCCTGCGGGCCCTGGCGCTGTACCAGGCGCCGCAATGAGCCTCTTGCGAGCGATATGCGCCGACATCACCACGCTCACGGTCGATGCCATCGTCAATGCCGCCAATGAAACCCTGCTCGGCGGCGGCGGTGTCGATGGCGCCATTCACCATGCCGCCGGTCCCGGCCTGCTGTCGGAATGCCGCCGGCTGCCCGAGCTGAGCTCCGGCGTGCGCTGCCCCACCGGCGAGGCGCGCATCACCTCCGGATATGCGCTCAAGGCAGTCTGGGTCATCCATACCGTTGGCCCGGTGTGGCAGGGCGGCGGCCGCAACGAGGCCGCCCTGCTGGCGGCCTGCTATCGCAATGTGCTGGCCCTGGCGCGACAACAGGGACTGCGCAGCGTGGCCTTCCCGGCCATCAGCTGCGGGATATATCGCTATCCGCTGGCCGAGGCCGCCGCCATCGCCGTGGGCACGGTGCGGACGGTGCAGGCGCAGGCGCCAGCTGCCGCAGAGATCGAGATCACCTTCGTCTGCTTCAGCGAAACGATCCTTGCCGCGTACCAGGCCGAACTGAGCCGCGCCGCCGCATGATCGACATCCTGCCCCGCGCCGTGATGCTGCGCCTGCTAGCCATCCTGGCCATCGTGCTGGTGCCGCATGTGCAGCGCCTGCCATTATGGGAAGTCCTGCTGGTGAGCGCCGTCGGCCTGTGGCGCCTGCTGGCCACCCTGCGGCAGTGGCGGCCGATGCCGCGCTGGCTGCGCGTGATCCTGACCATCGGCGCCTTCGTGGGGGTTTACGCCAGCTTCGGCAATGTTTCGGGGCAAGCCGCCGGCGTGGCCCTGCTGACGGTGATGGCGGCCCTCAAGCTGACCGAGCTCAACAAGCGCCGCGATGTGATGGTGATGGTGCTACTGATGTACTTCATCCTCATCACGCATTTCCTGTTCTCGCAGGAAATATGGACCGTGATCTACCTGCTGCTCTGCGCGGTGCTCATTACCAGCCTGCTGGTCGAGGCCAATCACCCCGATGGCGCACTGCCGCTGCGCGCCTCCCTGCGCCTGGGCGGGCGCCTGGTGATGCATGCGCTGCCGCTGATGGTGGTGCTGTTCCTGCTGTTCCCGCGCATCCCCGGCCCGCTGTGGGGCCTGCCCACAGACGCCGGCGCGGCGCTGAGCGGCCTGTCCGAGGACATGGCCCCCGGCGAAATCCAGAGCCTGATCGAATCCGACGAGGTCGCCTTCCGGGTGCGCTTCAACGGCCCGGCGCCGCCGTCCGACGAACTCTACTGGCGCGGCCCGGTGCTAGCGCATTTCGACGGCCGCCGCTGGGAAGCCGGCTGGCGTCCGGCCGGCGGCGCCACCGCCGAGCTCGGCGAGCCCGTCTACAGCTACGAAATCACCCTCGAGCCGCAGCGCCGGCCGTGGCTGCTGGCGCTGGACCTGCCGGGCCGCAACAGCCTGCCGCAGGACGCAACGCTCACCGCAGACTATCAGCTGGTGGCCGGGGGCGCGGTGAAGGAGCGGCGGGTGTACCAGCTCAGCTCACACCCGCATTACCGCCTGCAGACCGATCTGCCGGAGGCGCAGCGCCACGTCTTCCTGCAATTGCCAACCGGCTCCAATCCCCGCACCCGCGCCCTGGCGCAGCAATGGCGCGAACAGGGCCTCGACGATGCCGCGGTCGTGAAAGCGGCGCTGGAGATGTTCCGCAGCAAGAACTTCTTCTACACCACCCACCCGCCGGTGCTGGGCCGCAACGGCATCGACGAGTTCCTGTTCGATACCCACCGCGGCTTCTGCGAGCACTACTCCAGCAGCTTCACCGTGCTGATGCGCGCCGCCGGTATCCCGGCGCGAGTGGTCACCGGCTACCAGGGCGCCAGTCGCAACGAGTACGGAGAATACTATGTAGTACGGCAGTCCGACGCCCACGCCTGGAGCGAGGTATGGCTGGCCGGACAGGGCTGGACCCGTGTCGATCCCACCGCCGCGGTGTCGCCGCAGCGCATCGAGCAGGGCATCGGCACCGCCCTCGAAGGCACCGGCGACCTGCCCTCCTATCTCGACCCGGCGTGGCGCGGCTACCGCCTGCGCGCCCTGTTCGAGGCGCGCTGGGATTGGGTCAACGAGGAATGGAACCGCTGGATCCTGGGCTATGGCCCCGACGTCCAGCAGGAAGTGCTGGGCCGGCTCGGCCTGGTCGACTGGAGCGACATGATCCTGGCCCTGACCGTGGCGATCAGCCTGATCCTGGGCCTGCTCGGCCTGGGCCTGATGCGGCAGTTCCTGCCCCGGCGCGAGCCGGACCCGGTGCAGCAGCAATGGCTCAAGGCGCGCCGGCGGCTGGCGCGCGCCGGCTTCAGCCAGCGGCCGGACGAGGGGCCGCTGGACTTCGCCGGACGGGTTGCAGCCGGGCGGCCCGATCTGGCGGGCGCCATGGAGCGGGTCTGCGCCCTGTACCTGCGGCTGCGTTACCTGCAGGCGCCGGATGCAGCGGCGCAACGCGAACTGGGCGAAGCGGTGACAGCCCTGCGCATTTGATGCCGCCCCGGTAATGTCATCCTGAGCGCAGCGAAGGATCTGGCCTCACCGCATGATTTGCACTTCACTACGCGTGGAATGACCAACATTCATAAGCGAGCTTCAAGGCCACCGCCTCAACTCACAGCTGCGCCCGAATCGCCCACAGGTCCGGAAACAGCGGCCTGAACAAGGTATCCCGCAGGTAGGCCGCACCGGAGGAGCCGCCGCTGCCCGGCTTGGCGCCGATGGTGCGCTCGACCATCTTAACGTGACGGTAGCGCCACTCCTGCAAGCCCTCGTCGAGATCGACCAGGCGCTCGCACACCTGGGCCTGGAACGGCAGGGTGCGGTATACCGTCAGCAGCGCCTGCTGCACCTCCTCGTCCGCCGCCGTCGGCTGCGCAACATCGCGGCCCAGCACGCGCTGCGGCAGGCTCACGCCGTTGCCTTGCAGGTAATGCAGAAAGCAGTCGTAGACCGAGGCTTCGCCCATCAGCGTGGCCAGCTCGGCACGCTCGCGGCTGTCCGGGGGATAGTTGTCCAGCGCCACGGCGCGCTTGTGGCCCAGCAGGAATTCCACCGCGCGAAACTGGAACGACTGGAAGCCGCTGGACGCCTGCAAGCGGGAGCGGAAGGCGTTGAACGACAGCGGCGTCATCGTCTCCAGAATGTCCACCTGCCCCACCAGGGTCTTGAGGATGGTCAGGGTGCGCTTCAGCGTCGCCAGCGCGCGCGGCGTGTCGCCGGCTTCAAAAGCCGTGCGCAGATAGCGCAGCTCGTGCAGGCATTGCTTGAACCACAGCTCGTAGACCTGGTGGATGACGATGAACAGCAGCTCATCGTGTTCGGCGGACAGCGGCCGCTGCTGGCCGAGCAGGCCATCGAGTTTCAGGTACTCGGAATACGTCAGGGATTTTTCATGGGTCATGCGCGATTTTAAGGCCGTTCCGGGTGACGGTGTCGTCACACCCCGGTCGCGGGCTCCTGTACCCGCGACAGCAGCACCGCGCCGATCACGAAAAACACCGACAGCACCATGATCGACAGGTGCGGGCTACCGGTGGCCAGCGCCACCAGGCCGACCACCAGCGGCCCCAGCACCGCGGCGAACTTGCCGAGCATGTTGTAGAAGCCGAAATATTCGCCGGAACGCTCGCGCGGGATCAGTCGCGAGAAATAGGAGCGGGACAGCGCCTGCACCCCGCCCTGTACCAGGGCCACGCCTACTGCCATCTCGTAGAACTGCTTCTCGGTCTGCATGAAATAGGCCCAGATGCTGAGCAGGGCGAACACCGCCAACCCCAGATAGATGGCGCGCTTGGTGCCGATCCAGGCTGCCAGCGGCCCGAAGGCCCAGGCCGCCGGAAAACTGATGAACTGCACCATCAGCAAAGCGGTGATCAGGGTATTAGTGGAAAAGCCCAGCTTGGCGCCGAAATCGACCGCCATCTGTTGCAGCGTGCCGATGGCATCGATGTACAGCCAGTAGGCGATCAGGAAGCGCAGTACCGGCTTGTTGCGGATGACCGACTTCAGCGTCTCCCACAGTTCGCGCCAGCCGGTCGCCTCTTCCACCGCCGGCGCCTCCGGCACGTAGCGGAACAGCGGCAGACAGAACAGGGCCCACCATAGCGCCACGCTGATGAAAGCCGCGCGCGTCGCCGCCGTGGCGTCGGCCAGACCGAACTTCTGCGGATACAGCACCATCGCCACGTCGAACAGGAACAGGACTCCGCCGCCGAGATAGCCCATGGCGAAGCCGAACGAGGAAACCCGGTCCGATTCCTCCGGCTCCGCCACCTGCACCAGCAAGGCATCGTTGAAGGAGTAGCTGGCGAAAAAGCCGATCGAGGCCACGCCAAACACCACCAGAGACCACAACCATTGCCCGGCGCCGACGAAGGCCAGGGCTGCGCTGGCGGCGACGCCCAGTATCGTGAACAGACCGAGATAACGTTTTTTCTGTCCGCGCCGGTCGGCCAGCGCGCCGAGCCAGGGCGCGATCAGCATGACCACGAAACTGGCCGCCGAATTGCTCAGGCCGAGGTAAAAAGTGGAGGTGGAGCCGGGCAGATCCTTGGCCCAGTATTTATCGAAAAAGATCGGGAAAAAACCGACCAGGATAGTGGTGGAAAAGGCATGGTTGGCCCAGGCGTTGAGCGCCCAGGCAATCTGGCTTTTACGCCTGGCGCTCATGATGGGCACGGTATGGATTGGCGCCGCGAATCAGACAATGTCGAAACCCAGCACCAGGGCGTCTTCCCTGCCCCCGTCCGCCGGGTAATACCCTTTGCGCAGGCCCAGCCGCTGGAAGCCCTGCGATTCGTACAGATGAATCGCCGCCTTGTTGGACTTGCGCACTTCCAGCAGCACGATGGTGGCGTTGGCGGCCCGCGCCAGCACGATCATGTGCTCCAGCAGCATCCGCCCCAGGCCATGCTTCTGGCTGGAAGGATCGATGCACAGATTGAGCACATGCGCCTCGTCCACCGCCATGCTCATCAAGGCATAGCCGATGATGGCGCCGCGCTCGTCGTTGAGGATCCAGCCGCTGTAGCCGGCCTTGAGGCAGTCGCGGAAAATGCCGTCCGACCAGGGAAACGGATAGGCGCGCTGCTCGATCTCCAGCACCTGCGGCAGGTGCGAGACATGCATCGGCAGAATCTGCCAGTCCGGTTTCAGTTGCGCGCTCATGGCACCCGTCCCATGCCGCCTTCCCCAGGGCGGTCGGTGACAGCTTAACCTAGCCCGCGAGTAGCTGGTGTACCCGCTTCAGATCGGCCCAGCTCTTGGCCTTCTCACCGGGGCTGCGCAGCAGATAGGCCGGGTGATAGGTGATCAGCAGGGGGGTGCGCTCGGGGCCGTACTCATGCACCGGCCCGCGCAGCTTGGACAGCGGTGCATCGGTGCCGAGCAGGCGCTGCGCGGCGATGCGTCCCAGGGCCACGATCAGCTTCGGCTTGACCAGGCGGATCTGCTGGTCCAGGTAAGGCCGGCAGGCGTCCACCTCGTCGGCTTCCGGATCGCGGTTGCCCGGCGGCCGGCACTTGACCACATTGGCGATGAACACCGCCTTGCCCGGCGCCTCCTCGTTGCGCGAGCGGCCGATGGCCTTGAGCATCTCGTCGAGCAGCTTGCCGGCGCGGCCGACAAAGGGCTCGCCCCTGGCATCCTCGTCCGCGCCCGGCCCCTCGCCCACCACCATCAGCGGCGCCGATTGCTGGCCTACGCCGAACACAGTGTTGGTGCGGGTGGTGCACAGCTTGCAGCGCATGCAGCCGGCCACAGCGGTCCTCAACCCCTCCCAGTCGGTCGGAACCTCGAGTGCGGCGACCGGCGGGCTGCGGAACTTCTCAGGCATAGGCGGACTCTGAAGGATTGCCGGCGCTTCCTGAATAATAGCCGGCGTCTGTGCCGGCACAGCTACCTGGAGGGGCTGGTTTGGCGTATGGCTACGTTGTAGCCAAGTCTCGATGCCAAGAGCATCGAGAACCTGTTTGCGGCGTGTCGAATCCATGCGCGAACTTTAGCCGATCTTGGACCGTGCCGGACACGGAAACGGCGTTTCACAGGATGTGAAGCGCCGTAGCTTAACCACATGTCACGGAGAGACTCGCATGAAACGTTATTTGATCGGCGCCCTGGCGGGCGCAACCCTGCTCGGCCTGTTTGCCTGCAGCAACAACAACAACAGCACCCCTCCCTTTACCGGCGCCTTCCGTCTGGTCAACGGCACCACCGATTCCACCAGCATCAGCGCCAGCGCCACCAGCGGCTTTACCTCGGTCGGCGGCAACTTCGATTCCGCCGGTTCCACCGTCAACCCGCCGGAAGGCAGCTATAACGTCCAGCTTACCGAAAGCGGCGCCAGCGGCCCGTTTACAACGGTCGACAATGTGCAGATCCAGCACAACAATGTGACCACGCTCTACACCTACGGCACCATCGGCGGGGGCACCGCCAACGGCTTCGCCGTGGAGGAGAACCTGACCGCGCCTTCCGGCAGCAATTTCACCTTTCAATTCGTCAACGACACCACACAATCCGCCACCGCGACGCTCGACGTCTATCTGGTGACACCTGGCGCCGGCATCTCCGGCGCGCAACCGGTCGCCTCGGTCAATGCGGGTGCGGCGTCGACGGCGACGCCGATCAGCGGCGGCAAATATGAAATCATCGTCACCAATGGCACCAGCATCATCTACGACAGTGGCAGCGGCCAGGCCGGTGTGGTCCTACCGAATACGGACACCAATGTCATACAGATTGGCGCCCTGGATGCCACTGCCGCGCAAGCTGCCCCGGTGGCCAGCGGCGGCGCCGATTCACCGATCACGTTGATGATAACGGACAACAACGGCGGTGAGGCGCTGCACCTCAACGGCCAGAACTGAAGCCACGGAAGCAATAAAGCCCCGGACGGTTCAGCCGTCCGGGGCTTTGCGCGTATCAGCGGTCCGGACCACAGGTCGCCCGAAGCCAACTTGTTACGGCCTGCGAAATCCGGAATAAAACCGTATCGATCCGGAATCACCGGACCATCCTGTGTGTGGAATCGAACGGATGATGGGCGCAGGAAGTACCCACAATCATTGCACAGTCTATTTTGGCTCGCGGAGAAGACGCAATGAAACAGCACTACCTGGCCCCTACGCTCTTTGGAATCATCGGCACCGGCCTGCTGGCCCTTTCCGCCTGCGGCGGAGGCGACAACAACAGCACCCCGCCACTGGCCGGCGCCTTCCGCATCGCCAACGGCATCACCGATTCGATCGGCCTGGACGCCGCACTCAGCAACGTCTCGTCCTTCAGCGGCATCAGTTTCGGCACCGCCAGCGGCATCGACAACCCGCCGACGGGAAGCTACAAGACGCAGCTGACCAGCAATAGCCAGACCTTCACCGTCAACAACACCAGTATCGATCACAACAACGTCACCACCGTCTTCGCCGCCGGCCAGATTGGCAATGGCTCGGAGAACGGATTTCCGGTTGAAGAAAACCTGCAGGCGCCGAACAGCGGTCAGTTCAACGTGCAATTCGTGGCCGATGCGGCCTCGCGCACCGGACCGATCAATTTCTTCCTCATCACACCGGGCAGCGGCATCAGCGGCAAAACCGCCAACGCCACCGTGGAGTATCCGTTCGACTCCGCCCCGACCTCACCGGCATTCTCCGCCACCACCGGCGTCGCCACCGGCACCTACGAGATCGTCGTCACCAACGCCCTGGGCGTGACACTGTTCGACAGCGGCCCCAAGGGCGTCGCCCTGCCGACCGCCGGCAACGTCCTGCAGATCGCGGCGATCGACACCGCCTCGGGCAGCAACCCTATCTCGGTGCTGGTGCTCGACAACAACGGCGGCAACAACGATCTGCTCGACGGCGCCAACTGAAGCAAAGCAAAATCCCCGGGGATTTAGTTTAGTAAAGCCCTTGCTTATTTCAACAGTCCGGGCCATGGATGGCCCGGTGCTTGACAGGACGTCATTCGCTTCGAGCCCACCCCTACGGGGTGGACTCGAAGCTGCGTTGCGGATGCGCACTGATCGGCACTTCCAGCCGGTTGATGGCATTCACGTAAGCCTTGGCCGAAGCGATGACGATGTCGGTGTCGGCGCCGAGGCCGTTGACCACGCGCCCGTCCTTGCTCAGCCGCACCGTCACCTCGCCCTGTGAATCGGTGCCGGTGGTGATGTTGTTGACCGAATAGAGCAGCAGTTTCGCGCCGCTGCCGACCAGCTTCTCGATGGCGGCGAATACCGCATCGACCGGGCCATCACCCTGCGCCTGCGCCTCCTGGATGGTGCCGGCCAGATTGAGCGCCACCTTGGCGATCGGCCGCGTGCCGGTCTTCGAAGCCGCTTCCATCCATTCCAGCTGCACCCGTTCCTCGGAACGCGCCGCATCGGACTGGGTGACCAGCATCTGCAGGTCTTCGTCGAAGATTTCGTGCTTCTTGTCAGCCAGGTCCTTGAAGCGGGCAAAGGCCTCGGCCAGCTCGGCCTCGGAGCGGAACTTGTAGCCCAGCTCCTCCAGCCGCGCGCGGAAGGCACTGCGTCCGGACAGCTTGCCCAGGGTCAGCTTGTTCTTCGCCCAGCCCACATCCTCGGCGCGCATGATCTCGTAGGTTTCGCGATGCTTCAGCACACCGTCCTGGTGGATGCCGGACTCATGCGCGAACGCATTGGCGCCGACCACCGCCTTGTTCGGCTGCACCGGATAGCCGGTGATGCCCGAGACCAGGCGCGAGCAGGGCACGATCTGCGTGGCGTCGATGCGCGTCTGTACATCGAATACGTCGGAGCGCGTCTTCACCGCCATCACCACCTCTTCCAGCGAGGCGTTGCCGGCGCGCTCGCCCAGGCCGTTGATGGTGCACTCCACCTGGCGCGCGCCGTTCTGCACCGCCGCCAGCGAGTTGGCCACCGCCAGGCCCAGGTCGTTGTGGCAATGGGTGGACCAGATCACCTGGTCCGAATTGGGCACGCGCTCGATCAGCTGGCGCATGCGCTCGCCCCACAGCCCGGGAATGGAGTAACCGACCGTATCCGGCACATTGATGGTGGTGGCGCCGGCCTTGATCACCGCCTCGAACACCCGGCACAGGAAATCCAGGTCGGAACGCACCGCGTCCTCGGCCGAGAACTCGACGTCGTCGGTGAACTGGCGCGCCAGCTTCACCGCGCCCACCGCGCTGTCGAATACCTGATCCGGCGACATGCGCAGCTTCTTCTCCATGTGGATCGGGCTGGTCGCGATGAAGGTGTGGATACGCTTCCGGCGGCCCAGCTTGAGCGCCTCGCCGGCCTTGTGGATGTCGCCGGCATTGGCGCGCGCCAGCGAGCACACGGTGCAATCGGTGATCTCGCGGGCGATGCTCTGCACCGCGGCGAAATCGCCGGGGCTGGCGGCGGCAAAGCCCGCCTCGATGACATCCACCCGCAGGCGCTGCAGCGCGAGCGCGATGCGCAGCTTCTCGTCCTGCGTCATGGCCGCGCCGGGCGACTGCTCGCCGTCGCGCAAGGTGGTGTCGAAAATGATCAGCTGTTGTTTGCTCATGGGAATCTCGCAGGATCTCGCATTTGATTCCGCCGGCGCAGCCGGCGTTCAGCAGTCCAAACCAGGGATGGTTTGGTGCTTGACAGGGACGTTACGCAATTTTATTCACGGCTTGACCCCCGTGCGGGCATGGATTTTTGTCTGCCTTACGGCAGAAGTCGAAGCGCAAGCAGCAGCGAGCGGCGGGAGAGGGCCGCGCTGGTGATACCGAAATGGCTGCTGTTCGACTGCATGACTTCCAAACTATAGCGGATGCGCTCGCGCCTGCCAATCAGGCCGCCGCCGGCGGCACCGCGGGCGGCGGCGCCTTGCGGCGGCGCAGCCTGCGCCACAGCGTGGCCAGCGGTCCGGACAGGGCGTAGATGAAGAAAATCAGGAACAGGATCAGCGGCGGCTTGCGCCCGGCGACCAGCACCACCAGCCACAGCACACCCAGCACGCCCACGAACGGCAGGAAGCGGATGCGCTGGGTCAGGCTGATCTTCTTGAAGCTGTTATAGCGGATGTTGCTCACCATCAGCACCGCCGCGCCGAGGGTCAGCAGGCTGGCCGGGATCAGCACCTCGTCACCGGTAATGCCGTGGTCGTAGGCGCTCCAGACGAAGAACACCACCACCGCCGCGGCCGCCGGACTGGGCAGGCCGAAAAAATCCTTGTTGCTACCGGAAATCGCGGCCAGCACGTTGAAGCGGGCCAGGCGCAGGGCGGCGCAGGCGGCATAGGAGAAGGCAATCACGCCGCCGAAGCGGATGCCGAACCAGCGGAACTCGATGAAATGCAGGCTGAACGCGTACATGACAATGCTGGAGGCGATGCCGAACGCCGCCATGTCGCAGAGCGAATCGTATTCCTTGCCGAAATCGCTGGCGGTATTGGTCAGCCGCGCCACGCGCCCGTCGAGCGAGTCGGCGATCATGGCGAAGAGGATGCCCATGGCGGCATGGTCGAAGCGATCGGCCATGGCCGAAACGATGGCGTAGAACGCCCCCAGCAGGGTGCCGGTGGTGAACAGGTTCGGCAGCAGGTAGATGCCTTTGCGTCTTTTGCGGGGAAGCCGGGCTTCGTCCATTGCGCACTGATCCTGGCGGCTGATCCGCCATATTAAGGGTTTATCGCCCCTTCAAAAAAGAAAGGACGCCCCGTTTAAGGGCGTCCCGAACTTCAGCAGCGCAAATCCCCCGCCGGCTGGCTGCGCCGGACGGGTCAGGACTTGCTTAGTTCTTGGCCTTGTCCACCAGCTTGTTCTTGGCGATCCAGGGCATCATCGAGCGCAGCTTGGCACCGACCTTCTCGATCTGGTGCTCGGCGCCGATGCGGCGGTTGGCCTTCAGCGTCGGCTGGCCAGCCTGGTTCTCCAGCACGAATTCGCGCGCGAACTGGCCGGTCTGGATCTCGGTGAGGATGCGCTTCATCTCGATCTTGGTCTGCTCGGTGACGACGCGCGGACCGCGCGTGTAGTCGCCGTACTCGGCCGTGTTGGAGATGGAGTAGCGCATCGTCGCCATGCCGCCCTCGTACATCAAGTCGACGATCAGCTTGAGCTCGTGGAGGCACTCGAAATAGGCCATTTCCGGCGCGTAGCCGGCTTCGACCAGGGTCTCGAAACCGGCCTGCACCAGCGCGGTGGCGCCGCCGCAAAGCACGGCCTGCTCGCCGAACAGGTCGGTCTCGGTCTCTTCCTTGAAGCTGGTCTCGATGATGCCGGCGCGGCCGCCGCCATTAGCGGACGCGTAGGACAGCGCGATCTGCTTGGCCTGGCCGGAAGCGTCCTGGTGAACGCAGATCAGGCTGGGCACGCCGCCGCCCTGGGTGTAGGTGCTGCGCACCAGGTGGCCGGGGCCCTTGGGGGCGACCATGATCACGTCCAGATCGGCGCGCGGCTCGATCAGCTGGAAGTGGATGTTGAAGCCGTGGGCGAAGGCCAGCACGCCGCCCTGCTTGAGGTTGCCGGCGACGCTTTCTTCGTAGATCTTGCGCTGGTCCTGGTCGGGAGCCAGGATCATCACCAGGTCGGCACCCTTCACCGCTTCGGCGACTTCCTTGACCTTGAGCCCGGCGCCCTCGGCCTTGGCCCAGGACTTGGAGCCCC
>Ga0302311_10006093_pt1 | contig 12577 bp, 8 predicted proteins | sample III_Palsa_N1_3_FD_200449 | JGI IMG/M metagenome (GOLD analysis project Ga0302311, IMG submission 200449) | Peat permafrost microbial communities from Stordalen Mire near Abisko, Sweden - III_Palsa_N1_3 | ecosystem: Environmental > Terrestrial > Soil > Palsa > Peat permafrost | place: Sweden... | reverse complement strand
GCAACTCCATGATTACGCCGACTCGCTGCGCACGGTCTTGTTGCGCGTGCCCGGTGTGGCGAAGGTCAATTATTTCGGCGACCAGGACGAGCGCGTCTATGTGGAGATAGCGAACACGCAACTCACGCGGCTCGGGATCTCGCCGCAGCAGATTGCTCAGGCTATCGACGGTCAGAATGCGGTTGCGCCCTCCGGTACGCTGAATACGCCTGACGACCGCGTGTTCGTGCGGCCGACCGGCCAGATCACCGATATGGCCGCGCTCGCCAACACGCTGATCCGTGTCAACGGGCGGTCATTCCGTCTTGGCGACATAGCAACCATCAAGCGCGGCTATCTCGATCCTCCGGTCACGCAGATGCGCGCGGGTGAGAAGCCGGTGCTGGGTATTGGTATCACGATGCAGCCGGGTCAGGACGTCGTGCAACTGGGCAAGGCGCTGGATGCCAAGGTCGCCGAATTGCGGGCGCAACTCCCCGCCGGCCTCGTGCTCAACGAAGTGTCGAGCATGCCGCATGCGGTATCGAAGTCAGTCGATGACTTTCTCGAAGCCGTCGCCGAAGCGGTCATCATCGTGCTGATCGTGAGCCTGGTGTCGCTGGGCGTGCGGACAGGCATGGTGGTCGTGATCTCGATTCCAGTCGTGCTCGCGGTCACCGCCCTCTTCATGTATCTCTTCGATATCGGCCTGCACAAGGTCTCGCTCGGGACGCTGGTCCTCGCGCTAGGTCTGCTGGTCGACGACGCGATCATCGCCGTCGAGATGATGGCGGTGAAACTCGAACAGGGATGGAATCGCTCGCGTGCCGCGGCCTACGCCTATACCAGCACAGCGTTCCCCATGCTCACGGGCACGCTCGTCACCGTGGCCGGTTTCCTGCCGATCGCACTGGCCAAATCCAGCACCGGCGAATACACGCGCTCGATCTTCGAAGTGTCGGCCATTGCGTTGATCGCCTCGTGGTTCGCGGCGGTCGTGCTGATTCCGCTGCTCGGCTACAAGCTGTTGCCTGAGCGCAAACGCGAGGCGCATCACGCCCACGATCATGAACACGATATCTACAACACGAAGTTCTATACCCGTCTGCGCGGCTGGCTGACGTGGTGTATTGAGCGGCGCTTTGTTGTGCTCGGCATCACGCTCGTACTGTTCGTGATCGCGCTGGCAGGGTTCACGCTGGTTCCCCAACAATTTTTCCCGAGCTCGGACCGCTCGGAACTGCTCGTCGATGTCCGGCTGCAAGAAGGCGCCTCGTTCGAAGCTACGCTGCGCGAGACCAAACGTCTTGAGAAGGTGCTGGAGGGACGGCCCGAGGTCGACCATTTGGTGAACTTCGTCGGCTCGGGTGCGCCGCGCTTCTATCTGCCGCTCGACCAGCAGTTGCAAGTGGCGAACTTCGCGCAGTTTGTCATCACGGCGAAGTCAGTCGACGATCGCGAGAAGCTTGCACGCTGGCTCGAGCCTGTGTTGCGCGATAAGTTTTCATCGATTCGCACGCGTTTGTCACGACTCGAAAACGGTCCGCCGGTCGGCTATCCGGTGCAGTTCCGCGTGAGCGGCGACGATCTGCCGACGGTGCGCGGTATCGCTGAAAAGGTCTTCGCCGAAATGAGTGCTGACAGCGGCACGGCCAATGTCCAGTACGACTGGGATGAACCTTCGGAGCGCTCGGTGCGTTTTGATATCGACCAGAAGAAGGCGCGTGAACTGGGTATTAGTTCGCAGGACGTATCGGATTTCCTCGCGATGCAACTGACCGGTTATACCGTCACGCAGTATCGCGAGCGCGACAAGCTGATCAGCGTCGACTTGCGCGCACCGAAAAGCGAACGGGTCGATCCGGCGAAGCTCGCCACGCTGGCGATGCCGACTCCGAACGGACCCGTGCCGCTTGGAACGATCGGGCACGTGGTGAACGATCTCGAATACGGCGTGATCTGGGAACGCGACCGTCAGCCGACCATCACCGTGCAGTCGGACGTGAAGGCCGGCGCGCAGGGTATTGACGTGACGCATGCGATCGAGAAGAAGCTCGCCACGTTGCGCGCGGGCTTGCCTGTGGGGTATCGGATAGAAGTGGGCGGACCTGTTGAGGAAAGCGAGAAAGGCCAATCGTCCATCAACGCGCAAATGCCGATCATGGCGATTGTCGTGCTGACGCTGCTGATGATCCAGTTGCAGAGCTTTGCACGCGTGATGATGGTGGTGCTCACCGCGCCGCTCGGGTTGATTGGCGTGGTGATCGCGTTGCTGCTGTTCAACAAGCCGTTCGGGTTTGTTGCCATGCTGGGTGTGATCGCCATGTTCGGGATCATCATGCGCAACTCGGTGATTCTCGTGGATCAGATCGAGCAGGACATTGCCGCGGGGCATCCTCGCTTCGACGCTATCGTGGGCGCCACGGTACGGCGTTTCCGGCCGATCACGCTGACCGCCGCCGCTGCCGTGCTCGCGCTGATCCCGCTGTTGCGCAGCAACTTCTTCGGTCCGATGGCAACCGCGCTGATGGGCGGCATCACGAGCGCGACCGTGCTTACGCTGTTTTATCTGCCGGCGCTGTATGCGGCTTCGTTCAAGGTGCGGCGTAACGAGCGCGCGGGGTTTGAAGATCCAGACGCACCCTCAACGCCCGATACCCGCAATGGAGGCCAGTCATGACACGCTCTGCCCTCACTGCTCTTGGCTTTGCAGCCGCCCTTTCCGCCCTTTCCGTCCTTTCCGCCTGCTCGTTTGGCCCGGATGGAAAGCCGCCCGTCATGCCGGCGGTGGCCCATTACGGCGCCGACGCGCAACCCGTTCGCACTGTAACGGCCGAAGGGGTATCGCAGAATTTCGACGCCGGTGCGAAACCCGTGCCCGAGTGGTGGAAGCTCTATCGTTCGGAACCGTTGAACGCGCTGGTCGATGAAGGTTTGCGTAATAGCCCAAGCCTCGCCGCGACGGACAAAACCCTCGCTGCGGCGCGCGAGCAACTGCGGGCGCAAGTCGGCGAGTCGATGCTGCCGAGCATCGACCTCGGCGGCCAGGCCGACCGGGAGCGCGCGATCGGCGTGCCGAACTTCGGGCCACCCACTGTGCTCTACAACCTCTTTGTCGGCCAGATCCGGGCGCAATACACGTTCGACCTGTTCGGCGCGGCGCGACTCGCGGACCGGGCGCTGGCTGCGCAGGTGGACAGCCAGTCCTGGCAATTCGATGCCGCCCGCCGCGCACTCGCTGCGAACATCGTCACGGGCGCTATCGGTGCGGCGTCGTTGCGTGCGCAAATCGATACGACCGAACGGTTGATCGTTCTCGCCAATGAAGATGCGCGAGAAACACAGCGCCGCTACGAACTCGGTTCGGCGTCGCGCGCGGACGCGCTCAACGCGCAATCGAATGCCGCCGCGCTCGCCGCTTCGCTGCCCGGGCTGCGGGCCCAGTGGCTTGCAACCCGTCACGCGCTTGCCGTGATGCTTGGCCGGACACCGGATCAGGCGCCGCCCGATCTCGATCTCGCGTCGCTCACCGTGCCGGGTAATGTGCCCGTGGTCGTACCGTCGGAACTGCTCGCCAGCCGCCCGGATATCCAGGCCGCCGACGCGCTGCTCAAAGCGGCCGCGGCGCAAGTCGGCGTCGCCACGGCGCAAATGTTTCCGAGCCTGACGCTGTCGGCATCGATGGGGAAAGCGGGGTTCAGCTGGCCGGACGCGTTGTCCGGGGCTGGCGCGATCTGGGGAATCGGTGCGTCGCTGTCGCAGCCGCTGTTTCATGGCGGCGCATTGCTCGCCCAAAAGCGCGCAGCGCAAGCGAGCTATGAGGCGGCCGTGGCGCAATACAAGCAGACGGTGCTGAGCGCATTCCGCAACGTAGCGGATTCACTCGCGGCGCTCGAGCAGGATAACCAGGCACTCAGTTTCGCCGATACCGCCAGCCGCACTTCAATGAGCGCGTTCACGGATTCGGCGGCTCGCGAGCGGCTCGGGGCGATTCCTCCCTCGGCAACACGTGCGAGTGAGCGCCAGTATCGCAATGCGCGGCTGGATGCTATCCGCTATGAAAGCGCGCGGCTCAGCGATACCGCGTTGCTGTTCCAGGCAATGGGTTCTCCAGCAGGCAGCACGGCGCATCTTGCTGCGGCGGCGAAAGCGCCGGAGAAGGAGACAGAGGCAGCGAAATAACCGTCGCTGCCGGGTCGTTGTCAGATCGCATGCCATTTGGGCGATTTCTCTCTGATCCTAAGGGTAGAAACTGAAATGACCGCTGTACGCAAAGAGTCGTTCCGACGTAAGCCGGAACGACTCTTTGCACTTCATCGGGACAACGGGACCGTCCGTGCATCGCGGGAGGAAGCTGGGATCAAAGATACCGAATGTCACAATCCAGGCTTGCCGATACATCGCACTGCCATCCAAACGTACCCATAAGCTTCCATCAATTCAACTTCTTCACTGAAACCTTTCATTATTCAGATAAATCGCGTTATCTCGGGCTGCACTTTCCCATAGGCTTGCGAACTTTCGTGTATTCAGGGGAAATGCCATGTCTCGCTCACCGCTCCGTGACCTGTTTCGGCTCGTTCATTCAGGACTGGAAAAAGTCGCGCTGGCGTGCGCTGCCTTTGGTTTGATGCACGCAACAGCACGCGCGGGAGAGTCCGCACCTGCTGACGTTCCCGCGGGTGAGCAATGGAGCAGTCACGCCGCACCCCAGCTTGCAGCCGATGACCCATGGAGCAACCCCGCAGCACCGAGCCTCGCAGTTGACGATGCCTGGAGCGCACCCGCCGCCAATCGGCTCGCATCGACCGGAGAAATCCGCGCTGCGAAGGCGGCGTCGGAGTCACCAACACCGGGATCCGCCCAAGAACCCCCACCGGCCGCAACGAAGAGTACGCCAGACTCCGTTGCAACAGCCGTCCCGGAAGCACCCTCTGCCCTCGCGATGGATCGCTCCGGCTGGAATGAAGCACCGCGTGGACGTTCGCCCGGTCTGATCGCATCCCATGACGCGTGGCTCAAGCGCACCACGCCCGTCGCTGAACCGAGCGAACCGGCGAAAGCGCCGGTTCGCAGTGCGCCCCCACCGCCGGCCGATCCGTGGAGCGCTCCCTTGACCGGCATCGTTGCATCGAACGATGTTGTCATGCCTGCCCTGGCGACTTCTTCTAATATCCTGGACGCCGGCTTAAACGCGAGTCTCGTGGTCACGCCCCACGTCAGCCTGCCGCGCGTCAGCGAGGCTCGAGGCGCTTTATCTGCTGAGGCATCGCCAGCGGTTTTGGCAGCCGGTCGGCCGATGCATCGACGGACCCGTCCGAATGTTCACTGCACCTCAAACGCGTCTCGATCCTCGGGGACGAGGCGCGCACGGGCGACCAGAGCGCCAACGCCCGCATGGTGCCGTTCAGTTTCGGCAAGCGCGCGGCATCGGTGAATGGCGCTGCAGGCATGGCGAACGGAACCGCTCTTGGGCGGACCGGATCAATTGGCGACTTCTACCCGATTGCGCCCGTCACGCTTGGCCCGATACAAAGCCAGATCGGCGGCTTCAATCATCTGCTTCATGTCTTCGCCCGGCTGCGGCACCTGCATGACGCCGCCTACGCTGATCGTGAGCCGATCGCTGGCTGAACCCGTATGGGGCACGGCAAGCGCCTCCACCGCCATGCGGATCTTTTCGCCCAGCAGGCGCAAGCCGCCAGTCGACGTGGACGGCAGCACCACCGCGAATTCCTCGCCGCCAAAGCGGGCGGCAAGATCGGCGGGACGGTTCAGGCTCGATTCAATCGCGCGCGCAACGAGCTTCAGCACATCGTCGCCCGCTACGTGGCCGTACGTGTCGTTGTACGACTTGAAGTTGTCCACATCGATCATCAGGAAGCCGAGCGGCGACTGTTCGCGCGCCGCGCGTTTCCACTCGGCGTTCATGTAGTCGTCCAGACAGCGGCGGTTCGATAAACCCGTCAGCCCGTCCGAATTGGTCAGGCGCTGAAGTTCCAGGTTGGTTTCAAGAAGCTTTTGCTGCGACTGCCGCAACGCGCGGTAAGCCTCGTCACGTTGCAGCAGATTCAGATACGAGCGTGAGTGATAGCGAATCCGAGCGATCAATTCGATGCTGTCCGGCAACTTCACCAGATAATCGTTAGCGCCCGCGGCAAACGCGGCGCTCTTGATGCGCGGCTCTTCCTTCGTCGACAACACAATGATCGGAATATCGCGGGTCGCCTCGTTCTCGCGGTATTGACGCACCAGCGTCAGCCCGTCCACGCCCGGCATGACCAGATCCTGCAGGATCACCGTCGGCCGCGTGGCCTGCGCGACGCGCAACGCATCCTCGGGGTTCGCGCAGTAGTGAAAATCCAGCCGCGGCTGATCCACCAGCGCGCGGCGCACCGCTTCCGCGACGATGGTCTGGTCGTCGACCAGCAGCACCATGACTGCGCTGTCGGCGGCGCTTGGCGCATTCAGCGCATCGGCAAGCAGATCGGCCGCTGAACGCTCCTCGCCTGTAGCGTCGAGGGGCCTCGCCGGGCTTTCCGCACGGAATTCCGAGCTGGCCTGCTCGCGCCTTGCGCGCTCCGCCAACGGATCTGCATTTCGATGTTCCATGACTGAATCCTGTTCTGAGTCGAGTTCGAGCGCCTCATTTGCGCGACGATGTGAACGCCTTTTGCACGGCATTCGCGATGTTCGGGAGTGGCAGGATGGCGACCGCCGCATTCAGCGCTGCCGCTGCTTTCGGCATGCCGTAAACGGCGCATGTCGCTTCGTCCTGCGCGATCGTGTGATAACCCTTGGCGCGCATGGCCCCGAGGCCCGCCGCGCCATCGCGGCCCATGCCGGTCAGCAGCACGCCGACCGCGTTGCCGCTCCAGCGCGCCACCACGCTTTGAAAAAACACATCGATGGACGGCCGGTACGGCGTCGCCAATGGCTCTTTCGTATATCCGAGCCGATTACCACCGCCACAGAAATGCAGGTGGTCGTTAGTCGCCGCGAGCAGCACGCAGCCCGGCTCCGGCCGGTCGCCCTCGCGCGCCACGCGCACCGGCAGCGTCGACTGTTCATTGAGCCAGTCGGCCATGCCGATTGCAAAGGCCTGGTCCACGTGCTGGACAATGACCGTAGCCGGCGCGAAGTTGGCCGGCAGTGCGGCCAGGAGCGTCGCCAGCGCGCTTGGACCGCCCGCTGACGCACCGATCGCGAGCAAATCACTGCCCGAGGTAATACGTGGCGCGGCTGCAATCGGATTCGCGGCGGCCTTCGTGGCCTGCTGCGCGGCAATCTGGTCGATCTTGGCGGTCAGCGCAGCGATCCCGCGTTTCGCGTCCGGGCCCGCGAGCACCGGGGTGTCGACGGCATCCAGCGCGCCCGCGCCCATTGCCTCGTAGACGCGCCACGCATTCGCGCCCACATCCACCGTCACGATCAGGATCGCGCACGGCGTCTCGCGCATGATTCGCCGCGTGGCTTCCGTGCCGTCCATATGCGGCATGACGAGGTCCATCAGCACGACGTCGGGTTTCTGCGCCCTGCAATAGTCGACCGCCTGCGTGCCGTCGATCGCGACCCAGATCACCTCGAAGTCGCGCCGGGTCGCAAGCGCCCCTCGCAAGGCGTCCACCGCCAGCGGCATGTCGTTCACGATCCCGATTTTCATCGCTCGCCTCTCTTTTTTAGTGTTCTCTCACGACTGCGCTTCGCCGATCAGATCCCGCACTGCATCGAGCAAGGTCTGATCGTGGAAACTGCCTTTCGCCAGATAATAGTCCGCGCCGGCATCCAGCCCCCGCTGGCGATCTTCCGCGCGATCCTTGTACGACACGATCATCACCGGTGTCTCGCGCAGTTGCGGATCGCGTCGGATCAGCGTCACCAATTCGATGCCGTCGAGGCGCGGCATGTCGATGTCAGTGATCACCAGGTCGAATCGTTCGCTGCGCACCGCGTTCCAGCCGTCCATGCCGTCAACGGCAATGGTCACGTCGTAACCGCGCCCGGCCAGCAGCTTGCGTTCGAGTTCACGCACGGTCAGCGAGTCGTCCACCACCAGCACGCGTTTTCTCGCCACGGCGACGACGCGCGCCGTGCCCGACGAGACACGCCCGAGTTCACCGTCGACAACGAGTTTTTCAACCGCGCGCAGCCAGTCGTCGAGATCGGCGATCAGGAGCGGATCGCCGTTTTCCATTAGTGCGCCCGCCGCGATGTTCGGTACCTTCCCCAAGCGTTTGTCGAGTGGTTGCACGACCAGCATGCGCTCGCCGAGAAAGCGGTCGACGACCACGCCGTAGCTCGCCGCGCCCTGCCCGATCACGACAACGTTCAGCGTGTCGCTGGCGGTCTCGAAGGTGCCTGAGCGGAGGATTTGATGCGCGGTGACGATGCCAAGCCGCCGCCCTTCGAACGCGAAATGCTGATGTCCCTCGAGCAGATCGATGGATACCCGCGGCAGGACCAGCGTGCGCGTGACGTGCGCGAGCGGCAGTCCATACGGTTCGCCGTCCACTTCGACAATCAGGCTGCGGATCACGGACAGCGTCAACGGCAACTGCATCACGAAACGCGTGCCGACCAGCGCTTCCTGCGTGACGCGCAGGTTGCCGCGCACCTGCCGTACCACGTCGTGCACCGCGTCCAGGCCAACACCGCGGCCGGAAACGTCGGTGACGGTATCGCGCATGGAAAAGCCGGGCAGGAACAGGAATTCCAGCAGTTCGGTATCCGAAAGACGCGCGGCCGTGGTCTCGTTGGCCAGGCGTTTCTGGACGATGGCCCGGCGCAGCGCGGGGAGGTCCACGCCGCCGCCGTCGTCGCTGACGCTGATGAAAAGCGAACCCGCACTATGTCGTGCTTCCAGCGTGATGGTGCCTTCCGGCGGTTTGCCAAGCGCTGCGCGCAGCGACGGCGCTTCGATGCCGTGATCGACCGCGTTGCGCAACAAATGACCCAGCGGCGCTTCGAGCAGGTCGAGGATGTCGCGGTCCACTTCCGTCGCTTCTCCGGCAATCACGAAGCGCACTTGTTTATCGAGCGAGCGTGCAACGTCGCGGACCATCCGCGCAAAACCGCCGGTGGCATCGACGAACGGCCGCATCCGGCATTCAAGCGCTTCGTCGTAGAGTTGCTGCGACAGATGCGTCGAGCGCCGGTCGTAGTTTTCCAGCTCGGCCAGGCGCTCGCCGAGCTGGCGATGCGCTTCCGCGTTGAGACGGCGGACCTCGTCCAGCGCATCGAGCGTGCGCGTGTCGAGCGCTGCAGTCGGGGCGGCCGATGAACTCGATGCCGAGGTAGCCGCCTCAGTCAGCGATTCGTGCAGGAAATCAAGCGCCCGGCTGGCGTCGCGCTGGATCCGCTTCACGCGCAGCATGGATTGCGCGAATGGCTTGAGCCAGCGTGACTCAACCAGCGATTCTCCCGAATGGCTGAGCAAGCGGTCGAGGGTGTCGGCACGAACGCGGAGCATGCGGGCCGGCTCGCGCAGTTCGGCGGAGCGGACCGGCTGATAAGGCGCAGCCTCCACGGTTTCCGCGACTTCTTCCACCGGCGCTGAAAGCGTCAGTTCATTCGATAAATCGAGGTAGGCGTCAGACTGAGGCGCTTCAAAAACAGATGGCGACGGCGCAGCGGTAGCGCCGTTCATCCGTGCATTCAAGGAGTCGACGAATGTGTCCACATCCTTCTGAGACAAGGTTTCGTCGCCTGCCCCCTGGCCGATCCGCAAGATCAGGTCGACACCGCTCAGCAGCACGTCGATCATGCCGGCATCCACGCTCACGCGCCCTTGTTGTGCGCCGACGAAGCAGTCTTCCATCACATGCGCGAGGCTTACGCCGTCCGGTACGCCGACAATCCGCGCCGCGCCCTTCAGCGAGTGGGCCGCCCGCATGCAGGCTTCGAGCGTCACCGGGTCGCGCGGGGCGCGTTCCAGCGCGAGCAGGCCGTCGCTCAGGATCTGCGCCTGCGTCCGCGCCTCCTCGCGAAACAAGTCGATGAGCGACGGCTGGCCGCGGCTTGGCCCCTGGCCTGTTTCAGCGCCGCTCATGTGAGGCTCCGGTTCAAGGTCTCGAAGAGTTTGGCCGCGTCGAGCAGGCCCACCGTCACGCCCTTCCACGCGGTCACGGCCACCGCGTGGGACGCCGACATGCTGGCGATGGTCGCCGGCACCGCCTGGAAATCTGCGCGCGCAAAACGATGCACGCCATCGACGGCATCGACGGGGAACACGATCGGGTTGCCGAGGTTGGCGGCCCCGTCGCGCTCGGCCGCCTCACCGCCCGGCTCGACGACCAGCAAGCGCGCAAGATCCCGGGCATCGACACCATGCTGGCCGCTCTGCTGCTCCGGCCTCCGTCCATCCTGACCCACCGCCGATGCGATCCCGAACAAGCGCGCCAGCGACGCGCAGACGAGCAACCTCCCGCGGACGTTCACCACGCCGAGCACCGCGCGATGACGCCGGTGCGGCAGCGAGTGAATCGGGCGCAACTGGGCGACCTGCTGGAAGATCGCGGTGGGCAAACCCAGCCATTCATCGCCGATGCGAAACACGAGCCACGACGTGGCATCCGCCTCGCGGGACGCGTATTCGCTCAGCGACTGCGCTGTCTGGCGAGGCAGCACATCTTCTCGTCCGATCACCGCATCGGCGGATTGCTCACGGTCCAGCACGCGCGCCGCGGCGGCATCGTGCACAGGACAATTTCGGCAATGAATGTACCCGGCCAGACGCGGACACGAGCCGTCGCCGCGAACGCCGATGCGGTTCCAGCAGTCGTCGATCGGGGTATCCGTATCGGCAAGCAATGACGACGGCTCGTCCGAGGCGGAAGCCGCTTCAAAGCGCCCGGCGGTTTCCTCTGCGTCAAACCGCACGTCTTGCTGGTCGCGCGGATCACTCATGGCGGCCTCGCGATGCACGTTCAGCACGTTCGGCGCGCGCCAACAACAACTGCGCGCCCGCACGATCGCCTTCCAGCCCGAGCACGGCGGCAAGATGCGTCAGCGCCTCGCCATGCCCGGGGTCAAGATAAAGCGCACGTTTGTAAAAACCTCTCGCGTCGCTTTGCTCACCTCGCGCATCGGCGATCACGCCGAGCAAGTAGTAGGCGTCGGCGCTGGCCGGATGCGCGTTGAGATAGCTTCGCGCGATGTCGCCGGCTTCGAGCAAGGCGCCGGTATCGGCAAGTGCCCGGGCTTGTTTGAGCGTGCCCGGTTTGGCGGCAGCCCGCGCGTTGGCCGTCGCCTCAGATGCTGCGCGCGGCGCGCTGACAGCAGGCGAGCCGAACGAAAATGAGCGTCCAGGCGCATCGATCAGATTCATCGCCGATACAGCCCGATGGCCGACCATATTTGCCGGGCTGGACGCCGCAACCGGCGCCTTTGGCGTCGCTGCTCGCGCAGCAATTTCCATTGCCCGCTCTGCGCTGGCGATGGCCGCGAACAGCGCGCGTGGCCGGACTCCCAGGCCTTGCTCGCCCCAGCCGCGCTCACCGGTAAGCGTCGGCCGAGCACCGTCCGCCAGTTTGTCCCCTAGTCCACCTTCCGGCCGTCTGAACGCGAACGCCAGCGCCAGCTTCGCCGACGCCATGCCTTCGCGCATCATCAGTCCCGTTTCCGCCGGCCCGACGAACAGCGTCCCGCCTGGTGCAAGCAGGCCGTCCAGCACCCGCATGGCCGTGTGCTGCGTCTGACGGCCAAAATAGATCAGTACGTTGCGGCAAAAGACGAAATCGAAGGGTTCGAACGCCTGCGAATCGAGCGTCAGCAAATTCGCCTGGCGAAACTGCACCCGCTCAGTCACCTGCGGCAAAAGCCGCCATTGATCGCCAGCCTGTGCGAAAAAACGCTCGCGAAATCCGAGCGCGCGGCTGCGAAACGCGTTACCGCCATAGTGCGCTTGGCGTGCGACGTCGAGCGCGCGACCGCTGATATCGATGGCATCGATGGAAAAACGCTCGGGTGCAATACCCGCGTCGAGCATGGCCATGGCGGCGGTGTAGGCTTCCTCGCCCGTCGAACACGGCATGCTCAGGATCCGTACCGGCTTGAACGGCTGGTCGAGAAGCCGTACGCGCGCCAGCTTGGCCAGCGCGTTGAACGCCTCGGCATCGCGGAAAAACCACGTCTCCGGCACAACCACCGCCTCGATCAACGCCTGCAATTGCGCCGGCATGCCGTTCACCACTAGCCAGAACGCGTCAATGCTGGCGCGCGATTCGTCCAGACCATCGGCACCCGCTGCGAGCCAGGCGGCGAAACGGTCCGAGACGGCTCGTTCAATTGCTTTCTCGCCGATAGACACAGGGTCAAGACCGATCGTCCGTTGCAAGAGCCCGGCGAACTGTGCGACCTGCGCGTGCGGGAGCGGCTCGCGACGGCTTTCGTGCATCTCGTGGATCCTGTGGATCTTGTGAAACGCCTCCGCCGCGCGACGGGCCTGATCGGAAATAGAGACGTGCTTCATGCTTCGCTCGGCGTGAAGAGTTGCGCCTGCACGTGCTGCGGCAACAGATGCTCAATGCGGACCCATTGAACAAGGCCTTGAGCGTCGCGTGCAAGCGGTCCGAGATAACGCGCATCAGTTGCCTCGACA
>Ga0302311_10006092_pt1 | contig 12580 bp, 12 predicted proteins | sample III_Palsa_N1_3_FD_200449 | JGI IMG/M metagenome (GOLD analysis project Ga0302311, IMG submission 200449) | Peat permafrost microbial communities from Stordalen Mire near Abisko, Sweden - III_Palsa_N1_3 | ecosystem: Environmental > Terrestrial > Soil > Palsa > Peat permafrost | place: Sweden... | reverse complement strand
GTTCTGGCTGCGGATGTTGCAGGACAAGAATGGCGCGATCGTGGATGTAACGCTGGATGGCAAGCGATTGTGCGATCCGATCGATCTGCGCGCGGAGAAACATGCGATGCGTGAGGTGCGCTGCGGCGCGATGCCTGTGGGCGTGGGCAAACATGCGATTGCATTCACAGTGGCGGGCAAGAACGAGAAGAGCTCAGGCTACGAGTTTGGGCTGGATGCGATACGGCTGGCGGATGTCGACCAGGAAGTGGTGCTGGCGGTGACGCCCGGCGTTACGGCGGAGGGCGTTACCCCTAACTACGACGCTGTGCCGGACACGAAGACGGTCAGCGTGCAGCCGGTGAAGGACAGTGCGGGGATACACTTTGCGTTGCCGGCAGCGGTGGGGCCGGGCAAGTATCACCTGACGATTGGCTATGCGCTGCATCCCGGCGGGCAGCGGTTCGATCTGCTGCTGGATGGCGAGCCGGTTGGATTGCAAAGGAACTCTGGCGGAAAGACGGACGAGGTGAAGCCGGGTGTGGATGCGAGCGACTTCGGGACGATCATGATTACGCCCGGGCCGCATGTGTTGCAGTTCATCTGCGCGGACAAGAAGCCGCTGGATTCGGGCTTTAAGGTCAGCAGCTTTGTGTTCACTCGCTATGTGGAGTGACGCTTCTTTGCTGACGGCGGCGCGGTGGATTCGCGCACGATGCGCCCAGCTATCTATGGTCGTAGCGAGTAGTTGACCGTGATGGTCGTGTCTACCTCGATCGGGTTGCCGTTGAGGAGATAGGGCTTGTAGGTCCATTGACTGACGGCATCGAGTGCGGACTTCTGGAGTTCCTGTGGCCCGGAGACGACGGCGAGATGCTCCACGGCGCCATCCTTGCCGATGACCGCGCTCAGAACAACCGTGCCGCTGATCTTCGCGTCCTTGGCGGCTTGCGGATAGACCGGGTTCACTTTATTCAGAAGATTGCCCGCCATCACCGCGCCGGAGATACGGGCAGTGGGCTTGGACGATGGCAGCTGGCTCTCGCTTTGAGCGGGTGTGGGGATGGGCAGCTCGATACGTAAAGCCAGCGCGGAGGCGCAGGCGCCGAGGCCGATGACCAGGCCAACGGCTGCGGTGGCGAGGCGGCGGACGCCTTTGGGTTCGATACGCTTTTGGGTCAGGCTCATAATTCTCCTCTCAAAGATGTTGGCATCGAAGATCCCGATGGCGTGTAGGGTTTGCGGCTGCGTTCCGTGCACGAAGAGGGACGCGAGGCGGAGCAGGGAGCGGGCGTATCTGGCGTAGCGGTCGGGGCCGGCGAGGGCGTTGGCCGCCATGGCGTCGCAGACCATCTCGCGGCTCTGTGCGATGCGGGTGCGGGTGAGCCAGAGCAGCGGATGGTAGGCGATGGGGAGTGACAACAGCTCGTAGAAGAGATTTTTGGCGAAGTCGCGGCGGCGCATGTGGGCGAACTCGTGCGCGATGGCCGCGTCGATGTCCTCCTGCGGCAACGACTCCTGCAAGCCGGCGGGAAGCAGGATTCTTCTGTGGACGATGCCGGTGGTGATGGGGCTGGAGATCGCGGGCGAGGTTGCGAGGAGCGCGTCATGCACGGCAAAGATGCGGGAGCAGCGGCTCCAGCATTGCGCAAGCTCCGATTGCTCCAGATTTGGGGAGAGGGTGAGCGGCTGCGAATTGCGGCGTAGAGCGCTGGTCTTGAGGATGCCCCATGCGAGCCGTCCGGCGAAGTAGAGCACGGTGCAGGCGTAGGCGATGGCGATGGTGGCGAAGATCCGCGGGGAGAACGGAATGATGCCGTGCGGCGTGCCGAATTCGGTGATGACGGTGATGCTTTCGAAGTGGCCCGCGGGCGGCAGGCCGAAGAGAGATATCAGGAACTGAGCGAGCCGATGGAGCAGCTCATCGAGGCGTAGCGGGCAGGCGGGGAGGGCGGCTTCAAGGGCCAGGGCGGCAACCCAGATGCGGTGCTCGGTTGTGGGGCCGGAACGGCGCATGGTGCGGGCTGCGAGCCACGCGGCGGCGAAGACCAAGGGGACTTGCCACAGCGAGTTGAGGAGATAGGCCAGTGTCCAAAGCTCAAGGGATCTCATGCGTTCTCACCTTCTTCTTCGAGCCGCTTGCTGAGGGCCGCGATTTTTTTTGGGTCGATCTGGCGGCTCTTGATCAGGCTCATGACCAGGTCCTCGCTGGAGCCGCCGAACATGCGGTCGACGAGGTCTCTTACGGCGTGCGTCGAGGCCTTCGCTTCGGACACGGTGGCGGTGTACTCGAAGGCGCGGCCGCTGAGCTTGCGCTTGAGCTTGCCCTTGCGGTGCAGGATGTTCAGCATCGTCTGCACGGTGGTGTAGGCGAGGTCTTGCGAGAGCGCGGCCTGGACGGCGGTGGTGTTGGCGGGACCGATGCGCCAGATGGCCTGCATGATTTGCAGCTCGAGCTTGGTGAGGGTGGGCTTTTCGGGCATGCGGGAACTCCTAATAGAATAGGAGATTAGCGCGGGCGGGGGCGGTTGTCAACTAAAACTTTAGGAGTTGATAAAGTAAGGAATAATGGAGAGCGAAGACGAGGTCTCGACATGGAGAGAGCAGATCGATCTAGTTGGCGGGCGCTGGGGATTGTAGCGGCTTGTATGGCGGCTGCGGTGATGGTTGTGGCAGGTTTGCTAGTTTGTTGGGTGGAAACCGCGAATCTGGATCAGCTAAAGGCGTTTGATGGAAGGGGGCCTGAGGGCAGCTTGACTTCCCTGCCCTGCGGCGATGGTTCTGAGGTGGCGGTTGCGACGATGGACGAGCTGCGGCCGGCGTTTGCTGCGTTGAAGGCGGTGGAAGGTGAGCGCGGGATCAGGGTGATTCTTGCGCGGCAAGCCGTTTGCCGTGTGCGTGAGCGACAACTTTCGCGGGAGATTGAGGAGGTGCGGGTGGAACTGAAGATTCGGACTCGGCTACGTGAGGACGAGCAGATGACGATGGTGCTGAACTCCGTGTATTTTGGCGATCAGCTGGTGGGGATTGAGAGTGCGGCGAAGCATTACTTTGGCAGAAAGCTTGCGGCGTTAGATGCGGCGGAGGTCGCGATGCTGGTGGGGTTGATCCGGTCGCCGGGGCTGTATTCGCCGATGAGGCATCCGGGCAGGTGCTTGCAGCGACGGAATGATGTCCTAGAGATGATGAAGCGGGCCGGAAGCTTGAGTGCGAGTGAGGCTGCGGCGGCTGAAGCGGAGCCTTTGGGAGTGGTACAGCCCTGAATTCGTGGCTGAAAGGGTTGAACGGGCTTGCGACTACGAGTGGTGTGGCGGGTCCCTCGGCTGCGCTCGGGATGACAGATTTTGGGAGGGGTTGGGAGAGAGCAAAACAACAACAAATGCAAAGGCCGCCCGGGGGCGGCCTTTGTGTTTGCTTGAGAACAGCGATTACTCGCTGTCTTCGTTCTCGGATTGCTTCCACTTGAGCAGGTCGCCGAGGGTGGTGGAGCCGGCGTTGGCGCTGGAGCTGCTGCTGCCATTGCCCTTGCCGCTTCCCTTGCCCGACTTGCCGGAACCCTCGTTGGAGCGCTCCTTATAGCTTTCGACCTCGGCGCGGCTGGCTTCTTCGCCAATGGCCTTGATCGAGAGACCGACCTTCTTCTCTTCCTGGTTGATCTTGACGATCTTGAACTCGTGCTCGTCGCCGACCTCCAGGGTGACCTGCTTGCCGTTGTCGTCGACCGCTTCGGAGACGTGGCAGAGGCCTTCGACTCCTTCGGCGATCTCGACAAAGGCGCCGAACTGCGCGGTGCGTAGCACCTTGCCCTTGAGGACGTCGCCGACGCGGTGCTGCGCGAAGAAGGTGTCCCAGACGTCCGGCTGCAATTGCTTGACGCCGAGCGACAGGCGGCGGTTTTCGGGTTCGACGCCGAGAACGATCGCCTTGACCTTCTCACCCTTCTTGAGAACTTCAGAAGGATGCTTGATGCGCTTGGTCCAGCTCAGGTTGGAGACGTGGACGAGGCCGTCGATGCCGTCTTCGATCTCGATGAAGGCACCGAAGTCGGTGAGGTTCCTGACGCGGCCTTCGATGATCTGGCCGATCGGGTACTTGTCTTCGAGCGCCTCCCAGGGATTGTCCTGAAGCTGCTTCATGCCAAGCGAGATGCGGCGGTCTGTGGGGTTGACCGAGAGGATGATCGTGTCGACTTCATCGCCGGGCTTGACCATCTTCGACGGGTGCTTCATGCGCTTGGACCAGGTCATCTCGGAGACATGGACGAGGCCTTCGATGCCCTGCTCCAGTTCCACGAACGCGCCGTAGTCGGTGACCGAAAGAATGCGGCCGCGGACCTGTGCACCTACCGGATAACGCTCGATGGCGTCGAGCCACGGGTCAGGCGTGAGCTGTTTGAAGCCCAGCGAGACGCGCTGCTTTTCCTTGTCGAACTTGAGCACCTTGACCTGGATCTCGTCGCCAACGTTGACGAGGTCGCGGGGGTGAGTCAAGCGGCCCCAGCTCATGTCGGTGATGTGGAGCAGGCCGTCGAGGCCGCCCATGTCGACGAATGCGCCGTAGTCGGTGAGGTTTTTGACGACGCCGGTGAAGACGCTACCCTCTTCGAGCGTGGAGAGAGTGACGGCCTTCTTGGCGTTCTGGTCTTCCTCGAGCAGCTCCTTGCGGGAGATGACGACGTTGCCGCGCTTCTTGTTGAGCTTGATGACGCGGACTTCAATCTCGGTGCCGACGTAGGCGTCGAGGTTGCGCACGGGGCGCACCTCAACCTGCGAACCGGGCAGGAAGGCCTTGATGCCGATGTCTACCGTAAGACCACCCTTGACGCGGCTAACGACCATGCCCTTGACAGGAATCCTGGTGTTGGCGGCCTCTTCGAGCTTGTCCCAAACCTTGTGGCGGAGGGCCTTCTCGTAGCTGACGAGATAGCCGCCTTCTGCCTCTTCGCGCTCGACAACCACTTCAATGACGTCGCCGACGTTGAACTTGACGGCGCCAGTGTGGTCGACCATCTGCTCCAGGGGGATGAGGCCCTCGGACTTGAGGCCGATGTCGACGACGACGTGCTTGTCCGTGATCTTGACGATGGTGCCGTTGATCACGACCTCATCGGCGGTCATGGACTGGGCAGCATCTTTTTCGGCGGCCTGCTCGCGGTCGAAGCTCTCGAGCGCCTTGGCAAAGTCTTCGGCGTCGTACTCGGGCTCGGCGTCCGCAGCGGAAGCTTCGATGGCGACGGCCTGGGGCTTGACGTGGGTCTTCTCGGTCTCCGTTTGGACGGAGGTCTGGAGTTCAGGGTGGGGGGTAGCTTCGGTTGCCGAGTGCGATGTTTCGTGCAGGTCGGAGGTGACTTCGGGCGCGGTTGGTTCGAGTGTGGTGTTCAGGGCTGTGCTCTCGTGGTTGGAAGGATTGTGGTCGTGATCGGCCATTTTGTTGCGTCTGCTCCGGGATCCAGTATTTCGCTTGACTCGCTTAATTCGATTCGGCGGCTGCAAAACATCTTCATTTAGTTCAGGGGGCGATGGGTCGCCGTCCTTGGAAGACGTTTTGTTAGTCGATGATGTCGGATGGAGTGAGGTAAAGCATCTTCAGTAGCGGCTGCGACTGGTTCCCGCACGCAGAGGCTCGATTTAAAGTGTAGCAGTTGCGCGAACGGCGGGTCAATCATTTGTGCGATTTGTCTCGATTTAGACTGTTGCCCGACGGACCGGCAGGCGAATTTGCCGGGCGTGAACGCGAATAAGAAGCTCTGCATCCTTAGACGCCGCAGAATGGGGAGAGAGTTTCATCCGGGTTTCGGCGGTGCTGCCGTCGCGTTGGCCCAGGGCTAAAGCCCCTTGCGTGGATGCCGGTGACAGGGGCCTGAAGGCCCCTTCTCCGCCGTGTTAGCGAGGGGGCTTTATACTTCGGGGGCTTTATACTTCGGGGATGGACAGGCTGTGGACGCCGTGGCGCTATGCCTATGTGACCGGCAAGGATAAGGGGATGCCGAAGCGGGGGGTTCCCGAGGCGCTGGCGGCGTGGCCGGGCGAGCTGGACTGCGTCTTCTGCAATATGCTGGCGGCCGTGGAGTATGCCGTCGAGCACGGCATGGGGCGGCAGGAGGCTGACGCCGCAACCTACATCCTGGAGCGCGGCAAGACGTGTTTCCTGGTGCTGAACGCCTTTCCTTATAACTCCGGGCACCTGATGGTGGTGCCGTATGAACACCAGTCCAGCCTGGCGGCGCTGCCGGCGGAGACCGCCACGGAGCTGATGCTGCTGACCCGCCGGGCGGAGCGGGTGCTGCGCAGCGTGTATCGCCCCGGAGGCCTGAACCTGGGGCTGAACCTGGGCGAATCGGCGGGGGCGGGGGTCGCCGATCATCTGCATCTCCATGCCGTGCCACGCTGGACAGGAGACACCAACTTTATGAGCGTGCTGGCGGAGACGCGCATCCTGCCGGAGATGCTGGGGGAGAGCTATACGCGTCTGCGCGATGCGCTGGCTGGAGAGCCGGCGGAATAAGCGGCTGGCAGAGGTGCCACGCCCAAAATGGGCGGTGTTTTCAACCCGATTCCTCGGCCGGATCAGCCCGGACAACTCCCCGTTAGTAACCTGCGTCGTACCACCAGAGTGTTATTACCGCCGGAGTCGAGCATGAACCAGTCCGTTAGCCACATCAAGGAAGGTGCGCCCAAGAACCGTTGGGGGCGCTTCGAATCTGTGTCGCGGCGGACAGGCCGTCATGGCGGCATGGCATGGTCGGCGCAGAGCAGTTTGCTCCAGCCTCAGGATGGGGCTTTTGGATCGTTAGGATCTTTTGACGATCGCGAGAGCCGCTCGCGGGTGACTGATATTGGTACCCGGCTGAGGCTTGGAAGCTTTGGGCCGGTGGTGTCGCTGGAACCGGAAGACGCGCGGATTACGGGTGGAACGCGGTCGCTGGTGCGGCGGTTGCTGGGGCTCAACATTATTCCCCGCGTCAGTTCGCTGGCGGCGGTTGCTAAACCGGCTAAGCGGATTGGCTCGGTTGCCGAGAGCGCCCAGGTAGCCTGAGGGGCAGCGGGTAGAACAAAAGACCCGGGGCTAAAGCCCATTGATTCTATTGGCCTTATTCGTGGGGCTGAAGCCCCACGATAATCCGGTAAAGCAAAACAAGACTTTTTCAGTGTCCCTAGGCCTTCGGGCTGTGATGTGGCCGCGCCGTTGGCGCTAAACAAAACTGCGGGGCTACATTCCCGCAGGAGGCGCTGTCGCGGGTGGCGAGGTGGAGACCGGAGCATTGGGCGGGGGGTTGGCGCCGGGGCGGATGGGGGTCGCCGCGAAGTTGGTGATCTTCCATACTCCCGTGGGCAGATGCTGATAGATGCGGGTGTAGCGGAAGCTGCCGTTCAGTGTCCCGGTCGCCCCTCCGGTGCTGGTGATGGTTCCGAGAGAGGTGACGATAGCGATCTGACCGACCAGCTTGACCTTGATATCCGAGAGTTCGAGCGTGGTGATGGTCGCCTTGCGGGTGCGCATGCGATCGAGCTGCTGGGCCTTGGTGAGCACCGTGCCGGAGATGTTGGTGCCGAGGTAGTCGTCGGAGAGCAGCTTGTCCATGGCCTGGACATCGCCGCTCAACTGGGCCTGACGCCACAGCTGTTCGAGGGCGAGGATCTCGTCTTTGGCCTCGTGTTTGTGGTGGACCTGCGCCATAAGCGACGGCAGCGGCAGGGCCACCGCCAGGGCTGCGACGAGGGCCGCCAGCAGCAGGAGGGACGCACGCTTTGGAGACACTTGGCGAAGCATAGGCGTAACGGATAGTAGACCGGATGCCAGTGTGGAGTCAAAAGACCGGCGCATCAAGCGATGGCGGTGAGGTTTTCTACCGACCGGTCGAGCATCAACTGGTAGAGGCCGCCAATGGCATACTGCGCAAAGTGCGGCGAGGCTCGATGGTGGTCGACGGCGGCCTCGTCGGTGTATTGCTCATAGATGACGACGGTGTTGGCGTCGCCCTCGACGAAGTGCGGGATGTAGCTGACGCAGCCGGGCTCGTGGCGCGAGAAGCGGGTCAGTTCGCGCAGGATGCGTTCGATGTCGTCGTGGTCTTCCGCGGCGAAGCGCATGCGGACGATGAAGCTGATCATGAGGGAGATCCGAGATACGGAGATTCGAGATGCAATGCGGGGGCCCGAGATGCGAGCGCGAATCGAATTTCGCATCACGCATCTCCAATCTTACCTATCCCAGCGCCTCGTCGAAGCCGGGCTGGGTCATGGTTTGGATACGGTCGGGCCCGGTGGAGATCATGCCGATCTTAGCGCCGCTTTCGCGTTCGATGAAGTTCATATAATCCTGCGCCAGTTGTGGCAGCTTGTCGAATTCCGTGATGCCTTCGGTGTTCGCCTTCCAGCCCGGGAGCGTGGTGTAGACAGGCTCAATCTTCTTGAAGCCGACGATGTCCGCAGGGATGATGTCGGTGAATTTTCCGTCAATCTTGTAGCCGGTGCAGACGGGGATGGTGTCGCACTCGTCCATGACGTCCATCTTGGTGACGACCAGCCACTCTGTGGAGTTGATCATGTTGGAGTAGCGCAGCAGGGGCAGATCGAGCCAGCCGCAGCGGCGCGGACGGCCGGTGACGGCGCCGTACTCCTGCCCGCGGGCGCGGAGAAGTTCGGCGGAGCTGTCGGAGATTTCGGTGGGGAACGGGCCTTCGCCGACGCGGGTGACGTAAGCCTTGGTGACGCCGATGACGGTGCCGATGCGGGTGGGGCCGACGCCGGTGCCGGTGACCGCGCCGCCGGCCGTCGACGAGGAACTGGTCACAAAGGGATACGTCCCGTGGTCGATGTCGAGGAGCGCTCCCTGGGCGCCCTCGAACATGACGTTCTTGCCTTCGTTGAGGGCGTTGTTGAGCAAGTAGGCGGTGTCGGTGACGAAGGGGGCGACCAGCTCGGCGGCGCGGGCGTACTCCTCGTACATCTGGCGGGGGTCGAGCGGAGCGGTGCCGAAGAGCGCGTGGGCGATAGTGTTCTTCTCGTGGCAGGCGTTGTTGATGTGCGTGCGGAGGAGCGAGGAGTTCAAAAGATCAATGACGCGCAGGCCGTTGCGGTGGATCTTGTCCTCGTAGGCGGGGCCGATGCCGCGGCGAGTGGTGCCGATGGGCTGGCGTCCGGGCGCGGTTTCAGCAGCCAGCTCGATCATGCGGTGGTAGGGCAGGATGACCTGCGCGCGGTTCGAGACGAATAGCTGGCCGTCAACGGGAAGGCCGGCGTCCTTGAGCTTCTTGACCTCGTTGAGGAAGGCCATCGGGTCGAAGACGACGCCGTTGCCGATGACGCCTTTGCAGCCCGGCCGCAGCACGCCGCAGGGGATAAGCTGGAGGACAAACTTTTTGCCGTGAATGATGACGGTGTGGCCGGCGTTGTGGCCGCCGGCGTAGCGCGCGACGATGTCGAATTTTTCGCTGAGGACGTCGACGATTTTGCCTTTGCCTTCGTCGCCCCATTGGGCTCCAAGGATGACGGCGGACTGGCGCTGGTTCTGGGACTTGCTCACGAGAGGGTTGGCTCCGGGGTGTTGCTGGGGGGAAGTGCGCGGGGAATGCTCGCGCCCATGATTCATTTTATACTGGCGGCACGGTCGAGGTGATTTTCTTGAATTATGCGATGGAGATGCACGACTCGTACCTGAAGGATTGGGCATGCGATGAGTATGGCCATGGGTTCGCGCTTTTTCGCGCATGCATCTATCGGTCTGAGGGTCAGCTCTTCACTAGAGTCCGGTCTGAGAATGGCTGGCAGGACCTGCGATTCGAATTCGATGGTATGCGGATCGAGGGAAGTCTGGATCTTTCCGGAAATATCTACTTGTCGGACGGCGATCTCTACGTCGGGGAAAGGCGTGAGCGCGGCATCGTATATTTGCCAGCGAATCTCGTTGGTGTGCTTCGAATGGAGATGTGCATCACGCCAAGCTTTGAGACTGTGATCATTCATGCGACTGCGATGAAGGCAGAGCTCGTAGGAGAGTTTGAGCACGAGTGCTTTTGGGACGAAAACGAACCGGTCGCTGGTAGTTAGTGCTGATATGGCTGCCGTAAAAGCGATACCCCAAGGGCTAAAGCCCGCTTTCTCAAGCGGCTCTATTGGCAGGGCTGAAGCCCTGCCCTACCATCCAGTGATCTCCACGAAGGAAGGTGGCACATAGGGGCGGTGGGTACGTCGCTTCGCTCCCTCTGCAAATACAGAGATTCTTCGCTACGCTCAGAATGAGGGCGGCTAGGGTGGGTCGAGAGTTCACTTTAACGCTTGCGCGGCATGGTGAGATCGAGGTCTTTGGCTGCTAGTTGTTTGGTGAGGAGGATGATCTGGCCGGTGTGCATTTCGAGGTGGCCGACGACCTTGTAGATCGCGTCGAGGATGGTGGGGTTGCGCCAGGTCCCGGTGGGCTGCGGGTCGATGACTTCGAGCAGGCGCACAGGGTCCAGCGCGGCGATCACGCGGGAGGACTCTTCTACCGTGGCGTTGAACGCTGCGCGGGCTTCGGCGGCGGTGGTGGAGAGCGTGAGGGTGAACTCGTCGTCGCGGCGGCGGATGTCGGGCTGGTTGTCGATGCCGTGGAGGACCCACTGGCGGAGGTTGCCTTCCAGATGCAGCAGGAGGTTGATGACGGAGTTTTCGTGGTCGCCGCCGCGATGGGACATCTGCTGTTCGGTGAGTTGGTCGAGGCAGTTGGCGATCTGCTGCTGCGAGAGGACAAGACGCCTGGCGGAGTAGGCTAGGAAGGCGCCAGCTATTGGATCACTTTGCATTGCGGCCTCTTTGGTTAGGTTTGTTTACGCCGGACGTTTGCTGAAGCGGGCCAGCATGTTGAAGTAGACCTCTTTGACACTGAAGACATGCCAGGAGAGCGCCCCCACCAGCAGCGTAGCTATGACCGCAATGAGGGTCTGCGACGAAAGCGGGAGCGTGGAGGTATGGGACAGCACAGCATATGCCAGGAAGAGGCAGACGATGCAGAGTGCCGTCAGCCGCGTGATGTAGACCGTGTCGATCTTTTCTATGTGCGCGAAGAGTTTTTCATTCAGTCTGATGAGGCGCACGGTCTGTAACGTTTCGATGGCCAGCCACGTCCATAGGAAGCCGGTAATGCCGTAGTAGCGGATCGTCCCGACGGAGAGGACGACCATGGCGATGTAGCTGAAGAACATGACGCGCGCCAGCTCGACATGGGTGTTGGTCGAGAACTGGAACATGAACTTATGCTCCTTGAGGCTGACGACGATGGAGATCGCCGAGGAGAGAACGTAGGGGTAGACCATGAACAGGTCGCTGACGTTGTGGTGCGGCGCGCCGGCGACGGCCTTCTTATGCACCCAGAGCGTGATCAGGACCGGCGAAAGCATGAGCACGCCAAGGTTTACCAGCGAGATGGTGAAGAAGATCAGCCGCTCGGAGTAGTTGTAGAGGCGCGAGAGCGCGGGCCAGTCGCGGCGGCCGAAGAGGTTGGTGATCTCCGGACCCATGGACTGCGTGACTATGGTAAGCATCTGCCGGCACATGGAGAAGATGGTGCGCATGAGCCCGAAGCCAGCGACAGCCACGGGGCCGACCAGGCGCTGCATGATAATCAGGGGCGCCGAATAGGTGAGGAACGTGCTAAAGGAAAGAAGACCGAAGTAGCCGCTGCCCTTCAGGATGTCTTTGACCGCCAGGCCGTCCCAGTGCCGGATGCTGGGAAAGACCTCCGGAGCGGTGCTGCGGAGGTCGATCAAAACCCCGGCAATGCTCAGCAGGAAGCAGGCGAGTTGGATAGCGGCGAGCACAGGAAAAGGCGCTCGCAGCATGACGCCGAGCAGCAGCGCCACCGAACTGACCAGGGCCTGCACGTTGTTCCAATGGCCTCCGCGATGGGCCAGGGCGACGACCATGAAGATGCCGCCGAAGTATCCGAGAATGATATTGGAAAGGACCTGGAGCGCGAGGAGATAGAGCGTCCACTGGGCGGCGGCGCGCGAGATGTGGAGCTTGAGCAGGCTATCGAACGGGATGAAGAAGAAGGAGAGAAGAAGGACCGCGGCCGTGACGACAACCCCCGCGATCAGGCGCAAGGCGGTGGATTGGCGGACATGGTATCCCTGGGTCTCGCCGCGCTGGAAACGCAGAGCGAGGTCCTGGTTCATGTAGGTCTGCACGCCGAAGTTGAGCGTGCTGAGAACGGCGACGGAGCTGGACAGGGCCAGCCACTCGCCAAAGCCGACGGTGCTGTAGCGATAGATGAAGATCGGCGGGATCACGACCTGTTGAATGATCGAGATCATCTTGCCGGCAAACTGGACGCCCAGATTTTTGAGAATTCGCTGAAATGGACCCATCTGGTCTGAGCTCTCCGTGCTTGCGGGCAGGCGTCTCGCGCCTCCCTGTGAGCCTAGTCTATCGCGGAGCCGGATGTCCCCGGCAGCGGCTTAGAGAGTGAAGGGCGAGTCGAAATCGGCCAGCGAGGGCAGACCCTTGTCGCGGTCGGAGAGAACGGCGTCGCTGATGGGCCAGGGGATGTTGGCCGAATCCCAGCGAATGCCGGCGTCATGCGCCGGGGAGTAGACGCTGGAAAGCTTGTAGTAGAGCAGCGCCTC
>Ga0302311_10006091_pt1 | contig 12581 bp, 7 predicted proteins | sample III_Palsa_N1_3_FD_200449 | JGI IMG/M metagenome (GOLD analysis project Ga0302311, IMG submission 200449) | Peat permafrost microbial communities from Stordalen Mire near Abisko, Sweden - III_Palsa_N1_3 | ecosystem: Environmental > Terrestrial > Soil > Palsa > Peat permafrost | place: Sweden... | reverse complement strand
CCATCGACGCGATAGACATGGCGCCCAGCCAGGAACCAGTCGTTCGCGCCGTCGCTGATGACACCTCTCAGGATTTCGGCGTCGGGCAACGCAGCGAGAATGGGCTCGAGGCGCGCGCCGGTGCGCGACGTCACCAGACGCTCCGCGCCTCGGGCGCCGACGACGTAGATGGCGTGTGGTCCCTGGACCACGTAGCTCAGCGATTTGTCCGTCAACACGACCTGCGGCCGCATCAAGGAGGCCCGCAGCACCAGCAGATTGCCACCTTCGACCCACCACAGGTCGTCGGAAGCGTCCACCGCCAGGCGCGCGACCATCTGGCCGGCTGCATGCGACGTCGACAAGGGGTGGAAGCGGCGTCCGGCCGGGTCGAACCACGCGATGCCAGAAGCGGTGCTAGCCCACAACCTGCCTTGGGTCGCGCGCGCAAAGGACGTGACGACCGGCGACGGCAGGCCGGACACGGGCGTCCAATGGTCGACTTCGCCATAGTCGATCCAGCGATGCAGACCGCGTCCCGATGTTCCAAGCCACAGCGAACCACGCGCATCGAACAGGAGGGCGCGGACCGCGGTCTCCGGCAGGCCTTCGCGCGGCGTCCACGATTGCCAGTCCCGCCCGTCCCAGCGGGCCACGCCGGTGTCCGTGGCCGTCACGATCGCGCCATTCGGATCCTCTGCCAACGCGATCGTGCCGGCCCAGCGGTTCTGGGCCGGGGCATCGACGGTTTCGAATCGCCCCCCCTGCGGTGCAAGGCGAGCCAACCTCGTGCTGCTGCGAGCCCAGAGGCTCCCGTCGCGTGCAGGCAGCAGGGTCGACCAGGCGGCGGGCGGGAGCCCCTGCGCCGGGCCCCAGGTCTTGAATCGCCCGTCCATCCACGTGCACAGCCCCGATCCGCAACCGAACCAGAGCGCGTGGGCGACGCTGCGCACCGGGCCGCTGCTGGCGTCGGGAGTGCCTTCGAAAGGAGCGAATCTGGGGATCTGCGCCGGCCGCGCTACCACCCCCTGCGTTGCCGTCCCGGGAACGGTCACGGTGACCAGCGTGTTGTCCCATTCCATGACGAACAGGACGCCTCGCTCGTCCACGTCGAGAGACTGGCCGCCGCCGATGTGAAGCCGCCGGCCGTCCGCCATGGTGACGGCGATCCATTGCGTGTCCACGGCCGATTCGCGCCGCAGATACAGGCCGTTGTCCGTCGCCACCCACAGGCGGCCGAAGCGGTCCGCATGGAGGTTGTCGATCGAATCTCCGGCGCCCTCAGGCAGGGACACGCGGTGGATGCGAAAACCGTCGAACCGGAAGAGTCCGTTGTCGGTGCCGATCCAGAGCATGCCGCCTGCGTCCTGGACGAGGCAGCGCGCCGCCATGTTGGTCAGTCCGACGCCGTCTTGATAAGGCTCGAACACGGCCACCTGCGCGCGCGAGAGCTGCAACGTCGACAGCATTAGCGCCGCGAAGAGCACGAACCGCAGCAGCCTAGTCGACGAGTCCATTGGTCATCGCGAAGCGAACGAGGTCGCTCAACGACTCCTGTCCCAGCTTGTCCATCAGTCGGGCCTTGTACGTGCTCACGGTGTTGGCGGCGAGGCCGAGCGCGGCAGCGATATCGATCAGCGACCGTCCTTGCACCAGGGCGACCAGCACCTGCCGCTCCCTTGCCGAGAGTTCGGCTATCGCGTTCGACTCCTGGCGAGCGGCAGTGAGCGACCGCAGGAGCGCACCGCTGAGCGAAGGGTCGACGTAATCGCGCCCTGCGGCCACGTGGTGCACAGCGTCTATGAGCAGTTCCGGCGAAATATCCTTCGTCAGGTAGCCCTTGGCGCCCGCCTGCAGGGCGCGCAACGCGATATGCGGATCTGCGTGCATCGTGAGGACGAGGACGGGCAGAGTCGGATGAACCGCGACGATGCGTTCGATCAGGTCGACGTCGCTGCTGCCGGGCATCAGCAGATCCAGCAGCACGAGATCGATGTCGTCGTGTTGAAGCCGCGACAGAACCTCGGAGGCGGTACCCGCTTCGCCGATCGGTTCGATGTCGGTGCCGAACGCAAGCACCTTGCGAATGCCTTCGCGGACGAGCGCATGGTCGTCGGCAATCAGCACGCGGGTCTTGTGCGGGGCGGTGGGGAGCGGCAGGTCCATGGGGGTCCGGCGAAAGGGTCTCTCGGGGCAGAGAGCGGCTCCCAGTTTCGCGCAAATAGTAGAGTTTAATCTACATCCTGAGTGCACGAATGCCCTGGAACCATACGGAAAACAGTCTGCGCAAGTCGACACGAGGATTCCCTTCGCGGCAAAGGATTCCGTGTCGGAGCAGCACGCGACCGACCCGGTGCGGCGGGGACCACATCGATCGTGGGCTTGCACGGGCTGCAGCGCCCGCGAAAGCGCCTCGGCCGCGCACCCAACGTGAGAAATGGCGCAGCAATCCCGTAGGTCGATGTGTAGACTAATGTAGATTTTACCCTACAATTCATCGACGATTTACGTAGAGGGCTTGCATGCTTCACGATCTGTCCCCCCCCCGCTCGCAAAAACTGCACGAATCCGATGATCCACCCGTTGCGGCGTTCGCACGGCGCCCTTCACAGAGCGCGAGCAGCGCATGGATCGCCCGCTTCGGACGCTGCGAGGTCCGCGTCGCGCATCGCGAAATCTGGGTCGACGGCCAGGTGCGGGCATTGCAACCCCGGCCTTTCGACGTCCTGATCTACCTGATCGAGCATCGCCACCGTGTCATCACGGCCGACGAACTGCTGGACCAAATCTGGTCCGACGAGGTCGTGCAGCCGGGATCCCTGGCCGCGGCCATCATGCGCGTGCGCAAGGCCGTCGGAGACGGCGAGGCGGACATCGGCTCCGTCATCCGCACCTACCAGCGGGTCGGCTATCGTTTCGTCGCGGCGCTGGACAGCGAGATCGTCACCGGCTGAGGCGCGTGCGGCTGCCGGCGATCGGCCATCGCAGGTAGCCGATGCCCACTCATGGCTTCTGGGCCAGGCGCTGGTCCCAGAGTCGATCGATCATCATGAAGTCGGTCATGCTGCCTTCCCGTACCTGCGCCTCGAATCCGCGCACTTCGCGCACCGCGTCATATGGGGGAGCCTCCCCATGCACCGTGCGCAGCACGAGCAGCACGTGCTCGTATAGAGCGACGAGGCCGGGCTCGCACCAATCGTCGACAAGCCGCCCCAGCACTTTTGCAGCGTCCTGGAGCACCGTCACCGACATGCGGGCGAAACTGGCCTCGCCGTGCTTGCCCAATCCCCGCTCGATCAGCGCGAGTGACGGCCACAAGCTGCGCGCCGCCGGATGCCGATCGAGGATTGCCGCCAGATCCATTCGCACGTGCGCCACGTCGCCGGCCAGCATGGCCGGGATGCTCGGCGAGCCATCAAGGGCACCGGATCGCCGCACTGCCGCTGCGGTTGCCGGCAAGCCCGGCTCCACCACGACCCGTAGGCTGCAGCCCTTCCCAACCAGGCGCAATCGACCGACCAGTAGGCGACACAACCGGCGGACGCGGCGTTGCAACCACCTGCCAGCGCCGCGCTTCCCGACGCCGCTCGTCGCACGAGCGGCCTCTGGAGGCAGCTTGTCGCGGGCCCGATCGCCTCGGGCGAGGCGATCGGGCGGCAATCGCCAGCCCGGGACGGCGTCTTCAAACATGTCAGTCTCCGATTCGGCGGGCATCGAACGATGGGGCGGTAGGCGGCCGGAGTCCAGACGATCTACCGATCTGCTGGCGGGGCATTCAATCTACCGAAGGCGCGGTGCGAAGTCATGACGCGCCGATGACCGAACCTGCCGGGGCTGCGCTCCCGCGGGGTACGCACCCAGGCGCGCCGGGGCGTGCGGGCACCGTCCTCGACCGCATCAAGCACAGCGGTCGTATCGTGATCGACCATCGCGAATCGTCGGTACCGTTCTTCTAATCTCGGCGCGGACGGTCGCGATTTTTACCCAACGGACAAGATGCGATTCGAGACATGACAAAGACCTTCGCTGGCCAGTTTTCTCTCGCGGAAGGCGCGGGCTTCATGTCCAGCGACGTTTGGTCCTCGCCACCCGCGCAGGCTGAGAACCTGTGGACGCACGAAGCGGCCGCGAACGCCAGCGCCTTCGTTGACTGCAAGTGGGGTCACGCAATTGGAAAGGTAACCCGCGCGCTTCGAAGCGGCCGCCGACGCATTCGTGGAAGTCCAGCGGACGGCTGGCGTGTCACCGATCGATCTGCCCTTCGGACCCGCGGCCACAGCGCTTGCCGGGGCGGACAGGGCGGCGGCCCTCCAGCCCGCGCCCACAGGCGTGCGGCAGCTGGCAGCGCCTCCGCAGGTACTGCCGATGCAAAACGATGTGCGCCCGCGGGGCTGGTCCGGCCGTCATGAAGGATGCGACGGACAGTACCAAGGCGTCCGGCGCGATCGACAGCTAGGCGGCCTGACCGCCGGAACAATTGTTCGAGCAGGCCCTGGGCCGGCGCACCGTCGGGTTGGGCCAGCCAGTTCAGCACGTTGCCATTGACACACCCGGCTCCGTCCGCGACCGACGTGAGCGCGCTCTGCGCCGTCGCGATGCGCCGCTTGTAGCAACTACCGAGGCTGTCCGTGTAGCTGACGGCTTGCGTGCCTTGCTCGCCCACGTGCTGGGCGGCGCCGCCCGTGGTGCTGAAGAGCAGGCCCGACTGGACATTGACGACGTTCTCGAAGGAGCTGCTGAACGCGCGCTGTCCGTTGACCTGGCGCTCGACGGCGTTGGTGAAGTCTTGAGCAGCGGTGGAGTTCTGGGTATTGGCGTCGCCGTCGTAGGCGTAGCTCAGGTTCAGCGGATAGCTGAGGGACACCGTGTCAACCGTCTTGGTGCCGCCGCTCGTCGTCGTCACCGTGCTGGACACGGTCGAGGTCTGGACTACCGCCTGCGAGTACAGCGTGCTCGTGATCGAGAAGGTCTGCTGGTTGCCGAACGCCAGGCTCTGCTGCACCGTGGTTGTCACGCGCCCTTTCGAGGTGTCGACGTGGCCGGTGACCGCATAGCTGCGCGTCGCGGCCACGCCCACGGGACCGCTGGCGCTGCCATCCGCGCCGACGACGACGCCATTGGTCACGATCGGGGCGGTCAGCACGGCGGCCGTCAGCGTGTTGCTGTCGATGCCGCCGCTTGTCGTGAGCGCACTCGGATCGCGATAGACGAGCAGGTTGCCGACCACCGCGAAATGATCCTGCGCCCCTTCAACCGAGATGGCAACCGTGTGCGCCGCACCGTCGCTCAGCGCGCCTGCAAACGGCGTGAGGTCGACCCGCGACGGAATGAACGCAAGCGTTTCCGCGCCGGGCGTCGGACGCCAGAGACCCGGGTCGACGCCGCCCGTGTAGACGCGCGGAATCACCGGAGCCAGGCCCGCTGGCTGGCCATCGACGCTGACCAGTACTTCACGGAAGCTCCCGCCGCCGCAGCTCTGCAAGGCGGTGGCCAGCGCGTCGGGCACGCAGGTTTGCCAGAATTCGTCGCCGCCCTGGCTTTCGGCGTACACGTCGAGGTAGAGCCGGACGATGTTCGTCGGCAGTGTCAAGGTTTGCTGCAGCGCGTCCGAAGACGTGGCCAGGCTGGCCGGGTCCCCGGTCGTCGGGTCGCCGGCGAACGGGATCACCGCGTCGGCTACCCGTGACTTCGCGGCGTCCGCCGAGGTCGCCGACGGATAGAACACGAGCCTCGCCGAGCCCGTCAAGACGCCGGTGTACGTGGTGTCGACGACATTGTCGAGCCGAACGTAGCCGGTGGCCGACTTCGTCAACGCACTGGCATAGTCGGTCAGGTCTCGCTCGACGTGCCAGCTTGGCGCCACCGTCGCGGACGGCTCCTGCGTCGTGCCGAAGAACAGGTTGACGCCACCGATGGAGATCAGGGCGGTGCGATCGAACTGGCGGCCCGCATTGACCGAGAAGTCGGCTTCGAGCACGACCTTGGCGAATTGGCCGGAACATGCGCCGGAGCCCGGATAGGAGAACGGATGCGCGTCGAAGCCGCTGTAGGTCATGGCGCTGTACAGCGGAATGATGCAGGGCGCGGTCGCCGGCCTCGGCAGGGGCGCATCGGCCACCACGACGCCGGTCGCCCCGGCCTGCAGGGCGAACGCCGCGACCGGGACCAGGGCACCGGGGGTCGAGCTTTTGGATTCATCGCCTCCGCAGCCGCCGAGAGTCAGTGTGGCGGCGCAAGTCGCGAAAGCGAGCAAGGTTCGCGGCATCGAAGAGTTTCGCGAGTTCATCATCAGGGAGTTACAGCCTGGGTTCAAGAATGTGCGCGGAATTGCGCTGAGACAGCACCATGCGAGGCATGTGCCGGAGACGGGGTGAGATGGAGCGCGGGAAGGTCAACATCGCACGTCGTTCAGGATGACCGTGGCGCCGTGGCCGAGCTCCGCCGTGAATTGCAGACCCCAGGTCTGCGCCAACGACCGCCAGTAATGCGGCAGCGCCACGGCCACCTCCAGCATGGCGTCGACGCAGTCCGGATCGAACTGGAGCCCACGCTTGGCTGAGATCTCCTCGAGCGCCGCCTCGAGGCTCCATGCAGCCTTGTACGGCCGGATGCTGGTCAGCGCATCCACAACGTCGGCCACCGCGACGACACGCGCGCACCGCGGAATCGCGGTACCGACCAGGCCGAAGGGATAGCCGGCGCCGTTCCACCATTCATGATGGGACAGTGCGACAGCGATCGCGGCCGTGGCTGTGTCTTGTCCGTCGGCCCTCGCTTGCGCCAGCAGGCGCTTGACACCGGCAATGCAGTGCCGCTCAACGATGGTGCGCTCCTCGCCGGTAAGCGCGTCCGCCTTGTTCAGAAGTTGGGCGGGGAGGTCCAGCTTTCCAATGTCGTGCGTCAATGCGGCCATCGTCCAGTCCCGTGACTCGTTGCGTGTCACGTTCAACGCTCCGCAAAGATGAGTCGTCAACCACGCGGTGCGCCTGCCATGCAGATCCAGCTCAATTCTCATAACGATCGTCCCGATCACGTACCAGACGCCAATGTAGGGATCTTCATGCGCCGACGCATGATCGGCTTCTCACCGTCAGATGATGGACTCGCGAGATCGTGACGAATCGCCGTCAAGCGAGTTCGCCTCCGACGCGTTTCGCTCATCAACGCATGCTTCGTGATCAGCACGTGCGGCGCGACGTTCCCGGGCGGTCTGGTCACACCCGGGTGGACTGCATCCACCAGCACGACACCGCAGCATCCTCGAGATGCTCCCCTGCGAACGCCCGGCATCGCAGCCCAGTTCCCTACCCTGAACTGAATCTTCGGGATGTGGTGGCGGCACTCGGCGGTATGTTTGTGCGGCATGTCGATCTGACGACATCGACACCGTTGCCTGTCACAGTTCATGCCGGTAGGTCGGGCAAGGATCAATTCCAGATGCTGAGACTCCAGCACAGCAACCCGGTCATTGACAGCAGAACCATGCATCCAGCGACGTGACCTGCCAGTCCATCGACGCGGTCGACTGTTCCACGGCCACATCGGCGGCAAGGACGTCTCCGCGCGCGGCCTGCTGGTGGCCGAGCCGCCGCCTGAAGGCCGCCGTCAACGCACGCTACGCCGGCTGGACCACGGCGTACGGCCAGGCCGCGTTCGCGGGCCGCGTGTTGTTGTCCAAGCTCGCCGACCGGGTGCCCGCCGCCAACGTCGACGTGCCACCCGTCTCGGGTAGCCGATGAGGCGCTCGAAAACCTCGTCGCCCTTCTGCGGCAACTGAAACTTTGACATCATTGAGGCCCCACCCACCCTAGGCAGACCCGCGCGTCGCCCCCATCATTGGCGGAGATCCAATCGTTATCAAAACGAGCACAACGACATGAGACAACTCAAGAGGACTGCGTTGCCAGCAGCGGCAGTGCCAGCAGCCCTGTTGTGGGGTGGTTTGGCAATGGCGCAGTCGGCGCAGACGCCGGCCTCAGCCGCGAGCAGTCCGCCTGCGCAAGGCGAGGTCACCCAAGTAGTGATCACCGGCCAGCGCGCGGCGCTGCAATCCGCGCAGAAGATCAAGCAGAACTCCGACGAGATCGTCGACTCCATCGTCGCCGACGACATCGGCAAGCTGCCGGATCGATCCGTCACCGAGGTGCTGCAACGCATCGTGGGCGTCACCATCAGCCACACGATTACCTCGAACGACCCGGAGCACTATTCGGTCGAAGGCTCGGGCGTGAACATCCGTGGCCTCAGTTACGTGCGTTCCGAGCTCAACGGCCGTGACTCGTTTTCGGCCAACGGCGGACGTGTGCTGAACTTCGAGGACCTCACGCCCGAGTTGATGGCGGGTGTGGACGTGTACAAGGACCCGTCGGCGGAGCAGATCGAAGGCGGCATCGGCAGCCTCGTGAACTTGCGCACGGCGATGCCGTTCGACTTCACTGGCCAGAAGGTCTCGATCTCGCTATCGGAAGGCTATTCGACGCTGGCAGGCGCAAAGAGCCCGAAGGTCTCCGGTCTCTACTCGAACCGCTGGGACCTTGGCAGCGCGGGGCAGTTCGGCGCGCTCATCGACGTCGCGCATTCGGTCAGCAGAACCCGCACCGACGCGCTCCAGGTCGACCCGTACTTCAACATCGGCTCCGCCGCCCGCCCGCAGTGGGTGCCCGAGGGCGCGGATTGGCGCCGGGTGGACTTCACCAACAAGCGCAACGGTCTCTACGCGGCCCTGCAGTGGAAGCAGGACGACATCTCGTCCTCGCTAACATACTTCAAGTCGCGCTATGACCAGGAGTGGGACGAGAACGCGATCTTCTCGCAGGAGGCGACCCCCTACAACATCACGGTGGACTCGGGGGCGACCTACGACTCCCACGGCGCGCTGGTCAAGGGCACGATCCACGACGACGCCGACGGCGGCGTCAACTTCGGCGCGGACACCCGCGTGGCCAAGCGCAAGTCAGACACCCAGGACATCTCCTGGAACGTGAACTGGAAGGCCAACAATCGATGGACCTTCAATACCGACCTGCAAGTGATCAAGGCGACCACCAAGGACTTCGACTCCACCGTCGCCACTGGCATCGAGATGGCCAAGGAGACGCTGGACCTCTCCGGCGGCATGCCCAAGATCGCGTTCGACTCGAGCGACCTCGCCGCGCTCGCCAATCCTGCCAACTACTACTGGGCCTTCACGCGGCCACGCGACAGCGGCACGCATCGAAGTGCAGGGCACGCCGCAGGAGTTGCGTCCGCTCGTGCGCGACGAGACCTTCCGCATTGCCAGCGAAGCACTGGGCAACGCCTTTCACCACGCCGAAGCGAAGCAGATCGAGGTCGCGATCCACTACGACGCGGGGCGACTGCGCCTGCGAGTGGGCGACGACGGCAAGGGGATCGAGCCGGAAGTGCTGGGCGCGGGCAGGAAGGAAGGGCACTTCGGCTTGAGCGGGATGCGGGAGCGCGCGGAGCTCGTCGGCGGGAAGCTCGTCGTCCGCAGCAACACGGGTGGCGGCACGGAGGTGGATTTCAGTGTCCCCGGGGCGCGGGCGTACAGTAATGCTTCGCCAGCCCGATCGTGGCTGCGCTTCAAGAGGGTTGCGCAGACGGAGGTCGACAAATGACAGAAGATCTGACCCGCATCCGTGTTCTCTGTGTGGACGATCATCCGGTCGCCCGGCAGGGCATCACGATGCTGCTGGGCGTGGAGCCGGACATGGCCCTCGTGGCAGAGGCGGCGAATGGACGCGAGGCCATCCAGCAGTTCCGCGCGCACCGACCGGACGTCACGCTCATGGACCTGCAGATGCCAGGGATGGGCGGGCTCGACGCGATCGGTGCGATCCAGGCCGAGTTCCCGGACGCCCGGATCATCGTGCTCACCACCTACGTGGGCGACGCACAGGCACAGCGTGCGTTGCAGGCCGGCGCTCGCGGCTACCTCCTGAAGAACGCACTGCACAAGGAATTGCTGGACGCCATCCGCGCCGTGCACGCCGGCCGCAAGGCGCTTCCCTCGGAAGGGTCGTTCGAGCTGGCAGAACAGGCCTCGGACGAGACCCTCACGCCGGCAGAGATCAGCGTCCTGCGATTCATTGCGCAGGGCGACGCCTACCCCGATATCGCCAGGGCGCTCTCGCTCAGCGAAGAAAAGGTCGAAGGCCAGGTGCGAAGCATCCTGTCGAAGCTGGACGGCCAGGATCGCACGCATGCCGCGTCGACCGAACTCAATCGAGGGATGGTCCAGACCGAGCGCGCCGCCCGACATGCCGCCGAGGCGGCCAACAGGGCGAAGAGCCAGTTCCTTGCCGGCATGAGCCACGAGCTGCGCACGCCGCTGAATGGCGTCCTCGGCTATGCGCAACTGCTGGCCATGGAGGGCGGCCTCAGCGCGCGGCAAGCGCGCGGCGTGGAGACGATCCATCAGAGCGGGAAGCACCTGCTGGCGCTGATCAACGACATCCTGGACCTGGCGCGCATCGAGGCCGGCCACATGGAATTGAACCCGACACCGGTGAACCTGTCGCACCTCCTGCTGTCGGTAGAGGAACTCATGCGCGTGAAGGCCGACGAGAAGCGCTTGGCATTCGTGCTCGATGCCGGGGTGGGCTTGCCCAAGGCCGTGCTGGCCGACGAGCGTCGTCTGCGCCAGGTGCTGCTCAACCTGCTCGGCAATGCGATCAAGTTCACCGACGATGGCACGGTCAGGTTACGCGCCTCTGCCGAGCCGGACGGCCCGACGCAGGTGCAGCTGCGGCTGGAGGTCGAGGACACCGGCGTGGGCATGCGCCCCGACGACCTGGAGCGCATCTTCGAACCCTTCAAGCAGGTGGGCGACGTGCAGCGCCGCAGCGGGGGCACCGGACTGGGCCTGGCGATCACCCGCGCGCTGGTGAACGACATGGGCGGACAGGTACGGGTGACCAGTGAGTTCGGCCGCGGTACCCGGTTCCGCGTGGACGTGCCTTTGCAACTGGCGCAGCCGCCAAAGGCCACCGTTCGGAGAATTCCCGGCATCGCGCGCTACCAGGGTCCCCAGCGGCGGGTGCTGGTGGTCGATGACGCGGCGGCGAACCGTACCCTGATGTGCGACTTCCTCACGGACGCCGGCTTCATGTTGGCGCAGGCCAGCGACGGCAGCGAAGTGCTGGAGACTGCCAGGAGCTTCCGGCCGGACCTGATCCTCTTGGACAGCGTGATGCCGCTGGTAGATGGCGTGGAGGCCACGCGCCAATTGCGGCGGGATGCCGATCTGAACGCGGTACCGGTGATTGCGGTCTCCGCCACAGCCAGCGCGGAGCACCGGGCCGCTTGCTTGCGGGCTGGCGTCAACGTGTTCTTGGCCAAGCCAGTGGACCTGGAGGCCCTGCGGACACATATCGGAGAGCAGTTGGGCCTGCAATGGATAGAACCCACTGCAAGGGCTGACTGAGCGGCGCCCTTGAGGCTGCGTGGGCGTACTCCGCCGATTCATCCTGGATGCATCGGCGCTGCACTCAGAAGATCGTTGTCCATCCGCCGCGGCATTCGACGCATGCCCAGCGGGCCAACAGGTCTCGTGGACGGGAGGCGGTGCACAGGCCAGGTTTGAAACGGCGCGGCGCGGAGCCACCTCCGCGTCGAGCCGCCGCATGGGCACTCAAAGCAAATCCGAATCCTCATGTTGTGCTTCACAGTTAGCGCTAGTGAGCGTCACGGTTCGTGCTAGCGGCAGATAGCGGCAAGTTGTTGATTTCGCTCGCAAAAAGGCAGTTCTCGGGATCGAACGACTCGTTGCGCGCAGGCAACGGTCGTTGGCTCGGACAGTCACGGTTCGTGCTAGTGCGGAGATTGCAATCAAATATCGTGCTAGTGTCGGTCTGTAGCCGCTGATCCGAGCACTATGAAGCCTGAGAAATCACCCGCTGAGCGTGAGTTTGCGATCGCCCGAGTGCTGAGGCCGCTGGGTGACAAGTCACTGAGCATGGCGCAGGCGAAGGTCGCGGCGCAGCTGCTAGGCGTGCACTGGACGACGGTCTACCGCTTGCGTAAGCGATTTCTCGAGGATCCGGTCGCATCGTCAATCGTTCCGAAGAGCGCTGGACCGGCTGCTGGTGGAACCCGACTCGACAAGCGCGTTGACGACGTGATCGACGTGGTGTTGTCTCGTTGGTTGCCCCGGCAACGCGAGTTGGCACACCCCCGGCTTGACTTGACCATGGAGGTGCGCCGGCGCTGCAGGCTCGCTGGTCTGCCCGCTCCGTCCTCCAGCACCATAGCTCGACGTTGGAATCGACATCGCGATACCGAGGCGTTGAGTCTGGCTGCCGACCCTTCCGCCATGGTCGCCCCGGGCCAACTGGTCGCAGACACCGTCCTGGAGATCGTGCAGATCGATCACACGCAGGCCGACGTGTTCGTGGTCGATGAGAGAACTCGACGGCCGATTGGACGCCCGTGGCTGTCGGTTGCCATCGACGTCGCCAGTCGCTGCGTCGTGGGTATCTACGTTGCAATGGAACGGCCGAACGCTGCGGTGGTCGCCTTGCTCTTGACGCGCGTCGCGCTCCCGAAGGCTGCCTGGTTGGCCAGCCTCGGCATCGACGTCCAGTGGCCAATGAGCGGCATTC
>Ga0302311_10006089_pt1 | contig 12583 bp, 14 predicted proteins | sample III_Palsa_N1_3_FD_200449 | JGI IMG/M metagenome (GOLD analysis project Ga0302311, IMG submission 200449) | Peat permafrost microbial communities from Stordalen Mire near Abisko, Sweden - III_Palsa_N1_3 | ecosystem: Environmental > Terrestrial > Soil > Palsa > Peat permafrost | place: Sweden... | reverse complement strand
CAATTCGATCAATTGGGCGCGGATCGTCGCCCAGGTGGTGTATTACTTCACCGCCGCGGTCGCGCTCGGCGCGCCGGCCCGCGCGGTGGATTTCACCGTGCCGACGGGGAATTTCGGCGACATTTTTGCCGGCTACGTCGCGAAGAAAATGGGCCTGCCGGTGCGTTGGCTGCGGATCGCCGCCAACGTCAACGATATCCTGCCGCGCACGCTCAAGACCGGCATCTACGAGGTCCGCGAGGTTCATGCATCCGCCTCGCCGTCGATGGATATTCAAATCTCGTCGAATTTCGAGCGGCTGTTGTTCGAGGCGAGCGGGCGTGACGCCGCCGGCATTCGCCGGCTGATGGAATCATTGAAGCAATCCGGACGGTTCGTGCTGCCCGATGCGACCTTGGCGGCGATCCGCGCCGAATTCGACGCCGGCCGCGCCGATGAAACCGAGACCGCAGCCGCAATCCGCGCCGCCTGGCGCGAGGCCGGCGATCTGGTCGATCCGCACACGGCTGTGGCGCTGGCGGTCGCCGACCGCGACACCGCGGATTCGACGGTCCCCAACATCGTGCTGTCGACCGCGCATGCCGCGAAATTCCCCGATGCGGTGCAAGCCGCTTGCGGGGTGCGGCCGGAATTGCCGGCCTGGCTTGACGGCCTGATGACGAGGCCCGAGCACATCAAGGTCATGAAGAACGATCAGGTTGAAGTCGAACAGTTCGTGCGCTCGGTCAGCCGCGCCGCGAAACAAGGAGTTGCCGGATGAGCGTCGATGTTACCAAACTTCCCTCCGGCCTGACGGTGATCACCGACACCATGCCGCATCTGGAGACCGCGGCGCTCGGGGTATGGGCCGGCGTCGGTGGCCGTGACGAAAAGCCGAACGAGCACGGCATTTCGCATCTTCTGGAGCATATGGCGTTCAAGGGCACCACGCGGCGTTCGTCGCGCGAGATTGTCGAGGAAATCGAGGCGGTCGGCGGCGATCTCAACGCCGGCACCTCGACCGAGACCACGGCCTATTACGCCCGGGTGCTGAAGGCGGATGTGCCGCTGGCGCTCGACGTGCTGTCCGACATCCTCGCCAATCCGTCCTTCGTGCCGGACGAACTGGAGCGCGAAAAGAACGTCATCGTGCAGGAGATCGGCGCCGCCCAGGACACCCCCGATGACGTGGTGTTCGAGCATCTCAACGAACTCTGTTACCCGGACCAGCCGATGGGCCGTTCGCTGCTTGGCACGGCAAAGACCCTGAAGGAATTCGATCGCGACACGCTGCGCGGCTATTTGTCGACGCATTATCGCGGCCCCGACATGGTGGTGGCGGCCGCCGGTGCCGTCGATCACAAGCGGGTGGTCGAGGAAGTGACGCAGCGATTTTCCGGCTTCGAGGCGGGCGCGGCGCCGAAGCCGCAGGCCGCGATGTTCGGCAAGGGCGGCTCCCGCGTGGTGCATCGCGACCTCGAGCAGGCGCATCTGACGCTCGCGCTGGAAGGCGTGCCGCAGGGCGACCTGTCGCTGTTCTCGATGCAGGTCTTCACCAACACGCTTGGTGGCGGGATGTCGTCGCGGCTGTTCCAGGAGGTGCGGGAAAAGCGCGGGCTGTGCTATTCGATCTACACGTTTCACGCGCCCTATAGCGACACCGGCTTTTTCGGGCTCTACACCGGCACCGATCCCGGCGATGCGCCCGAGATGATGGAGGTGATCGTCGACGTCATCAACGACGCCGTCGAGACGCTGACCGAAGCCGAAGTCGCCCGCGCCAAGGCGCAGATGAAGGCGGGGCTGTTGATGGCGCTGGAGAGCTGCTCGTCCCGCGCCGAACAGCTGGCGCGGCATATTCTGGCCTATGGCCGTCCGCTGACGGTCGAAGAGCTGGTGGCCCGGATCGACGACGTCAGCGTGGAATCGACCCGGAACGCGGCGCGGGGACTGTTGTCGCGCAGCCGGCCCGCCGTCGTGGCGCTTGGCAGCGGCAGGGGGCTGGACACGGCGGTGGCTTTTGCGGAAGGATTGACAAAGTCGAAGGCTAAAGCTCGTCTTCACTAGGAGCATGATCGAGCCGCGCCGGCGCCGGGTGGTGTCGCGCGGCGGCAGTGTCAGGATAATGGGGGGGTAAGCCCATGGCGTTGTTTCGATTGCCATCCAGCGGATCGCCTGCGCTCGCCCCGCGCGGTCACGGCCTGCTGCTGCGCGCGCCGCAGATGTCGGATTTTCTGCAATGGGCGCATTTGCGGGAAACCAGCCGCAATTACTTGACCCCCTGGGAGCCGATCTGGCCGTCCGATGACCTGACCCGCTCGGGCTTCCGCCGCCGGTTGCGGCGCTATGCCGAAGACATCGCGGCCGACCGGTCCTATCCGTTCATCGTGTTTCGCGAATCCGACGGGGCGATGATCGGCGGCGTGACGCTGGCGAATGTCCGCCGCGGCATCGTGCAGGCCGGCACCATCGGCTATTGGGTCGGGCAGCCCCATGCCCATCGCGGCTACATGACGGCGGCGCTGCGGGTGCTGCTGCCGTCGCTGTTCGGCGAACTCAACCTGCACCGCGTCGAGGCCGCCTGCATCCCCTCCAATGCGCCGTCGATCCGGGTGCTGGAGAAATGCGGCTTCAACCGCGAGGGCCTGGCGCGGCGTTATCTCTGCATCAACGGCGTCTGGCAGGACCATCTGCTGTTCGGCCTGCTGCATGAGGATTTCCGCGGCTGAAGGCGTCTGTCTGGGCGCCTTGGGTTTGCCGCCATTACGCTGCTATAAGCGGCCCGAAAATGATGGTTGGATGACGTGTGGGGCCAGGGACGTCGTATGGGTAAGAAGCATGTGATCATGACGGCATTTCCGTCGCGCAAATATCGCGCGGTCGCGGTATCGGCCGTGGTCGCGCTGGCGGTCGGTTGCAGCCTTTTTGCCTCGCCGGTGGCCGCGCAATCGCTGAGCGATCGCTTCAAGGGCCTGTTTGGCGGCGGATCGTCGGATCAACCGGCCCAGCCTGCGCCGGGAGCCCCTGACCCCGGACCCAGCGAGAGCCGGATCGAGGAGACCTGTCCGCCGGTCAGCATTCGCGCGGGGGCATCGACCTATTCCGTGGCGGCACCGGGCAAAGAGGCGGTCGGCGATAACGTACGTTATCTGGCCTCGATCACCAAAGTCGCGCGCGATTGCAGGCGAACCGGCGACGACATTACGGCGCGGATCGGGATCCAGGGCCGGGTGATCGCCGGTCCGGCCGGCGCGCCGGAAACCGTCGAGGTGCCGCTGCGCGTGGCCGTGGTGCAGAGTGGCGTGAACGAAAAGACCATCGCCACCAAAGCTTACCGGACCACGGTGGCGATGGCGGCGGACGGATCGGTGCCGTTTACGCTGGTCGCCGACGATGTGGTGTACCCCATCGCTCCCGGCGCGGTCGGCGATTCCTACATTTTCTATATCGGCTTCGATCCGCAACTGCTGACGCCGGAGCCGAAGGCGCCGGCCAAGCGCAAGAAGAAGTAGCGGCGCAGGGGCTTCCCTTGCAAGGGCAAATCACTTCATGAGTTCGTCGTCCCTGGGAATGTGCTCGCAGGGACGAAAGAAAAAAGCCGGCGCGAGATGATCGCACCGGCTCGGCATTCTCGAATGAAATATTCGTCAGTTCAGCTTGGCGCGAACTTCCGCGATGCCCTTGGCCAACAGATCGTCGGCGACTTCGCCCTTGACCGATTGCGACAGGATCGTGGAGGCCGCCGCGACCGCGGCGCTGGCCGCGGCCGAGCGAACGTCGGCAATGGCCTGGGCTTCGGCGAGCGCGATCTTGCTCTCGGCGGTCTTGGTGCGCCGGGCGACGAAGTCTTCCATCTTGCTCTTGGCCTCGGCCGCGATCCGCTCGGCTTCGGCCTTCGCCGAGGTGATGATGTCCTGCGCCTCGCGTTCGGCGGTGGCGTGACGGGCCTTGTATTCCGCGAGCAATTTGGCGGCCTCTTCCTTGAGGCGGCGGGCGTCGTCGAGTTCGGTCTTGATACGCTGGCTGCGATGATCCAGCGCGGTCAGCACCGTACGGTGCACGCCGATATAGATGAATACGCCCATCAGGATGACGAAGCCTACGGCGACCCAGAATTCCGGTTCGGCGAACATCAGATCTTATCCCTTCAACGAAGCGTCGATGGCGCTGTTCACGGACTGGGCGTCCGGCGCAACGCCGGTTAGCCGCTGCACGATCGCCGAAGCCGCATCCGCGGCGATGCCGCGAACATTGCTCATCGCAGCTTCTCGCGTCGAGGCGATGGTCTTTTCGGCGTCGGAAAGCTTCGCCGCGAGCTTCTCTTCGAGCGTCTTGCGTTCGGCGTCGGCCGCGGCATTGTGTTTTTCGCGGGCCTCAGCGCCGATCGCCTGCGCCCGGCCGCGCGCCGCGGCCAGTTCGCTCTCATAGGCCTTCAGCGCGCCGTCGGACTCGTCCTTCAGCTTTTGCGCATCGGCCAGATCGCCCTCGATCGTGTTCGCCCGCGCGTCGATCACGCTGCCGACCCGCGGCAACGCGATACGCGAGACGATCAGATAGAGCGCAACGAACGCGATCAGCAGCGACACCAGTTGCGAAGCAAAGGTGTCCTTCTGGAAAGGCGGAAACTCATGCTTTTCGGCAGGAGCTTCGGTGTGCGCCGTCGTGCCATGACTTTCAGCCACCGGCTTCTCCTGTTCGGCTTGAACCGCGTATCCCGCAACCGGGATACGCTCAGGAAGATATCAGAGCGCGAACAGCAGCAAGAGCGCGATCAGCAGCGAGAAGATGCCGAGCGCTTCGGTCACCGCGAAGCCGAAAATCAGGTTGCCGAACTGGCCCTGGGCTGCCGAAGGATTACGCACCGCAGCGGCGAGATAGTTGCCGAAGATGATGCCCACGCCGGCGCCCGCGCCACCCATGCCAATGCAGGCAATGCCAGCGCCAATGTACTTCGCAGCGATCGGATCCATGAGACGAACTCCTTGTTGAGGTTTGGTGAGAGAGGACCGGGTTTAGTGACCCGGATGGATAGCATCGTTGATGTAGATGCAGGTGAGGATGGTGAAGACGTAGGCCTGGAGGAACGCGACCAGCAGCTCGAGCGCGGTCAGCGCGATCACCATGCCGAGCGGCAGCACGGCACCGAAATAGCCGGCAATGCCAAGCCCCGCCAGCAGCGGAATGAAGCTGGCGAACACCGCGAGCGCGATATGGCCCGCCAACATGTTGGCGAACAGACGCACCGAGTGCGAAATCGGCCGCAAGAAGAACGAGAACACCTCGATGAACACGACCAGCGGCAAGATGAAGATCGGAATGCCCGACGGCACGAACAGTTTGAAGAATTTCAGGCCGTTCTTGTAGAAACCGTAGATCAGCACCGTCAAGAACACGATCATCGCGAGCACCGCCGTGACGATCAGGTGGCTGGCGATGGTGAAGTTGTAGGGAATGACCCCGACGATGTTCGACACCGCAATGAACATGAACAGCGAGAACACCAGCGGGAAGAACTTCATGCCTTCCTTGCCGGCCGTCGACCGGATGGTGTTGGCGACGAATTCGTAGCTGATTTCAGCGACCGATTGGATACGGCCGGGCACCAAATGCTTGCCGGCCACGCCACCGATCATCAGCAGCGAAATCAACGCCACCGAGCCGAGCATGTAGGCCGACGAATTGGTGAAGGCGATCTCCTGATGGCCGATATGGCCGATCGTGAAGAGCTTCTGGATATTGAACTGTTCGATCGGATCGATCATCCGCGGCGTATCTTTCGTCCCACCGGCCACGCCGGCGCCTGCAATCAATTCGTCCGGCCTTTGCGTCTTTCAACGGCCGGTTCTGTCCGGAGTAACGCCCGCCGACCTTATCACGTTGACCACACCGGCCGTGAAGCCGAGCAGGACAAACACGATGAGCCCCCAAGGCTTTGTCGGCAGCACGTGGTCGAGACCCCAGCCGATCAAAGCTCCGACGACAACGCCGGCGATCAACTCCGAAGAAAGCTGGAAACCGCGCCCCATCGCCGATGCTCTGGCCGCGCCGTCTCCGCCTCCAGATTCGGGTTGGTCAGTCCTGACTTTGCGGTCGCCCCGAATTTCGGACAACCGCTGATCCAGACTTCCGAGCCTTGCGGAAAGCGCAGCTTCGTCGGACGATGTATCGTGATTTCCGTTCCCGCCGTCGTTCGCGCCTTCAGCCATGCTGTGGAGACCCGAAACAATGCCGCGTTGATGGAAATGACGCCCCGTCACCCTCAAAAGCCGCGCGGACCATACTTAGCGCGTCTAACCAAGTCAAGATTGCGTCGTAACCAGTTAGTGCATTGATTCTATTGTATTTATCAAGCCTGCCGCGAACCGCCTGTGGAGCAGTCGCCGCACTGCAGCAGCCTTGCATCGCCGTGGCGGGTCTGTTGGGATGATTGTCGCCAACCAACCTCCCGGGAACCCGCATGCCGCGCCAGGTCGACTATTATTTTTCGCTGCAATCGCCGTGGGCCTATATCGGGCACAAACTGTTCCGTGAGATCGTCAGCACCTATGGTCTTGCCGTGAACCACAAACCGGTGGTGCTGGTCGATCTGTTTTCCGAAACCGGTGGGTTGCCGCTGCTCAAGCGCCACCCGGTACGGCAGCGCTACCGGATGGTCGAACTGCAGCGCTGGCGCGACAAGCGCGGCCTGCAATTTCATCTGCAGCCGGCGAACTGGCCGTTCAACGCGCGGCTGGCCGACGGCGTCGTGATCGCAGCGATCGAGGCCGGCCACGATCCCGATCGATTCCTGCGGTGGGCGTACGCGGCGGTATGGGAGGAGGAACTCAATCTCACTGATCCCGCGACGCTGGTTAAACTGGCCGATGATTGCGGATTGCCAGGCAAGCAACTGGTTGAGCGCTCGGGCGACGAGGAGATCAGCGTGGTCTATGAGCAAAACCGTCAGGACGCGCTGGCGGCCGACGTGTTCGGCTCGCCGGTCTATGTGCTCGACGGCGAGGTTTTCTGGGGCCAGGACCGGATCGAATTGCTCGCCGATGCGTTAAAATCTGGCCGTGCGCCCTATCGTTCGCAGCCCTAGCCACCATTATAATAGCGGTCAGTACAGGCGGTTTGAGGCAGAGCACTTCGATGATGACAGCAGTGTCGCTTCCCAAATGCACGATTTCGCTGATGGCCGCCGCGATGGTCATCGGCATCGGCGGCGCCGCGGCGGGGTCGCTGCCGGATACCGAGAACGGCCGCTATACGTTGTCGCCGGTCAACGATGGCATCATCCGGCTCGATACCAGGACCGGCGAGGTCTCCACCTGCAATAACAATGGCAACGGTTGGGCCTGCTATGCCGTGCCTGACGAGCGCGCGGCACTCGACGCGGAAATCGGCCGGCTGCAGGCCGACAATGAAAAACTCAAGACGGAATTGGAAAAACTCAAGACCCAATTGGCGGAGCGCGATGCCACCGTTACCGGCAAGATCGATGAGCCGTTGCCGAAGAGCGACCCCCTGAGCAAGCCCGAACCGAAGGTCGCCGAGGGGGAGCGCAAGATCGAGATTCCGAGAATCGAGATACCCTTGCCGAGCGACCGCGACATGGATCGCGCCATGACCTTCCTGGAGCAGGCCTGGCGGCGTCTGGTGGAGATGGCCAATCGCGTGCAGAAGGACGTCAACGGCAGGATTTGAAAAATGCTGTCGTCCCGGCCTCCGCGCCGGGACCCATACGCCGTGTCCTCTCGTTTTGGCAGTGAAACAAAGGCCTTCCGCAATTACGAACGCCGGGGTTATGGGTCCCGGCTCAAGGCCGGGACGACGAAACCTTGAGGCGACGTCGCTAACATTGAGAAATTCATGACCTCTTCCAAATCCATCTCCCGCACGGCGCCTTCGGCGGTCACCGCGGATGCGCTCGTAACGTCGCTGCTGACGGTGCAAACTGCCGGCGCTGGCTTTGTCGATCTCACCGCCGAGGTCGCAAAGTTCGTCGAAGAGGCCTGCGCGCGGGAAGGCGCGGTGACGCTGTTCGTCCGTCACACGTCGGCGTCGCTGACGGTTCAGGAAAATGCCGATCCGTCGGTGCTGGACGACCTGATGACATCACTCGGCCGGCTCGCCCCCGAGGACGGCGGATGGAGCCATGATACCGAAGGCCCTGACGACATGCCGGCGCACATCAAGACCATGCTGACGGCGACGTCGCTGCAGATTCCGGTGCTCAAGCGCCAGCTCGCTCTGGGCGTCTGGCAGGCGATCTATCTGATTGAACATCGCGCCCGGCCGCACCGGCGCGAGGTGGTGCTGCAATTCATGGGACGCATTGGTTAAGACAAAAACCGGCCGCGGATGGCTCCGCGGCCGGTTGCGATCGCCGGCGGCCGGTCGCCGCGGGATCAGGCTCAGGTCTTGGTAATATCGACGTCCTTGGTTTCCGGCAGGAACAGGAAGCCGACGACCAGGCTCATGATCGCGATGCCGACCGGATACCACAGGCCGGAATAGATGTTTCCGGTCGCAGCTGCGATCGCGAACACGGTCGCCGGCAGGAAGCCGCCGAACCAGCCATTGCCGATGTGATATGGCAGCGACAGCCCGCTGTAGCGGATCCGGCTCGGGAACAGTTCAACCAGCCAGGCCGCGATCGGCGCGTAGACCAGCGTCACATAGACCACCAGCAGCCAGAGCATCACCACCGTCATGACCTGGTTGATTTCGGCCGGATCGGCCGAAGCCGGATAGCCGTGCGCCTTGATCGCCGCGGGCAACGCCTTGGCGAAGTCGGGGCTATCGGCGGAGAGCGTCTGGTCGCCGATCTTCACCTTGGCCTTGGTTCCGGCGGGTGCGGTCTCGTTGTTATAGTTCACCGACAGGTTGACGAGCCCGGACTTGGCGACGTCGCAGCTGGTGGTGAATTTCTCAGTGCCGGTTGCCTTGAACTGGAACGAACATTCGTTGGGATCGGCGATCACGGTGACCGGCGAGGCTGACAGCGCCGCTTCGAGCTTCGGGTTGGCGAAATGCGTAATCGCCTTGAAGATCGGGAAGTACGTCAAGGCTGCCAGCAGGAAGCCGGCGAGGATGATCGGCTTGCGGCCGATCTTGTCGGACAGCCAGCCGAAGATGACAAAACCGGGGGTGCCGAGCGCCAGCGCGATCACGATCATGATCTGCGCCGTCACGGCCGGCACCTTGATAGTCTGGGTCAGGAAGAACAGCGCGTAGAACTGTCCACCGTACCACACCACGGCTTCGCCCGCGGTCGCGCCCAATAAGGCCAGGATCGCAATCTTGGCATTCGACCATTGGCCGAACGCTTCGCTCAGCGGCCGCTTCGAGGTGGTTCCCTCTGCCTTCATTTTCGCAAAGATCGGCGACTCGCTCAGGCTCAAGCGGATCCAGATCGATACCGCGAGCAGGATGCCCGACAGCAGGAACGGAATCCGCCAGCCCCAATCGCTGAACGCGGCTTCTCCCATCCAGGTGCGGATGCCCAGGATCAGCAGCAGCGCCATGAACAGGCCGAGCGTCGCGGTGGTCTGAATCCATGACGTATAGTAGCCGCGCTTGTTGGCCGGCGCGTGCTCGGCGACGTAAATCGCAGCACCGCCATATTCACCGCCGAGTGCGAGGCCCTGCACCAGCCGCAGCGCGATCAGCACGATCGGCGCCGCGATGCCCCAGCTGCCATAACCCGGCAGCAGGCCGATGAAGAAGGTGCCGATGCCCATCAGGCTCATGGTGATCAGGAAGGTGTATTTGCGTCCGACCAGATCGCCGAGACGGCCGAAGATCAGGGCGCCGAACGGACGGACGGCGAAGCCGGCCGCAAACGCCAGCAGGGCGAAGATGAAGCCGACATTGGGGGGCACGTTGGCGAAAAAGTATTTCGCGAGGAATACGCCCAGCGTTCCGTAGATGTAGAAATCGTACCATTCGAAAACGGTACCGAGCGAGGAGGCGAAGATAACCTTTCGCTCTTCAGCCGTCATTCCACCGGTGCGAGCTTCCGCGCCCGCTGTCGCAGCCATTGCCATTGTTCGCTCCCCTGTCCGTTAATGCGCATTTGCCCACTCGCCGGTCTTCGCCGGGTTAGCCTGGGACATTTCGTCACGGTAACATCACCGTGAAATCCGGCCAATTAAGACTTTCGGCCTTATAGGGTGGTGCTGTGGGAACAATGCGCGTTCCGCGCGCCCGGGCGTTGGCGGCTTTCAGGGTATTGCGACGCACAAACCGGCCCGGATTAACCGCTTTGCCGCAAAGCAATATTGCGCGCTTGCATGCGCCCGCGCGGCAGAGGACAATTGCAACAAGGAAAAATTCGCCTGGCGAAAGCTCTATCGAGAGGCCGCGGATTTTGCCGCAACCGGCTTGTAAGAAATAAATGACCTCCAATACGCGCCTCATTATCGCCGACGACCATCCGCTGTTCCGCGATGCGCTGCGGCAGGCGGTCGCAAGCGTCGTGACGTCGGCGAGGATCGACCAGGCCGGGACGTTCGATGAACTGACGTCGCTGCTCGAGCAGGATTCCGATGTCGATATGGTGCTGCTCGATTTGTCGATGCCGGGAATCAGCGGCTTCTCCGGCTTGATCTACCTGCGTGCGCAATATCCTGCGATTCCCGTCGTGATCGTGTCGGCCAGCGACGACGGCAGCACGATCCGCCGGTCGCTGGATTTCGGCGCCTCGGGGTTCATCCCGAAGCGGTTCGGGGTCGAGACCTTGCGCGATGCGATCGTCAAAGTGATGGATGGCGACGTCTGGGTGCCCCCGGACACCGACCTGTCGTCGGTCACCGATCCGGACATGACGCGCCTGCGCGACCGGCTGGTGACGCTGACCCCGCAGCAGGTGCGGGTGCTGATGATGCTGTCGGAAGGGCTGCTCAACAAGCAGATCGCCTACGAACTCGGCGTGTCGGAAGCGACCATCAAGGCGCATGTCTCAGCGATCCTGCAAAAGCTCGGCGTCGAGAGCCGCACCCAGGCGGTGATCGCCGCGGCCAAAATCGCCGGCGGCCAATGGCGGCAACCCACGCCGACCGCGCAGTAAGTCTATCCCGCGATTCTACTCCGCCGCCGCCATCCGCTGGCTGCGCCATTGGCCAATCAAGGCACGCAGCGATGCCGGCTTGACCGGCTTGTTGAGCACCGCGATTTTCTCTTCGCGCGCGGCGTCGCGGACATGCGGGCTGCGATCGGCCGTGATCAGGATCGCCGGAATGGCATCGCCGAAGCGGCGGCGAATGTCGCGGATCGCGGCGACGCCATTGCCGCGATCCAGATGGTAATCGACCAGCAGGCCGGTGACCCGGCCGCCCGCGGCGTCGATCGCCGCGAGGGCGGCATCGGGATCGGCCGCGGCGATCACCTCGGCCCCCCAGGTCTTCAACAGCGTCTTCATGCCGTCGAGAATCGCCGCGTCGTTCTCGATGCAAACGATCAGCGTGCCGCTCATCGGCGCCTTCGACAGCGGCGTGGCGCTGGTGACGGCCGCAGTGAAGTTGATGGCCTTCGCGATCGGCAGTGTCACCGAAAAGAACGAGCCGCCGCCGGCATTGGAGTCGAGCGCGATGCCGTGGTTGAGCACGCGCGCGAGCCGCTCGACGATCGATAGCCCGAGGCCAAGGCCCCGCGCGATCCGGGCGCCCTGTTCGAGCCGGTGAAACTCCTTGAAGATCTCGCCGCGCTTGACGACCGGAATGCCGACGCCGGTATCGTAGACGCAGATCTGCAAGCTTTGGCCGTGACGGCGGCAGCCGACCAGCACCCGCCCGCGCGGGGTATATTTAATGGCGTTGGAGATCAGGTTCTGCAGCAGCCGCCGCAGCAGCAGCCGGTCGGATTGCACCGGCAGCGAACTCGGTACGAAGGTGAGCTTCAGCCGCTTGGCCCGCGCCACCGGCGCAAATTCGATCTCGAGCGAGCGCATCAGGTCGCCGATCTTGAAGCTCGTGATCGACGTCGTCATGGCGCCGGCGTCGAGCCGTGAAATATCCAGCAGCGCGCCGAGGATTTCCTCGATGGCTTCCAGCGAATCGTCGATGTTTTCGACCAGCCGCGAATCCTCGCCGCCGCTCTGCCGTTCGACCAGGCTCGTCACGTAAAGCCGCGCCGCGTTCAGCGGTTGCAGGATGTCGTGGCTCGCCGCCGCCAGAAATCGCGTCTTGGAGATGCTGGCGTCCTCGGCGGCGCTCTTGGCCAGGGCCAGTTCCGAATTCAGCCGCGTCAGTTCCTCGGTGCGATCGCGCACGCGTTTTTCCAGGGTCGCATTGGAGCGCTCCAGCGCTTCGGCGGCCTCGAAGCTCGGTGTGACATCGGAAAAGGTGATGACCAGTCCGCCGCCGGGCATCCGGTTGGTACGCACTTCGATCACCATGTGGCGGTCGGGAAGCCGCTCCAGATACGGCTCGCCCTCGGTGGTGTAGGCGTTGAGCCGCATCTCCAGCAGCGTCTCGCCGTCTTGCAGGCCGAGCGGGCTGAGCGCTGCCATGAATTCGAGGGTCTCGCGCAAGGGCGTGCCGAGTTGCACGAGATGGGGCGGCAGGCCGAGCAGTTCGCCGAACTGATGATTCGAGCAGATCAGCTGCAGGTCGACGTCGAA
>Ga0302311_10006088_pt1 | contig 12585 bp, 11 predicted proteins | sample III_Palsa_N1_3_FD_200449 | JGI IMG/M metagenome (GOLD analysis project Ga0302311, IMG submission 200449) | Peat permafrost microbial communities from Stordalen Mire near Abisko, Sweden - III_Palsa_N1_3 | ecosystem: Environmental > Terrestrial > Soil > Palsa > Peat permafrost | place: Sweden... | reverse complement strand
GCCACCCTCGCCGCCGCCGCGCCCACTCCGGCGCTCTCACGAAAATTCACCCTCACCGGCCTTGCGATCGGCAGCAACTACGGATCGGTCCCATTATCCCCTGCCCAGCAGCGCCAACTGCAGGCGATCCTGCCGCCAATTTTGCGCAACCGCGCCGAGGCCACCGCCGATCGCGACATGCTGAGCGAGGCCGCGGCACCCATGATCCTGAGCCTGCCCACTGCACGACAACGGCAAAGACTCGGTGCCGAACTGGTCCTGGCGCTCGACCAGGTCGCCGCCGATACCACACTTTTTCCCGGTGACCGGCTCGATACCGTGAACGCCGACATCATTCTGTCGAAGGCCGCCCATGCCGGGAAAGTCACCCCTGCTGTGCTCGCCAAGGTCCGCGCCCGCGTCGCCGTCGCCGATCGCGACGCGAACACGCCCGGCCTGCGCCAAGCCGTGATCCCCGATGCCGGCGATTTTCTCGACCAGGCCGGCGATTATGCGGGCGCCCAGAAGCTTCTGGAAGGTGCGCTGCCGACCGCCATCGCCCCCTATTATTTCATGATCGATCTCGCTGGCTTGGCCGAGGAGCATCACGACCCCCAGGCCGCGATCGACTGGGCGCGCAAAGCCGCCGACGCCGCCGAAGGACCCGCCACGAAAGTCCAGTGGGAGATCATGTATTCCGATTTCGTGTTGCGCCTCGATGCCCGGAATAAACCGGAGGTGGAGCAAAGCGGCGAGGAAGTGATCCAGGCCTTCACTCAGGCGTCGGCCGGTTACGCGGGACGCACAAGGAAAAAACTCGAAGCCTGGCACGCCAAAGTTGAAGCCTGGAGCAAAGCCAATCAAGGTCAGCGGGTTCTGCTTCATCTGAACGCGAGTCTCAGCCAAGCCTGCCAGAAGCAGGCCACCCAGGCCTGTGCAATCAAATTCAGCTAGCCCTTACCGCCCGGGGGATCGCATAGGCACCGGCCACGCCCCAACAACTGACAAAGTTTTTTTTGGTTCTTTTTTGTTCACAAAAAAGAACACTCTGTCTCTTCGATGCTTTCCAAACCCTCTCGGACCGCTTCGCCTTGGTTCGGCCTCATCTTTGCTATACTCCGGCGCGAATCGCTTCGGACCCCTCATGATCGCCCAACTCACCGGCCTGCCCAGCGCGATCGAAGCCGACCGCTGCATCATCGATGTGGCGGGCGTCGGCTATCTGGTGTTCGCCTCCACCCGCACTCTCGAGCAGCTCGCCGCCGCCGAAACTCCCGTCCGCGTTCTGATCGAAACCCAGGTCCGCGAGGACGCCATCAGCCTTTACGGCTTCGCAGACGCCGCCGAGCGCGACTGGTTCCGTCTGCTCACCACCGTGCAGGGCGTCGGCGCCAAGGTCGCGCTCAACATCCTCTCTGCCCTCTCTCCCCGCGATCTGATCGCCGCCATCCAGGCCGGCGACCGCGGTGCGCTCACCCGCGCCGCCGGCGTCGGTCCCAAGCTCGCCATCCGCCTGCTCACGGAATTGCGCGACAGAGCCGGCGCGATGCCGAGCGGCCACGGCTTCACTCCGGTGATCTCCGCCGCCGCCTTCGGTCCCGCCGCCGACGCGGTCTCCGCTCTGATCAACCTCGGCTATCGCCGTCCCGAAGCCCAAGCCGCGATCGATCATGTCGAAGCCCGTCTGGGCAAAGGCGAAACTCTCGATCGCCTGATCCGCGAAGGTCTGCGGGAGCTGTCCCATTGAGCGACGACCGCACCGTCTCCGCCAAGCGTTCCGTCGAGGACGCCGCCGAAGCCTCGCTCCGCCCGCAAACCATGGCCGAATTCGTCGGCCAGCGCGCCTCGCGCGAAAACCTGTCGATTTTCATCGCCGCCGCCCGCGGCCGCGGCGAAGCGCTCGATCATGTCCTGCTGCATGGTCCGCCCGGCCTGGGCAAAACCACCCTCGCCCAAATCGTCGCCCGCGAGCTCGGCGTCGGCTTCCGCGCGACCTCCGGCCCGGTGATCCAGCGCGCCGGCGAGCTCGCCGCGATTCTCACCAACCTGCAGCCGCGCGACGTCTTGTTCATCGACGAAATCCACCGCCTGCAGCCCGCGATCGAGGAAATTCTCTACCCCGCGATGGAGGATTTCGAGCTCGACCTGATCATTGGCGAGGGCCCGGCCGCCCGCACCGTGCGGATCGACCTGCCGCCTTTCACCCTGGTCGGCGCCACCACTCGCGCCGGATTGCTCGCCACTCCTCTGCGCGACCGTTTCGGCATTCCGCTGCGTCTGCAATTCTACACCCCCGAGGAGCTCGAGCTGATCGTCCGCCGTGGCGCCGAGAAGCTCGGATTTGCCCTCGCCCCCGATGGCGCCGCCGAGATCGCCCGCCGTTCCCGCGGCACGCCCCGCATTGCCGGCCGCCTGCTACGCCGGGTGCGCGATTTCGCCGCGGTTGCCGGCCAAAAGCTGGTGGATCGCGCCATCGCCGATCATTCGTTGCAGCGGCTGGAGGTCGATGCTCGCGGCCTCGATGCGATGGATCGCCGCTACATGCGCCGGATGGCCGATCACCACGCCGGCGGCCCGGTCGGGGTCGAGACTTTGGCCGCCGCTTTGGCCGAAGCCCGCGATACTATCGAAGATGTAATCGAGCCGTATCTGATCCAGGAAGGTTTGATCATGCGTACTAGTCGCGGCCGCATGTTGGGCGAGTCCGGCTGGCGCCACTTGGGACTGATCCCCCCCTCGCGCGAAGCGCAACTGGACCTATTATCCGAAGACCCATGAAGAACTCCCACCAGCCCAAAACGTACAAAAGTTTTTTGCTTCTTTTTTTCAAAAAAGAAGGTTTTTGCTTTTCTTATAATGAAAAAGAAAAAAACTTCTTTTTTGAAAAAAAGAAGCAAAAAACTTTTGTCACTTTGGTTCGGTGCGCCACGTGACCGCCGCTGCGCACGAATATTTTCTGCGGGTCTACTACGAGGACACCGATGCGGGGGGAGTGGTTTATCACGCTTCCTACCTCCGCTTCGCGGAGCGGGCGCGTACCGAGGCGCTGCGTGATGCCGGCGTCCCCCACGCGGAAATGGCAAGTCAACATGACGTGATCTTCATGGTGCGCCGCGTCGATATCGAGTATTTGCGTCCCGCGCGGATCGACGCCTGGCTTCGAGTCGCGACCTCGGTCGAACATCTCGGCGGCGCCTCGGTGCGGCTGCGGCAGGTCGTCACCGAGGCCGAGGCGACGGTAGCGGTGCTCACCGTATGGCTGGTTTGTGTGGGGCTGGGCGATGGTCGCCCGGCCAGGATACCCGAGCGCTGGCGCATCGTGCTGGCGGCTTGGCTGGGAGAGTTGGATCGTGGATCAGGCGGTTAGTGCCGTTAATTTAAGTGCCGCGACGGGCGATATGTCGCTCTGGGGCTTGTTCATCCAGGCGGACATCATCGTCAAGATCGTCATGGTGGGGCTGCTCGGCGCCAGCGTCTGGGTGTGGGCGATCTGGTTCGAGAAGACGTTCAGCCTGCGCCGCGCCAACCGCGCCGCCGATGCGTTCGAAGACCGCTTCTGGTCCGGCGGCAGCCTCGACGACCTCTACGAACAGCAGGGTGCGCAGCCGCAGCACCCGATGGCCGCGGTGTTCGGCGCCGCGATGGCGGAATGGCGCCGCACCGCCCGCGTCGCCGGTGCGGACATCGCCCGCACCGGGGTGAAGGAGCGGGTCGACCGCGCGGTGAACGTCACCATCGCGCGGGAGATGGAGCGGCTGGAACGCTGGCTGATCTTCCTCGCCTCGGTCGGCTCGGTCGCCCCCTTCGTCGGTCTGTTCGGCACCGTCTACGGCATCATGCGGTCGTTTTCCTCGATCGCCCAAATGCACAATACCAACCTCGCGGTGGTAGCCCCCGGCATCGCCGAAGCGCTGTTCGCCACCGCAATTGGCCTGGTTGCCGCGATTCCGGCGGTGCTGTTCTACAACAAAGTCAGCGTCGATCTCGACCGCTTCGCATCCAGACTGGAGGGCTTCGGATCGGAATTCGGCGCCATCCTGTCGCGTCAGTCCGAAGAGAGGAGCTAGACCATGGCCGTGGGCGTAAGAAGCAGAGGTAAGGGCCGCGTCCGCAATCGCTTGATGGCCGAGATCAACGTCACGCCGATGGTCGACGTCATGCTGGTGTTGCTGATCATCTTCATGGTGACCGCGCCCCTGCTCACGTCGGGGGTGAATGTCGATCTGCCCAAGACCTCGGCTTCGCCGCTCAACCAGACCGACAAGCCGATCACCGTCACGATCGACGCCCAGGGCAAAATCTACCTGCAGGACCAGAACAGCCCGATCGACGCCAGCGATCTGGTGGCCAAGCTGCAGGCGCTCACCACCACCAACGGCCAGCAAGACAGCGACCGTCGGATCTATGTGCGCGCCGACAAATCGATTAATTACGGTCAAGTGCTGCAGGTGATAGGCTCGATCCAGCAGGGTGGCTTCTCTAAGGCCTCGCTGCTGGCTGAGCAGCCTGACTCCGCCACATCCTCGCCGCAATGATGCCGCGATGATCCGGTAGGGCGCCTCAGATGAATCCCGCGTTGCGCCGGAGCCTGGTGGTTTCCGCCCTGCTCCATCTACTCATCCTGCTGGCTCTCTTGATCAGCCTGCCCTCGCCGATCTTGCCCGAAGCGTCCGAGGGCACGAGCTTCGACGTCCAGTTCGAAAGCGTCCCCAAGGCGCCGGCGCACGGCCCGATCGCTCGGCGTTCCCTCCACCCGTCACCGAAGACAACTCAGCCGCAGCCGCCGAAGCTGCAACCGATCGCCCCCGAAACCGCGCCGCCGCCCCCGCCGCCGCCGGCGCCGGCTCATACCGAAGCGCCGCAGCCCACGCCAGCACCGCCCAAACTGATACAGATCCCCTCAACACCGATCCCGACGCCCTCTCCCACGCCCGAGACGGTCAAGCTTCAGCAACCCAAGCCCGCCGAGGTCGCGGCAACCACGCCCTCGATCCCGATCCCGCCCGAACCCGTGTCGGCCCCACCAAGCCAAAGCACCACCAGCCAGCCCAACCAGACCAAAAATCCGGTGATGGATACTGAATCACTCGAGAACACCCTGGCCAAGCTGCGCGCCGTCACCAAGGACAAAAACCCGCCCAAAGCGTTGGCCAACCCTGACAGCGGTGGCGCCACCGAGGATTCCGGCAACCCCAACAGCACCGACACCAGCACCCTCACCGCCGCCGAGCGCGGCGCGATCGGCGACGCGGTGCGGCCGTGCTGGACCCGCGACGCCGGCGCGCTCAACGCCGACCAGCTCCAGGTCATGCTGCAGGTGACCACCGGCCCGGACGGCGTCGTCCACGTCGCCCACGTCGATCCGTCGTATCTCGATCAGGTGAATTCCGATCCGGTTCTGCAAGCCTTCAGCGATCGCGCGATCAACGCCGTGCTCGACGCCCAATGCGCAACCCTCCCGCTGCCACCCTCGATGCTGGGGCAGACCCACACTTTCAGCTTCCTGTTCAAACCGTAACCAGGCTTCGCTGCCACCGACCTTGCTCACCGACAAAGCTTACCCTAGGGGGTATCAGATGACCGACCGTAACCCATCCGTACTAGGACGCCGCGGCCTGCTCGGTGCCACCGCAAGTGTGCTCGCCGCACCCTTGGCGCTCGCGCAGAACGCTCCATCCGCACCCGCGCCGGCCGCAGCCCAAAGCGCGGTCATCACCGTGAACCAGGCCCGCACCGCGCCGATTCCGATCGCGATCCCGAATTTCCCCGGCACCAGCGACCAGCTGTCCGCGCTCGGCGCCCAGATCACCGGCGTGATCACCGACGATCTCTCCCGTTCGGGCCTGTTCAAGACCATCAACCAGCAGGCCTTCGTCGGCAACGATACCGGCGACATCCCGGAGTTTTCCAACTGGGCCGCGATCGGCGCCAACGCGCTCGCCACCGGCAAGGTGCTCGACGCCGGCAACGGCCAGCTCCGGGTCGAATTCCGGCTGTGGGACGTGCTGCCGCAGACCCAGATCCAAGGCACCGCCTACACCACGCCGACCGCGAATTGGCGCGCCATCGCTCACACCATCGCCGACGTGATCTATGAACGTCTGCTCGGCGAAAAAGGCTATTTCAACACCCGCATCGTCTACGTCGCCGACACCGGCCCGCTGCGCAACCGCACCCGCCGGCTGGCGGTGATGGATCAGGACGGCGCCAACAACCGCTACCTCACCGATGGTACCTGGATGGTGCTCACCCCGCGCTGGCACCCCACCAGCGACGAAATCGCCTTCATGAGCTATTCCAACAACCAGCCCCGGGTCTACACCTTCAACCTCACCACCGGCGAACAGGCCGTGCTGGGTGATTTCGAAGGCATGACCTTCGCGCCGCGCTTCAGCCCCGACGGCAGCTCCATCATCATGTCGGTCACCGACGGCGGCGGCTCCGACATCGTCACCGTCAACCTTGCCACCAGGGAGCGGAACCGGCTGACCCAATCCGGCGCGATCGACACCTCGCCATGCTACAGCCCCGACGGCACCCAGATCTGCTTCGAATCCGATCGCGGCGGCGACCAGCAGATCTACGTCATGGACAGCTCCGGCAACAATGCGAAGCGCATCAGCTACGGCGATGGCCGCTACGGCACGCCGGTGTGGTCACCGCGGGGCGATCTGATCGCGTTCACCAAGCCCGCCTCCAACGCCACCCCGTTCTCGATCGGCGTGATGGAGCCCGACGGTTCGAACGAGCGCATCCTGTCCGAAGCCTTCGATATCGAGGGCCCGTCCTTCGCCCCGAACGGCCGGGTCCTAGTCTACTGGCGACAAAATCCGTCGCTTAATTCCTACGGCTCAGGCTTCAGCGAACGGCTGGTCACGATCGACATCGAGGGCTTCAACGAGCGCGTGATCGATACCCCGACCGACGCCTCGGACCCCGCCTGGTCGCCGCTCAACACCTGAGCCGTGGCAGTGGGTAATTTCCGAGGCTACCCGCAACCAATCAGCACATCTATCGTCGTTGAGCTGACACTTGTTCCAAAATCGGCGGCATCCGTTACGGATCGAATGGCCCGAAACGGATGTTTCGTTACGTGACTAAAGTTCCCTGCCCGCGGCTCGGCGGGCGAAATATTTTGAGCGCCCACACCGGATTCGATGCAAATTTGTCGATTTTGGGAAAAATCTGTTGTGCGCTGCACGCACATGCCACGTATGTGTGCAGAATTTTGGTACAGGTGCTTGACCTGGAACGATCTACTGAGCTAATCGCCCTGCTGAGAGCGACGGGATCAGCCTTTTCGATTTCGTTGCGTCACCCTATCATCCGTTGCCCCAACCGCCTGCCCCAGATGGGACTGTAGAGACAATGAACATCAAAATCCTTGGCGCCCTCGCCGCCGTCGCTCTGCTGGCGGCTTGCTCGAGCACACCGCCCGCCACAACTTCCGGTACCGCGCAAGCGCAAACCAATGTCTCGACCCCGCCGAGCGGCCCGACGCCCGGTAGCGAAGAAGACCTGGTTGCCAACGTCGGCGATCGCGTGTTCTTCGCGTTCGACAAGTCGGATCTGACCGACGAAGCCCAGGCTACCCTCGACCGTCAGGCCGCCTGGCTCGCCAAATACCCGCAGGTCAGCCTGCAGGTCGCCGGCGATTGCGACGATCGCGGCACCGAGGAATACAACCTCGCGCTCGGCAACCGCCGCGCCACCGCCGCCAAGGATTACCTGGTCGCGAAGGGCGTCGATGCTTCGCGCCTCTCCACGATCAGCTACGGCAAGGACAAGCCGACCGCGCTCGGCGACAACGAGCAGGCCTGGGCCCAGAACCGCAACGCCATTTCGTCGGTGAAGTGAGCCTACGGAGCCGGTTTCCGGGGCCTCCCGGAAATCGGTCTTGATTTCCGAGCAGCCGGCATCCCGATGGATGCCGGCTTTTCTCGTTTTCAGAGCTCCGGCCGTTCGCGACCGCCGTAGGGCGGGATGTTCTTCACATCCCGCCATCTTCGGTGCCGCGGATGGCGGGATGCGAAGAACATCCGGCCCTACGATCTCCGCTTGTCCCCCAATCCTTTTCTCGTCCACCTTCCCTTCCGCCCGGTGGTTGCGTAAACCGGGCGGCTACTTAGATAACCAGCGCTACGCCGGAGACCACCATGAAGAAGCTGAAAATTGCGTTGTTGGTAGCGTCGCTGCTGGCATCCATGCCAGCGCTCGCGCAGGACGATCTAACCACCCCCGACGCGATCGCGCTGCGAAATCAGATTTTACAACTGCAGGCTGAGGTAAACGCGCTGCAGGCCCAGAGCGGCGGCCAGAACGGCGGCAGCGCGCTGGCGGCTCCGGTGGCGCCGGGCGCCGCGGCCACTCCCGCCGCAACCCCCAGCAGCAACCTGCTGCCTAGCCTACTGACCCGGATCTCGAGCCTGGAGGACCAGGTTCGCGCCCTCACCGGCCAGGTGCAGGACCTCACCAACCAGCTGCAACAGCAAAACCAGACCTTCACCAAGCAGATCGGCGACATCAATTTCCAGCTCCAGGGCGGCACCGGGGCGGCCCCGAGCACCAGCGCCCCTGCCGGCACGACGCCTGACGGCAACGCGCCGAGCAACCCGGCGCCCAGCGCCACTCCGCCTGATTCAGGCTCCGCCGCACCGCCGGCAGCGCCGCCGGACAACGGCACCGGCCCCACCAGCCTCAACCAGAGCGGCTTCCCGGTTGGCACGCTTGGCACGCTCCCCGCGGATCAAACCCCGGCGACGCCGGCGGCAGCAGCAACGCCGGCCGTCCCGAGCGCCCAGGACACGCTCCAGGACGGCATCTCGGCGCTCACCAAGGGGCGCTACACCGTCGCCGAAAATGACGCGAAATCGGTGCTCGCAAGCGATCGCGCCTCCCCGATCGGCTACGACGCGCAATTCCTGCTGGCCCGCGCGCTCGCCGGCAAACGCGATTGGGAACACGCCGCGGTCGCCTATGACGACACCTACACTCGCGCACGCTACGGCAGCCACTCACAAGACGCCCAACTGGGCGAAGCCCGCGCCTTGCTCGCGCTGGGCGACAACGGCGCCTCCTGCGGTGCGCTTAACCGGCTCACCCGCCAATACGCCGCCCCGCGCGCCGATCTGGTGCCGGAAATTACCAAGCTCCACGCCAGGGCCTGCGGCGCCTGAGCGAAGCCCTAGCCCGGATTTCTCACACTGGGGTGCGATGATGGCGAAGTATTTTGGACGAAGCCAGCATCGTGCCCGAGTGTGAGAAGTCCGGGCTAGCCGCCCAGTTCGAAGCCGCCCTGGCCGAACTCGGGCCCTGGGGCAGCAGAAGGATTGCGGTAGCGGTTTCCGGCGGTCCCGACAGCTTGGCGCTCGCCATGCTCGCGCATGATTGGTGCCGCGCCCACGGCCGAGCGATGCTTGCCCTCACCGTCGATCACGGGCTCCGTCCGGAAGCCGCCGCCGAAGCACGCGGGGTCGCGGCGCTCATGGCGGCGCACGAAATTCCTTGCCGAATTCTCACCCTCGCCGGTCTTAACGCCGGCCCCGGCCTCGCCGCCCGCGCCCGCGACGCGCGCTACGCCGCCCTGTTCGCCGCCTGCCGCAACGCCGGGGTGATCGATCTGTTGCTCGGCCACCACGCCCGCGACCAGGCCGAAACGATCCTGATGCGAAACCATCGGGCCAGCGGCAGGTCAGGCCGCGCCGCCATGGCCGGTGTCGCCGTCCGCGACGGCATCCGGCTGGTGCGGCCGCTGCTCGCCACGCCCTACCGCGCGTTACGCGCCGAGCTCCATCGCCGCGGCATCGGCTGGGTTGAAGATCCCTCGAACCAGGATCGCAGCGCGACCCGCGCGCGATTCCGCGCCGGGCTCTCGGATTCCGCGATCGAAACGCTTGCCGCCGCCGCCCAAGCCGCCGGCCGCGACCGCGCGGACGCCGAGACCGCCACCGCCGCCTGGCTCGCTCGGTACGCCACTATCAGACCCGAGGGATTTGTATATCTCGCCGCCCTTGAATGTCCGCCCGAAGCACTCTCGGCGCTGATCCAATCCGTCGGCGGCCACTTCTATCCCCCCGCCTCCGCCTCCCTCGCCCGCCTCGCCGCTGCCCTGCGTCCGGCAACTCTGGCTGGCACCCGTCTCGTGAAGGCCGGCAACGCGCCCGGCTACCTTCTCATGCGCGAAGCGAGCGCCATCGCGCGGCCCGTCGCTGCGCAAGCGAATACCCTTTGGGATCAGCGATTTCGTCTCATTCGCCGAGGCCAGCTGCCCGATCACGCAACCATCGGCGCGCTCGGCGACGATGCCGCGCGCCTCCGCAACGCGACCCGCCTGCCCGCAGCACTCCTCCGCACCCTCCCCGCCATTCGGGCCGATGGTGCCCTGCTGCACGTCCCGTTCCTGCCCCGGGGGCGAGTATTTCCCGACACCGGCAGCCTGCTATGTTTCAATCCCCCCAAGCCTGCTTCAGGCGCTTTATTTCGTCCCATCGACCAATGAGGGGATGCGCATCATCGACACGCGCCCTATCTTCTGCTCATGATAGTCAAACCGGGGCTGGTAGCCTCGCATCTGCCGGCTGGGGCCAAGTGTGATGAATAATTTTTGGCGCAATCTGCTGCTCTTGGGCATCGTCGTATTGCTGCTGTTTGTGCTGTTCAATCTGTTTCAGCCCAGCCAGACCGAGCGCGGCCCGGGACCGCTTGCCTATTCGGAATTCCTCTCCGACGTCAATCAAGGCCAGGTCAAGGATGTTACGATCCAGGGCCATGACGTCACCGGTCATCTCACCAACGGCAGTACCTTCCAGACCTACACGCCCGACGACCCGAACATGGTGCAGCGCCTGACCGACAAGCAGATCGAGGTCACCGCCAAGCCTGAAGACGCCGACGGCAACGTCTTCGTCCGCATCCTGTTCTCCTGGGGTCCGATCCTCGCCGTGATCGTGTTCTGGATCTTCGTCATGCGCCAGATGCAATCCGGCGGCGGCCGCGCCATGGGCTTCGGCAAGTCCCGCGCCCGCATGCTGACGGAAAAACAAGGTCGCGTGACCTTCGAAGACGTCGCCGGCATCGACGAAGCGAAACAAGAACTGCAGGAAATCGTCGATTTCCTGAAGGACCCCGGCAAATTCCAGCGCCTCGGCGGCAAGATCCCGAAAGGCGTGCTGCTGGTCGGGCCGCCCGGAACCGGTAAAACGTTGCTGGCACGTGCCATCGCCGGCGAGGCCAACGTGCCGTTCTTCACCATTTCGGGCTCGGACTTCGTCGAGATGTTCGTCGGCGTCGGCGCCTCCCGCGTCCGCGACATGTTCGAACAGGGCAAGAAGAACGCCCCTTGCATCATCTTCATCGACGAAATCGACGCGGTCGGCCGCCATCGCGGCGCCGGCCTCGGCGGCGGCAACGACGAGCGTGAGCAAACCCTCAACCAGATGCTGGTCGAGATGGACGGCTTCGAGAGCAACGAAGGCGTGATCCTGATCGCCGCCACCAACCGCCCCGACGTGCTCGATCCCGCCCTGCTGCGCCCCGGCCGCTTCGACCGCCAGGTCGTAGTGCCCAACCCGGACGTCAACGGCCGCGAAAAGATCCTCCGCGTCCACATGCGCAAAGTACCCCTGGCGTCGGACGTCGACGCCAAAACCATCGCCCGCGGCACTCCCGGCTTCTCCGGCGCCGACCTCGCCAATCTGGTGAACGAGGCCGCCCTGCTCGCCGCCCGCCTGGGCAAGCGCACCGTCGCCATGGCCGAACTGGAATTCGCCAAGGACAAGGTGATGATGGGCGCCGAGCGCCGCTCGCTGGTGATGAGCGACGAAGAAAAGAAGATGACCGCCTATCACGAGGCCGGGCACGCGCTCTGCTCGATCCACAGCACCCATTGTGACCCGGTGCACAAGGCCACCATCATCCCGCGCGGCCGTGCGCTCGGCATGGTGATGAGCCTGCCCGAAGGCGATCGTTACTCCACCAGCCGCGCCAAGCTGATCGACCAGCTGATGATGTCGATGGGCGGCCGCGCCGCCGAGGAAATCATCTTTGGCCCCGACAATGTGTCGAACGGCGCCTCCGGCGACATCAAAATGGCCACCGGCATCGCGCGGCGCATGATCACCGAATGGGGCATGAGCGACAAACTCGGCATGATCGCCTACGGCGATAACAGCCAGGAGGTGTTCCTCGGCCACTCCGTCACCCAGGCGAAGAACGTCTCCGAAGCCACCGCGCGCGAGATCGACGGCGAGGTAAAAGCCCTGATCGACGCGGCGTACACCCGCGCCCATCAGATCCTGTTCGACAACAGCGAGGAACTTCACCGCTTGGCCCAGGGCCTGCTCGAGTACGAAACCCTCTCGCTCGAGGAAATCAAGACCGTCCTGCGCGGCGAACCGGTAATCAAGAAACTGGTCGACGACCCCGCCCCCGAAACCCGCCGCGCCTCGGTGCCATCCGCCGGCCGCCGCGACGCGCCCACCGGCGGTCTCGATCCTCGGCCACTGCCCGGTTAGGGGCTTGGGGGGGCGGAGAAGGAAGCAAGGGAAGGCGAGGGGCTTTGCCCCCTCGACCCCCATTGGGGCCGAGAGGCCCCAAACCCCGACACTT
>Ga0302311_10006087_pt1 | contig 12586 bp, 9 predicted proteins | sample III_Palsa_N1_3_FD_200449 | JGI IMG/M metagenome (GOLD analysis project Ga0302311, IMG submission 200449) | Peat permafrost microbial communities from Stordalen Mire near Abisko, Sweden - III_Palsa_N1_3 | ecosystem: Environmental > Terrestrial > Soil > Palsa > Peat permafrost | place: Sweden... | reverse complement strand
CGCCGGTATCGCTGGGCAATTTGATGTTGCTGCCGTGGGTCAGGGTCTCGTCGCCCGGCGCGCTGTCGCCCATGCCGACCGAGGTCACGCCGGGCACCTGCTGAAAGGCGGCGCGGACGGCGAAGATCGCCTCGCTCGTCATGTCGGAGGCGTGAACCGGCACGATCAGCAGCGAAGCCTGGCGAAAGCCGAGATCCGCGGCCTTCATGTGATCGATCTGGCGCTCGAACCCCCAGGTCAGCACGAAGAAGGCGATCACCACGGCGAATTGCACGATCACCAGCATCTCGCGCACCCGCATGCCGAAGCGTCCGCCGGAGGGCGAGCGGCTGGAGGCAAGCACCTGAGCCGGCTGGAAGCTCGACAGCACGAAGGCCGGATAGATTCCCGCCGCCAGGCCGAGCAGCAATACGCCCCCCACCAGCAGGGCCAGAAAACCGCCCTGATGGCGGTAATCGAGGCTGATATCCAGCCCGCCGAGGGCATTGATGACCGGCAGGCTCAACTCGACGATCGACAGGCCGACGATGGTGGCGGCCAGGGTCATCAGCAGCGCCTCGCCGAGGAATTGCAGACGCAGATTAGACCGGGTGGCGCCCAAGGTGCGACGCACCGCCACCTCGCGGGCCCGCATGCCGGCGCGCGCCGTCGAGAGATTGATGAAATTGATGGCGGCGATGAAGAAGGACAGCAAACCGACCAGCGCCAGCGTCACCACCGCGGTGGCGCTCTGCTTGTCGCGCAGATGCAGCTGCCGCAACTTCATCAGGCGCACGGTTTCCATCGTGTGGTAGGGGATGCCGGGCCGGGCCTCGCCGGCCTTGCGGTCGACGAAAGCATCAAGTCCGGCGGCGAAATGGTCGGCTTCGGCCTGGGTCTCGAACCGCACATAGGTGTCGAGCGAGCTGGAGCCCCAATGATCCCAATAGGTCTCGCTCTTGCGCGCCTGTTCGGTTACCAGCCGGACAAAGTCGAAATTGCGATCGGTATTGTGCGGCAGGTTCCGCAGGACGGCCGAAACCACATAGTCGCCGGCGCCCTCCTCGTCGAGCAGACGCACCGTCTCGCCCACCACGTCGGCGCGGCCGAAATATTTACGCGCCATGGCCTCGGTCAGCATGATGTGTCCGGGCTGCAGGGCGGTCGCTTTATCGCCGGACAGCAGGGGCAGGCCGAACAGCTTAAAGAAATCGGGATCGACCAGCTGTTCCTTCTCCTCGATCACGTCGGCGCCGAGATGCACGGTGGCGATCTGCTCCCAGCTCCGGGTTCCGACGAGATCGGGATAATCCTCATGCAACTGGTCGAGCAGCGCGCCCATGCTGCTCTCGTCCAGATGTTCCGGCCGGCCTTGAAGGCTCCACAGCGTGCCGATCTTGTAGACCTTCTCGGCATTGGGAACCCAAGCCTCGAAACTGGTTTCGAAACGGGCATAGAGGCTCAGGGTGATGAACACCGCGATGCCGAAGCTCAACCCCAGCAGATTGAGCCCGGCATAGAGCGGATGGCGGACCGTGACCCTGTAGAAGGTCAGCAGAATATTGTTCAGCATGATGCCCTCACGCCAATACGCGGTTGACGGACAGCACCATGCGGCCGTCGAGGATGTTGACCACGCGGCTGGCCTGGTCGGCCTGGCTCTGCGAGTGGGTCACCATGATCACGGTGACGCCCGACGCGTTGAGGCTTTTCAGGATCTCCATCACCTGATGGCCGTTCTCGCTGTCGAGATTGCCGGTCGGTTCGTCGGCCAGCAGCAGCGACGGCGAGCCGACGATGGCGCGGGCGATGGCGGCGCGCTGCTGCTGGCCGCCCGACAGCTGGTGCGGATAGTGGCGGGCCCGGTGGGCGATGCCGACCTGGTCCATCGCCTCCTCGACCATTGCTTTCCTTGAGCCCGACAGGGTCTTGCGATAGAGCAAGCCCAGCTCGATGTTCTCGCGGATGGTGAGGTCGTCCACCAGATTGAAGCTCTGGAAGATGAAGCCGAGATGGTTGGCGCGATGGTCGGCCAGCCCGGCCTCGCTCATCGTCGCCAGATCGGCGCCCTCGAACATGTAGGCGCCGCTGGTCGGGCGGTCGATGGTGCCGAGAATGTTGAGCAGCGTCGATTTGCCGCAGCCCGACGGCCCCATGATGGCGACGAATTCGCCGCGGTTGATGTTGAGGTTGACGTCGAGCAGCGCCGTCGTTTCGATCTCGTCGGAGCGATAGAGGCGCGAGATATGCTTCAAGGCGATCATTCGCGGTTTCCTTTGTTCAGAGTCAGATGGAGGGCGTCCGTATGGTCGAGGCGGGTCGCGGTCAGCACCCGCTCGCCGGCCACCAGACCGCCCAGGATTTCGATGGAATCGGGATTGCGCCGGCCGATGCTGACCTCGCGGCGGTCGGCATGCTCGCCGTCGGCGGCCAGCACGAAGATGGAATTGCCGCCGGTCTCGCGCAGCCAGGCGCCGTTCGGCACCAGCAGAGCCTCGGCGGTGTCGCCGAGCGACAATTTGACGTCCATGGTCTGGCCGGGCTGCAGGCCCGCCGGCGCCGCCCCGGCGAAGTCCAGCTCGACCGTCACGCGGCCTTCCGCCACCTGCTGGTAGATCTTGCTGAGCGTCAGCGGATAGGGCTTGCCGTTGATGATGGCGATCGCCTTGAGCCCGGTCTTGAGGCGGGCAGCGAAATATTCGTCGACCAGGGCCTTCAATCTGAAACTGTCGCCCGAGTCGATTTCGCCCAAGGAATCGCCTTCCTTGACGGCCTGGCCGGGCTTCAGGGTGAAGCCGGTCAGGCGGCCCGACGCCGGGGCCGTCACGGTCAGGGCCTGCAAACCTTCGGTCAGTTCGGTGAGATTGCGCTTCAGGCCGCTGGCGGTCGCCTCGATCTGGCGCTTCTGCCCGGCCAGCGTCGGCGCCTGCGCCGTCTGAATGGCCTTCAGCTGCGCCAATTTGGTGCGCTGATAGGCGACCTCGTTGGCGTAGGGCTTGATATAGGCGTCGTTGACGATGCCATCGCGATAGAGCTCTTCGCGCTTCTCGAACTCCAGCTCGGCCTTGTGCAGGGCGTAGTCGGTATCGTCGATCAGGGTCTGTGCCTCGGCCTCCGAGTGATTGAGATTGATCATCTCGGTGTTGGCCTGGGACATCTGCACCAGAACCTCGGCCTGGCGGCCGGTGATGCTGAGCGCGTAGTCGGAGTTCGACAGAATGGCGAGCTTGGCGCCCGCCGCCACTGTCTCGCCGTCGGCCGCCGAGAGGCTGGCGACGCGGCCCGCCGCGGGGGCCGCGATCAGAAAGGTCTGCATCGGGATCACCTCGCCGCGCAGCGCCAGGAAGTCCTGGAACGGCCCACGCTTGGCCTGGGCGATGTCGACCGACGAGGCCGGCACCGCGACGGTGCCCGAAGCGGGAAGCGTCAGCGCGATGCCGCCGATGGCCAGGACCGCCACGACCGCGCCGGCGCCGAGCAGGGTTTTGCGGCGCTTCCAGACGGGCCGGACGACCCGTCGATCCATCGATGTAAAATTGGTGCTGTCGGGCATGATGCCACCTCGGTTGCGATAACCAAAGTATAAGACGTCACCTCAGCCGGAACCTAATTAGCTGATTTACAACAATAAATCGTCATTTTTGGGGATTTCCCTTGACCACCCCGAGGTCGAAAGTGTTCATTTTCGAACATGTCGGATGATCTGGAAGAGACCCCGCCGCCCCCGCTCGAGGTGCTGTTCGTCGATGACGATCAGGACATCCTGACCGCCGCCGAGCTGCTGCTGGGGCGTCATGGCATGGTGCTGAGCAAAGCGTCGTCGCCGGCCGAAGCCGAGGCGTTGCTGGCGGCGCGCCGCTTCGACGTCATCCTGCTCGATCTCAATTTTCAACGCGGCGACATCACCGGCGACGCCGGACTGGCTCTGCTCGAGGCCCATCTGCAGCGCGACCCGCGCGCCACGGTGGTGGTGATCACCGGCCATAGCGGCCTCGCCATAGCGATCAAGGCGATGCGCCTGGGCGCCGCCGATTTCGTGATGAAGCCCTGGCACAATGACCGATTGGTGGCCACCATCCGCGCCGCCCACGCCTCGCCCCGCCCCAACCTGCCGCCGCCCGAACCGGTAGACCTCAATCTCGACCGCTCGGAAAAAACCCTGATCCAGCAGGCGCTGAACCGCCACGCTCACAATATCTCGCTGGCGGCCAAGGATCTCGGCCTGACCCGCGCCGCCTTGTACCGGCGCATGGAAAAACATGGTCTTTGACGCCAAATCGGTCGCGCTGCAGATCGCGGCGCTGATCCTGGCGGTCGCGGCTTTCGCCGCGCTGGACCGCGGCCTGCCGGCCACCTCGCTGCTCTGCCTGCTGCTGTCGCTGTTCTCCGCCAGCCTGGTGCTGGGCCGACGCCAGGCGCGCACGGTGGCCGCCCCCGAGACCGGCATCCCGCCGCGGGTCGACCGCCAGCAATTGCTCGCCCTGCTCGATCTGACGCCGACGCCGCTGGTGCTCCGCGACGGCGTGCGCGGCTTTCTCGCGGTCAATCGGGCAGCGCGCGAGCTTTTCCGCACCAACGACACGATCTCCGACACCACCCTGCTGGCCGCCGTGTTCGAGCGGCCCCCGTCGGACCGCCAGCTGGTGCTGAACGACATCACCTACAGCCTGTCCCTGAGCGACATCGAGGATGGCGGCCCCGCCACCCGCCGGCTGGGCGTGCTGACCAACATCTCGGCGGAGCGGCGGGCCGCCGAGGCCGCGGCGATGCGCGATCTGTTCCAGGTGGTCAATCATGAGCTGATGAACAGCCTGACGCCGATCACCTCGCTGTCGCAGACCGCCGCGGAGCTGTTGGGCGAGCCCGATGACGCCAATCGGGAGCGGGCGCGCGCCGCGATCGTCCGCGTCGCCGAGCGGTCGAGCCAATTGCTGCATTTCGCCGAGAATTACCGCGCGCTCGCCAGGCTGCCGCCGCCGGCTCCCGCGCCGATCAATCCGCGCCCCTGGCTGGACGGCATCGTCGACATCACCCGCGCCCGCTGGGGCGGCACCGAACTGCGTACGGAGCTTGCCAATCTGCCGAATTCACTGAAGATCGACGCCGAACAGATGAGCCAGGCGCTGCTGAACCTGCTGTCCAACGCCTGCGAATCGTCGAACGGCACGGTCGCGCTGTCGGCGACGCAGAGCGGCGATCATTGCCTGATATCGATCGAGGATAACGGGCCCGGCGTGCCGGCCGAGCTGCAGGAACGGATATTCCTGCCTTTCTTCACCACCAAACCAACCGGCAGCGGCATCGGCCTGCCGCTGGCCCGCCAGATCCTGGCCGGCCACGGCACGGAATTGCGGCTGGACCATTCACCTAATTTAGGTGGAGCTCGGTTTAGTTTCCGGATTTAGAAATTCACCACAAAGGTCACGCAGGACACGAAGAAGAAAAACACGAAGGAAAACCTTTAGAAGTGGGCTGCCTGCGGCGCTCCTTCTTCGTGACCTTTGTGGTGAATAATTCAGTCAACCGGCCTGGTTGAACCTATCAACCACAGAAACCGACCGTGTGATCAACTCCTTCTCGTCTTCGCTGAGATAGGGGTGCCAGATGTCGAAGATCAGCACCGTGCGCATACGGTCGCTGTCGTTCCAGGCCTCGTGCTCGATGGTGTCGTCGAAAACCCACGCTTCGCCCATCTTCCATTCGCGGGTGACGTTGCCGACCCGCAGGCGGCAATCGCCCGGCAGGATCAGCGGGAGATGGCAGATCAGGCGGAAATTGGCGACGCCGCAATGGGGCGGGATATGCGTCTTCGGCTTCAGAATCGAGAAGAGCGCGGCCGGGGAGCGGTCCTTCAGCACCGGCTGCGGCATCGAGTCCAGCACGCTGGTCGTATAGGGGCATTTCCGGCGGTGCGAGTCGACCAGTTGGCCCTGGATCGCGAAATGATAGGCCGACCAGTTCAGCGAGAAATTGAGATCGCGCCAGCGCTCGGCGGTCTTGGGATCGGAGAACTGGGCGTAGGGCTGAATCTCGGCGACCTGGGCCTCATCGGCGAAGACGGCCGCCAACTCCTGCTGGATGCCGGAGGTCGACGCCTCCAGCTCGGGAAGCCAGGGAAAATCGTCGCGGTCGTAATATTCGATCGAGGGCAGGCCCGGATAATAGAAATTGTTCGGGCTGGAATGGTAGGTCTTGCGCCGGCCCATCAGGTGGTCGACGAAATTGGCCATGCGGCGCGCCGGCGCGCTGGTGCCGCTGACCTGGGGAATATCCATCTCCTCGATGAAATACGCCTCCATCTCGCGGCGATATTTGGCCAGGAATTCGCGGGCATGAGCGACGGCGCGCTGGGTCGCCGGATCGGCCGCATCCTCCGGCTTCATCTGCGCCAGCGCGGCGCCGTAGGACATGGCGGCCTGCCGGGTCACCCCGGTCGCCTCCTGCAACGAGGCCAACATGAGGAGCGCCGGAAAGTAGAGCGGCTGGATCTTCTTGGCGGCCTCGACGGCGGTCAGGGCGCCCGCCAGATCGCCCTCGGCGCGGCGGACCGCGGCGAGATTCATCCAGGCGGGAACCAGGCCCCCATCGAGCGACAAGGATTCTTCAAGCAATCGCCGCGCCTCGGGCAACCGACGGGCGCCCATGGCCTGCACCGCCTCGCGGTTGAGGCGGGCGGCGTTTTCAGCGCGAACGGCGTCGGGGGTCACGAGCCGCCCCGTCAAAGATCGCGGCGGCCGAAAGTCGGTTCGCGACGGGCGCCGCCGGCGTCACTCTTGCGGTCGAAGGAAGGTTCCCGGCGGCCGGGCGACGGCAGGCCGGGCTCGCTCAGACCGCTGGCCCTGTTGGCGATGAGACGGAAGACCAGCCAGGCGACCAGCAGAACCGCGCCGACGCGGCCGGCATAGCCGACCAGCACGCCGTTCTGGTCGCCCATGATCGGACCGCCATAGAGCCCGGAGCCGATAGCTTCTCCGACGAGGCCGGCGACGATGCCGCTGATGAAAGGATGGTCGGGCAGGAAGCCGGTCGGCGGCGGGCCCATCGGCGCCCGCATCATGGGCGCCAGGGTTCCGGTGTAGCCGCTGGCGGGCGCGCCGGTATCGGTCGCCTGGTTGCCGGTATCGGGATGGATGACATAATTCTCCGGCATCGCCGACGGCATCGGCGGCTCGGCGTCGACCTTGGGCACTTCGGGCGCGGCTACCGGCGCCGACGGCTCGCGCGGCAGCGCGGGCGCGCTCGGATCATGATGGGTTTGGCCCAGCGTGCCGACGGTGCTGCTCTGCTCCGGCGGCGGATAGGTCGGCTTCCTCGGCGGCGGATCGGCCAAAGCGGCCGTGCCGGCCAGGGTCAGAGCCAGAAGAGCGATGGAAAAGGAGAACTTTAACCGCACGTCGATCACATCCTGTATTGCGCTGCGGCAAAGGCTAGCGCGTCATGCCGCTACAACTCAATCCATTATTCCCCGACTAGGTAGCACGGCGTGCTTAATGACAGATGAACTCCTAATCGGCCAATCCCATGACGATGACGAGAATGCTATTCAACCTGGCCACTTCCTCGGATGAAAGAACGCCAATTGTCTGGCCGATCCGCTCGCGCTTCAGCGCAAGCGGCTTCTCCACCATGATCTGCGACCTCTCGCGCAACCCGTTTTCCGCCCGGGGTTCGACGATAAGGCGAAAATCGGCGTCCACGATGTGTGTCGTCAGCTGGCAGACGATCACCGAGGGATAATCCGCAGGAAAAGCATCGCTTTGCACCACTACGGCGGGCCGAGGCTTACCGTAGTCGCCAGGCGCGCTAACAACGATCAGGTCACCGCGTTTCATCGAAATCGGCGACCGCCTCGATGAAATCCAACGCCTCTTCTTCAACCTTTGGATCCAACGCCGCCGCCTGAGCGGCAATTCGGCGCCGGAATGACTCGGAATGAACATCGGGCACGATCAGACGCAATTCACGCAGTCCGTCGGCGCGGCGCCGCGCACGCATGGCCTTCATTCGTTCCGCGGGAGGCGCAGTCATGGTTAAACCTCATTTCGTAACGCGTTACACTTTACCGCGTCACGGTATCCCCGGCAATCAAATCTCCTGAGAATCGTGACAGGGATCACGGCGACCACGCGTGCTAATCCCTATACTTTGGTTTCTGTCCCGTGCGGTCCCCTGAAATGGGCGAGGAGGTTTTCATGGTTTCCTGCGGTTCCGGCTCCTTCGGCTTTGGCGGTTTTGGCGGCTTCGGCCCTCTCGGCGACAGCGCCGCGACCTATTCCTTCGCGGCGCCGACCGGCACGTCGGTCGGCAGCACCCTGACCGAGACCATAACATCGGGCAGTTGGACAGAAACCATCATCTACACGGAAGTGACCGCGGCGACGGCCACCACGGCGGCGCAATTCGAAATCCTGCGCTCCGGCGCGTCGGCTGGCTCCGTATCCTCGTCATCCGGCTACACACCGACCACCTATGCCTTCGACGAGAGCGCCAACGGAACGACCAATGTGATCGAGACGATCACCCATACCGGTTCGACCGAGACCATGACCTATACCGGCGGCACCACCCTGAGCGACGATCTGGTGACGATCACCACGCCGTCGACGTCCACCGGGCATAACGGAACGCTCTCATACGATTTCACGACGTCCGGCGGCACGGTGACGGAGACCGAGACTTTCACCTCGGGCAACAACAGCTACACCCACACGGTGACGCCCGATCCAACCACGGTGTTTGCGACCGCGACCAGCAGCGGCGGAACACCGGAAGAGACATTGACCACCGTCCAGGGCGACGCAATCGTCACCCAGACCTATAGTCAGGTCGCCAGCGGCAGCTATGCGCTGGCCTCGACCAATACCGCTTATATCGCCCAGGGCAGCGCGACGACGGCGCTCGATGTGAATAGCGGAGACAGGGCTGAAATCACGATCGGCGCCTCCTCGACCACGATCACGCCGGTCAATGCGCTCGACACCACCGGTAAGTCGTTCACGGCCTCGTCGGAGACGACTTTCGCCGTGGTTACGCCCACCACCACCCTGGCCGGATCTTTCGTCGAGGAGACCGCCACCTTCGGATCGCACACCAGCGAGACGCTGTTCTACAGCGCGACAGGCACGGCGGGCGTCTACACCGAAGTGGCCCATGGGTCGAGCATCGATGTGAGCGGAGTCGCCACCCAACTCGCCAGCCTGCCCAGCGCTGTGCTAGCGCTGCTCTGAGCTAGCCTAAAGTTCCTGAACCTCGACCACGCCCGGGAGATTGCGCAGGGAGCTGATCATAGTCGGCGACAAAGCGTAGCCGCCATTCAGCCAGGCCTCGACCTCGCGCTCCTCGCTCTGCGCGACCAGGGCGATGCGCCCCCTGCCCTTGGCTTCCTTGGAGACCAATTCCTTCAGCTGCGCCAGCGGCGTCGGATCCTTGATGACGATCTTCAAGCCCGCCGCCGCCTTGGCCGCCGCTTCGTCGAGACTTTCGATCACTTGGCCGGTCAGCTTCAACTGGTCCTCCTCGAGGCGCGCCTCGACAGTGATCAGCAGCGGCATGTTGGGCTGCAGCATCTCGCGGGTTACCGCCAGCACCTCGGAGAAGATCATCACCTCGAACAGGCCGGTGGCGTCCGACATGGTCAGGAAGGCGTATTTCGAGCCGCGGCTGGAGATGCGCTCCTGCTTGGCGTTGAGCAGGCCGGCCAGTTTGACGCGGCTCTTGCCGCCGCCCGCCAGATGCTTGGGCAATTCGGCGATGGTCAGCACGCCGATACGCTTCATGCTCTTGGCGAAGGCGTCGAGCGGATGGGCCGACAGGAAGAAGCCGATCGCCTCGAACTCGTTCTGCAGCTTCTCCATCGGCGGCCAGTCGAGCCGGTTGGGAATCACCAGGGTCGGCGCGCCCGCCGCCATGCCGCCAAACAGACTCTCCTGGCCGGTCTCGCGTTCGGACGCCGAGGACGCCGCCTCGCGCAGGATGGTCTCGATGCCATCGAACAGCTTGGCGCGGCTCGGCTCCAGAGTATCGAAGGCCCCGGCGCGCACCAGATTTTCCATCTGGCGCTTATTGATGGACTTACCGTCGACGCGCTTGGAGAAATCGGCCAAGGACTTGAACGGCCCGCTCTTCTTGCGCTCGGCCACCAGCCCTTCCATCGCCGCCGCACCGACATTCTTGAGCGCCGCCAGCGCGTAGCGCACCGCGAGCCCGTCGGGCGTCTTCTCCACCCAGAAATCCGGACCTGACTTGTTGATGTCGGGCGGCAGCAGCTTGATTTTCAAGCGATCGAGATCCTGGCGGAACACGTTCAGCTTGTCGGTATTGTGCATATCGTAGGTCATCGACGCGGCCAGGAATTCGACCGGGTAATTGGCCTTGAGATAGGCGGTCTGATAGGACACCAGCGCATAGGCCGCGGCGTGCGACTTGTTGAAACCATAGCCGGCGAACTTGTTGACCTGGTCGAAGATCTCGGACGCCTTGGCCTCGGGGACCTCGCGCGCCACCGCGCCCTCGACGAATAATTTGCGCTGGGCGTCCATCTCCGCCTGGATCTTCTTACCCATGGCGCGGCGCAGCAGATCGGCGCCGCCGAGCGAGTAGCCCGACAGCTCCTGGGCGATCTGCATCACCTGCTCCTGGTAGATCATGATCCCGTGGGTTTCCTTGAGGATCCACTCCAGGCGCGGATGCATGTAATCCGCCGCCTCGGTACCATGCTTGACGGCGATGTAATGCGGGATGTTGTCCATCGGGCCCGGGCGGTACAGCGCCACGATCGCGATGATGTCCTCGAAGCGGTCGGCGCGCATCTTGCGCACCGTGTCGCGCATGCCGGTACTTTCCAGCTGGAACACGCCGACCGTCTCGCCGCGCGCCAGCATCTGAAAGGTTTTCTCGTCGTCGAGCGGGATGGCGGCGAGGTCGATCACAACCCCGGTCGTCCGCTTCACATTCTCGACGGCGCGGTACAGCACGGTCAGGGTTTTCAGGCCGAGGAAGTCGAACTTCACCAGCCCGGCGGCTTCGACCCATTTCATGTTGAACTGGGTGACCGGCATGTCCGAGCGCGGATCTCGATAGATCGGCACCAGCTCGTCGAGCGGGCGATCGCCGATCACCACGCCGGCGGCATGGGTCGAGGCGTGGCGGTAGAGCCCTTCCAGCTTCATGCCCATATCGAGCAGATGGGCGACCTGCTCGTCGCTCTTCTGCATTTCCTTGAGCAAAGGCTCGCGCTCGATGGCGTCTTTCAGAGTGATCGGATCGGCCGGATTGTTCGGCACCATTTTGCACAGACGGTCGACCTGGCCGTAAGGCATCTGCAGCACGCGGCCGACGTCGCGCAGCACCGCGCGCGCCTGCAGCTTACCGAAGGTGATGATCTGGGCCACCTGGTCCTGGCCGTAGCGCCGCTGGACGTAGCGGATCACCTGTTCGCGCTTGTCCTGGCAGAAATCGATATCGAAGTCGGGCATCGAGACGCGTTCCGGATTGAGGAAGCGTTCGAACAGCAGACCGAAGCGCAAGGGATCCAGATCGGTGATGGTCAGCGCCCAGGCGACGGCGGAACCGGCGCCCGAGCCGCGGCCCGGCCCGACCGGCACATCGTGCGCCTTGCCCCATTGAATGAAGTCCGCGACGATCAGGAAGTAGCCGGGGAAGCCCATCTGAATGATGACGCCCAGCTCATACTCGACGCGCTCGCGATAGGGCTTGGCCGCCGCCTCGCGCTCCTCGGCGCTCATCCCCTCGGTGAAGACGTGCTTCTCCAGGCGCAGCTCCAGACCCTCGAGGGTCTGGGCGCGCAGCACGTCTTCCTCGGTCTTGCCCTCCATGCGGAAGGGCGGAAGGATCGGCTTGCGCTTCTTGACCATGTAGGCGCAGCGCCGCGCCACCACCAGCGTATTGTCGACCGCCTCGGGAATATCGGCGAACAGAGCGCGCATTTCGGCGGCCGTCTTGAAGCGATGTTCCGGCGTCAGGCGGCGGCGTTCGTCCTGCGAGACGTAGGAGCCCGAGGCGATGCACAGCAGCGCGTCATGCGCCTGATACATGCCTTCGTCGGAAAAGAAGGGTTCGTTGGTCGCGACCAACGGCAGGTTGTGTTTGTAGGCGAGATCGATCAGACCCGGCTCGACACGCTCCTCGACCTCCAGTCCATGGCGCTGCAGCTCGATATAGAGCTTGCCGGGAAAGGCGGCGGCCAGGCGCAGCAGTATCACTTCGGCTTTCGGGACCTGCCCTTCGGCCAGGCAGCGCCCGACGCCGCCATGAATTCCTCCCGTGAGCGCGATCAGGTTCGACGACCAGCGCTCGATATCCTCCATCGCGATCTGCGGCGTTTCCGGCGCCTCGGTCTCCATGAAGGCCTTGGAGACCAGCTTCAGCAGATTGAGATAGCCGGCCTCGTTCTGGGCGAGGAGCACCAACTGATCGGGCTCGGGCATCTTTTCGACGCCGCCGAAGCCGCGATTCTGCTCCACTTCGCGCCGGACGGCGATCTGCACGCCGATGATCGGCTGGATCCCGGCATCGGCGCAGGCTGAGGAGAATTCCAGCGCGCCGAACAGATTGCCGGTGTCGGTGATGCCGACCGCCGGCATTCCCA
>Ga0302311_10006086_pt1 | contig 12586 bp, 13 predicted proteins | sample III_Palsa_N1_3_FD_200449 | JGI IMG/M metagenome (GOLD analysis project Ga0302311, IMG submission 200449) | Peat permafrost microbial communities from Stordalen Mire near Abisko, Sweden - III_Palsa_N1_3 | ecosystem: Environmental > Terrestrial > Soil > Palsa > Peat permafrost | place: Sweden... | reverse complement strand
GATGATTGCGGAGGATCAGTGCGTGGCTGTCGAAGCAAAGTCATCCGGTCTCCTGCACAATGGACGGAATTATAACAGTAGCTATCATCTTCGATTTGAATTCCGCGGAGATCTGGTCTGTTCCGTTCGTGAGTATATGGATACCATGCACACATATGAAACGTTCGTAGCATCCTAGCAGGGCGGTACGTGGATCTGCCAAGCAAAAAATGGAGGGCTTCTATGGGACTTGTGGACGGCAAAGTGGCGATTGTTACTGGAGCAGCGTCTGGGATCGGGCGCGAGGCGGCGCTACTCTTTTCGCGCGAAGGAGCGCGGGTGACGGTCGCCGATGTTAACGATTCTGGAGGGCAGGAAACCGTCGATCTTATTTTGGGGGAAGGTGGCGAGGCGGTATATATTCATACCGACGTTACCAACACGAGCGATGTGAAGGCCATGGTAGGCCTAACGGTGGACCGGTTTGGACGATTGGACGGGGCTTTCAATAATGCAGGTCATCCTGGCCAGTGGAGCGATGTTGTCGACTGCGCTGAGGAAGAATTTGACCTAAATATGGCGATCAACGCCAAAGGTGTCTTCCTCTGTATGAAATACGAGGTAGAAGCCATGCTGAAGAACGGGGGCGGCGCCATTGTTAATACCGCTTCAGGGGCAGGCATCATGGCACCAACCAGTATGGTGAGCTATACGGCGAGCAAGCATGCGGTCGTTGGTCTGACCAAGTCTGCTGCCGTCGATTTGGCCACCCGAAATGTCAGAGTGAATGCCATTCTCCCGGGATCTACTTGGACCCCCATGGTCGAAGCCGCCTTTGATGGAAAGTCGATTTCGCCGGAAGAGGTTTGTAAAAATATGCCAATGGGCAGGTTCGGAAAGGCAATCGAGCAGGCCGAGGCGGCGGTATGGCTATGCTCCGACCGAGCCAGCTTCGTCACCGGAATCGCAATGCCCGTGGATGGCGGTCAGTATATTTGGCTTTGGTGATTGCAAAGAGAGTTAAGCACACGGGCCAGCGACGCCGCATCTTAATGACGATAGCGCGTTTTGCGCTCCACCGACCGGTGATCGGAGGGATACGTGAATAAGTCATCGTGTTAGGCATCACCTCAAGGTTTGTACGCCAGACAACGATTTGACGAACAAAAAGGGAACGGAAGGCAATTTTGGTCGCACCGCGACCTCAGATTAGCGCGAGTTCAACCCTGCGCCCCACGACCGCGGCTGCGCGCTGCAAGGTTTCGATGGTTACATTGCCATCGGTTGGGTCAAGCACGCGGTCAACCTGTGTCCTGCTGGTGTGCATCAGCAATGCCAGTCGCTTCTTGCTGAGCTTGCGTTCGCGCATCGCCTCAGCGAGTTGCCACGCGATGACTTCCTTGATGGCCTTCGCTTGGAATTCGGCAAGGACGCCCTCTCCCTCGAGGAAGCTGTCCAGCGTCGGGCCCCGGTACTTGTTATCAGCCATTTCCAACCTCTTTCTGGCGCTTTCTGGCCAATTCTAAATCAGCTGCGGGCGCCTTCTGCGACTTCTTGATGAACCCATGCAGCGCGTAAAGTTCGCCTTGATGGAAGCAAAACAGCACGCGGGCGATCGTGCCATCTGGCAAAGACGTCCGCACTTCAAACAGGCCTTTGCCCATTGGACGGACCAAGGGCATACCCACTGGCCAGCGGAACTGGACCCGCTGTAAATCCTGACCTATTTCACGCCGGTTGGCTTCTGCCAGACCAAGGAGCCAGTCACGAACGGGTACGTTGCCAGCGTCGGTCTGGTAAAACACCAGTTCGATGCGCTGCGCGTTACCCGATCCCATAGCGGCCTCTATGCACTATATAAGGTGCATAGTCAAGTTGGTTCTGCCTTGGTCCCACGACCTGCGGCCAGTCGGCCCAAAGCGCGATAGACGGTTGGGCGCGAGATCGAAAACAGCTCCGCGAGGTCGCTGATTGAGCTTGGGCTCCACCAGCGTGTCGCCTTCGCGCACTGGCGCCAATACCCAAGCCTGGGCGTGCACGATTGGTCCCAGTGACGCCATGGTCGGTATATATCCGATCCGGCGCGACCACCGCGACTCAGGGGGAGAGCAAAATGGCACGACGCCGACTTCTAACCGGGGACGAGCGACGGTGCCTGTTTGATCCACCCGCTGACCAAGCCGGGATCATCGCAAACTACACTCTCTCGGCTGACGACATAGAGTTGATCGGAAGGCGCTACGGTGCAACCAACCGGCTCGGCCTTGCCTGCCACATTGCGCTGATGCGGCATCCTGGCTTTGGTCTCCCATTCAGCGCCGACGTGCCGGACGCCATTCTCGGATATCTTGCCGCCCAGTTATTCGTCGATCCTAAGGTTTTCGCCGCCTACGGCCGACGCCCTCAGACTCGGCATGATCATGCCGAGATCGTGGCAGGCTATCGTGGTCTGAGGACGTTCCGCCGTCAGGATATTCCTCTCGCGCTCAATCTCGCGATGGCGGTAGCCGAACAGACGAATCGGGGAGAACCAATCATTCGCGGCCTCATGGCTGGCCTGAAGCATGAGCGCTTCATCCTGCCATCTCCTGAAACGTTGGAACGCACAGGCCTTGCCGGCCGTGCCCGCGCCCGGAAAGCTGCTGCATCTCCGATAATCGAGGCGCTTGGCCAGGCTCAAATCGCCCATATTGATAATTTGGTCGTGAACAATGTCGATCTGCGAATGACACCGTTGGCATGGCGTCGCAATTTCGAGGATGCGCCGACCGCCACCGACATCAACGGTCTCCTGGAACGTCTACGATTTGTGCGTGAGATCGGCATCGATGCAAAGGTCTGCGCAGCAATCCCTTAATTTCGTTTTGTCCAGTTCGTCCGCGAGGGCGGCGCGGCGTCGCACCTGCGTTCCTGCTGTCGGACTATAGCCCCAATCGTCGGAGGGCGACATTGGCTGCAGCAGTTATCGGCCTCGAATCCAAACTCGCCGACGGTGCGATCCAGATGTTTGACCGCCTCATCGGTGGGCTGTTCACGCGCGCCCGGCGGGGACGCGAACGACGTTACCAAGACAGCATACAATCGGTGGCGCAACTGATGCGATTGTTCGGCGCCACCATCTCGGCGCTGGATGAGGCGGTTCAGCACGGCGGCGACCCACTCAAGTTGATCGATGAAACGGTTGGCTGGCACAAGTTGGTCGCATATAAGCGACCTTCCGACCGAGACCGCCCTGGATATCCTGACGCGTCCCTACAGCGCGCGCAAACCCCTTAGGTATCCCCGTGAGGACGTGAGGACAAAAGAAGACTCAGAACCCAAGAGGAATCCATGTGAGGACAGGGCGCTCGCTCCGAAAGACCCGTCGCGCTCATGTTTTGGCTTGGCCGATGCGGATATTATGCGAGCCCGTTCACCGGCAAGCATGGTTCAGGCGAACTCAGATAGTGAGACCGCCGCAAATCCTGCTATCAACCTGTCTGATTCCCGGTCTCGGCCGTTGAGTTTCAACGCCGGATCGACGACATTTCACTCGCAGTCAGCCCAACCAGCCCCCTTCCACAAGGGGCCGGGATTCGACTGAGGGCCGGGCGTCCAAAACCCGGCCCGCACTGACAGGAGATCTTGATGGCCGTAACCCCCCAAACCCGCGGAGCGATCGTCGATAGCGAGAACGAGCTGCGCGACACGCTCTGGCCGAACGCGCACGCCAGACTGTGGGCGCACAAGACAGGGGGCGGCTTCGTCACGACTCCCAAGACGATGCCGTACATCTGCCGTATCCTCGATGAGATGTCGAAGGACTATCCACTAGGCACCACCTATCAGGCGCTTTGGTCCTACACCTGGGGCAACAATGCCTTCCTGCGCTTCAATAAGCCTGACGATGTCGCATTCGCAGCGGGCTTCAGCGGACAACGCGGCCGACGCACGCTGCTGGAACGGATGAAGCGGCTTCAGATGCTCGGCTTCATCGAAGTTCAGCCGTCGGGAAACGAGCCGTTCGGCTTCATCTTCCTTCCCAATCCGCACCAGGTGCTGATTGATCATCAGCGGGCGATTGGCGAGGCGCTACCGCCGATGGCGCCCAAGGGTCTCTCCACCCATGTGGTGCAGGCGAGTTATAACGCCTTCATTGCCCGCGCTCTCGACATTGGCTGCAAGGACGTGAAAGCCATCCTCGCTGCGCCTGCGGAAATCGTGCCGATGGAATCAGTGCCAGATGCCAAGTCGCGCCGACCAAGGCCCGGTCGGCAACGGCTCGAGGAAGATGCGCGCTAATGACCTCTTCCAACATCATCGGGATTCCAACTGACCCCAAAGCGTTTGAGGAGAAGTGCATTCCGCTCTTTGCCGGGCTGTTGAAAGACCCGAACGTCAAGCTCGTAGGCACGCAGGGCAAGGCACAGGCTGGGCTCGATCTTATCGGCCGCCGCGACCGCGATCCCAACCAGCCAGTCGGCATCCAGTGCAAGCTCGTCACGCGCGGCGGCAAGCTCACTGAGGCGATTGTCCGCACGGAAGTCGACATGGCACTCGTCGTCACCCCGGCGCTCACCGAATACTATATCGTGACGACCGCGACCGATGACCCGACACTCGATACGCTCTCGATCACGCTCTCGCAGGAACAGGCAAAGCTTGGCCGCTCGATCGACATCCAGGTTTGGGGCTGGGATACGCTTCAGCAGAAGATCCGTGCGGATCCGGCGGCGCTCAATGCCTTCGATCCCGATTACAGCGCCTCGACCAACCGGCTGACGGCGCTGGGCGCCGAGATGGTCGACGGCCAGGCGACGCTCGCCGCGCACGGCGCGCAATCGGCCGAGGGCATCGAGGACATCAGGTCGATGCTACGCGTCGCGATGATCGACACAGCGCGCGGCGCCGCCTTCGATGTCCATCTCGACGCGCAGGTCGATGATTATCGCGACCTTATGAACGGCGGTAAGCCACGCACCGCGCTCGGTCTGCTCGAGCGTCTCGAGAAGACGCTGGGCCCGTCGAACTCCGCTGCGATCCGCGCCCGGGTGCGCGCCAATATCGGCTTCGCGCACTTGAAGCTCGGCGCAGACGCCGTGGGGGGCCGGCTTCTGGCAGAAGCGTTCACGATCAACCCATCCGATCCCAAAGTGCGCGCCAATCAGATCCTGGCCCTGGCCTTGTCGGGCGATTTGCCGGCAGCCACAGCCTTCGGGAACACGGTCATGGCCGACGATCCGGCTAACGCCGGGGCCGCCGCATTGCTGTTCCAGGTCGCGACGATGGCAGTCCAAGGGGATGATCCGACCGACAGCATCCCGCCAGCGTTGCTCGATGACAAGATCGTCCGGATATCCCGGATCACCTATCTGCGTCACAAAGGTGCACCCGGCAGCTGGTGGGCGCTGGCCGCACAGACCTACGCGGATTGTCCAGAAGATCCCGCTGCGGTCCGCATGGCCGGCGATGCGCTGATCGACGAGGGTCTGGCCGGTGGAGTGATGTACCGCGGGACGGCCTTTTCGCCGAGCCAACTCGACAAGATCCGGGCCGGGACGATGCTGCTTCAGGCGAACTGGGATGAAGTTCGTCATTATGAGAACGCCGCCGACATGGCGTGGTCGATGATCGGGTGCAATCTGCTCACCGGCTACCGCGCCATCGGCAATCTGGAAGACGCCAGTCGGGTCCGGTCCGAACTCCTCGCGCTTGGCGGAAACGCGCTCGAGGTCCGTCTGGCGGCCACCCAGCTGGCGATGGACGAAGACGACGACGGGGAAGTCGTCCGCCTGATGCACGATCAGCCCGAAAGCATCACGCGGACGATGATGCTGCTCGCGGGATGGTCGCGCGCTGAGAATTGGGTGGAAATTCTCGCCTTGGCGACGCCGGAACGACGCGTCGGACTGAGCGACGAGGAAGCGCAGTCGTTCGACATCATGCGCTTTCGCGCCCGCCTCGTCATCGAGCCCGATTTCGACCTCGACGCCGAGGTCGACCGGCTTATCGAAGCATGGCCGTGCGGCATAGGAGCGCATATCGTCGCCGCCGACGCCTACCGCAAAGCTGACCCCGCGAAGCAGGCAGCCTTGAGCGACAAGGCAAGATCGCTGTTCAAGGCCGATAGCGCTTTTGTCCACCGCGCCATGTTTGCGCAACTCGCTCTGTTTCGTGGAGCTTGGGACGACGTCATCACAGCGCTCGACGGCTATGTCGCCATCGACCGCGACAGCGAGCCACTGGCGTGGCTGGCCCTTGCCTTCGCCAATGCGAGCATTCGGCCACGGACCCGGAAGTTCTTCGCCGGCCTTCCAGCCGCTCTCATCAGTCAGTCGCGTTATGCCCGTCTGGCCGGGGCCGCCGAGCATAATCGCGGAGATCTCGTCGCCGCCGAGGGACATCTGCGCAATGCGATCGCTGCCGATCCAACGGACCTGCGCGCCTACTTGTTGCTCGACAGCACCTTAGAGCGCGACAACCGGGTTGCCGACGCCGTCGACCTTCTTCGAGGCATCGATGATCAGGCCGCGCAAGGCTCGGCGATTGACCGCATGCGGCTCGCCCATCTGCATCGCCGGCACGGTGACATCGATCGCTCGCTGGCACTTGGTTACGCGGCCGCTGCCGGCCATCGGCAGGCGGAGGACGTGCTTGCATCCTACCCCGGACTGATCCTGCTCGAAGAGGCCTTGCCCGATCCGATCGGTCGCGCCGGACCGATCGTGGAGCATTTCTGGTTTGATCTCGAAGGAGACGGTGTTGCTGATGTCAACGGCGTCATCGACCGCCAATCGATACCCGGTGTTCCAACGTTCGCCCCCGAACACGGATTTGCCGCCGCTGTTCTGGGGAAATCGATCGGGGACACCGTGGTCCTGCCGCAGGAGTTCGGCCTGGATCGCCGCTACACCGTGCGCGCGATCAAACACAAATATCTCTGGCTCTTGCACGACATCATGGCGACCCACGGCACCCGTTTCCCGGAGGCTACCTCGTTGATCGAGGTCTCCATGAAGGACGGCGATGTCCAGCCCGTCCTCGACATGGTGCGGGACTGGGACGAGCGCGGCCGCTTCATCACGCAAACCTATTTCGACTATCCAGTGCCATTGGCTGCGATCGCGGCAATGACGAAGAAGCCGGTAGTCGCAATGGCCGAGCATCTGCCCTCGATCGGCGCGAACCTCCGAACCTGCCTCGGCACGCATGAGGAGCGCATTGCGGGTATGGCCTTGGTCTCTGCCAGCCAAGGTCGCGGCGCCGTACTCGACACGCTGACCTTCTGGTTCGCCCATCAAGCCCGTCTCTTGCCTGCGCTGGCCAGTTTCTTTGGGCGGCTCTGTATCCCGCGAGCGACGTTCGACGAACTGCTCGAGATGCGCTCCGAGGCGCAGATGAACAGCGGTCGGGAATATATGACCATGGGCTTCGACAATGGCGAAGCCTGGCGTCGCGTTCATACGCCCGCCGATACAGAGGCGGCCCTCGCGTTGATGACAGCGGCAATCGAGGCGGCGCGACAGCATTGCGAAATCATGGCCGTGGATGGCTCCGACGACTTCAAGCTCGACCGCGCGATCGGCAGCTTCGCCGCGGGCAAGATCGCGGACCCTCTCCATATCGCCCGGAGCGAAAACCTGCTCCTATTGTCCGACGATCTGAACTTGCGACAGTTTGGCCAACTCTTCGGCGTCGAGCGCAGCGCCTGGCTTCAGGTGGTCCTCAGAGTGGCGCTCGACCAGGGCGCTTTGGCCGAAACACTCTATCTCGAAGCCGTAGGCATGCTCGCGGCGATGCGACACGATCATGTCTGGTTCGATGCGGACACATTGGTGAAGCTGCTGACCATGACCGACTTCCGCGCGCCTGCGATGTTCGACGCTGCGAGTGACTTCATCGGGGGCCCGAAGGCGGAGATCATCTCGCACGTCGCCACGATCCTCGATTTCATGGCGCGCATCTGGAGCACCGACCTTCCGCATTGGCGAAAGGGCCGAGCAATCGGCCAATTGCTGACGAAGCTCTTGCGCGACCGCGCGGAATGGAAGGCAATCCTGCATATCCTCGACCACGATCTCGCTGTGGCGCGCCGCAAGAGCGTTCCGGGTTCGTCTGCGGCGCATGCCTATCTCGTCGGTTGGATCACGGGTCATTTCCACGATCTCGCGCAGATCCGCTCCGCGCAGGCGCTTTTGGCGGAAAGAGATGAGAGACCAAGGCTGAAAGCACCGGACAAGCAACGCGCGCGCCGCAAACGCGCCTTCGACGGTAAGCGTCGCTAGGCGAAATCAGGATGCAGACGCCGATCTAATATTCGCGCGCGGCGTTTCTCGAGAGGACGCCCAGTGGTGTCAGCGCATCAGCGAAGCGCATCCGTTTCTTGTGATAGCGTATGATCGCAGCCCGTAGCGCCCGGCCGCGCGTTTGCAGCAGCGCGGCATATTCCTCCTGTACTCGCGTCAGCCGGTCTGCCTCAATCAGTCTGGATCGATGGAGTCGGTCGTTTACGCTTGCGACGACGCGCAGCAGTGCCTCGTTGCCGGCACGCTCGCAAAGATTGAGGAATAGGACATCGACGGGTGGGTCCAGATCCGAGCTGATGGCGCTCGCGCCCGAAGGAGAAATATCGTCGCCGACCAACTGCGCGGCGATCAGAAGCAAGCGCATATTGAGATCATAGAGATCGCGAACCTCACGCGCCGAGAGCTCGGCCGAGGCGAACCCGCCGCCTGCCGGCAGGATTATCAGTTGCTCGCCAACGAGCCGCAACATCGCTTCGCGGACCGGCGTCGCGCTTGCGCCATATCGGTTGGACAGGGCGGTGATGTTAAGCAATGCCGCGCCGAGGCGGTCGTGCAGTAAATCGGATTTGAGCGCCGTATAGATTCGGTCGCTGGTTTGATGATCTGGCGACATGCGCACCCCCCGGGGCTGAACCGACGCGATGCGGGTCGCGCCAATAGGCTGGCAGAGGGTTCAGCCGCGGCCGACGGACGGCAGCGGCAATCCTGCACGATCGACAGGAGATACCCCGCAGGCCAACGAGCCTGCATCGCGTAGCGTCGGTCCGAGCTTGCGCGCGCGCAACCGAAACAGGTCTCGATCCGGCACCTTCTTCCGTGAGGTTCGACCAAGGTCGGTATTGCACGACCCAGCCCGAAATCTTTTGAGCCGCATGAATACGGCATAGGGCGGCAAACCTCGCACCCGTGGCTGTCGGAGGGAGAGGGGGAGTATGGGACGAGCGTGGCACGCGCTCGTTCGGAGGAGCTCCACCCATGTCCTACGACATCGCAATTCGACATAGGCAGGCCTGTGATCCTAGTGCCATCACCACCTTGAAGGCGGCGTTGCATGTCATCGAGGCCGCGATTGCCGACGCCCGGAATGCGGGTCTCGACATCGAAACAGACCCTGCGGTCTTGTTTCTCGCGCGCCATCTGGGCGCGATCGCCACCAGCGATCAGGCGACCTCGCTCGTCCTGCGCCGACGATGTCTTGATACCATTGCCGAAATTCGCCGTAGGCCTGCGCTTGTCGTGCTGGCCCAGCGCGGCATCGCTTATGATGCTGAGGCCAAGGCCCTCTTCCACGCCGATGGTCGAAGGGCGCTCCGCCGGCTCGCCGAGGCGCTGATGCTCGAGGAGGACACGTATAACATTCGATCGAACAAGGGAGGATCGGCGGTGTCGGGCGAGATCACGCTGCACGGCGAGACAATATGGGTCCAGCTCAGCCTCGATTGCCGCTTACCCGAACAGGAAGTGCTCTTCCGCGGCGTATCGGGGCGGCGCGACTATCTTGGCGACCGCAACCACTGGACCTCGGTGCGGGATTTGCTCGCCCCCGATCGCTTCGCGCAGCGTCTGTGCCGCAAGCTTGGCCTCGCCCAACCCGAAACCATCCCGACGCGCCTTTTTGCCTGACAGCCGGGGTCTCGTCGCACCCCTTTTGCTGCCGAGCCCCACATCGGACAATCGGGGCGGACGCGATCACGCCCGCTACGGTCATTGGTTATTGTGAAACCGCCTTAGGAACGTCCGCGCCGTCACCAGCACAATGTGCAGCCGGAAAGTCGCGTGATCCTCGTCCGACAATCCGGGATGTGGGCCGTCGGTATGAAGCATCTTGAAGAGCCCGTTCAGGAAATTCTTGCCATCTCCCGTCCACTCATGCCGATCCACCGACAGGAATGTCAGCTCGGCAAGCAGCGCTCGCCTGTTCTCCGATGTCGGCAACGCTGAGGCCCTGGCAGGCGCGATCTTGCGCGCGAGCTCGTCGAAAAGGCTTTCGATGAAGGTCCGCAGTTGCGCATTGCAGGCTGCCCAGTCGCCCCGGGTGTGTGCCTCGATCGCCTGGTCGAGATGACCCTTGGGTATCTGGAACTGGTGCAATGTGAGGAGCTGATGAACTTCATCATCGGTGGCAGGCAGATCGATCTCGTCGGGGAGCGCGGATCGCAAAGTCGGGTTCTTGCCCCGCTCGTCGACCTCGATGACATAGCCATCGCGCGCAAGGCCGCGAAGGAACGCCGTCTGGATCGGTATCTCGAAGCCCAGATTGAGCAGCGGTACCGCCTCCGCACTACCGCCTCACCAAAGGTCATGCTTCCTTCGACCGTCTGGATAACATGGGCGAGACGCTGCACGACCGCACGCCCTACCAATCCGCATTTCTTGCCGAGACTGAGGCCAGCCCCAGGCGGAACGTCATTCTCGAGCTCGAGCCGCAACACCATTTGATCAAAGCTCGCCTGCGTGTGCCGATCGAGCATCTCGACTGCGGCAAACAGGGTTGGCCGGGTGAACGGAGAAGAGCGCATAGCGAGCCTTCATGTGAGATCTGTACGGATCGACGACGAGCGCGCCGGCAGCGAAGAATCGTCTTACGCCACCGGGGCGGCGATATAGCGCTTTCCGTCCCAGCGGAACCGCCGCTCGGTCGTCCCATCATAGCGCTGCAGGATGAGGTCGTACGCGCCGGCGTGCAGCACGGAATCGAAGCGTATGATCCAGCGTTCGCCGGTCTCGGCTCCGCTCTTTGCGGTTTTGTCGATAGTCTCATGCTCGACCGGCGCGTGGAAAATCGGAACGATCCGATCGCCCGTCCGACGGAACAGATACACGGTCCGCCAGCTCAGATTGGTCACCTCGCTATTATATTCGCCGCACGCGCTGATGGCGAATGCGGCTTCTCGGGGCGTGAACCGGAAAGCCGTCTTGTCGACGCTCGCATAGACATTGGTGACCTGCTCAACATCACCGGGCGGGATCGATCTCGGCGCCGGCTTGTGCCGCAACGCGCGTGAAGTGGCCCGATTGGGTGCGGACGAGTGCGACGCATAACGTGCCGAGCGATTGCGCATCAGCCCCACCAGACAAGGTGGTGATAACCTCGAGCGACGGATCGGACTGGCCAGGTACAGCCGCAAGATCGGCGCCGAAGGGCAAGGCAGGGTCGAGCGTGCAGCCTCCGGCCGTTGCCGCGCTCGCCATCCGCGCGTCAACTGGATCAGCGCTGACGGCCTGAAGCGGCAGCATCAGGACAGGGGCGACAATGGCGGCGAACGCAAAGCGCATGACATGTCCCGCAGACGACAAACAACAATCATCCACGATCGGCCCCAAGACGCCAAGAGGGAAGTTGGCGGCAGCAGAGGCGGGGTGCGGTTCTACGGAACACGCGGCAAGCGGACGATGACGAGACAACCTTCCTGGCCAAGATCAAGGCGCTTGCAGCGGGCAACCCGCGCGATCTGCCGGCGGCCAAAACGCCGGTTGCCGATATCCGCACCGTCTGCGCCGCGCGCCGGCGCACGCTCCTCGGCAAGACCGTCTCCGGGATCGTGGGAGAGGAAGGGGGGGCGGGGGTGAGCGCTGCGGCTCCGGCTGCTTCTCCAGACCCTCTCAAAAAGGAATCGATCATGTCCGATCGCGCCTCTGCGTCCATCACTATCGGCGGCACCCTGCCACGTTGGAAGTTGCCCGACCTTTTCCACGCACTCGCGCTCGAAGGCGCCCTGACCGACTTCGACGAGGCGCCATTCGAGGAGAAGGACTTCGAAGCCGGCAAACCGCTGCGCGTCGCCTGCCATGAACTGGCCTGGGGCGTGTTCGAGACGCTCGAGAGCTTCTGCCGCGAGCAAGGCCTCTCCTACATTCGGCGGTCCGATGGGTGCCAGGGCGCCTTCAGCGCCGAACGCGTGGTCTATGCGGGTGAAGGCGAGCCCCAGAGTTTCGACATCAACGACGAAGGCGACCTCGTCATGAGCCTCCATGCAATCCGACGTCTGGTCACGCTGGATGCAATCGAAGCGCATTTCGCGGTCGCTGCCCGCGAGCCAGAACCGCTCAACATCACCGACGCCTATCCACTGGCGGCCACCATTGATTGATTGCCGCCTTCCTGCAGGATCGCCCCATGCCATTCCTTCGCTCACCCGCGCGGCTGTCGCCGCGGCGGGCCGAACTCGCATCGTTCGAGCACGCCTACCGGCTTGGTACCGTCGTCGCCGAGCAGAGCCATGTCGATCAGTTCGTCATCGCCACCGGCGATCCGTTCCAGCCCTACCGATTGGTTGAGCACCAGATCGCCAACGACGATGCGGTGATCGCGTGCGTAGCAT
>Ga0302311_10006084_pt1 | contig 12590 bp, 11 predicted proteins | sample III_Palsa_N1_3_FD_200449 | JGI IMG/M metagenome (GOLD analysis project Ga0302311, IMG submission 200449) | Peat permafrost microbial communities from Stordalen Mire near Abisko, Sweden - III_Palsa_N1_3 | ecosystem: Environmental > Terrestrial > Soil > Palsa > Peat permafrost | place: Sweden... | reverse complement strand
TTCCTGCGGGCCGTCAACGTCGGCGGACGCAAGGTCGAGATGGCCCGGCTGCGGACGGTCCTCGGCGACCTGGGCCTGACCCGCGTCCGCACCTACATCGCCAGCGGCAACGCGTTCTTCGATGCCGAGCTGGACACCCCGGCGCAGCGCGCGGAACTGGTCGCGGCGATCGAGGCGCGGCTGCTGGAGGAGTTCGGCTTCGGGATCCCGTCGGTGCTGCGCAGTACCGACGAGGTGGAGGCGGCGCTGGCGGCGGCCCCGTTCGACCAGGTCGAGATCACCCCGGACACCCGGCTCAGCATCGCCTTCCTGTCCGGCCCGCTCACCGGCCTGACCCTGCCGCTGCGCTCCCCCAAGGGCGAATGGGAGCTGCTGGGCGCGACCGAGGGCGAGGCGTACCTGGTCTCCTGGCGGCTGGACGGCCGGGTCGGCAGCAACCCGGTGGCGGCGCTGGAGAAGGCGTTCGGGGTGAACGGCACCGCGCGGTTCTTCCACACCACGGCGAAGATCCTGGCGGCGGCCAGAAAGCCCTGATCCACCTCAGAAGGCCCTGCCCCGCCGCGGAAGGCCCTGCCCCGCCGCGGGCCACGCGTCAGGTCGGCCCGTTCCAGTCGAAGGTCGGCGGCAGCACGCCCTCCAGCGTCAGCAGCCAGCGCTTGACGTCCATGCCGACCGCCCCGCCGCCGAAGCCGCCGATACCGTCGGCGGCCACCACCCGGTGGCAGGGCACCAGCAGGAAGAGCGGGTTGGACCCCATGATCGAGCCGACGTTGCGGGCCGCCGGACCGATCTGCCCGGCGGCGATCTCCGCCTCGAACGCGCCACTGCGGACCGCGAGTTCGCCGTACGCCAGGGTCTGCCCGTAGCCGACCGTCCGGTGCAGCGTCCACAGCACGGTGCGCTGCGGCCCGGGGGCGGTGCGCCGCCAGTCCACCGGCAGGTCGAAGTCGCGGCGCTTGCCCGCGAAGTACTCGGCGAAGCGCTGCGTCACCAGCGCCACCTTGGGTTCGTCACCCGGCCGCACCACGTCCGGCTCCCCGGCCACCACCTCGCCGAAGTTCGCGGAGACGACCCCGTCGGCGGTGATCCCGACCCGGACGGGCCCGCTGGGGAGTGGCGTGGGCACATGGAACCAGGAGACCGGCATGGTCACAGTCCATCACTCTCCCGCTGCTCCGCGCCCGCGTTTTCTCGGTTTTTTGCCTCAGAGGCAAGAAGCTTGCCTGGCAGGCCGCCGGGGTGTGGACTGAGGCCATGGAGAACAACACCGGCCTCCCGGTGGAGGACCTGCCCGGCCTCGGCGCCCGGTTGCGCGAGCGGCGGCTGAGCAGCCACCTCACCCTGGAGGCAGCCGCCGCCCGGGTGGGCCTGTCACCCGCGCACCTCTCGCGGCTGGAGACCGCCAAGCGCCAGCCCTCGCTGCCGGTACTGCTCGGCCTCTCCCGAGCATACGGCGTCCCGGTGGAGTCCCTCCTGCTCGGGGCGGAAGTCCCGGGCGCGCCCTCGCCGGTGGTCCGCGGACCGGCCGGGCCCACCACCGGCGACGAGGCCCTGGCGGGCGGCTGGACCTACCGCCCGGCCGGGGCGCCCGGGCGGGCCATGCAGGCGCTGCGGGTCCACATCCCGGCCCGGGTGCAGGACGACGTGGTCCGGGTCCACCCCGGCGAGGAGTGGCTGTACGTGCTGCACGGACGGCTGCTGCTCGCCCTCGACCGCGAGGAGTACCGGCTCGACCCGGGCGACGCCGCCCACTTCGACTCCATGCGCCCGCACCGGCTGGCGTCGATCGACCGGTCAGGGGTGGACCTGCTCTTCCTGCACACCCTGCTGCAGAGCCCGACCGCCGACCTCTTCCCGCACTGAACACAACGCCGAACGCACGACACGCCTGACACGCCTGACACGCCTGACAACGCTGACAACCAAGGAGCCGGTCATGGCAACCACACTCGCCCACCCCACCGAGGACGGCAGCACCCGCACCGAGCGCCGCGTGGGCATCCGCGTCTTCATCTACGTGATCGGGCTGCACGTGTTCGCGGCCTTCGTGATGCTGCTCATGTACTTCGGCCAGCACGGCTGACCCACCCCGGTCCGCCCGCGCCGAGCCACGCCCTCGATCCACGCCCCCCGATCCGCTCACCCGATCCGTACGGATCGAACGCCGGGTCACCTTCCGGCAACCACGCCACGGATTGTCACTGGCTGGTGACATGCTGTTCCCATCAGCAAAACCCACCCGCCACCGGCGTCCCAGGGGGGAACAGCGCCATGTCCCAGCACGAGCCACCACAGCAGACTCCACCGCAGCAACCGCCCCGCCCGCCCGGGCTCCTGGCCCGGGCCCGGGGCCGGTCGGGGCGGTCACGCGCCGCCTGGATCGGCGGCGGCGTGGCCCTGCTGCTGGCCGTCCTCGGGATCACCGCCGCGGTGGCGGGCCCAACCGGTCGGCACAGCCAGGGCGGCTCACCGTCCACGCCCGGCAGCGGCGGCACGGTCTCCGGCACCTCCGCACCGGCGGGCGGCGGCAATGCCTCCGGCCGCGCGGGCACACACAACGACTCCCGGTCCACCGCCCCGGCCGCGACGGTACCGCTCACCCACCCGTCCACCCGGCTCGCCCCGAGCCCGGCCAGGGCGGGCGCGGCGGCCATCCTGCTGGCCGACGACAGCCACTACCGGCAGGAGCTGACCACCGGCCTCCACCTGCTCGGCAGCCCCGGCTTCGCCGCCTGGTCCGCCCGTACCCTCGCGGACACCGCGGACCGCTCGGACACCGCCCGGGCCGAAGCCGGGTTCACCGCCTCGGACCAGCCCCCGGCCCTCATACCCTGGCGCGCCGACAACGGCGCGGGCGTGGGCGCGGTACGGCAGTTCGCCCGTGACGGCGCGGGCGGCGCCTCGATCGCCACCCGTACCGACGCGGCGAACGCGCTTGCCTCGCTGGCCGACGCGGACCAGCTCGCCGGACAGGTCCGCGCGGGCGACTGACGACGGCCTGCGGTCGCCTGCGGGCCGCGGTGCCCTGACCGGGCGCGGTTCGCCGCGCCCAGCGGACCGCCGCTGTGGGCCGCCCGTGCCGACGGGCCCGGCCCACAGCGGCAGCCACCGGCTGCCCGCGCTCAGCCCTGGCGGCGCTCCAGCGCGACCACCGGGATGACCCGGCTGGTCTTCTCCTGGTACTCGCCGAACCCGGGGTACAGCCGGACCTGCTCCGCGTACTTCCGGTCCCGCTCCTCGCCTTCCAGGACCACCGCCGTCACCTCCACGGTCTCGGCGCCGACCTCGATCACGGCGTCCGGGTTGGCGACCAGATTGTGGTACCAGGCCGGGTTGTTCGGCGCGCCCGCGTACGAGGCGAAGACCAGCCAGCGGTCACCATCGGCCAGATACATCATCGGATTGACGTACGGCTTTCCCGACTTCGCGCCGGTACTTGTGAGCAGCAGCAGCGGCGCACCGGCGAAGTTGCCGCCGACCTTGCCCTGATTGGCCCGGAACTCGGCGATGACCCCGTCGTTGAATCCACTCATCGGTTCCTCCATGTACAAGATGACGCTTCTTCAGCAAGCGCCGCCAGCCTAGGACGGCGGATGCCGCCCAGCCACCACAACCACGCAGAGCCGCGCCGCAGTCCCGGCAAACATCCAATGGTTGCGCGCCGACCGGCACGCAACACTTCCCGGTGGCTCGCTGCGGCACGCCGCCGGGCGGAGGCGCTAGCGTTTTCACCACAGGGGACGCTCGAACTCCGGGAGGACGGTGGCTCATGGGCATCTACGGTCAGGACTGGTCCTCGTACCAGTCGGCGGCCCCGGACAGCACCGGCCTGTCCTACGCGTTCGTCAAGGTCACCCAGGGCCTCAGCTACACCAATCCCATCTGGCAGGCACAGCACCAGCACGCCGTGTCGGCCGGGCTGGTGGTGGGCGTCTACCACTACCCCGACATGTCCAACTCCCCGCAGACCGAGGCGGACCACTTCCTCTCGGTGGCGCAGCCACGCCCCGGCGAACTGGTGGCGCTGGACTGGGAGGGCTACGACTCCGCCAACCTGAACGTCCCGAAGGCGCAGCAGGCTTCCTACAAGGACGCCTGGATCGCCCGGGTCCGGGCACAACTGCCGCAGAACCAGGTGGGTCTGTACTGCAACAAGGACTACTGGCTGAACGTGGACACCACGTCCGACTGCGGTGACTACCTCTGGATCGCCACCGCCGGGCTGCCCGCCGGACAGCCCGGCATCCAGCACCCATGGATGTTCCACCAGTACAGCGCGACCCCGGTGGACCAGGACTACTGCGCCCTCGCCGACGCCCAGGCGCTCCGGCAGTGGGCGTTCGCCAAGACCGCCGCGCCACCGACCGCACAGCCTCCGGAGGAGCCAGTGACACCCGCAGACGCCGAACTCTTCGTGCAGACCCTGATGGGGCACGCCCTGACCGACGTGGGGATCAAGAACCCCGACGGGACCCAGGCGACCCGCACCGTCGCGGACTTCTTCTCGTACCTGGACCTGCACAACCGTACCCTGCTGACCCAGATCTCCTCGCTGTCGGCGCAGGTCACCGCGCTCTCGGCGGCGGTCGCCGCGCTGGCCAAGGAGGGCGGCGCCACGCCGGACCAGGTCCACGCGGCCGTCGCGGCCGCGCTCACCGCCGCCGGCCACACCCCCGTGCCGGCCGCCGGACCGAAGGCCGCCACCATCCCCGCACCGGCCGCACCCGCAGCCGGCTGACGTCAGCGGCGGGCCCCCGCCGCAGGCACCGGCTCGCCCAGGTGAACCGGCAGCGACTGCACGCTGTTGCTCACGAAGGAGGGGATCGGCTCGGCGGTCCCCTCCACCGCCGTCAGCTGCGGGAAGCGCCGGTAGAGCTCGCGCAGCGCCAGTTCGGACTCCAGCCTGGCGAGCGGCGCGCCGAGGCAGAAGTGCAGTCCGTGGCCCAGCGAGAGGTGCCGGTTGGGCGTCCGGGTCAGGTCGAAGCGGTCGGCCCGCGGGTAGTGGCGCGGGTCCCGCCCGGCCGCGCCGTAGGAGGCCAGGATCGCGTCACCGCGCGGGATCACCACGCCGCCCACGGCGATGTCCTCCAGCGCGTAACGCATCGGGAAGTTGCCCACCGGCGGGTCGTAGCGCAGCGTCTCCTCGACCACCGCCGACCACGGCACGGCGCCGGACAGGGCCAGCGCCCGCTGTTCCGGGTTCGCCGAGAGCGCCCGGACGGCGTTGCTGAGCAGGTTGAGGGTGGTGCCGTGTCCGGCCACCAGCATCAGGATCATGGTGCCGACGAGTTCGGCCCCGGTGAGCCGGTCGCCCGCGTCGCGTACCGCGATCAGGTCGCTCGTCAGGTCGTCGCCCGGGTGCTCGCGCCTTTCGGCGGCGACCGCGCCCAGCAGTTCGGCCAGGCCCTGATAGGCGGCCACCGACTCCTCCGGGGTGGCGGAGCTGCTGATGACCGACCGGGAGTACCCGTGCAGGGTGTCCAGCCGCTGCGCCGGGACGCCGAGCAGTTCGCTGATGACCCGCATCGGCAGCGGATAGGCGAAGCTCTCGCAGAGGTCCACCGGTCCGGGGGCCGACGCCGCGAGCCCGTCCAGCAGCTCGGCGACGATCGACTCCACGTGCGGACGCAGCGCCTCCACCCGGCGCGGGGTGAAGCCCCGGCTGACCAGTCCGCGCAGACGGCGGTGGTCCGCACCGTCGGTGGTACTCATCCCGGGGACGGTGACCATGGGCAGCAGCGGCCAGTCCTTGGGCACCCGCCCCTGGGACATCGCGCTCCAGTGCCGGACGTCCTTCCCGACCCGGGGGTCGGCCAGCAGCGACTGGAGCTCGTCGTGCCCGGTGACGGCCCAGGCGGTGACCCCGCCGGGCAGTTCCACCAGCGCGACCGGCCCGAGCGCGCGCAACGCGGCGTTCTCGCCGTGCTGGTCGGTGCCCAGCGGATCGAGCCGGTACGCCTGGATCGAGCTGCCGCCGGTCATCTCCGACCTCCAACTGCCGCGTGCTCCTGCTCCGGAGCGTCTCCGGCGGTTCACGCTACCGGCCGCCAGGAGCGGCCACCAGAGCGATGCAACTACCCTTCGCCCAGGTATTCCTGACGCTTCGGCAGATCACGCAGCGCCCGGATCGGGCTGGCCAGCAGCAGCAGACCGGCCGCCAGGACGACACCGGCCATGCTCCAGGCCGCCGTTCTGCTGCCCAGTTCCTCGCCCAGGAAGCCACCCAGCAGCGCACCCAGCGGCATCGCGCCGTAACCGATGGTCGACGAGCAGGAGGTGATCCGGCCGAGCAGCCCGGGCGGGCAGTAGGTCTGGTAGAAGCTGCTGGTGACGACGTTCCCGGCGACCACCCCGCCGACGGCGACCGCCCAGGCGAGCACGCACAGCGGGAGCGGCAGCCAGCGTCCGGCGAACGGCACCAGCAACAGGAAGGGCGCGCCGCACAGTTCGCAGAGCAGTAGCCCGCGCGCGGTACCGAACCGGCCCGCGATCCGGCCCGCGATCGCGGCTCCCACCAGTCCGCCGACACTCACCACCGCGAAGACCACGCCGACCCCGCCCGGCCGCAGGCCGACGCTGCGGACCAGGAACACGGTCTGCACCGCCTGGAGCCCGCTCAGCCCCAGGTTCCCCAGCCCGGCGAAACCGGCCAGGGTGCGCAGGTAGGGGTCGCCGACGACGAAGCGGACGCCCTCGGCGACCTCCCGCCGGATCCCGCGCCGCCCGGTGGTCGCCGGGGGCTCCTCCCGGGCGTCGATCAGAGTCAGGCAGAACGCGGAGACCAGGTAGGAGCAGGCGTCGAGCAGCACTCCGGTGACGGCTCCGAAGACCTGGGCGAGGACCCCGGCGACCCCGGGCCCGGCCACGTCCATGGCCGCCGAGGCGCTCTGGAGCTTGACGTTGGCCTCCAGCAGGTCCGGCCCGGCCACCACGGAGGGCAGCATCGCCCGGTAGGCGGTGGAGAAGAACACCTTCACCGCGCCGGCCAGGAAGGCCACGGCCACCAGCTGCCAGACGGTGAGGACGCCGGTCCACGCCGCCACCGGTACCCCGGCGAACAGCACCAGCAGCGCCAGGTCGCTGATCAGCATCACTCTCCGGCGCGGCCACCGGTCCACCCAGGCCCCGGCGGACAGGCCGATGAAGAGCCACGGCAGCCAGGCCGAGGCGGTGAGCACCCCCACCATGAACGGGCTCGCCCGCAGCGTGCCGACCGCGACCAGGGTCAGCGCGACCTCGCCGACAGCCGTCCCGAGGCCGCTCGTGGTCTCACCGATCCACAGCCGCCGGAAGTCCCGCTCCGCCCACAGCCCCCACCGGCCGCGCACCGGCGGCGTCCGCACCGGCCGCGCGTCGACGTCACCGGCCGCGCTCACCTCCGCCCCGGGCGGTCCTCGCCCTCCCCGTCGCTGTCGCTGTCCCCGTTGCTGCCCCCGTTGCTGCCCCCGGCGCTCGCGCCGGGTTCGGGCAGCACCTGGGTGATGACCACAACCCGCTCGGCGCCCGCCGGGGCACCGGCCTCCCCCGCCTCGTCCCGGCGGTAGCGGCCGAGGAGGGCAGCGAGTTCCGCGCGCAGCCCGGCGGCCTCGGCCGGGGTCAGCCGCAGCGGCCAGTCGCTCAGATCGAGGAGTTCCCGCCAGGCCCCGGGCATGGTCTCGAACTCGTTGAGGGCCTGTTGCGTCAGCGACGCATAGCCGGTGGCGACGGTCTGCAGATAGCGCACCGCCGTCTCCGGCTCCTGCCCGATCAGCTCCTTGTCGCTGAACGACTGCGCCCGGTAGACCGAACGCCACCAGCGCTCCCGCGCGTTGCCGCGCTCCGGGTCGTCCTCGATCAGCCCCGCCGAGGCCAGCTGCCGCAGGTGGTAGCTGGTCGCCCCGGAGTTGAGCCCCAGCCGCGCCGCCAGCTGCGTGGCCGTGGCCGGCCCGTGCTTCCGCAGCAGCCCCACCAGCCGCCCCCGCACCGGATGCCCCAGCACCCGCAGCCCACTGGCATCCAGCGCCAGTACCGCATCACGTTCGTCATTCGCCATGCCCACACCCTAGACCGCAAAGCTTTCTTCGCAAAGAGTTTTACGCAAAGATTCCTTTGCAGACACACCGAGGCCGACCCACCCCCCCGCAACCCGTCCGCACCCCCAGCGGCATCGCAGCAGCCGGATCACTTCCACGAACCGCCTCCAATCCTTCGCACGGCCATAGTTGGCTGACCGGAGTCACCTGGAGGCGCCTCGAAGCACATCGCCGCCGTCACAGCCGGAGCCACCTGCGGCCAGACCCTCGCCGTCGCAAGCCTCACCCAGACCAGCACCGCCGCCCCCGCCCACCCGACAGCCACCAACCACTCCGTAGCCCGTTCCGGCCGCCTGCCCCTCTGGGTGACGGGAGCCGTACCGGCAACGCCGCTGGCCACAGGCCGACGGATACTTTGAGCCGCCTCCTGGAGGAGGAGTCCATCGTGGCCAGGACACATCCGGCGTTCGCGCCGGAGTACCGCCACCGCGTCGTCGAGCTCGCACTGACTGGCAGGCCCCCAGTCCGCGACGACCCACGGTGGCACATCGACAGAGAAATTCGCCTCCTGGTTCAGCCAAGCAGAGAATGTCGCAACCACGCCGGCTCGACCGTCGACAAATGACTGAGGGCTTGTTCGGACATAGGGTGGTTCATGCTTCGGAGAGCAGAAGTGAGGCATTCGAGGGTCTTCGTATCGGAGAGTTCACAGCCAATAATGGCTTCATCAATCAGAGCTGCCGATTCGACGATACCGGCCGCGCTCAGTGAAATTGCAGCCATGCAGCAGTACGGATTCCCCACCCGAACAGCGCCAAGGAGCAATGAAGCCCCTATATCGCTGCCCAGATACAACAATGCCGAAGCCGACTTATGCTTCAGCGTTTCGTCCGCCGCGTCACGAAACACACGCTCCATAGGCTCCACCATGAGAGAACCGAAGCGCCCAAGTCGCTCAAATACCAGAGGCCTGGCCTCCTCATCATCCTCAAACAAAGCTGCGACACGGGATGCGATAGCCTGTGAATATCGAGCCAGCTCCTCAACGGCCCTGACCCGCGACCCCAGGCTCGTCTCCTCAAGCGACTCCAGGGACTTCCTTATTCCTTCTGGAATATCCATCATCCAAGCCTCGTAACAGTGTATTCAAAGCTTTCCATTACCGTTCCTCCAGGAATGGTAAACCTATTTGGGTTGTTCGGGGTCATCGCTGGCCTGACCTGGACCCCTACACCGTCCACAGTGTTCCACAGGCCAGCTTGCGCAGTGAATTGGATAACAAAGTCCTGCCTGGCCGCGGCGTCAACTCCGGCACCTTCAACCAGTACGCCAGCGCCACCATCAGCCAGGTGAGCACACTGCCCACCGCCCTCACCGCAACTCAGGTCAACGCCCTGTACAACCACTCCTGAGAGAAAAGGCCCGTGGCTGGGTGCCGCAGCACTGCCGAGGGACCCAGCCACGCTCGCAGCTCTGTGGGCCCCTAGCCGAACCACAAACAGCAGAACCGCTCGCCCCTGCACTGCGAGGGCTCCCAACGTAAGAGAGCGCAGCACGCCAATGAGCCAGCAGCACCGGTGAGGGTGACCGGCTCGAACGCTGCGAGATCCCCGTCCCCTGGGTCACGTGCGGCAAGGACAAGAACTACGCGCCAACCCACACGATTTCGTTGACGGGCGCGGGCATATGATCACGCCCGGCATCGGAAGCCGTGCCCACGCAACCGAGCCGCATGCTCTTCGGAGGACCACCTTGACGCATCGTTCGCTGCCGGCGCTGGTCGCTCTCGGCATCGCCGCCACCGGCATAGCAGCCGTCCCGACCACCGCCCACGCCCTGGCCGGCACAGTGTTCGTGAACAACGCAGCCAAGGCCGACTGCTCCGACACCGCCCCCGACGCAGGCACCCAGGCGCAGCCCTACTGCACTGTGCAGGCCGCGGTGAACACCGCCCAGCCCGGAGAGAGGGTTGAGGTCGCCGCGGGCATCCAGGGCGGAGGGCTGGACCTCACCCAGTCAGGCAGCCCCGGCGCGCCGATCACAATCATCGGAACCGACACCGAGCTGGCCAGCCCCCAGCCCTCGGCCAGCCCGGCACTGGCCTTCGACCATGTGCACGATGTAGACGTCCAGGGCTTCGACGTCTACGCCCACGGGCTGGGCTCGGCCGTCGCAACGATGGACTCGTCCCGAGTGGACGTGGCCCAGGACACCATCCAGGGGTCCGGCGGCACGGGTGCCACCGCTCCGGCCGTGCACATCGACGGGCAGAGCTCCGAGGTGACCCTCAGCCACAACACGGTCATCGCCATCGGCTCTGGAATCGCCGTGGATGCCGGCGCGACTGCGGTGACTGTAACCACCAACCTCATCGACTACCAGCACCAGCCCGCGTTCAGCAGCGCCGGCAGCCCGGGGACGGTGCTGGTCAGCAACACCTTCTCCGGAAGGATCGCCTACGCCACCGCGATCTCCCTGGGCGGTGCCTCGACCGGGTCGACTGTCGAGAACAACGTGGTGACCACCGGCAACGTCAGCGGGACACCGCAGGTCGACGGGACACCCGTCGTGGTCTCGGCCGACTCGGTTCCGAACACCACCTACGACTACAACACGGTCGAGAGCGGAACCGCGACCGACCCCTACAGCTGGGCCGGAACCCCATACCCCAGCGCGAGCGCCCTGGCCTCCGCAACCAGCCAGGCCGCCCACGAGGACTACTTCAACACCCCCCAGGGCCTCTCCCCAGCGACGACCATTGACAACGCGGACGCCGACGCACCCTCCGAGTCGTCCACGGACCTGTACGGACAGCCACGGGTGGACGACCCGCTGGTCCCCAACACCGGCACCGGAGTCGGCTACTACGACCGGGGCGCGGTTGAGTACAGAGACCCCTACACCATCACCCCGGTCCTCTCTGCACCCAAGGGTCCGGCCCCGCTCACCGAGACGGTCACCGCCAACGCGAGCAACCCCTGGAACACGCCGATCGCCAGCTACACCTTCGACTTCGGCGACGGCAGTACCCCGGTGGTCTCCAACACCCCGACCGCCACCCACACATACACCACCCCGGTTGTTGCCCCTGGCACCTACGACAAGGTCACGGTCACCGCTACCGCCCAGGACGGAACCGTCTACAACAACTGGGCAGGAGTCCAGGTCACCACACCCGCACCGCTGGTCCCCCACCTCACACTCGCGGCGGGGACCGGTGGCCAGTCCACCCTGAACGTGGCCGCCGACGCCACCGGCACCACCGACGACTGGTACATCCGCGACTACACCGTCGACTACGGCGACCACACCCCCGTCGCCGACCTCGGCAGCACCGGAACCGGAACCCACCTCTACGCCAAGCCCGGCACCTACACCGCCACACTCACCGCCACCGACGGCGGCGGCACCACAGCCACCACCACCCAGCAGGTCACCGTGGGCCTCGCGTTCGTCGGCATCACCCCGGTACGGGTACTGGACACCCGCTACGGAACCGGCGCGCCACGCAAGCAGGTCGGCCCCGGCGGCGTGGTCAGGGTCAAGGTCACCGGCCTCCCCGGGATACCCACCACCGGCGTCTCCGCCGTCACCCTGAACCTCACCGACACCCGGGCCACCGCCGGCAGCTGGGTCACCGCATACGCGGACGGCAGCACCCGCCCCAACGCCTCCAACCTCAACTTCGCAGCCGGCCAGACCAACCCCAACCTGGTCACCGTCCCCGTCAGCCCCGACGGCTACATCGACCTGTGGAACGCCAACGGCGACGTCGACCTGTTCGCCGACATCCAGGGCTACTACACCGACCAGGCCGATACCGGCCACAACTTCACTCCCTGGGGCCCGACCCGGGTCCTGGACACCCGCTACGGCACCGGCGCCTACCGGGGCCCGGTCGGCCCGGGCAGCGTCACAACAGTCACCCTGCCTGCCGCAGCACAGAACGCCGACGCCGTCGTGCTGAACCTCACCGAGACCGGAGCCACCGCCGGCAGCTGGATCACCGTCTACCCCGGCACCGGCAACCGGCCCACCGCCTCCAACCTCAACTTCGGCCCCGGACAGACCACCTCCAACCTGGTCGTGGTCCCGCTGCCGCCCGGCGCACCGACGACCGTACGGATCTACAACAACTCCGGCCGGGTCAACCTGTTCGCCGACGTCCAGGGCTACTACTACACCGGCGCCGCCCCCGCCCCCGCCAAGCCCTACGTCCCGCTCACCCCCACCCGGATCGTGGACACCCGCTACGGCACCAGCGCCCCCAAGGCCCCGGTCGGACCGGGTGGATCACTGCGGGTCAAGGTCGCCGGAGTGGACGGCATCCCGCTCGGCACCTCCGCCGTCCTGGTCAACCTCACCGGCACCCGCCCCAGCACCAGCACCTGGCTCACCGCCTACGGCACAGGCACCGCACCCGGCACCTCCAACATCGACCTCACCGCAGGCGAGACCCGCCCCGTACTCGCAGTGGTCCCGGTCGACAGCGACGGCTGCATCACCATCCAGAACGCCCGCGGCACCACCGACATCTTCGCCGACCTCGAAGGCTACTTCGCCTGACCCGACACCCAC
>Ga0302311_10006083_pt1 | contig 12590 bp, 12 predicted proteins | sample III_Palsa_N1_3_FD_200449 | JGI IMG/M metagenome (GOLD analysis project Ga0302311, IMG submission 200449) | Peat permafrost microbial communities from Stordalen Mire near Abisko, Sweden - III_Palsa_N1_3 | ecosystem: Environmental > Terrestrial > Soil > Palsa > Peat permafrost | place: Sweden... | reverse complement strand
GAGGCCTTGGCGGCTGCTCAAGATGCCGCGAACGCGGCGGCGACGTTGCCGGCGTTGCGCGGACAGGCGTTGGCGGTGCGGCACGCGCTGGCGGTCCTGTTGGGGCGCATGCCGGACGAGGCACCGGTGGCGCTCCCGCTCGCCGCCTTGCATCTACCGGACACTCTGCCCCTGTCGGTACCCAGTGAGTTGTTACATCACCGTCCGGACATCCTCGCCGCCGAGTCCGCGGTCAGAGCGGCCGCAGACGAGGCGGGCGCCGCCACCGCCTCGATGTTCCCGTCGCTGACCTTGTCGGCCGCCTACGGTCGCGGGGGCTTCGACTGGTCACACTTTACCTCGCCGGAGGGGGCCATCTGGAGTGTCGGCGCCTCGCTGACTCAGCCGGTATTCCATGGGGGCGCTCTGCTCGCGCGCCGGCGTCAGTATCAGGCCACCTACGAGGCCGCGGTCTCGCAATACAAACAGACCGTGTTGTCGGCGTTTCGCACCGTGGCGGACACCCTCGAGTCACTGGATGAGGATGCCGCTACGCTCACGCAGGTACAGCGCGCCGCCGAGGCTGCGCAGTCGGCGAATCAAAATACCGAGGCACGCTACAAGTTGGGCGCCACACCGTTCTACGCGACTCTGACGGCTGGCCAGCAATACCGCAGCGCCAACGTTCAGGTGATTCGCGCGACGGCGGCGAGGCTGGCGGACACCGCTGCGCTATTGGATTCAATGGGCGAGCCGAAGGCCACGGCCGGCCGCGGCTTGGCCAAAGTTGAGCGCTGACGTATAAGCGTCGCAAGACACGCCCCGATGAAGGACAATATCATCGGAAGCGCCCATGAACCCGCCGACACCAACCAGCAATGCCCCAGAAAAGGACCGTGTACCGACGCGCATCGTGGCACTAGGCGCGTCCGCGGGCGGCCTTGAGCCGCTCGAACAGTTCCTCGCGCACGTCCCGGTGCCGAGCGGGCTGGCCTATATCGTCGTGCAGCATCTCGACCCGACGCACAAAGCGATGTTGGCAGAACTGCTGCAGCGGGCGACGTCCATGCCCGTTCGCGAGGTGACAACGTCCTTGCGGGTGGAACCCAACGCCGTCTATGTGATTCCCCCCAATACCGAACTTACCGTGAAAGGGGGACTTCTGCGTCTCGCAGAGCCGAGTGAGCCCCGCGGGATGCGCCTGCCCATCGACGTGCTGTTCTGCTCCCTTGCCGGGGAGCAGGGGGCCCGCGCCATCGGGGTCGTCCTATCGGGCATGGGGTCGGACGGGACGCTGGGTCTTCAGGCGATCAAGACGCAAGGCGGCTTGACGCTTGCGCAGGAGCCGCGTTCGGCACAGTTCGATTCCATGCCGAGGACCGCCATCGCGGCCGGAGCGGCGGATGTCGTTGGGCTCCCCTCTGATCTGCCCGCACGCATTCTGCTCGTCACAGGCACGCAAGCTACCATAGCCCACCCCGCGCACGGCGCCGAGGATGCCGCGGCCGGTGCGTTGGGTTCCATCCTCGATTTACTGCGTGCGCGCAGCAAGCATGACCTGACGCTGTACAAGCCGAGCACGCTACGGCGTCGCATCGAGCGGCGCATGGCCATACGTGGCGTCAAGGGGATGGAAGAATACGCAACCTTTTTGCTTGAAAATCCCTCCGAACTCGATCTGCTCTTCAAGGAAATGCTGATCGGGGTGACGAACTTCTTCCGGGATCCGGAAGCTTGGGACGAACTGAGTGCCGTCGTGCTCCCAGAGCTGTTCGCACGCGCCGGGCCCGACAAGCGCGTTCGTGCCTGGGTCGCCGGGTGCTCCACCGGTGAGGAGGCGCTCTCACTGGCGATGGTCTTCGCGGAGGCCCAGGAGCGGTTGGCGAGTCAGGGCAGACACACGTTGCAGATCTTTGGCACGGATCTCAACGCGGACGCGATTGCGTTCGCCCGGCGGGGACGCTACCCCGCCTCGATAGCCGCCGATGTCTCGGCGGAGCGCCTGGGCCACTTTTTCCGCGAGCAGGATGGCGGCTATCTGATCGACCCACGCATCCGCGAAATGGTGCTGTTCGCGCAGCACGATCTCATCATGGACCCGCCCTTCACCCGGCTCGATCTGCTCCTCTGTCGCAATGTCTTGATTTACTTCAGCACGACGCTCCAAAAGCGCCTCTTGCCTCTATTCCACTACAGCCTTCTCCGGAGCGGTGTTCTGATGCTCGGTGGGTCCGAGACCGTGGGTCCGGCTCAGAATCTATTTCCGCCACTCTCGTCGAAATCGCGACTTTACCGGCGCGGCCCCGGCAAGGCTCCGTTCGGTGCCGTGGATTACCCCGTCTATCGCCGCATTTCAGCGCACGCGCCCGCGCAGGAGTTACCCGTGTCACCGCAGACCCCCCCTACCGCAAACATCCAGGTGCTGGCGGACCAACTGCTGCTGCAGAGTTTCTCCCCGCCGGCCGTCCTGGTTAACGAACTCGGGGACATCCTCTACATCAGCGGACACACGGGACAGTTTCTCGAACCTGCGGCCGGAAAGGCGAACTGGAATATCCATGTCATGGCCCGTCCCGCCATACGAACACAGCTTGCTGTCGCGCTGCGGCGGGCCGTCAAAGAGCGTACGGCCGTCGAGGTGCAAGGCCTTCGCATGGACGGCAATGCGACGCACCAACTCGACATCACCGTCGAGGCCATCGACGAGCCGAAGGCGCTCCAAGGCACGGTGATGGTCGTATTTCGCGAGATCGCGGCGCCGATGGCGGAAAAGTCGAGGGGCAAGAAGCAGGCCAGCGCGATCGACCCTGCAATCGCCGCGGAGCTCATGCGTACCCAGGCGGAACTCAAGGGGCTGCGCGAGGCCATGAGTGCCTCGGAAGAGGAGCGGCAGGCAGCCATCGAGGAACTGCAATCGACGAACGAGGAGCTGCAGTCCGCGAACGAGGAACTCACGACTTCAAAGGAAGAGGCCCAGTCGATGAACGAGGAGTTGCAGACGATCAACGTCGAACTGCAATCCAAGCTCGACGATCTCGCGCTCGCCCAGAGCGATATGCAGAACCTGCTCAACAGCACCGACATCGCCACGCTATTCCTGGACAAGGATCTCAACGTACGCCGCTTCACCGAGCAGATCAAACGCATCATCAACATGCGGGATGCCGATATCGGACGTCCTCTGAGCGACCTGACCACGACGCTGAACTATCCTGAACTCCACGCGGACGCGAAGGACACTTTGCGCACCCTCGCATTCAGTGAGAAGGAGATCTCGACGAGCGATGCGCATTGGTTCAAGGTGCGTATCATGCCGTATCGGACGGTCGCCAATGTCATTCAGGGCGCCGTGATTACGTTCGTCGACATCACCGCGGCGAAGCAACTCGAGTCCCGGCTCCGCAACGCATAAGGAGTAGACTAAGATGCCATGGAAAGGCGCCGGCAGCACACAATCAACGAGGTCGCATGATGAGCACGATTCCCCACAATTTGAACCGCCGGGACGATCTGCGTTCCCGCGCCGTCGTGCACCTGAACGGACCCGATGCGCGGGCGAATGCGGGCGCATCGGCCGCTCTGGGCGTGCTATACGAACTCGCCTCCTCACCGTCGACCGCCGCCGACGCGCTCGCCTTGCTTCATGAGCTGCAGGTCCACCAAGTGGAAGTGGACCTTCAGGACGAGGAGCTGCGCCATGCGCGCGTCGAGTTGGAGACTGCCCTCAATCGCCAGGTTCAACTCTACGATTACGCCCCGGTTGGCTATTTGACGGTGGATTGCAACGCGGTGCTACGCGAACTGAATCGCACGGCGGCAACCCTGCTTGGACTCGAACGCGATTCCCTGCTCGGCCGGTCGCTGGAGAGTTTCCTCAATCCCGAAGGCGTGTCGATACTGCGTGCGATGCTCGGCCGCCTCACCGAGGGTGCCCCCGTTGAATTCGCCGACCTTTACTTGCGGGTCACGCCTGACAGGCAGACTCGCTGCATGCACGCGTCGGCCTGCCTGGATCCGGCGGGCGGAGGATTCCTGATCGGGCTCCTAGGGACCAGGGCGGCACCCGTCGCCTGATGACCGCAATCCACGATCCCACCGAGAATCACCTTCTCAGAGCCCTCACCGCCGGCGACCTCGGGCGCGTGTTGCCGCACCTCGAGTATGTCGACCTGCCGCTGGGCACCGTGCTCAATGAGGCCGGCGATGTACTGCGCCATGTTTACTTTCCGGTGGATTGCATCGTCTCGCTTCTGCATATGCTGGCGGATGGCTCCTCCGCGGAGATCGCCGTCGTGGGCAATGACGGACTGATCGGCATTGCGCTTTTCATGGGCGGCGAGACGACCCCCAACCGCGCTGTCGTGCAGAGCGCGGGACATGCCTATCGCCTCATGGGGCAACGGCTCAAGGACGAGTTTCATCGCAACGGCACACTCCAAGGGCTGTTTCTGCGCTACACCCAAGCCCTGATCACCCAGATGGCGCAGACTGCCGTATGCAATCGCCATCACTCGGTCGACCAGCAGCTCTGCCGCTGGCTATTGCTTTCGCTCGACCGTTTGTCGTCGAACCGGTTGGATATGACCCAGGAACTGATCGCCAACATGCTGGGCGTGCGGCGTGAGGGCGTCACCGAGGCCGCGGGCAAGCTGCAGCGGCTCGGGATCATCCACTATCAGCGCGGACATATCACGGTCCTCGACCGGCTCAGGCTGGAGGCTCTATGCTGTGAATGCTATGCCGTAGTCAAAAAGGAAACAGATCGCCTGATGGCACGGCGCTCTGAGCGCGGTTGACACCAGACGCATGAGGCGCCCGAATCTAATCCCTTCCCGCGCGCGCCGCCTCGACTCGTTTTGCCAACGCGGCGTTTGAAAGGCTGCCATCGAGCGTAATCTCATCGCCGATCCAAGGCGCCAGCGGCGGGTCGTTCGCTGGCGACCCGGAACCTGCGTTCGATTTCGATCGCCATGACCGCTGAACTCCTGTGGGAATTCCCCCATTTGAGTTCCTTCATACTTCCAAGTCAACCACGAATGCGGTGGCCGCGCGGTGCATCGCATCCCCTAATTTCCAGGATATACTGGACATCAACGTTGTCTAGAGAGCGAACGAGTACCTCATATGACCCTACTCGAAAAATATGGCCCGTGGGCCCTCATCACAGGTGCATCCGAGGGAACGGGAAGAGCCTTCGCCCTCAGGCTCGCGGATGAAGGCATCAACTGTATTCTCGTTGCGCGACGCTCGGCCCCGCTGGAGGCGCTTGCCATCGAGATTCGGGCGAAAGGCGTCGAGGCGATCACCGCGTCGGTGGATCTGACGGCCCCTAACGCCGCACAACAAGTCACTGACGCGACGGGCGAGCATGCTATCGGGCTGCTGATTACCAATGCCGGCGCTGACACCAACGGTTCGCCGTTCCTGGACCGCGATATAGTCAATTGGGACCAACTGGTCGCAATGAATATTACGACCACCATGCGTCTCGCTCATCATTTTGGGAGAACCATGCGAGAGAGTCGGCGCGGGGGCATGATCCTGGTCGGGTCGGGCGCTTGCTATGGCGGACTCAACGGGATTTCCGTCTATTGTGGCGCCAAGGGTTTCCTCTTGTGCTTCGGCGAAGGCTTGTGGGCGGAACTGCGCCACCATGGCGTCGAGGTACTCAATTTGATCCTCGGGCGCACGGATACGCCGGCGCACCGCCAACTTCTAGAGAGCAAAGGGCTGCCGGTTCCAGAGAATATGGCCTCACCCGATGACGTCGCGCGGATTGGGCTGGCTCAGCTGCCCCACGGGCCGGTCTACAATTGGGGTCAACCCAACGATGCTGCGGGCTATGCGCCGAACTCTCCCGACACACGCCGAGAGCGCATCGTGGCCATCGAAAAGATGTCGGCAGCCTATGCCAAGCACGAGGGCAGTTGACCATGACCACGCTTATTCAGCTGGCGGACCATCAAGCAATAACGGACCAGATCTATCGCTATTGCCGGGCCATGGATCGAATCGATCATGAACTAGGCCATTCCATCTGGCACGACGACGGCACCGCCGACTATGGGCACAACTTTCAAGGCACCGGCCGCGCTTTCATCGACCATGTCTGCGCTCAGCACCGCCAGTTATTGATGCATTCTCATCAGGTCTCCAATATTCTCATTGAGCTCGATGGGGATCGCGCCGGCAGTGAGAGCTATGTCACTGCGACCCTCCGAATGCGGCGCGAGGAAAAGCTGCTCCAGATGACTGTCATCAGTCGCTACCTGGACAGATGGTCGCGACGCGGCGGGACCTGGGCAATCGACCACCGAATCGCCGTCATGGATATGGATGAGATTCGTGAGGTGATACCGATGAAGGAACATGAGCGGGCAAGCCGGGATCGCACCGACGTCTCCTATTCGGTGCTTCAGCCGCCTACCGCATGACGCGCCGGGCCTGAGCGAGTCATCTCATCGCCCGGCCGCCAGCTCGGTTTCGAAGGCCGCGCTGGAGTGCGCCACGAGCGAGGGGAGCAGGTGCGGATCGATGAAGGCGTCTTTTTCTCCAGCCTCGCGGCGTGCCCCGCGCTCGATCACATCCGCTATGTCAGGGTGACTAGGCAGCACGATGTCTGCTTTCAGGTTCTCGAGTTTGCGGAAGGTGGCGCGGTAATCCGATGTGATCTTTGGGTACGCGTGGTTGCCGACCAGGACGTTGCCGGCTACCGTGATGCTGCAGAGAAAAATGACGTCCCGCTGTCGCCCTAGGTCTTGGACCGTCATGCTCCAGCTCGTGCAGCCCGGCGTATGGCCCGGCGTCAAGTGCGCGGTGAGCGTCACGTCGCCGAGATGCATCGTCTCCCCATCCCGGACCACGCGATCGACTTTGATCGGCGCAAAGGGCTCGGGTTTATAGTGGGTGTCGCCGCGTACGCGGCCATGCTCCAGAGCCCACGTGTCGCCGGCGCTGGCCCAGAGCTCCGCGCCAGTGTCCTGTTTGATTTGCGCCAAGGCGCCGACGTGATCGGGGTGGGCGTGGTCGCTGATCAGTCGCTTCACGGCATGCAGCGGAACGCCAACCTGCTCGATGTTGCGCTCGATCAGCGGGGCGTTCTTGGCAGTGGTCCCATCCAGCAGGATGGCGCCTTCATTGGAGACGATGAGATAGGCCGCCAGCCCTTTCGTCCCGACGTAATAGACCTCTCCCGCTATATTGAAAGGCTTCACCGGCGTCGACCACTCCGGCGGATCATGCGCCGAGGCGGGTGCTGCCAGTCCTAACCCCGCGGCCAGGGTCAACGCCGCGAGCCATGCATAGCGTGCCCACAAAGTCATTCCGACAGCATCCCGATGGTGCTCAGCCATTTCTCCACCAGTTGAGGCCATCCAGACACGGGCAGCTTCGAGGGGCGAAGGCCGAACGCATGACCGCCCTGCGCGTAGGCGTGTAACTCCGCGGGCACGTGGGCCGCTTTCAGCCCCATGTAATAGCTCAGCGCGTCCTCGATCCGGTCCACGTGATCGTCCTCATTCTGCAAGAGGAAAGTCGGCGGAGTCTGGGAGGTGATGTGGCTCTTGATGGTGGGATTGAGCGCAATGCTGTTCTCGGCCAGGGAGAGATGCCCGGGATAAATGGCGACGGCGAAATCCGGGCGGCTGCTTTCTTGGTCCGCTGCGTCGGTAGGGGCATAAAGACGGGTGTCGAAGTATGTGCTCACCTCCGCCACCAGATATCCGCCCGCTGAAAAGCCGAGCACTCCAATCTTGTGGGGATCGATGTGCCATTCGGACGCACGAGAGCGCATCAACCTCAACGTTCTCTGGGCGTCCTGCAGCGACGGCGTCGACAGTGACCTGTTGTGAGGGCGGCAATCGCATGGCCAAACATAGGGCGCGCTCGGCACACGATATTTCAGCAACACGCACGTGACGCCTCGGGACGTCAGCCAATCGCAAACCTCCGTGCCTTCCAGATCGATGGCAAGCATCTGGAAGCCGCCACCCGGAAACACAACCACTGCGGTGCCGGTGTTCTTCCCGCTGGGGGCATACACGGTCATGGTAGGCCGGGTCACGTTGGTCACTCCGCCCGGCGTATGGGTTTCCGGCGTCGGGACGGACTGCATCTCGGGTGCCTCGCCTGGCCAGATGGAAATCTGGTTATGACCTGGCGATGGCTGCCAAGTAGCCGATTCCGCGCCCGGTTCCGCGCCAACAGCGCTCCCCTGATGGACCGAGGCGAGAAGAACTCCCGCTAGCGCCAAGGCGGAAGAAGATTTCATGCTGTTCAATGCTCCCTTAAAGTTTAGGTAACACCATCGCCCCACCACGTCGCCCTTGGGCGCCTCTGTGAGCACGACGTATTGTTTTTTTTCATGCCGCAGTAACCCACATACGGCATGCCTCGTTATCGAAAAAGTCAATTCAACGAGCCCCCAAGGAATTTTGCAGAACATCGTCTCCGTGACCAACGATGTAATTTGTCAGAAGCCATTATTTAAACTAATGTATTTCTATGGAACGATCGCGACTGCCACTCAACGCGCTCCGCGCCTTCGAGGCGGCCGCGCGGCATCTCAACGTCACGCGCGCCGCGCTCGAGCTCTGCGTCACTCAAGCCGCCGTCAGCCATCACATCAAGCTTCTGGAAGAGCAACTGGGCGTGCCTCTCTTCCGCAGGTTGCCTCGCGGCCTGATGCTGACGGATGAAGGCGCCGCGCTGGTGCCGATGCTGAACGACACCCTCGATCGCATGGCCGCCACATTGGACCGGTTCGTCAGCGGACGCCTGCGGGAAATCGTGAATGTCGGCGTCGTCGGGACCTTCGCCACCGGATGGCTGCTGCCGCACCTGGCGGAATTCGAGGCACTTCACCCCTTCGTCGATCTCAGGATCATGACCAACAACAACCGGGTGGACCTCGCCGGCGAAGGACTCGACTTGGCGATCCGCTATGGCGATGGGGCCTGGCATGCAACCGACGCCGTCCCCATCCTGGACGCGCCGTTGACGCCGCTGTGCGCTGCCGGCATTGCGCGGCGACTCACGACGCCACGCGATCTCGGACGAGAGGTGTTACTGAGGTCTTACCGTCCCGACGAATGGAAACTCTGGTTCGATGCAGCCGGCATCGCCACACCGCCCATCCGTGGGCCTATCTTCGATGCCTCACCCACCATGGCGGCGGCGGCGGCCGGCGGCGTGGGCGTCGCCCTGCTGCCCGCGCGATTATTCGAGCAGGACCTCGCGACGGGCCGCCTGGTGCAACCCTTCGATCTTTGCATCAGCGCCGGCCGCTACTGGCTCACGCGGCTGAAATCACGTTCCGAAACAGCGGCGATGGTGGCGGTCAAGGAATGGCTGCAACAGGCCGCCTGGGCCGATTGGCATGGGCTTACCCGGACTGACGTCGCTCCGCGTCTTCCACGATCCGACAGGCAAGACTGATCGAACCTTCGAGACTCTCTAGATTGCCGACGAAGTCCTTCATGGCCTCTTGGGAGCGACGGTAGAGCGCTGCCGATGTGATTAGACCGTGTTTGGCGAGCGCGGTGATGTCGTCGCGGTCTTGGCTGGAGAAGCGGCTGATTTTGCTGACCGCAAGATCGACCGGGGTAAGGAGCCGAACATCCAGAACGGACGCATCGATGTGCTTCAGTGCCAAAGGTGCCGAGTCCTCGTGAGCGTCCTTATGCATTAGAGCGAAGGAGTCGTTGTATTGTCGGTCAAAGTAGAGCAAGCGGGCCGCGCCGTCCGGATCTCGGTAGGTAACTTCCAGGTCGCTGGGTAGCGCAATGCGTTTGGAAAATACGGCATCGACATCGTTGGATATCCGCTCGCCGGTATAGAAATGCATGGCCGCGCCGCCCGCCACGTACATCTTGATAGGCAGGCTGCGCTTCGGCAATTCCCGGAGCGGCGCGGCGATGCGCTGGACCAGCTCAATAAAGGCGGCGAGATACTCGGGACGGGTCGCGCTGCTAGGCCGCATGCTTTTTCGCCATCGCCAACATCGGCAGGAAGCGCGACGGGCGGAGCGGGCTACGTCTCAACCAACGGGCAAACACCGGAACTTCTGTGGCACCGGGGTGCAAATTTTCGGCGAGGGCGAGCAGGGCGCGACGATCCGCGTCGGCAGAACTGGCAAGCATGACGGCGAGGCCCGCCATAAAGAAGGCGGGGCCGGCAGCCGCCCATTCGGCCGCATCAAGTCGGCGCGAAGCACAGAGCGTCAGAAGGCGGTCTTCGTACTCGCGTGACAACTCGTTGGGAAAATGACCGTCGGCGGTGGTCACCGGTTGAGAGGCTACCGCTACGAATAATTGGGCGCCGGCCGCGTCCGCCAGGGCAATGAGCGTGGATAAATCACAGGAACTCCTGCGTCGCAACCTGGAGAGGGTTTCCTTACTGAAACCCGCCGCAGATGCCCAGGCAGAGTCATTGAGCCCCCTATCGCGTGCGGCTCGTGTCAGGGAACTCAAAAGGGTCTCTAATTCGCCAGTTGATCTCAACATCAACTAATAGTCTAGAATAGTTGATCAAAAAGTCAACTTGGCTACTGAGGTAATTACGCAACACCCGGTGCTAGTCCCGTAGCGGCCCGGCGGCGCATGCGGCATTCGCGATTTCGCTCGCCTTCAGTCAATATAGGCGCGGGCTCCATTTACCGGTCGAAATTGCGTTTTTTCCCAGGGCCCACGGCCTTATTCAGGAGATGCGGTGTTGGAATCAGACGGCGAGGGACTTCGCAGGCTCGCAACCCGGCTGCGGGATCAGCGGGATGCGATATTGCTCGAATGGTCTCGCGCGGTGAAGCGCGATCCGAACCTTACCGACGGGGATTCGCTGCCGCGGGTGGACCTTTACGATCACATCCCGTCCCTGCTCGGGGCTTTCGAACGCAGTTTGCATCGTGCGGCCGGGCCTGCGGATCCCGCCGGCAGCGAGGCGGCGGCGGCGCCGGCCGCGGCTCACGGCCTGCAACGTTGGCAGCAGGGCTACGATTTGCAGGAAGTGACCCGCGAATTGGGCGCGCTGAACGAGTGCGTCATCTTGGCATTGAATCGCTACGCCCAACTCGAGGCTGCTTTGTCTGCAGAGGCGATCGCCCGGGCCCATGCGCTCTGGGCCAGCCTTTTCGGTGCTGCGATTGAAGGCAGCGTCACTCAGTATTTTGCCCTGCAGCAACAGGAAGCCCTCGGTCAAGTTCGAGACTTGGAACAGGCTCTGGAGCAGGTCCGCGACCTCGAACAGCAGCGCGCCGATCAGTGGCAGCAAGCGGCACACGACCTACGAGGCAATCTAGGAGTGGTTGCCAATGTGGCGGTTGGATTGACCCGTCAACCTGACCAAGACGTCTCGCGGCAGCAATTCGTGCGCATTCTGATGCGCAACGTCACCTCGCTGCATCAGCTGCTCGAGGATGTCACCAGTCTCGCCCGCCTGCAGGCGGGCAGGGAGAAGCGTCAGATAGAGCCGTTGGACGTCACTGTGTTACTGCAGGCGTTGTGCGAGGGCATTGAACCCTTGGCCAAGCAGCGCGGACTGGCGTTGCACTGTCACGGGCCGGCAGGCTTGGGTGTCGACGGGGATGCGGTGAAGATTCGACGCATCGCCCAAAACCTCATCTTGAATGCAGTCAAGTATACCCACCAGGGTACCGTGACCGTGACATGGGGCGACAGCCGCGCCGATGATCCCAAACGCTGGCTGCTGACCATCCAAGATACCGGCCAGGGGCTTCATACCAATTCCGCGGCGCCCATCGCGGCGGGGCTCGAACCGGCGTCTCCATCCGGCGCGGCAGCACCTCTCGCGAGTAACGTGAGCGTATTGCATCCGCCGACCGTCCGTCCGCAGACGACGCCTTCACCGCGTGCTGAGGGAGGGGAGGGGATTGGGCTGTCCATCGTCAAGCGGCTATGCGAGATGCTTGACGCGACGATCGAGATGGAATCAGTCCAAGGCCAGGGAACCACTTTTCGGATTCTATTTCCGCGACACTACGCGGGCTGACCTCGCCCGGCCACCGACCTCGAAGCCGGCGTCGATAGCAACGACGCCTCCTCATTCAGGCGATCCACGGCCAGGGTCATGGGCATCGGTCGCGCCAGATGATAGCCCTGCGCGAAATCGACCCCGATCTGCCTGAGAGCGGATAAGGTTTCCGCATTCTCCACGGATTCGGCGACCGTTTTGATGCCCATGACCTTGCCGATGTGAAAAATGGCTTCGACGACCGCATAGTCGATATTGTCCGTGGCCATGTCCTTCACGAACTCGCCGTCGATCTTCAAGTAGTCCACCGGTAGATTTCGCAAATAACCGAATGATGACATGCCGCTGCCGAAATCATCGAGCGACATGGGGCAACCGAGTTCACTCAATTGGCCCATCAATTCCGCGGCTCTCGAGAGATTGCCAATGGCGGCCGTTTCCGTCATCTCGAACCCCACCCGATGACCGGGCAGCGAGTACTGTGACAGTCGCGCGCGAATGAAATCCACGATGCCCGAATCCGTGATCGAACCGCCCGATAGATTGATCATGCAAGTGGGGATCTCGCCCAAGCGGATTCGGCATTCGGCCAGCGTCTTGCACGCGGTCGCGATCACCCAGCGATC
>Ga0302311_10006074_pt1 | contig 12597 bp, 10 predicted proteins | sample III_Palsa_N1_3_FD_200449 | JGI IMG/M metagenome (GOLD analysis project Ga0302311, IMG submission 200449) | Peat permafrost microbial communities from Stordalen Mire near Abisko, Sweden - III_Palsa_N1_3 | ecosystem: Environmental > Terrestrial > Soil > Palsa > Peat permafrost | place: Sweden... | reverse complement strand
GCGCGTCGACAACGGCGCCGGCCCGCTGTCGGGCACCGAGTTCACCATCGAGCGCGAGTATCGCGTCATCTCGGCGCTGCGGCGGACGGATGTCCCGGTGCCGGCGATCCTCGCCTACGATGCCCCGCAGAACGCGATGCTGATGGAGTTTGTCGAGGGCACCACCAGCTACCAGACCCAGGTCTCGCCCGAGCTACAGCGCGCCATCCAGGCCGATCTCATGCAGCACGTCGTGGCCTTGCACCGGCTGCAGCCCGGTAACCTCGGGCTCGAGGACTTCGCGCGCACCGCGAGCGTCGGCGCGGCTCTCGAGCACGACCTCACGCGTCTGGAGTCGATGTATGCACCGGCGCCAATCCTCAAGGAACCGGAGATCGACTTTGCCCTGAGCTGGCTGAGCGACCACATTCCTGACCCCGCACAACCGGCGCGCATCGTGCACGGCGACGTGGGACCGGGGAATTTCATCTTCGGCCCGGACGGCCGCCTGCGCGCGATCATCGACTGGGAGGTGGTGCATATGGGGCACCCCCTCGAGGATCTGGGCGCGGTGCTGTGCCGCTCGCTCGGCGTGCCGTTCGGGGAGGCTGCCGAGCACATCGCCAATTACGAGAGCTTCTCCGGCGCGCGGGTGGACCGCGATGCGCTCGCCTACGGGGTAATCCTCGTGCTGACACGCTGGTACATCGGCCTGAACCTCGCGGTGTCGCGGCCCTCGCTGAGCCAGAACCTGCCGGTTCTTCTCACCTACCGCCAGTCGGTCGCGGACGCGCTGGTGCGCGCACTCGCCGAGCGCCACCAGCTGAGCGAGCTGCCGGGCGGACACCTGCCAGAGGCAGCTCCCGAGCCTTACGTGCACGACTATGTGCTGCAGACGCTCGAGCAGGTGGTGACCCCGGCGCTTGGCGACCCTTATGTCCGCGACCGGGCGCAGGGGCTTGCGAATCTGTCACGCTACCTGCGCGACCGCGCCGCTTATGGTGCAGAGAGATTGCAGCGCGAGGAGATCGAAGATGCCGAACGACTGACGGGTCGGCGATTTCCCAGTCACGCCGCCGCGCACGCGGCACTGTGCGCCGTGGCACGCAATGCCTCCGGCTCTGCCGTCCCCGGGGTGATCGCCTGCCTGCAGCGCATCAACCAGCGTCGCCAGCTGCTATGGCGCGCGGCCATGGGTGCGATGGCGGATCGCCGGCTGCGGTACTGAGAGCGGTGACTGTGCACGCACAATTAACGCGGCTGGCGTCGCCCTGAGGACCTGGTAATGCAGATCGCCTTCAGGTTCGACATGCGCGCCCCCTCCTTCGGAACCGATCGCACCTGGCTCTATCACGAGATGCTCGAGATGGTGAGCTGGGGCGACCGCTGCGGCTTTACGCAGGTACGCATCTCCGAACATCACGGCGTGGCGGACGGCTACCTGCCCGCACCCCTGATCGCGGCAGCGGCGATTGCGGCGCGTACCGAGCGCTTGCGCATCGTGATCGCCGCCCTCGTGCTCACCCTCCACAATCCGGTGTCCGTCGCCGAACAGATCGCCGTCCTCGACCACATCAGCCGCGGCCGTCTCGATATCACGCTCGCCGCGGGCTACGTGCCGAGCGAACTGCAGATGTTCGGGGTCGATCCGCGGCAGCGCGGCTCGCTGATCGAGGAGCACATCCGCGTGCTGCGGGCCGCCTGGAGCGGCGAGGAATTCGAGTATCTCGGGCGCCGCATGCGTGTCACCCCGCGGCCACTACAGAGGCCTCACCCGCCGCTATGGCTCGGGGGCTCGACGGCCGCCGCGGCGCGGCGCGCCGCGCGGCAGTCCATGGGCTTTGACACGCACCTGAAGGAGCTTCACGAACAGTACGTCGCCGAGGCGCGCAAACTCGGGTTCACGCCCACGGCTGCGATGAATTTCGGTCCCACGTTCCTGCACGTGACTGAAGATAAGGAGGGCGACTGGGCCCGGATCGCGCCCCATGCACTGCACGAGACCAACGCCTACGGCCAGTGGGCGGCGGAAGCCGGCCTCGACTCCTCCTACAAGGCCGTGGACTCGGCCGAGGCCCTGCGCCGCCAGGCCGGCTATGCCGTCGTCACGCCGCAGGAGTGCCTCGAGCTCGCCACGAACCTCGGCCCCTCGGGGACGCTGCTGTTCCATCCGCTCATGGGCGGCCTCGATCCGGATCTGTCCTGGAAGAGCCTGCGCCTGTTCGAGCGCGAGGTACTTCCCCGGATCCGCCGCCTATAGCCGCAGCGGCCCACTTGAGTCCTGCTCTTTGCTCTTTTCGGTCGCGCTCGGGTCTTCAGCCAGTGGCTACAGTCCCCCCAGATCCCGCCTAGATGGAGCTCACCGCGCATGCATATCTATCCGGAGCCAGAAGTCCGCGCCGCGTGGGGCAAGGTCCTCAGCACCCGTGAGCGGGTGGCCAAAGGCGTCGCCGACTGGAGCGAGGTAGCCGAGCATTTCACCGAAGATGCGATCTACATCGATCCCGTCTGGGGCCGTTACGTCGGCAGCCATGCCATCGCCACGTTCATGCATGAATGCATGGTCGGGTTCGATGACTGGCGCTTCCCCACGCTGTGGACGGTGGTCAAGGAGAACCTGGTCATCTGCGCCTTCTGGAGCCGCGTGCCCGGCAAACTGCCCGACGGCAGCTACCCTGACTGTTTCTCCCTGAGCCTCGCCATCTACGCCGGCAACGGCCGGTTCTGCTACGAGAATGACGTGTTCAACATGGTCGAGCTGGCGGAGCTGATCAAGGAGTCCGGCTGGGTGCCTCCCCAGAGCGCGCACGCGCCGCCCGCCAGGCTCGACCGCAACCAGCGGCCGCCGGAGCGAGCGGACATCGGCACCTGGGGGCTCTCGAAACCGTGACTCGACCCGCATCGATTATTTTCGCCAGGCACTTCAGGAGAGCCGCATGAGTACTCAGACTCCCCCGGATCTGGGAAAGATCGCCTATCTCGGGGCCAATTCCGCGGCCCTCGGCTGGCAGACCCTGCTGCGCACCGGCCCCGCCTTCCCGCACGAAGAGGTCGAGGCGGCATTCCAGGACTACGCGGCCCGTGCCAACATGGACGACTGGGAGCACTGGTGCGACATCTTCACCGACGAGTGCCTGTACGTCGACCACCACTTCGGGACTTTCCGGCGTCGCGACGACATCGCCAAGTGGATGGTGCCGCTGATGGCCACGCAACCGGAGCTGCGCTTCATCCCCGAGTGGCACGCGATCCAGGGGAACCTCGTGATCAACTACAACTGGAACCGCTGGCCGAATCCGGATGGCAGCAAGGTTCCGTATGGCGAATGGCTGAATCCGGGTCCGGCGACCGACTACCGCTACCAGTTTCCCTGCGTGACGCTCAATCTCTACGCCGGCAATGGCAAGTTCCATTACGAGGAAGACCTCTACTGCGCCCCGGCGTACCTCGAGATCCTGAAGACTTGGAAGCGGGACATGGGCAGGGCCTGAACCGACTGACCTGAACAGCAGGCGGCACCGGCGTTGGCGACGACCAAGGAATACGGCCTCGGGGAATTCACCTTCCCCCGCGGCTGGTTCATGATCGCCGACGCTCAGGAGCTGACGGACCGGCCGCTGCCGCTGCGCTTTTTCGGGACCGAGCTCGTGCTCTTTCGCGGCCGCACCACGGGCCGACCGGTGCTCCTGAACGCCTACTGCGCGCACATGGGCACGCACCTGGCCCGCAATACGACCTCCTTCGTGGTACGCAATGGCACCCACATCGAGGGCGACGCCATCCGCTGCCCGTATCATGGCTGGCGCTACCGCGCCGACGGCCGGTGCGATGATATCCCCGGCCTGAGCGGACCGATCCCGAAGGCGGCCTGCGTGCGCAGCTGGACAGTTCACGAGAGTCTCGGGGTCATCTGGGTGTGGCACGATCCGGAGCGGCTTGAACCGGAGTGGCCGCCCCCGGAGCAGGCGGAGTGGTCTGATCCCTCCTGGGTTCACTGGAAGATCGATCACATCGGCACGCTGCCCATTCACGGGCAGGAGGTCGTCGACAACATCGCGGACCGGGCGCATTTCGGGCCCATTCACGGCATGGATCGCATCGAGCTTTACGAGAACGAGTTCGAGGGCCACACCGTCACCCAGCGCATGGCCGGGACCCACCACACCCTCACCGAGGCCACCGGCACGCTGCGCATCGACGCGACGTATCACGGGCCCGGGTACCTGCTCGCCTACATGACCGGCGCCTACCCGACGATCCTCTTCATAGCCAATACGCCGGTGGACGATGGCGTGACGCAGGTGTGGCACGGACTCCTGGTGAAGTTTCCGCAGACCGTCACACGCGCCGAGGACGTAGCGGCGGCCCGCGCCTTCCAGGAAGCCAGTCGGGTGGCCTTCGCGCAGGACTTCGAGATCTGGACGCACAAGGCGCCGGCGCTCACCGTGTTACAGGTCGCCTGCGACGGGCCCTTCCATCTGGAGCGCACCTGGTACCGTCAATTTTTCAACCCGCGGGCGCGAGCGACCGAGCCGCGCAGGCGCGTCACCTGGGCGCATCGCCTCACCCCGCCCGGCAACTGACGCGAGCTTGAGTCGCGTCGCCCGCTCATCGCCAGGGCTTACAGAAAGCCCACGGTCGCCGGGCTGAAAGAGGCCAGATTCGGCAGCACCGCGGCGAGGCTGCTGCCGCTGACGCCGAACCAGCTCGCCAGGGTCGCCGCGTACTGGTCGACGGCCGTCGTCGGCACCCACCTTCCCGCGTTGCCGATGTCATCCGGGCCGCCCATCTGCAGGGTCGGCCAGGTCCCATAGAACTGCCCGCCCTTGACCGCCGCACCGGCCACGAAGTGGTTGCTCCCCCAGGCGTGGTCGGTGCCGCCGTTAGCGTTTGCCAGGTAAGTGCGCGAGAAATCCGAGAGCGTGAAGGAGGTGACGTTGCTGCCCGCGCCGATCGCCGCCATGGCGTCGTGGAACGCCTTGACGGCGGGCCCCATCTGGCCGAACAGGGTGGCCTGCGTATTGAGCTCATCCGAATGGGTGTCGAAAGAGCCCAGCGAAACGAGAAAGACCTGACGTGACGCGCCTAGGGTCGCCCGCGCCTCGATGACCTTCGCAACGGCAAGCAACTGGCTGGCAATACTGCTGCTCAGCGCCGAGAAGTAGCTGCTCACGGTGCTGGTCGTGGCCTGCAGGATGGGGTTGAGAACCCCGCTGCTCTGGATGGCGCCGGTCATCACATCCTGCGCCGCATCCAAAAGATCGGTGCCGCGGTCGACGCCGAGCAAGGCCTTGAGCGCGCTCAGGCGCGCGACCGCACCCGTCGAGCTGCCGAAGCCGTTCAGCCCGAACGAGCCGCTGGTCGGTATCGTGAGGGCCTGCGTGGCACTGCCGGTCACGAACAGGTTGTTGCCGACAGTGGAGATCATCGACGGAATGCTTGACCCGGCATTAATGCTGGCGAGCTGGTCGGCGAGCCGCCCACCCCAGCCGGTGGTCGAGGGGGCGCTGGAGATCGAGGCCTGCCACTGCAGCTGCTGGTCGAGATGCGAGAACAGGCTCTGCGGCCGCGGGGTATTCGTCGTGTTGTACAAAGTCGGCGTCATCGGCGCGACCAGCGTGCCGACATTGGTGACGATCGCCAGGGTCTTGGCATTCCACATGGCCTGCAGGCCATTCGCGGCGCCGAGAGAGGGGTGCATGCCGAGCGTGGCCGAACCCGTGCCGTCCACGAGCGGCAGCAGCGTCGCCTGCGCCAGCGCGATCTGGGGGCGCGCCGCTGCGTAGTTCGCGTAGCCCGTGGTGTCGATTGGCACGATGGTGTTGTTGCCGTCGTTGCCGCCGTACATGAAGATGCACACCAGCGCCTTGTAGTCGCCGGCGGTCTGCGCGCGCGCCGCGAGCGCGCCGAGCTGGCCCAGTGCGGCTCCTGCACCCAGGGCACTTGCGTGCTTGAGGAAGTGTCTGCGGTCCATATCAGTGCTCCACCTGGAACTGGGGCGAGGTTGCAAGCAGGTAGGTGGCCGCCTTGACCTGTCCCAGCGGGTCGCTGGTCGGGGCCGCCTCAACTGCCGTGACGATGGCGGCCTGCGCCGCGCTCGAAAGACTCCCGTGCATCAACAACCCGTTCAACTCGTTGACCAGCTGGTCGGGTGAGTAGACGGGACTGCCGAGCAGTGCATTGAGATTGACCGTGGTGCCGGTGCTTGCAGTGACGGTCGGATCGGGCGTCGCGCCGCCATTGAAAACCAGCTGATTGACGAAGTTATTGCGCGCCAGCGCCGTGGCGGCGGTCTGAATGAAAAACTCGGGGGCGAGCGTCGTCGTGCCGGGCAGCTGATAACCCGGCGGGTAGTAATTGAACACGGTCGGGGGTGAAAACACCGGCTGCCCCATCGCGGACGACTGCGAGCGCAGGTAAACGCCGTCGGACTGCGCGCCCAGCTCGCGCAGCAGCGTCGTTATATAGAGTGCCGGCTCGCGAAGGTGCCCGGCGTCCGGGCTCGAGGGTGCATCGCCCCGGGCTTCGACATCGCTCAGGATCGCCTTCACCACGGCGCTCAGGTCACCGCGCACGCCGCTGCCATTGTCCGCAAACACCGCAGCCACCCGCGCCACATACGCCGGGCTCGGATTACTCGTCACCAGGTGCTGGATCAGCTGCTTGCCTATGAAGGGGCCGACATTGGGATGGTTGAATACGTTGTCGAGCGCGACCTTCAGGTCGGCTTCCGGCGTCTGCCCGGTAGGCGTCAGCGCCCCGTTGAGCAGCAGTTTGGCGGTCGTGTCGTGGTAGCTCGCCACCGAGACCATCGGGGCCTGGTAGTTGATGGGTGCGCCGCCGAAGTCGATGCTCGCGCCGGCCAGCGGCGCGTAGGTCCAGCCGGTGAAGGTGGCAGCGAAGCCCTGCACCACGCTCTCGGTGTAGGTGGGCAGCGGATTCTTGTTCGCGTCGAGCATCTGCGAGCCGTCGGGATTGAGCTCGTACAGGCCGATGGAAAACAGCTGCATCAGCTCGCGCGCGTAGTTCTCGTTCGGTTCGAAGCCAGCGCTGGGATCCGCCTTGGCGTTCTGCGCCATGGTGAGGTAGCGGCCCATCACGGGGCTCAGCGTGACGTCCTCGATCAGCTGCCGGTAATTGCCGAAGGCATCGTTGAGCAGCATGTTCTGGTAGGCGGCCATCCCGTAGGCCTCGTAGATCTCGACTCCGGACACGACGAAGATCTGCGATAGCGCGAAGGCGACACGCTGGCGCAGCTGATCCGGGGCGGTCAGCGCGTTCTCGAAGAACTGGCGCTGCACCTGATACAAGGAATAGTTGTCCCGCGCGCAGATGCTCGCAGCGCTCGTGGGCGCCGTGGGGTCGCTCTTGCAGGTCGCCGGCGCGGTGTGAGGAACATAGGTGAAACCGGTATACCCCGTCGCGGGAATTGCCTCCTGCTGCGTGACGTAGGCGGCAACGCCGAGCGCGGCGACGCGCGTGACTTCGCTGGGCGTCGGTCCAAAGGTGGCCTGCTCGAGGAGCCTCTGGGCATCGGTCGCGCTCAGAGTCACCGGAGGCGGCGTGCTGCCAGTACCGGTACCGGTACTACCCCCGGTCCCGGTGCTGCCCGTGCCGGTGGTACCGGTGGAACTCGTGGGGGTACCGCCACTGTCGCCTCCGCCGCCGCAGGCGGCGAGCACGAGCAGCAGGCCTGCAATCAGGAATCTTGAGTTGCGCATCATGAGCCGGTTCTTCCCTGTGGCTGATCGCACCGTCAGAAATTGAGACCTCGGGCCTGTGGTGGAACGCGCGGTTGGACGACGCGTTGACACCTCATTGCAAGCTGTAAGGAAATGGCCCCCTCGATGCTCTCCCATCTGTTGCTATGGTGCGCGCGCCAGGGATTCAAAAGCGAACGTCGCGGCCGAGCGACAAAAAGGGCCGCACACCGCGCGCGATTAAGTTATCTCGGCGCGAACACCGCAGAACCGGCGGACCGGCTGCCCCTGTAGCGGGCGCCTGATTGCACGGAGTGTGCACTGAGAGGAGCCAGGCATCGACGGCGCCTGGGGGATTCAGCAACCTGCGGAAGCGGCCAGCGGATTGCTGATCCGTTGGTGCGTCGCCACCAACGGATTGCCGCTGGTGGCAGCCCCTGTTCGAGACATTGGCGATCGATTGCTGTGAGGCGCACTATCAGCGACCAAGAGCGCCCGACTAGCTGGTCCGAACGGCGATCCGCGAGCGTGATGCGCAAGGCGCTGCGGGGGTACCTAGGTGCCACATATCGGCGAAGAATGTAGTCAGTCCGGTTCGCCGGGGAACATTCCCATGCAACAGTGCCGATCCATCCGATTTCTCATTTGGCCTGCCCTCGCCGTCCTCAATGCAGGTTGTAGCGGCGGTGGTGGAAACAGTGCAAGCAACACGTCTCCTGTCCCGCCCATCAGCGTAGTCATCAGCGGCCCATCCGGTGTATTGGATACCGGGGCCACGAGGCAATTCACTGCCTCAGTAAGCGGTACCTCGGACGGCATGGTCACGTGGTCGGTCTCGGATGGCGGCGGCACAGTCACAGCAGCAGGGCTGTATACCGCCCCAGCGCTCCCGGGCACCGCAACGGTCAAGGCCATTGCGGATGCCGACGGCAAGACGTCCGCCACCGTCGCAGTCCCGCTGGTCATTCCTGAAGGCCACATAGCTGGCTACGACGTCGGCGTCGACTATCACGCGACCGGCGCGGACTTCATCAACACTGCGTTCATCAGCCAGTACGACACCCCGTCCGTCCGCCAGGTAGTCCAGATGCAGCTTCAGGGGATGGCTGACCGGGGCGCAACGCTGATCTCGACCAGATTGTGGTTGGTCCTTGAACCTGGAACGCCAAATACCCAGGGGGCTTGGGCACTGACATTCCCGATGAGTACCCGGGAGCAGGCGAACCTGCACGCCTATGCGAGCGATGTAGCGGCTATCGTTGGTTCGGGCGGGAATCGTCTGCGCTTGGAGCTGTGCCTGCTGTGGTTAGGCGCGGCAGACTACACCGTAGGGTCCCCGTCGGCCGGCCTCGGAGACACGCCGGTCTCCGCCACCACATACACGGCGCGCGTGCAAGCGACCACCGACGCCGTGCTCGCTGCTGTCCAGGGAGTCAGCCGGTCGGACGGCGTCGCCGTCGTCGATATCGTCTACATCGATGGGGAGGCCATGATCGCGGCTCCCGGCGAAACTCAGCCGAAGGCGAACGAAGCATGGTTCATGACGACGCACTATCCACGGTTTGTGCAGGTGGTGCAGCAGGCCGGATTCACTGCCTCGGTCTATTTCAATATCAGCGACACGCAGGCGGACTATCTGACCCCCGGATACGTCGATGCGACGTATCCTGAGTTGGACGGGCACCGATCAATGTATTGGCTCTATCGAACACTGCATTTCATGCACGACAACTCACTACCGCTACCCGCGCGCATCGACTTCTCCATGTACGTTCCAAGCGATCTGCCGCTCAATCCCGGAATAACATACGCCGAGTTGATCGAGCGCGGACTCGACGATGCCGATGCAGTGCTGCCGCTACTGGGCATCGCTTCTTCATACGGGGTGGCAGAAACATATTACTTCCCCGATGCCGTGCAGCGCCGTTCGTTCGGCCAGGCATTCGCCGCGGATGCGAGCGCCCATACACGAGTGCACTCCGTTACCTTCTGGAGCACTCCGGACGGCGGAGGGACTGGGGTGGACAACTCCTATCCATTCGCGATCGAGGACTACCTCCCGCCACCTCAATAGAATTGCTCCCGGCTACAAACCAGTCCTGCCGTAAAGCCGCCCCTGAAATGGAGAAGGGTGCGCTTAACAAAGCGCTATCCCACAGATTCCCCAGGGTGCCGCGCCGGATCTGCACGAAAAACTCGCGACTGCCGTGTGTCCAGATAGTTAAAGAGGTAGTTCAACTCCGCGGCAGGGATTGCTCGTCCGTGGGAGCCGGCTGCACCAACGAGTCAGCGCGATCGGGTTGAATCCAAGAGTTCACGCGTCGCCGCCATGCTCTCGAGTACGCGGCTTCGGTTCGGCTGAAGCCTGACGTCTTCGTACCGCTTAAGAGCTTGCGTAGCGGCTGCCCCTGCGGTGCCGCCTGAGCTCCTTACGGCGTTAATGAGGGCGATACCGTCCTCAAGACCCGAGGAAAATCCGGCGCCCACCATCGGTGAGGCTACGTGTGCCGCGTCGCCCACGATACCCAAGCGACCTGCCGTGAGCCGCTCGGGGAGATACTCAACCAGCGGAGTACCAAAGATAACCTTGTGTGCAATTGCGGCGGTGAGGACTTCCCGGGTGTCCCGACCCCAGCGCGACGCCGCAAGCGTCAGAAGGTCGGCGCGCAACTCATCGTCGATAGCCGCCGGCGGAACGCTTCCCATGATTTCTTCGCCGACGAGGTAACCCCGGTCACGTAACCATTGTGTGCGGCTGGCGTCGTACCAGGCGAGCGTAATGGAGCGCTGTCCCGGCAAGGTCTCTCCGTTGGGCCCTGGCACTCGATATAGGACCAGACGTGCCGTTTCCGCGTGCGGTGTACGCCCCCAACCCAGGGACGCCTGATTCCGGAGCCGTGCGGGAAGCCAGGACTCCTCCACCAGAGCACGCCAGATCAGGAAGCCACCGTAGGCAGCAAATGGGCGCGCGGGCCAGACGGCTCTTCTCACCACACTACGGTATCCGTCGGCACCGATAACCAGGTCGGCCGACGCATTGACCCCGGAACCCGAGAGCTGACCCGCCCGATTGTCGGACGAGATCCCATCGATTCGCGCGGACTCGTGTATCGAGAGTCCGTCGGTGGAGCCCGCAACCGTCCGAAGCCAGCGATAGATCGCCAACCAGGTCGAGGTGTCGCGATAGCCCTCATTCACGACCGGCAGAGCACGCACATGCCCGGCACCGTGTGCATCCACGCCGGTAGTCGCGGTGATGAGTTCGACCTCCACGCCCAGGCCCGTTCCACCCCGCTCCTCGCCGGCATTCTGTTCGTAGACGTTCACGGTCACGCCCTGTCGCGCCAGACCGATTCCGGTTGCAAGTCCGGCGAGCGAACCGCCTACGATTGCTATATTCCCCGTGAGTGTCTTCTTCATTTGACGGCAGACAAGATGTAAAAACAGTTGAGTCGGACCGAACACGGCCACCGTGCGGACCGGGCTGACGACACCCAGGCCGATGGATTATCCGTTCCTTGAGCGTACCCGGTCAGTTGCACCGAAAATGCACGCACACAGCGGTGCAGCTGCTCGGAGTCAGCAACTTACAATGGCCGCCAATGGTTTGCCCATCCGCTGCCGGCCGAGCCGTGGCACAGCTGACGAGAAGCTCCGCGCAGTGTGCCGATATTACGTCGCGCGCGAATCCGTCGATTGCCGCCTACGCCACGCCGCCGGCGGCACCCCATATTCGCGCCGAAAAGCCCGTATGAAAGCCGTGTCGGTTCGATAGCCGACATCCTCGGCGATTTGGGCCAACGGTGCGTTACTTCGTGTCAGCAGGCTCGCAGCAAGCACCATCCGCCACTGCGTCAAGTACTCCATGGGAGGGCTCCCAACGAGATGCTGAAAGCGCTCCGCGAGCACAGATCTCGAAGATCCTATCGCGCGAGCCAGCGCATCGAGCGTCCATGCGTGCGCGGGCCGGGTATGCATCTGACTCAGGGCGGCTCCCACTATGCGGTCGCGGACCGCCGCGAGCCACCCGGAACGCCCGGCGCTCTGCTCATTCATGTATAGCCGCAGGACCTCGATGAAAAGCACTTCGGCCAGTTTTGCGAGTACCCCCGCGCCTCCCGGCCGCGGTGAGCGTGCCTCAGCCAACGCATACTGCACCGAAGCTTCGAGCCACATCCCGGCATTGGACCCGCGAACAGCAACCTTCAGCAGTGAGGGAAGCCCACTGAGGAGCATCTTAGCCAGACGTGCATCGCAGGCGAGATATCCGCAGACGAGTCGCGTTTTCCGGCCGCCTCCGCCGAAGACAAGCTTGCGAGGTCGACGGGACAGCACTTCTTCCAGCCGCGCGCCCTGCGCCGGCGGAACGCCGGGCTCGGAGCACATGCGATGGGCATGACCCTGTGGGAAGACAACCACGTCACCGGCGCCGAGGCGTACGGGTGGCTCGGAGTCCATCTCCACGAAGCACTCCCCTTCCGTGATGAGATGGAAAATCACGATTCGCTCCGCGCCGGGCTGAAGCAGCGGTGCTGCCGAGTCCGCGCGCGGCGATTGGTAGCACCAGGGCGCGCTGAATCGACCTTCGATGAATATGGCGCCCACAAGGCGGACGACACGTAAAGTTTCCGAAAAAGCGTCCATCAGTTCGACTCGATATCTATGTGCAGCCCAACCGGAAGCGCGCCCGCGATCGCCGCGGATACCGGTGAACAGCTGACGCTCCTGAGGACCATCGCCTCAACTTGCTCTTTGGTCGCATCACCAGCCCCGACTTTGACTTCAAGCTGCAGTTCCTGGGGTGCCGCAGAGACCTTCTCTCCACAGTGATCTGTCATGCCAAGAAGACCACGCGCATCCGTGGTGCTCCTGGCCAGGACCTCGAGTCGGCTGAGAGTTATTCCCGCAGCGGCGGCCT
>Ga0302311_10006072_pt1 | contig 12600 bp, 9 predicted proteins | sample III_Palsa_N1_3_FD_200449 | JGI IMG/M metagenome (GOLD analysis project Ga0302311, IMG submission 200449) | Peat permafrost microbial communities from Stordalen Mire near Abisko, Sweden - III_Palsa_N1_3 | ecosystem: Environmental > Terrestrial > Soil > Palsa > Peat permafrost | place: Sweden... | reverse complement strand
TGGGCATGCTGGTCGCCCTCCTCCTCAACCTGACGCTCCTGCCCGCGCTCCTGGAGCTCTTCCAGCCCCGCGGCCGCCATGAGGCGAACGGTTTCCCCGGGGCCGACGCCCTCGACCGGCTGATCGCCCGGCGCCGGCCGTGGGTGCTGGGCGCCGCCGCGGTGCTGGCGCTGGCATGCGCCACCTTGATCCCGCGGGTGCAGTTCGACTTCAACCCCATCCATCTCCAGAATCCCCGCTCCGAGTCGGTGGCGACGCTCTTCGACCTGATGGCGAGCTCGGACACGACGCCGTACACGATCAAGGTCCTCGTGCCCACGGAGGAGGCGGCCGTCGCCCTTGCCAAACGCCTCTCCCAGCTGCCTGAGGTCTCGCAGGTCATCTCGCTTGCCAGCTTCGTGCCGGCGGACCAGGAACCGAAGCTGGCGATCATGGAAGACACCCGCTCGCTCCTCGCCCCGACGATCGAGGTCGCCGCCACCTCGGCGCCCCCGACGGCAGGCCAGGTGCTCGCCTCGATCCGGAAGTGCGCCGCCGACGTCGGCGTCCTTGCGGCCCGCGGCGACCCGGCCTCGCACCAACTCGCGGACGCGCTGGCCGCGGTGCTCGCCGCGCCCGACCGCTCGCTCCCGCTCCTCCAGACCAACCTCGGCGACGGCCTGCAAGGGCGTCTCGCCGACCTGCGCCTCGCCCTCCAAGCCGGACCGGTCGCCGTCGCCTCCATCCCCGAGGAGGTCCGCCGGGATTGGGTCGGACGGGACGGGCGTTTCGTGGTCGAGGCCTTCCCCAGGGGCGACGCCCGGGACAATGCCGTCCTCCGGCGCTTCTCCGCCGCGGTCCTTGCCGTCGCGCCGGATGGGACCGGCACGCCGGTCGCGATCCAGGAATCAGCCCGCACCGTTACCCACGCCTTCGCGACGGCGGGGGTCCTCGCCGTGGCCTCAATCGTGCTCCTCCTTGCCCTCGTGCTCCGCCGCCCCGCCGCCATCGTGATGGTCCTGTTGCCCCTGCTCCTGGCCGGCCTCCTGACCCTGGCCGCCGGGACCCTCGCCGGGATGGCGCTCAACTTCGCCAACATCATCACGCTGCCCCTCCTGCTCGGAATCGGCGTCGCGTTCGACATCTACCTCGTGGTGCCGTGGCTGGCCGGCGACGGCTGCCGGCTGCACTCGAGCACCGCCCGCGGCGTCCTCTTCAGCGCCCTCACTACCGGCACGGCGTTCGGCAGCCTTGCCTTCTCGAAATCACCGGGCATGTCCGAGATGGGCAAGCTGTTGAGTCTGGCACTCTTCTTCACGCTCGTCTGCACGCTGCTGCTGTTGCCGGCCCTGCTCAGCAAGCCCTCGGCCCATCGCAACGACATCAGATCATGAAATGCCGTGCCGCCATCGCTCTCGCCCTCCTGCTCGTTGCCGGGGGCTGCGCCACCGTGCCGACCGAGCCGGTAGCTTTGGCTGAATACAAAGCCAACAACGATCCCCTGGAGCCCATGAATCGCAAGACCTTTGCCTTCAACATGTTCCTTGATCGAATTATATTCGAGCCGATCGCCAAGGGCTACCGGGCCGCGCTGCCCCGCAAAGGACGGGATGCGATCCGCAACTTCCTCGGCAACCTCGGCGAGCCGCTGGTCTTCGGCAACACGATCCTTCAGGCACGCTGGAAGAGCGCGGCCATCACCGCAGACCGCTTTGTCATCAATACCGTCGTCGGGATTGCCGGGCTCGGCGACCCGGCCAAGCGCCACGGCTTGCCCCACCAAGTGGGAGACTGCGGACAGACCCTGCACGCCTGGGGAATCGGCGAGGGTCCCTACCTCGTGGTGCCCATCACCGGCCCATCGAATCCCCGGGACTTCGCGGGATCCTTCGGCGACCTCTACGGCGACCCGATCCGCTATGTCGCGACCGCCAACGGCTACTCGGATGCCTACAGCATCGGACGCGTCTTCGTGAAGGGCATCGACACCCGGGCGGAGAACATCGACAGCCTCGACGCGCTCCGGCGCCAATCGATCGATTTCTACGCGGCGCTGCGCAGCCTCGCCCGCCAGAAGCGGGCGGCCGAGCTGCAGACCGGGATGCCGAACCAGGCGCCCGAGCCGCCCAACTTCTACGACGACCCCGGGGCCCAGAACCCCTGAGGGCGCGTCAGTGGCTCAGGTCGGACGTCTTCTGCTGGAGCAGCGTCACGAGCCCGGGCGCCCCCTTCTGGGACAGCGTGGCCGAATACTCCGAGCGCCGCGCGGCCAGCGAACTGATCGTCCCGTTGAAGAAAACGTCGATCACCCGCCACTGCCCGGCCGTCTTGCGCAGGAGGTAGTCGAGGTGCACCGCGTCCCCATTCTTGGGAATGAGCACCGACTTCACGACCACGTCGCCGCTCGTCATCGTGCTGGTGACCGGCTGGACCTTGAAGACCTCGCCGGAGTACGAGGAAAACTGGTTGGCATAGTTCGCGATGCTGAAGTCGGAGAAGGCGTTGACCAGGGAATCCCGGTCCGTGGGGCTCAGCGTGGTCCACTTGGGGCCCACCACGATGCGGGTCATGAGCGGCAGGTTGAGATCCCGCGAAATCTCGGGGGCGAGCGCCTTGCGGCGGCCCTCGAAGCCGAGGGTCGGGCCGGACTTCATCGCGCTGACCAGGCTGTCGCACAGATCCTGCACCACCGCCACGGGCGAAACCTCGGCGACCGGCGCCGGGGCGCTCGCCGTCGGGGCGCTCGCGGTCGGGGCGGGAGTGGGGTCGGCCGGCAGCGCCGGGAGCGCGAGCACCAGCGCCCAGAGGGCCGCCCAGCCGCTCGGCCGCGAAGCCAGCCGCAGTGCTGACGCCCTTACCATTTCACGCTCAGCAAGGGGACGTTGACCGGAAAGATGGGAATAACCTCGAGCACCTTCGAGTCGCCGTTCTGGTTCCCGAATTGGAACTGGCCGTTGTCCGGGACGTTGTCCCCGGCCGCGGTCTCGCCCCTCATCCGCTGGTCCTCGGCATTGATCTCGTCCCGGATCCGCTTGCCTTCCGCCGGGTCCCCCCCCACTGCCATGGCGAAGGCGGTTTGCCAGTAGTCGGTCTTGGTTCGGTTCCACTCGTCCTCCAGGTAGGTTTCGTAGGCTTTGTCGTTGTTGGACCCCAACACGTTGGTCAGGGCCATCCCGGGGTGGGACTGGAACGACTGGTAGATCATGCCTTGGCGGGTGTAAAGCTCCCGCGGCTCGATCGCCGGCAGCAAGGAATCATTGACCTGGAAGGCGGGCAGGACCGGCACGGCCGGCGCCGCGAAGTCCGCCCAGCCCAGCGGGTGGCTGGCGAGGACCGGAGAGTCGAAATTCACGGGCGCGGTGAGGCCCGACGGCCGGAAGGGCCGGGGATGGGCGTAGGCCGGCGGGACGGCGCGATGCCGGGAATAGGTGCGGTCGTCGGGCAACCGGTGATCGAGGGCGAGCGGGTCCGCGTAGGAGTCGGGCGGGATCCAGACGGCGACCATGGTCGTCTCCGCGCCCGCGGCGTCGGCCGCCCGCGCCGCCGGTGCCCTGGCCAGGCCGAGCGCGACGGCCAAGCTGGCGGCGGTACCCCACGTCAGTCCGTTGGCGGTTCTCATGGTGGTATCCCCTAACCGAACGCGCGCACCCGGTTTGGTTCCCCGTGCGGTTCGCCCGGAATTCGGGCCAATTTCCTCGCCTCCCCCACCCGGTCGGCGCAGCGTGGGCCGATCATTCCTGTCGGCTGCGCGCCGGACCGTTCCACCCTTTCCCATGAAATTGACCTCGTTCCGCCTGCTCCTGACGGCCGCTGGCCTCGCCCTCCTGGCCGCCCCCTCCCCGCTCCCCGCCGCAAGCGCCCCCTGGGTCGAGCACAGCAACGTCTACGCCCTGAAACTCCTGAGGATCATCGGCAAGTATTCGCCGGAGGAGGCCACGAGCCACGGCCTGCAGGACTTCGACCGGCAGGTGGCCGACCTCTCCGTGGGGGTCGACGCCCGCGAACGCGCGGAGCTGACCGCGGTCCGCGCCGACTTCGCGGCCGCGCTCGCGACCGAAACCGATCCCCCGGTGCGCGAGGACCTCCAGATCCTGATGCACGCGTGCGACGTGCGGATCGAGGGCAGCGCGCTCGAGGAAAAGGACCTCCTCAACTATTCCGACATCTCCGGCCTCATCTTCCAGGGCGAGATGCTGCTGCTGCGCGACCAGACGGCCCCCGGCCGCCGGCCGGTCGCCCTTGACCGCCTGAAGAACTACCTCGGGCTGTCCCCCGGCTCCACCTCGGTCTTCCTGCAGGCCAAGTCCCAGTTCCAGGACTCCCTCGGCACCCCGGGCCGCCTCGGGCCCTTCCGCGGCGACGTCGAGCAGGACCTGGCCAACGTCGACACCTACACGTCCGGCGTCCACTCGCTTTTCACCAAGTACAACATCCCCGAGTCCGACGCCGCCCTGGCGGCGCTCGACGCGCAGGCCAAGGACTACGACACCTGGGTGCGCGCGTCCGTCCTGCCCAAGGCCCGGGCGGATTTCCACCTTCCCGCCGAGCTGTACGCCCACCGCCTGCTGGCCGTCGGCCTCGGCATCACGCCCCAGGAACTGATCCGCAAGGCCGAGTTCGAGTGGGCCGAGGCCCGCAACGAGCTGATCGCCCTCGCTCCGCTGGTGGCCAAGGAGCACGGCTATCCCTCCTCCGACTACCGGGACGTCATCCGTGAGCTGAAGAAGCAGCAGCTCTCGAAGGACGAGATCGAGCCCTACTACCGGGATGTCATCATCCCCCAGATCGAGGCGACGATCCGCCGGGAGCACATCATCACCCTGCCCGACCGCCCGCTGGCGATGATGCTGGCCTCGGCCGCCGAGACCGCCGTGCAGCCGGCCCCCCACTACCGGCCGCCGCCGATCATCCACAACACCGGCGAGCACGGGGAGTTCATCCTCCCGCTGGGCACGCCTCCGACCGCCGGCAAGGACGCCGAGAGCTACGACGACTTCACGTTCAAGGCGTCGGCGTGGACCCTCACGGCCCACGAGGGGCGCCCCGGCCACGACCTGCAATTCTCCAGCATGGTCGAGCGCGGGGTCTCGCTGGCCCGCAGCATCTTCGCCTTCAACAGCGTGAACGTCGAGGGCTGGGCCCTCTACTCCGAGGCGGAATTCAAGCCCTTCGAGCCGCTCGACGGCCAGATGATCGCCCTCCAGCACCGCCTGATGCGTGCCACCCGGGCAATCTGCGACCCGATGCTGAACCTCGGGCTGATGACGACCGAGCGAGTCCACGAGATCCTGACCCGGGACGTCTGCCTCTCCGAGGCCCTGACCCACGAGGAGCTTGACCGCTTCACCTTCAAGGCCCCGGGTCAGGCCACCTCCTATTTCTACGGCTACTCCAAGCTGATGGAACTGCGGACGGCGACGGAGATGGCGCTGGGCTCCCGGTTCAGCCGCCAGGCCTTCAACGACTTCGTGATCGGCCAAGGCCTGCTGCCGCCGGAGCTCCTGGCGACCGCGGTGGAGAAGGAATTCATCCCCGCCCAGGGCCCGTGACGCGGCGCGCCTAGCGGCGGTCGAAGACCAAGGTGGTTTTCTCGTCGCCGCGCGGGCCGGCGCTGTCGCGGGCGATCGTGAGGGTGCGGCCGCCGTCGGTCAGCGACCAGGTGTCCCTGGTCGTCATCGTGGCGCCCGGCGTCGGGCCCCAGCTCATGACCATCACCGCCGAGATGAGGAGCCGCTGGCCGTCCGGGCTCACCGTCGCCGTCGTCACCACCGGCGCGTTCATGAAGGTCGACTGGACCTCGCTGCCGTCGAGCGTCAGCTGCTGATCCGCGGTCTCGTCGTCCGCGTACTCGAGCACGCGGGTGGTCCGCACGGTCAGCGCATTGCCGTGCTGTCCCACCTCGAGGCGGGCGGGGGCCCGGCCGGCGCCGCCCCGGCCCAGGTCGCTCCGGTCCTCGTCGAGCACCCAGCTGCCGCTGAAGTCGGCCGGCGGCGGGGTGTAGTGGAGCGGCGGCAGGCCGCTCACCTGCCGATAGGCGGCGGTCACCTGCGAGTAGGCGGCGTCCTCCCGCCCGAGGACGCGCGGGTCGGAGAGCACCAGCGCGTACTGTTTCTTGGACGTGTTGCGGACCATGCCGGCCCAGGTCATGTAATAGGTCCAGAGGGGCTGCCGCGCGAGGACGTCGGGCGGCGGCGGCCCGCCCACTTCCGCCAGCGCGATCGGCTTGCCCTGGGACAGCGCCACCAGGCTGTCATAGTAGGACTGCGCAAAGTCGCCGCCATAGACGTCGAGCGCGAGGACGTCCACGTACCGGGGCCCCGGGAAATACTTGGCATGCTCCATCCCCGGGCGGCTCGGGCGGTCGACGCTCCAGACCCAGATCAGGTTGTGGAGGTGGTGGACGTTCACGAACCGGTCGAACATCTGCCTGTAGAGGGCGAGGGTGCTGTACCGGCCGGTGCGGTTGCCCCACCAGAACCAGTCGCCGTTCATCTCGTGGTACGGCCGCCACAGGACGGGCACGTGGGCCGCGTCGAGCTGCTTGAGGTAGCCGGCGACGTTGTCGACCTGCGCGCACCACTTGGTGTAGAGCGCGGTCCCCGGGGTCAGCACGTCCTCGAACTGCTGGTCGAGCAGCTTGCCCTGCACGCTCTTCAGCACCTTCGGGTCGGCGCCCGGCAGCGGCATGAAGGTGATCGGCTCGTCGGCCGTCGGGGGCACCTCGTGCCAGCACAGCGCGACGATGGATCCCAGCCGGGACTGGCGGATCGCCTCCTGCACGATGTCGGGCCGCGCCAGGTAGGAGTCGGAATTGCCGGCCTTGGCGTGGCCAAAGTCCGATCCCCAGATGACGGGGGTCTTGCCGGTGTACTGGGCGGCGAAGTCGGAGTTGCGGCTCTTGATGTTCGGGAAGTTGTGCTGGCCCGTCAGGATGTACTTCCCGGAGATGCTGTAGAGGACCTGGAGGAGCGCCACCGCCTCCGGCGACGGGTCGGGGCTCACCGGCCGCGGGTCGGCCGCGGCGCCGGCCAGGCCGGCCGCGAGGAGGAACAGGACGCAACCGAGGACCGGACGGCGGGGCACCATCCCCCACTCACCACCACCCCGGCCCGTCTGTCAACGGCGGCGGGTCACTTCTCGAGCCAGACCTTGTTGAACTCGTGGAAGCCGGCCACCGTGGTCGTCCACCCCTTGACCACCGGCTGCTTGGCATAAACCTGCGGCCGGAAATAGAGCGGCAAGATCGGCGCCTCGCTCATCATGATCGCCTCGGCCTGCTGGAAGAGTTCCAGCCGGCGGGCGTTGTCGGCCATGTGGCGCGTCTCCTCGACCAGGGCGTCGAAGCGCGGGTTGCTCCACTTGGACCAATTGTTGCCGTTGCCGGTCTCGGCCGTCTCCAGGAAGGTCAGCGGGTCCGGGTAGTCGGCGACCCAGCCCGAGAAGGCGATCGCGTAGGCCCCCTGCTGCTGGTTGGCGAACAGCGTCTTCTGCTCCAGCTGGCCGATCGTCACGCGCACGCCGAGCTCGGTGTGCCACATCGCCTGCAGGGCCTCCAGCGTCTTCAGCGGCACCTCGCTTTCGTAGCATTGGATCTCGATTGAAGGCAGGCCCTGGCCGCCGGGATAGCCGGCCTCGGCGAGGAGCTTGCGCGCCAGGTCGAAGTCGTCCGTGAGCCCGGAACGCGAGGTGTAGCCGCCGCAGTTGGGCGGCACCATGTTGTGGGCCGGCGGATAGACGCCCTTCGTGATGTCCCGGCAGATCTGCTCCCGGTTCAGAGCATGGGCGAGCGCGAGCCGGAGCTTCACATTGTCGAAGGGCGGCTTCGCCGTGTTGAAGAACAGGTAGTACACCGCCAGGACGGGATCGATCGCCAGCTCCCCGCTCTTCCGGTACTCGTCGAACTTCGACACCGGGAGGGCGTAGGTGGTCTGCAGCTGCCCGGACCGATAGTTGAGCTCCTCGATATCGGGCTTCTCGAAGGGGTAGAACTCGATTCGATGCAGTTTGGTGTGCGCATCATCCCAGTACCGGGCGTTGCGCTCGACCGCGATCCGGGAGTCAGGCACCCACTCGACCAGCCGGAAGGCGCCGTTGCCGACCAGGTTGCCCGGCCGGGTCCATTTGGTTCCCTTCTGGTCGATGGCGCCGAACTGCTCGATCGTCGCCTGGTGCACCGGCAGCCAGGTGGTGTGCGAGACGAGGGCCGGGAAATAGGGCGTCGGGTTCGTCAGCGTGTACTGGACCGTCAGCGGATCGAGGGCCTTGACCCCGACCTGCGAGAAGTCGGTCACTTTCCCGGTGTTGAAGGCCTCGGCATTCTTCACCGGCCACAGCATGTACGAATAGTTGGCGGCCAGGGCCGGCGAGAGGATCCGGTGGGCGGAATAGACGAAGTCCTGGGCCGTCACCGGGTCGCCGTTCGACCAGCGCCCCGTCGGGCGCAGGTGGAAGGTGTAGACCGTGCCGTCCGGCGAGACGTCCCAGCTCTGGGCGGCGCCCGGCCGCGGCCTGGAACCGTCTAGGGCGTCCAGGATCGTCAGGCCCTCGAAGAGCGCGTAGCCGATCTGGGAATCGGTCAGGGCGTAGATCGTGTGCGGGTCGAGGTCGGCCGGCTCGGCCGCATTCCCGCAGAGGAGCGTCTGGGTCCGGACCGCGGCGTCGGCCGGGCTTTCCCGCTTGGCGCAGCCGGCGAGGAGCAGCAGGGCACCGGCGACGAGAAGCCGGCGGGGCCGGAGCGGGGCAACGAATACCACAATGAGTCGAAGAGCAGCCGATATGCCGGGTCCCCGGCCTCAGTCCTCGACCACGTCGAAGATATTGCCAAACGGGTCGCGGAAATAGAGCGAGCTGCCGCGGTCGACCAGGATCTCGCAGTGGGCGCCGAGGAGGAGGCGCCGGGCCCGCTTCAGGTTCCGGACCCCGAACGAGGGTGTCGGAGGCTGCGCCTTCGTCGAACGGTTGACGTAGAGCATCAGGGTGCCGGTGTCATACTCGAGCGACGTCCGGGTCTTGCACTTCAGCTTGAAGCCCATGATGTCCGAGTAGAACCGCTCGGCCTTGGCGAGGCTGGGCAGGTGGATCGCGATGCAGTTGTTCGAGCGGAACTTCATCAGGACCCCCCGCGGAAGCTTACAGGTGCTGCGGCAGGACGAAGAAGAGCACCGCCACCAGGTGGCAGGTGCTGCCGCCCAGGACCAGGGTGTTGCGGTAGGCGGAGCGGTAGCGCAGGCCCCGCAGGGCCGCAACCAGCGTTCCGGCGGTGTAGCAGAGGCCGCCGGCGACCAGCAGCCAGACCCCGGGCTCGGGCACGGCGGCAATCAGCGGCTTGATCGCCACGACCATCATCCAGCCGAAGAAGAGCGCGGCGGCCGTGGTGGTGGCCCGGTAGCGGTTGCCGACGATCAGCTGGAAAACCGCGGCGGCCCCGCAGAGGCCCCAGACGACCCCGAAGACGCTCCAGCCCAGGGACCCGCGAAGGTTGTTGAGGAGAAAGGGCGTGTAGGTGCCGGCGATCAGGAGGAAGACCGAGGCGCGGCCGAGGGTCAGGAAGAACTGCTTCCCGCGCTCCGACCGCCAGGAGTGGTAGAGGGTGTAGATCGAATAGAGCAAGAGCAGGGTGCTGCCGAACACGCAAAAGCTGACGATCTGCCAGGCGTCCCCGTGGCGGCTGGACGAGACGACGAGGACCGCCAGCGCCGCGATGCTGACGGCGAGGCCGAGGCTCAGGGTCACCCAGCTGGCGACTCGCTCGCCGACACTCGGCTTGGGGTCGGCCGCGGGCCGGCCGGCCGCCTGGGTCCGGCGGGCGGTCACCGCCCGGTTCGCGGCGCGGTCGAGCATGCGGATCGGCCAGTAGGGGCGCGGGCTCCGGAACTCCTCCTCGGTCCACGTCTCGCCGTCGGCATAGATGCTCTTCGGCATCAGGCACGTGCCGAACACCCAGTCGGCCACCGGCAGGCAGAAGAAGCCGGAGATCGACTCGTTGCAGTCGATCACGGCGTGGTGGCGCAGGTGAAAGCTGTAGGCCGGGCGCCAGAAGAAGCCCCAGCGCGGATGCATGATCAGGGGCTCCCAGCGCTCCAGCGACCAGTGCTCGATGGCGTGAACGAGCTCATACAGGCAGAGCGACGAGGCCAGGGCCGCGAAGCCCGCAAAGAACCAGGGGAAGGACGGGAGCGCCCGCTCGAGGAGGAGCAGGAGCGGTGTCAGGATGGCCCCGAAGGTGACCAGCGTGTACCAGGGGAAGAACGACGCCTCGTTCTGCTCCTCGTCCAGGATCGGGTACTTGTTCTCGATGAACATGAGCCCCTGGCCGTCCCGGGTGGTCTTGCGCGCGATCCGGGTCAGCGCGTGGTGCAGGGTGTGCTGGCGGTAGAAACGGCGCAGGAAGGGCACCGCCGGCTTGTGCAGGACGTAGCGGTGAAAGATGTATTCGATGAAGCAGTTGACGAGCGACATCGCGAGGAAGGCCAAGACGCCCTTCCACAACGGGGCGGTGAACTGCGCGAGCCAGAGTCCGGGCGCGGCCAGGCGCAGGATGGCGAGGAGGCCGGCCAGAGAGGCGCCGACCGTCAGTAGGAAGAGGGGCAGGGAGAAGGGCGGGTGGTCGTGCGCTCCTTGGGGGGTCGTTTTGGGCATTAAAAAAGAGGGGGAAAGTGCCCAAGGAGCCGGACTTCGGTGGATCTCCTGGACTTCAGATGGTGGACCCTAATGGACTCGAACCCAGGGGGTTCAAGGGCGAAGGAAATCCACCATTGGAGGGTTGCGAAAAGGATGATGGGGTCAACGCACAAATCGGCAGTTTCGCCTCGCCTGATGGACCCATGCAGGCTTCGGGCGAGTTCTTGGAATGGTGATGGGCAGCGCTTTTTACCTTACCTTGGCGGAACCATCAGCTGAGGCCAACCAGCAGGGATGCAGCTCCCTTGACCAGCTTGCCGGACGGAAGTTGCCGGACATTATGGCAACCAGCCCGCGGTTGGGGTGGTCCCGGGAAATCCCTCGGAAACGCGAATTGCGCTATTCGTTACAGACCAGCGCCGTTGGGAGATGGTGGACCCTACTGGACTCGAACCAGTGACCTTTTCCATGTCAAGGAAACGCTCTAACCAACTGAGCTAAGGGTCCCCGCTATCGGGTCGGAAATTAAGCAGGAGGGACGCCGTTTACGGCAAGGAAAATTCCGTCCGGGCCGCGGAAACGTCCCGCCCGATCTGGGCCTTGAGCTCCTCGATTCCGCCGAACTTCTGCTCCGGCCGCAGGAACCGAACCCACTCCACCGCAACCGGATCGCCCGGCCCGTAGGGGCAGGCGACGAGCAGGTGGATCTCCAGCCGGGGCTCCACCGCCTCCTCGACCGTCGGCCGGAGCCCATAGTTGGCGACCGCCGGCAGCCAGCCGTAGGACTTGGCTCCGCTCACCCGTACCGCGTAGACGCCGTAGCGCGGCCGCAGGTCCGGCGACCAACCGAGGTTGAGCGTCGGGAAGCCGATCGTCCGGCCGAGGTGCTTGCCGTGCACCACGGTCCCCTCCGCGGTGTAGACGTAGCCAAGGAGCGCCGCCGCCGCCCGCATGTTTCCCTCCCGGATCTGCTGGCGGATGCGGGTGCTGCTGATGGGCTCGCCGTCCAGGCTGACCCGGGGGGCGCTGAAGACGCTGATGCCGTGGCGGCGCCCCTCGGCGACCAGGAGCGCCACGTCGCCCTGCCGTCCCTGGCCGAAGCGGAAGTTCTCGCCGACGTAGATCCCGGCCAGACGCGGCAGGTGCCGCTTGATATAGGGCACGAACTCGGCGGCCGCCAGGGCCGCGAACTCGCGGGTGAAGGGCTGCACCACCACCGCGTCGACGCCGAGCGAGCCCAGCTTGGCGAGCTTCGCCGGCAGGTCCAGGATCATGCGGGTCGGATCGGCCGGGCGGAAGAGGACGCTCGGGTGCGGGTCGAAGGTGAGCACCAGCGAGACCCCGCCGCTGTGGCGGGCCGACTGGACGGCGCTCTCGACCACCGCCCGGTGGCCCAGGTGCACGCCGTCGAACATGCCGATCGCCACGTGGATGGGCCGGGGCGGCAGGGCCACCTGGTCCAGCCCGCGGAACTGGGCCGGGGTGTTCACAGCGCGACGCTCGGCACCGCCTCCGCCACCGGGATCAGGCGTTTCTCGATCTCGGGCAGCGACATCGCCTGGATCTGGTCCAGGGTGAGGGCCTGCGCGACGTGAAAGCGGTCCGTGGCGGTCCGCCGCAGGGCGGCCAGGTGGGCGCCGCAGCCGAGCTTGGCGCCCAGGTCGTGGGCGAGCGTCCGCACGTACGTTCCCTTGGTGCAGCGCAGCCGGAACGTGATCCGGGGCCGCGCGAAGTCCAGCAGGTCCCAGGACATCACGCGGATGAAGCGGGGCTCGCGCTCCACCTCGACGCCCTGGCGCGCCTTCTTGTAGAGGGGCACCCCGCCGATCTTGATCGCCGAGAACATCGGCGGCGTCTGGTACTGGTCGCCCAGGAAGGTGGCCATCGCGGCCCGGACTTCCGCCTCGGTCAGCGGCGGGACCGGGCGGGTCTCCATCACCTCGCCGTCGGCGTCCTGCGAGTCGGTGGTCTTGCCCAGCTCGACCGTGCCCTCGTATTCCT